>Ga0180438_10002775_pt1 | contig 27718 bp, 15 predicted proteins | sample SS_ome_12_FD_132455 | JGI IMG/M metagenome (GOLD analysis project Ga0180438, IMG submission 132455) | Hypersaline lake sediment archaeal communities from the Salton Sea, California, USA - SS_3_D_2 metaG | ecosystem: Environmental > Aquatic > Non-marine Saline and Alkaline > Hypersaline >...
ATCCCCAGCCAAAGGCGTCCAGCTTGCGGATCAGCTGGATCTCTCTTTCTGCCGTGGGCCGATCGCTCTTGACAGCCTTTTCTCCCTGGCCGATCTCTTTTTTCTCAACGTGCTCCTCAACCATAGAAGACCTCCCGAGGAAAGAGGGAAGCATTCCACCCGAAAACCAATCAAAGTCTATGGAATTCCTGAGGGGATGTCAAGAGGAAAATGTCTCCGCAGCAGCCCGTCTTACCTCAGCAATACCATCTTCCTCGTCCGGGCCGACGATCCCGCCTGAAGATGGCAGAAGTACACCCCGCTGGCCAGGCCGGTCGGGATCCATCGGACCACATACCGCCCGGCTGCCTGATCGGCATCCACCAGGGCGGCCACCTGCTGTCCCTTAATGTTGAAAATATTCATCGCCACATACCGGTCTGCCAGAAGCTCATAGATGATCTCGGTGGAGGCATTGAAGGGGTTGGGGCGGTTCTGATGAAGCATGAAGGCTCTCGGTCCGGCCGGCGGTTCATCCGCCTCGACGACCGAGGTCAGGCCCAGACTCAGCTTGGCCACCCAGATATCCCATCCGCCATTATAGTCATCGTCGAAGGAGCCGACGGTCACCGGAAAATCGGAGCAGTTGGTCCGACCGACCGCGCAGGCCATACCCTGTCCATCGATGGCCACATCGTTCCCCCGGTCGCCGGAGCCGTTGCCGCCGCCGAAAAAGGTGGCGTAGACCAGGTCGCTGCCGTCGGGGTTGAGAACGGCGATGAAGGCATCATCAAAGCCGCCGTTGTAAGTCTGGTCAAAAGCTCCCGGGGTGGTCGGAAAATCATTCGATTTGGTCTCGCCCACCAGGCAGGTCCGCCCGAAAGCGTCGATGGCGATACCGTGTCCGTAGTCGCCGTTGCCGCCTCCCAGGAAGGTGGAATAAGCCAGATCGCTGCCATCGGGAGTCAGCTTGGTGACGAAGGCATCATCGTTGAAACCATCGTGCTGTTCATCGAAAGCCCCATGAGTGGTCGGAAAATCCGTCGATTTGGTATATCCCACCAGGTGAGCGCTACCCTCATCGTCCACGGCGATGCCCTCGACCTGATCCCAGTTGTCGCCACCCAGATAGGTGATGAAATCGGCCTCCGCTCCCGACGGATCGAACCGGGCCACGAACCCGTCGGCCGCCCCGCCCAGAACCTCGTCCCAGGCGCCCGAGGTGACCGGCAGATTTCCCGAGCCGGTCCGGCCGGCCAGATAGATGCGGCCGTTCTTATCCACGGCGATATCCTGACCATGCTCCCAGCCCGATCCCCCGCAATAGGTGGACAGGAGCAGCTCGTTGCCGGTATTGTTCAGCTTGACCACAAACGCATCGTAGTTGCCCCTCTGGTGGGTGGTGTCGAAGGCGCCGGGGGTGGCCGGAAAGTCATCCGACTTGGTGCTTCCCGAGACATAGACGTTGCCTTCTCCGTCCAGGGTCAAACTCCAGGCGTTATCCAGATTGCTGCCACCGATGAAGGTCCCCCAGCGGAGAACATTTCCCTGTGCGTTCAGCTTGGCGACGAAGACATCGCTCTGCCCGTTGAAGCTGGTATCAAAGGCGCCATCGGTGACCGGAAAGGCGGAGGTGCTGGTCGCCCCGGTGATATAGGCGTTCCCGGCTGCATCCACGGCCAGGCCCCAGCCCTCCTGGGTGTCGAAGTTCTGACTCCCTCCACCCAGATAGGTGGAATAGACCAGCTCCGGCCCGTAGGGGCTGAAACGGGTGATGAAGGCGTTGCTCGCGCCGTTGCTGTAGCTGGTGTCGTAGGCCCCCTGGGTGGTCGGAAATCCGGAAGAGGTGCTGTATCCGGTCAGGTACACCGTGCCGTCAGTGCCGGCGGCCACGGCCAGAGCGTTCTCGCTGACATCCGTCCCCAGATAGGAACACCAGGATAGCTCGCTCCCCGGAGCCACTCCGCGGACGCCGAAAAGCAGAGCAATAACAATGCACAGGATCCATCTGTAAAAACCATTCATCCTTTTCCTCCCCGTCGGACAGGAGGTTACATAAAGAAGTTGGTTTACCGGACGAGCACCATCTTGGCGGTCCGGCGAACCCGGCCGTCATCCAGCTGGCAGAAATAGATCCCGCTGGCCGCCTGTCGGCCGAACCGGTCGCAGCCGTCCCAGGTGAGGGTATGCTCGCCGGCCGGATAGCGGCTCTCGGCCAGGCGGCGGACCCGCTGACCGGCGGCGTTGAAGATCTCCAGGGAGACCGGGCCGGGTTCGGCCAGGCGAAAACAGATCCGGGTGGCGGCGTTGAACGGATTGGGCCAGTTCCGAAGGAGCCGGAAACCGTGCGGTCCCTGCCCGCGCTCCGTCCCGCCGGCCACCCTCACCTGATGGCCCGGCCGCATGGCCACCACGACAACGTCCTCATCGCCGGCGAGATCCTCCTGCACGGCGCCGGCCGTAGCGGGAAAATCCTCAGATCTTGAGTGCCCGGCGAAACAGACCCATCCCCCCGGCCCCAGGTCCAGGTCCCAGGCGTACTCCGATTCCATTCCGCCGATATAGGTGGAATAGAGAAGCTCCTCAGCGGTGGAATCCAGGACACATAGAAAGATATCCCGGCCGCCGCCATGAATCTCATCGAAGCTGCCCGGGGTGACCGGAAAATCCGGCGAATCGGTGAATCCGACCACCCAGACGCGACCGGAATCGCCGGCCGCGATCCCATAACCGCTCTCCGTCTCCCCGCCGGTGAGAAAGGTAGAATACCGAAGCGACCGGCCATCGAGGTCCAGACAGGTGACGAAGGCGCTGACGTCGAAAAATCCCATGCTGTCCTGAAAGGCACCCGGGGTGACCGGAAAATCCGAGGAGTAGGTGTAGCCGGTCACCAGAGCGCAGCCGGCCTCGTTCACCGCGATGCTGCGAGCGGCGTCGCGGAACCCCCCGCCCAGCAGGGTGGCGTAGCGCAGAGAGGATCCGTCCGGACTCAGCCGGGCCGCAAAGGCGTCCGTGGGGCCACCATGAATGCTGTCAACCACGCCCGGGGTGACTGGAAAATCCCGCGAGAAGGTGTAGCCGGCCACCGAGGCGCACCCGGAATCGTCCACGGCGACGCCCCAGCCGTACTCGTCGGAATCCCCCCCCAGAAAGGTGGCGTATTCCAGACTGTCCAGGGTTGAGCTCCACCGCGCCACGAAGGCGTCCGAGGCCCCGTCCAGGGTCTGGTCCGGGGCCCAGGCGGATACCGGAAAATCGGCCGAACCGGTGCTGCCGACCGCATACACCCGTCCGGAGTCATCGGCCGCGATCTGATAACACCACTCGTCGCCGCCGCCCCCCAGCAGAGAAGCATGGACCAGCTGGCCGGCCGGATCCATCACCGCCACGAAGGCGTCGGAGTCGCCGTCCAGACTGGTGTCCAGCGCTGCGGCGGTGACCGGAAAATCGGCCGATCGGGTCAATCCGGCCAGACAGACCCGGCCCATGCCGTCCAGCGCCAGACTGTACCCCTCATCCCAGTGGGCGCCGCCCAGCAGAGTGGACAGCAGCAGGCCGTCGCCCGAGGCATTCAACCGGACCAGGAAGGCCTCCCGGTCGGCGGCCAGGGTATCATAGGCGCCGGCGGTGACGGGAAAGTCCGCCGATTCGGTGAAGCCGGTCACCCAGACATGCCCGTCGCCGTCCATGGCGACGTCGAACCCCTCCTCCGGGCCGGCTCCGCCCAGGAAGGTGGCCCAGAGCAGCTCTTCCGGGCCGGCGGCGGCGGTCCCGGCCAGGCTCAGGCAGGCAATCAGGACCAGGATAAGCGCCACAGGCCGGGCATCCGGGAGAACTGTTCTCGCAGCCGGGCGGGTTCTTCTGATCGCCGGACGTCTTCTGCGGGCAACAGAGCAAGCTCTCCGGGCGTCCGGCATCTGCTTACACTCCGCCGGCCAGAGAGATAATCAGGGGCCGTTTCCTGTCCCACCGGCCGACCTGGAAACTCACCGTGTGGTTCTCGCCCAGGCGGTAGCGCCCCCTGACCGCCGTCCGGTCCTCGCCCTTCTCCTGATAGCAGTCAGGCGCCGGCTCGGTGATGGTGCCCAGGGCGGTGACGATGCGCAACTGGCCCTGGTCATCGACGAACAGACTGTCGGCCCCCTCATAACGGAAGGCGATCTCATCGACCTGGCCCCCGGGCCGAACCGTCAGCTGCGGGACCAGCCGGCCCTTCTGTCCGCGATAGGCCAGATCGATCCCGGGATAGAGATTCCGGTAGATGATGCCTTCGAAGGTGCGGATATTGGTCTTCCACTGGTCCGGATCCTTGCCCCGGAAGATGTTCACCTTCCCCTGCAGCTGGTCCACTCCTTCCAGGACCAGGTCGGGATCGGCATCCTCCAGCTTCATCCGCACCACCACACCCCTGCGCCGGACGGTGGTGTCCGGCCGGGCCACCTCCGGCTCCTCGCCGGGGCGATGGGGCTCGGGCCGGGCGGTCTGCTCGACCACGTCATAGACCACCTCCCCGGGGGTGAAATACACCGTTCCCCGGGAGCCACGCAGATAGAACCGGACCGGCTCGGCCACCTGGCCGGCGTTCTCGGTGAAGGACAGCGGCAGCTGGCCATAGGCCTGGACCGTCTGGGTCTGCCGGGCCTCGGGTAGAACAGTGGTTTCTTCCCGGACCGTCCCCTGCCGGGCGGTCTGCTGCTCCTGCCCGGCCTGCTCCTTCTTTCCGCCGCAGGCCAGCGAGAGGATAATCAGACCCGCGACGGCCAAGATGACGCCGCTTCGACAGGCGGTTTTCCCCTGGACGAACACCGTCCACCTCCTGGAGAGGTTTCTATCACCGGTCTCGAATTCTAATCTTATTCAGGAATGAGCGATAAGTCAAGGAAAATCGGTGTTCGTGTCGTCCGTTCGTGTTGGCAACTCGTGTCCGGGGAAAGGGACAAAGGGCAAAAAAATCGGGCGCCATACTCTTCGGTTCCAGAGGCGATCGTTGATCCTGCGCACGTTTTGCGGAGGACGCTCACCTCAAAAGAATTGGCGCCCGGTGGCTTCGGCGATCGACGATGGTTCGACGTCGCCCGCCATCACCAGGTCAGAATTTTTACATGTGGAGCGGTCACAAGACGCCGCCTGCTCCTATGGCTCCCGTCTGCGACCGTCTTTCCCGTCTTGTGTTCCCGGCGCTCTATTTCTCCTCATTGACCGTGGCCCGGTCGAACTCGCCCACCCGGCCGGACTCGGCCGAGTGCCGGCCGTCGGCTCCGACCGCCTTGACCAGGTAATAGTGATCAACGGCCGTGTCGCCCACGGCGGCGGTGGTGTCGATGTAAAAGCTCTCAATCGTGCCGGCGATGGAGTCGGACTCCTGCGGCGTGAAGCCGGGATCCTCATGACGGTAGACGGTATAATGATCCACCGTGATGGGCAGTCCGGCAGTGTCCTCGGTGACGGCCGTCCAGGACAGATACATGGCGCTCTCGACCAGCGTGGCGCTGAGATCCTCGACCGCCGCCGGGGGGTCGGGATTATCGATACTGAAGACCGAGTCGGAGCTGTCGGCGGCGGCATGCCCGTATGGATCTGTGGCCGCCACCCGGACCAGATAGAGCTGCCCGTCCGGACGATCGAACAGGTCCCACAGATAGGCACCGTCGTTGGCCTGAGCGGTGTCGAGGACCGTCCAGGTGGTGCCGGCGTCGGCGCTGGCCTCCAGATCGATGCTCAGCAGGGCCGTCTCCCCGGGATTGGGATCGACGGCCGACCAGGTGATGGTGACCGTGTCGGTGAGCACCTCGCCGCCGTCGGGCGAGAGAACGGTCACCTGGGGGCGTCCGACCAGGTAGTCGCCGCCGCCGAAGGTCCAGGTGTCATCGTTGTTCGATCCGGAGTATCCGCCGAACAGGACCACCCGGGTGGACCCGTCCAGACTGGTCTCGGACATGGCGTGGCCGAACCGGCCGGAGGGCTGGACCGTATTGGCGTCCCGGGTCCAGGTGGTGTCGGCCAGATCGAAGACCCAGGTCTCGTCGTCGTAGTATACCTCGGCCGTCGAGCCGCCGAAGATCAGCACCCGCTCCTCGGACAGGCGGGCCATGGCATGGCTGCTGCGGCTCGAGGGCGGGTCGTCCGGTAAGAGCTGCGTCCAGGTGGTGTCGGCCAGATCGAAGATCCAGGTCTCACTGTTGAGGACGAACTTGCCGTGCCGCTCGCCGGCGAACAGCAGCACCCGCCCGGAATCCAGCGCGGTCATCATGTGACCGTGCCGCTCCGAGGGCGTGGGATCGGGAAAGACCTGAGTCCAGGTGGTGTCGGGCAGGCTGAAGATCCAGGTCTCGTCATCGTCGATCTCCGATCCGATATCGCCGCCCAGCAGCAGGACCTTATCGCCGCCCAGATAGGCCATGGCCATATCCTTGCGTGCCGACGGCTTCGAGGCCGGCGCCAGCTGCCGCCAGGTGGTGTCGGAGAGATCATAGAGCCAGGTCTCATCGCTCTCCGAGGTGCCGTTCCACCCGCCGAACATCAGCGCCCGGTCCTCGCCGATATAGGCCATCGAGTGGGACAGCCGCCCGTCCGGGCTGGAATCGGGCGATTGCTCCGTCCAGGTGTCGGCAATGGCATCGTAGACCCAGGTGTCGCTGAGGTTCCCCGGGCCCCAGCCGCCGAACAGCAGCGCCTTGCCCTCGGCGATATACACCATCGGGAAGTAGTCCCGGGCCGGCGGGTGCGGATCCGGGAACCGCTCGGTCCAGTCGTCCTCGCTGGTGATGATGGTAAACACCGCATCGGAGCTGTCGCCGCCGGACAGGCCGGTAGTGTCGGTCACCGTGATCCGGACCAGATACTGATCGCTCTCGGTCACTCCACTGATATCCCAGAGGTAGGCCCCGGTATTGGCCAGGCCGGAGTCGATCACGGCCCAGCCGGCCCCGGCATCGTCGCTGACTTCCAGATCGACCAGCAGCAGTCCGGTCTCGCCGGGATCGGGGTCGGTCGCCGTCCAGGCGATGGTCACCGAATCGGCCAGCACCTCCCCGCCGTTGGGCGTATCCACCGTCACCTGGGGCGATTCGGGATCGTTGTTGATGCTGAAAACATCGTCGCTGAGATCAGAACCGGTCAGCCCGCTGGTATCGACGGCGGTGACGCGTACCAGATAGTTGCCGCCATCGGTCAGCCCGGACAGGTCCCAGGTGTAAGCTCCGTCATTGATCAGCTGGGAGTCGATCATCGCCCAGGTCGAGCCGGCGTCGGCGCTGACCTCCAGATCGATCAGCAGCAGGGTGGAGTCGCCCGGATCCGGGTCAAAGGCCGCCCAGGCGATGACGGTCGAGTCGGCCAGGACCTCGCCGCCGTCGGGTGCGATCACCATCACCTGGGGCGGATCGGGAACGAAATGATCTCCGCCGCCGAAGGTCCAGGTCTCATCGTCCAGGGCCCCGTCATCGCCGCCAAAGAGCACCGGATGGATGGATCCGTCCAGGCTGCTCTCGCACAGCTCGTGATCCTCGCGAGCGGAGGGCTGAATGGCGTTGAAATCCCGGGTCCAGGCGGTGTCGGCCAGATCGAAGACCCAGGTGTCATCTTCCCTGAGACCGTCGTCACCGCCGAACAGCAGGGCCTGCTCCCCGCCCATGTAAGCCATGGCGTGGGAATGGCGGGCCGATGGGGCGGAGGCGGCCGGCAGCTGGGTCCAGCTGGTGTCGGTCAGGTCGAACAGCCAGGTCTGGTCATCCGTGCCGCCGAACAGCAGGGCCCGATCGGTCCCGAAATAAATCAGGTCGTGCCCGGATCGGGCCGTGGGAGCCGTGTCCGGGACCAGCTGGGACCAGCTGGTATCGGCCAGGTCGAACATCCAGGTCTCGCCGTCCGGCCCGCCATTATCGCCGCCGAACAGCAGGGCGCGCTGATCGTCGAGATAGGCCAGGGCATGATCGGAGCGGGCTGATGGCGCAGCGGCCGTGGTCAGTTGAGACCAGCTGGTGTCAGACAGATCGAACAGCCAGGTCTCATCATCGTCGGCCCCGTCATTCCCGCCGAAGAGCAAGACCCGGTCGTCGCCCAGGTGGGCCAGTCCATGCCCTGCCCGCGCCGATGGTGCGGCATCCGGCGCCAGCAGTCCCCAGGAGGTGTCGGACAGATCGAAGATCCAGGTCTCATCCTTGAGACTGTCGGCCTGGCCCCCGAACAGGATCAGCTGCCCCTCCCCCAGGAGAGCCAGGTCATGATCCTTCCGGGCCGAGGGCTTCTCCGCCGGGAAGTGCTCCACCCAGTCATCTTCGGGATTATCGATGGTGAAGACGGCATCGGAGAGGTCCTGGCCGGTCTGGCCGCTGGTATCGGTGGCGGTGACCCGCACCAGGTATTGTGTTCCGTCGTCCAATCCGGAGATATCCCATTCATGCTCGCCGTCGTTGGCCTGGATGGAGTCGATGACGGCCCAGCTGGTGCCTGCGTCGGCGCTGACCTCCAGGTCGATCAGCAGCAGGGTGGAATCGCCGGGATCCGGGTCGGAGGCCGTCCAGGCGATGACGGTCGAGTCGCTCAGCGTCTCGCCGCCGTCGGGAGACAGAACGGTCACCTGGGGCGCATGGCTGGAGGGATAATCTCCCCCGCCGAAGATCCAGGTGTCCTCCCGGGCATAGTTGCCGTAACCGCCGAACAGAACCGGAAAGTTCGATCCGCTCACGCCGGTTCCGCACAGGCCGAACCCGTAACGGCCCGCCGGCTGGGTGGTATTCAGGTCCAAGGTCCAGGTGTTCTCGCCCAGATCGTAAATCCAGGTCTCGTCGGTGGCCGAGGATCCGTCGTGGCCGCCGAACAGAATCACCTGGTCGCCGCCCAGATAGGCCATGCCGAAGGTGTTCCGCGGCGAGGGCCGGGGATCGGGAACCATTCGCGTCCAGGTGTTCTCACTCACGTCATAGACCCAGGTCTCGTCGTCGTTGGCCCCGTCATCGCCGCCGAAGAGCAGCACCCGGTCGCCGCCGATGGAGGCCATGGAATGCTGGCATCGGGCCGATGGCTTCTCGGCCGGGAAGACCTGCGTCCAGGCATCATCGCTCAGATCATAGATCCAGGTCTGGTCATCATTGGCTCCGTCGTCTCCGCCGAACAGGACCGCTCGATCCCCGCCGATGAAGGCCATGGCCAGGTCGGTACGGGCCGATGGGCTGGTCGACGGGCTTTTCTGGGTCCACTCTCCTGTGCCGGCATCGAACACCCAGGTCTCGCCGTCCAGGCCGCCGGCGGTGCCGCCGCCGAAGAGCACCGCCCGGTCGCCGCCGATGTGGACCATGGCGTGTCCGGCCCGGGCCGAGGGCTTGCCGGCCGGGCTCTGCTGGGTCCAGGTGGTCTCGCTGAGGTCATAGACCCAGGTGTCATCGAGCAGTGTGATCACGTCCCAGCCGCCGAACACCGCCACCCGGTCCTCCCCGACGTATGCCAGGGAGGTATACGCCCGCTCCGGCGGATGGGGATCGGGAAAGACCTCGGTCCAGTCATCCTCGTGGGTGATGATGGTGAAGACAGCGTCGGAGCTGTCGGCATCGAACAGACCGGTGGTATCGGTGGCCGTGATGCGCACCAGATACTGCTGGCCCTCGTCCAGTCCGGACAGATCCCAGGTGTGGGCGCCGTCGTTGGCCAGGTTGGAATCGACCACCGCCCAGCCCGATCCGCCGTCGTCGCTGTAGTCGATATCGATGAGCAGCAGTCCTGTCTGGCCGGGATCCGGATCGGCCGCCGTCCAGGCGATGACGGTCGAATCCGAGAGGACCTCCCCGCCGTCGGGGGCGTCCAGCGTTATCTGCGGCGCCTGGGACAGGTTATCGACGCTGAAGACGGCATCGCTGAGGTCGGTATCGGTCCTGCCGCTGGTATCTTTGGCCGTGGCCCGAACCAGGTACTCATCGCCGTCGGAGAGCCCCGAGATATTCCAGCCGTGGGTGCCATCATTGGCCACATTGGAGTCGATCACAGACCAGGATTCGCCGGCATCATCGCTGAACTCCAGGTCGATGAGCAGCAGGGTGGAGTCGCCGGGGTCAGGATCCGTGGCCGTCCAGGCGATCACACAGGAATCGACCAGCACCTCGCCGCCGTCGGGAAAGGTCACCGTCACCCGGGGCGGATCGGGCACCAGATGGTCCCCGCCGCCGAAGGTCCAGGTCTCATCGTCGGGTGCGCCATCGTCACCGCCGAACAGGACCGCAGGGGCGGACTCATCCAGGCTGCTGCGGCACAGCCCCGGGCCCTCCCGGGCGGAGGGCTGAACACTGTTCCCATCAAGAGTCCAGGAGGTATCGGACAGATCGAAGATCCAGGTCTGATCGTCGAGGCCGGATCCGTCGTTGCCGCCGAAGAGCAGCACCTTACCCCCGCCCATGGCGGCCATCCGATGGCCCGACCGGGCCGATGGTCCGTGGTCCGGCTCGAGCAGCGACCAGGCCTCCGCGGACAGGTCGAACAGCCAGGTCTCATCATCGGGCGACCCGTCGTCGCCCCCGAAGAGCAGCACCCGGGCCGAGCCGATGAAGGCCAGGTCGTGTTGCTTGCGGGCCGACGGCCGCATGGCCGGGTTTTGCTCGGTCCAGGAGGTATCGGACAGATCGAACAGCCAGGTCTCGTTGTCATAGGCCCCGTCCCGGCCGCCAAAGAGCAATACCCGGCCGTCACCGATGGAGGCCATGGCATGAGAAAACCGGGCCGTCGGCTCCGACGGAGGATCGAGCAGCGTCCAGGCGGTATCGGACAGGTCAAACAGCCAGGTCTCATCGTCGGCTGTGCCGTCGGTCCCGCCGAAGAGCAGAACCCGCCCGCTCCCCAGGGAGGCCATGGCATGGCGCTCCCGGGCCGAGGGCCCCGAGGCGGTGTCCACCAGGGTCCAGGCGGTATCGGCGATGTGATACAGCCAGGTCTCATCGTCGGCCGCGCCGTCATCGCCGCCGAACAGCAGCACCCGGCCACCGCCCAGGGAGGCCATATCGTGCCAACTTCTCGCCGAGGGCTTTGGGGCCGGATCATGCAGCACCCAGTCGTCCTCCGGGTTGTCGATGGTGAAGACCGCATCGGAGCGATCTGTTGCAGACAGACCGTAGGGGTCGGTGACGGTCAGGCGGACCAGATACTCCTCGCCGTCGGCCAGAGCCGACAGGTTCCAGGAATAGCCACCGTCGTTGGCCTGGTTGGAATCGATGGCCGTCCACGACCCTCCGGCGTCATCGCTGAAGTCCAGGTCGACCGCCAGCAGGGTGGAATCGCCCGAGTCGGGATCGGCCGCCGTCCAGGTGATCACGGTCGAATCGGCCAGCTCCTCGCCTCCGTTGGGAAAGGTGAGGACCACCTGCGGCTCGTAGCCCATGGGGATGTCGCCGCCCCCGAAGGTCCAGGTCTCATCGCTGTGGGTGCCGTCATCGCCGCCGAACAGCACCGGGCGGCTGGCCCCCTGCAGGCTGGTCTCGGCCAGTCCGAAGCCGAACCGGCCGGTGGGCCGGGTGGTGTTGGTATCCTGGGTCCACTGGTCGTCGCTGAGATCATAGATCCAGGTCTCCTCATCCAGCTCGCCGTCGTAGCCGCTGAACAGCATGGCCCGGTCGCCGCCGATGAAGGCCATCCCATGGGAATGGCGGGCCGAGGGTTTGCTGCCCGGGCTCTGCTGCGTCCAGGAGTTCTCGGACAGGTCATAGACCCAGGTCTCATCGTTCTCCGCGCCGCCGGTGACCTTGCCGCCGAAGAGCAGCACCTGGTCACCGCCCAGGTAGGCCAGGCCGGGCTCTCCGCGGGCCGAGGGCGCGGAGGCGGGGCTCATCTGAGTCCAGGTGTTCTCGGAGAAATCATACACCCAGGTCTGACCGGTATATCCGGTGCTGTCCTGGCCGCCGAATAAGAGCACCTGGTCCTGGCCGATATAGGCCATATCATGGTCAATCCGGCCCGAGGGTTGCGCGGCCGGGCTCATCTGCGTCCAGGCGCCCTCACCGAGATCATAGACCCAGGTCTGGTCATCATAGCCCTCCTCGGTGTTGCCGCCGAACAGCACCACCCGGTCTTCTCCCAGGTGGGCCATGCCATGGGCCGCCCGGGCTGAAGGCGGCACGGCCGGACTGGTTTGTGTCCAGGTGCTCTCCGAGAGATCATAAATCCAGGTCTCGTCGAGCAGCGAGGCGCCCACGCCGCCGCCGAACAGCACCACCCGATCGCTGCCTCCGTACGCCATACGGTGGTAGCGCCGGATGGTGGGGTGCGGCGAAGGGATCTTCAGCGCCCAGTCATCGGCGGCCGAGGCCAGACCGGAACAGAGCAGGATCACGGCGAACAACCCAAACCAGAGTCTCTTCATGCGTTTTGCATTCCTTTTTTCAGGAGCCGGCGACTGCGGCTCACGGTTCCCCACGGTCGACCGGCCGATTCATACAGTGCTTTAGATATACTCTACCAATAGGTTAGAGAAATTCGACCACCCCCGTGGCGGCCCGATTTTTCCTCTAACCGTGAATGAACACCGCAACTTAGTGCAAGGAGCGTGCCAAAAAAAAGCTCTCTCAGGACGGGCCGTCAAGGTTTCCGCCGGGAGATCCGCACGGTCCTCCCTGTGTCCCGTGTCCGCCGACGCTCAGCTTCCCTTTCCGACCGTCCGGTCGAACTCCCCGACCCGGCCGGAATCGGACGATCGGCGTCCGCTGGCATGGACTGCCCGAACAAGATAGAAATGACCGACGGCCGTGTCCCCCACCGCGGCGGTGGTGTCCACGAAGAAAGGCCCGGTGCCGGTTCCCAGCGAGTCACCGGGGCCGGGATCAAAATCCGGGTGGTCGGACCGGGAGATGAGATAATACTCCACCAGAATGGGGTTGCCGCGGGTGTCGGCGGTGACCTCTGACCAGGTCAGCTCCAGGGCGTCACCGGCCAGATGGGCCCGCAGATCCTGGACAACTGCCGGAGGAAAGGCAATATAGTCGCCGCCGCCGAAGGCCCAGGTGTCATCGATATCGAAAAAGCCGGCAAACAGCACCAGATAGCTGGATCCGTCCAGACTGGTCTCGCTGAGAACGTGAAAATGGCGCACCGGAGGTGTCACGCTGTTGAGGTCCTCGGTCCATTCCCCCTTATCCAGATCGAAGACCCAGGTGTCGCTGAGGATCTCGCTTCCCCGGCCGCCGAAAAGAACCACCCGGCGGTCGCCGACATGGGCCATGGCATGCGCGTATCGCCGGTCCGGTCCGGCGGGCGGATTCAACTCCGTCCAGGTCTCTCCGGCGGCGTCGTACACCCAGGTGTCGGCGAAGTTCCCGGTGCTGTCCCGGCCGCCGAACAGCAGGACGGTGCGGTCATCGATCCGGGCCAGATCATGGTCCCAGCGACCCGGGGGACTGACTGCCGGACTCTGCAGGGCCCAGGTGTTCTCGCCCAGGTCGTAGATCCAGGTCTGGCCGCTGGCCGCCCCATCAAAGCCGCCAAACAGCAGTGTCTGATCGCCGCCCAGATAGGCCATCCGCTGGCCCAGCCGGGGCGTCGGGCTGACCGCCGGCGACAGCAGCGTCCAGGTGCTCTCGCTGGCGTCGTAACGCCAGGTGTCGTTGAGAAGGGCGCCGTCCGAGCCGCCGAACAGCACCGCCCGGTCACCCCCGATGTAAGCCAGACCACCGTTCTCCCGGGCCGGCGGGCTGACCGCCGGATTCTCCAGAGTCCACAGGTTGGACTGGACGCGATAGAGGAAGGTCTGGTCGGTCAGCATCCCGCCGACGCCCAATCGGCCTCCATAGAGCAGCGCCTGGCCGGGGGCGATGAAGCACATGTGGTGCCGGTTCCGCCCGGAAGGGCTGAATCCGGGGAATTGATCGGTCCAGTCCTCCAGGGCCCGAACCGGGGGGTGATACACAGCCCGAGGAGCAGAAGGGCCGGGAGGAAGTGTTTCACCGGTATCGATCCTTTCCTGTAAAAAGGGGCCTGGCTTGCCGATTCGATAATCCTACTAAATGACTCTTATATAGAAAAATACACACCATATCCCTACGATTCAAGGGTTTTTTACAGCCCCGGTGAACCCGCGATATCCCCTTGACATCCCACTGCCAAATTGGTATGTTAGATGAAACTTGTGGCAAAATTCCATCCCTTCGTAACGAGGACCGACATGGCTGTCGAACAACAGACTAAAGAGGACCTTCAGGCCGTCGAGAAGCTCGGCCAGGCTCACCAGAAACTGGTTGACCAGATCGGGCGGGTCATCGTCGGGCAGCGGCAGGTCATCGACGAGCTGCTGACCAGCCTGCTGTGCAACGGCCACTGCCTCCTGGTGGGCGTGCCCGGTCTGGCCAAGACATTGATGATCAGCACGTTGGCTCAGATCCTCGACCTCAGGTTCCAGCGCATCCAGTTCACTCCCGACCTGATGCCCTCCGACATCACCGGCACCGACATCATCGAGGAGAATGTCTCCACCGGCAAGCGCGATTTCCGCTTCGTCAAGGGCCCGGTCTTCGCCAACATCGTCCTGGCCGACGAGATCAACCGCACCCCGCCCAAGACCCAGGCAGCCCTGCTGCAGGCCATGCAGGAGCACGAGGTCACTGCCGGGGGCGAGACCTACGCCCTGCCCGAGCCCTTCTTCGTCCTGGCCACCCAGAACCCTATCGAGCTGGAGGGTACCTATCCGCTGCCCGAGGCCCAGCTGGACCGGTTCATGTTCAATGTCTACATCAGCTACCCCAGCCGGGAGGAGGAGAACACCATCGTCAAGACGACCACCAGCATGTATCTGCCCGAGGTGGCCACCATCATGGGCGGCGAGGATATCCTCGGGCTGCAGCGGCTGGTTCGCAAGGTCCCGGTCTCCGACCAGGTGCTCGATTACGCCGTGCGCCTGGCCCGGGGAACGCGGCCGGTGGACGAGTCCCCCGAATTCATCCGCAACTGGGTCCGGTGGGGCGCCGGACCGCGGGCTTCTCAATTCCTGGTCATGGGAGCCAAGGCCCGGGCCATCCTGGAGGGCCGATTCGCCCCCTCCTGCGAGGACATCCGCACGGTGGCCCGGCCGGTGCTGCGTCATCGCATCGTGACCAGCTTCAGCGCCGAGGCCGAGGGGATCGATTCGGAACAGATCATCGACCGCCTGCTGAAAGAAGTGAAAGAGTAAAAAACCGCTCTGTCGGCCAAGGTGAGAAAGAACAGACACGGGTGGCCTTGGCCGCCCGTCGTTGTTTCCGGCAGGGATATGTCCCCTGGCCGTGTTGCTTTTCCGGCCACGTTCTTTTTCTCCACCACCTGCGTCCAGAAAAATTATGGAAGACTATCACCGATTTCTCAATCCCGAGCTGGTCTCCCGGCTGTCCAGCATGGAGATGCGCGCCCGGCTGGTGGTCGAGGGGTTCATCACCGGCCTGCACCGCAGCCCCTATCACGGCTTCAGCGTGGAGTTCGCCGAACACCGCCAGTACATGCCCGGCGATCCCATCAGGCACATCGACTGGAAGGCCTTCGGCAAGACCGACCGGTTCTATATCAAGGAGTTCGAGGAGGAAACCAACCTCAAGGCGCACATCCTTCTGGATGCCAGCGGGTCGATGGCCTACCGCTCCGACGGGATCGCCAAGCTGGAATACGGCCGTTATCTGTCGGCCGCCCTGACCTACCTGATGCTCAAGCAGCAGGATGCGGTCGGGCTGACCATCTTCGCCAGGGGCATCCGCAGCTACCTGCCGCCTCGCTCGGCCCGCACCCACCTGCACACCATCCTCAAGGCGCTGAACCGGGTGGAGCCGGCCGAGACCACCGATGTGGCCGCCACCTTTCATCAATTGGCCGAGCGCATTCGCCGCCGGGGCCTGATCATCATCATCTCCGACCTGCTCGACGAGCCCGATAAGATCCTCCTGGGATTAAAACACTTCCGCCACAACAAACATGAAGTGTTGGTCTTCCACGTCTTGGACCCCTTCGAGAAGAGCTTCGCCTACCGCCGCGAGGCCATCTTCCGGGACCTGGAAACCGGCGAGGAGGTCACCACCCAGCCCTGGCACATCCGCGGCGAGTACGTCCGGGCCATGTCCGCCCTGACCGGCCGTTACCGCCGGGAGTGCCGCGACAGCCTGATCGATTACGTGCCCCTGGATACCTCGGTGCCCTTCGACCGGGCCCTGTTCGCCTATCTGAGCAAGCGCGGGCGGCTGGGGTAGCCATGCTCACTTTCCTCAATTCCATCATTTTCGCCGGGCTGGCCGCCGTGGCCCTGCCCCTGCTCATCCACCTGCTCACCCGGCAGCGGCTGAAAAGGATCGAGTTCAGCTCGGTCGCCTTCCTGAAGCTGCTCCATGCCCAGAAGATGCGCCGGGTCCGGCTGCGCGAGATCATTCTGTTGATCCTGCGCACGCTGATCGTCCTGCTGCTCATCCTGGCCTTCGCCCGGCCGGCGCTGCGGGGCTCCCTGGCCGGCGGGGTCAAGGCCCATGCCAGCACCACGGTGGCCATCCTGCTGGACAACTCCCTGAGCATGAGCCGGGAGACGTCTCGAGGATCGGTCTTCCGGCTGGCCAAGGACCGCGCCCTGCAGGTGGTCGATCTGCTCACCGAGGGAGATCAGGCCTTCCTGGTACTCTTCTCCGACCGGCCCACCCTGATGACTCCGGAAGCGACCCATAACTTCTCCCGGCTGAAACAGCTCATCGAGGAGGCCCAGCCCTCCTACGGGACCACCGACGTGCGCCGGGCGCTGGCCGAGACCTATGACCTGATCGCCGGGACGATCAACCTGAACAAGGAGATCTATCTGCTCACCGACCTTCAGCAGGCCGGATGGGCGGCCCTGGAACGAGATTCCCTGAGCGTCGGCGCCGGGGCGCAGCTCTATATCCTGCCGGTGACCCCGGACGACCGCTGGTCCAACCTGACCGTGGAGAAGGTGGATTACTCCGACCAGCTTCCCGAGGCCGGCAAGCCGTTGCGGTTCGCGGCCACGGTGGCCAACCGTTCCCCGGAACAATCCGAGCAGGCCATCGTGGAGCTGTTTGTCGACCGGGTCCGCAGAGCCCAGCACAGCCTGCAGCTGGCCCCGGAGGACCGTCAGGGGGTAACCTTCACCACGGTGGTGGCCGAGCCGGGCATTCATGCCGGCTACGTCGAGGTCACCGACAACCAGCTGATGGCCGATAACCGGCGGTTCTTCACTCTCAATGTGCCCCACCGGATCCGGGTCCTGGTGGTCAGCGACGACCCCCGGGCCGGTTTTTTTCTCCGCACGGCCCTGCGGCCCGACGAGCAGGTCCACGGGGTTATGGTCCCGGAGACGATCGCCGCCGCCGGGCTGAAGAACCGCGATCTCGATGACATCGATGTCATCATTCTGGCCGACCTGCCGTCCCTGGGCGGTGACCAGCTGGCTTCGCTGGACCGCTTCGTCCGCCAGGGCGGAGGGTTGATGATCCTGCTGGGTAACCGCATCGACCATCACTTCTACAATGATCACCTGCTGGCCCGACTGTGCCCGGCCGCCATTGAGGAAGCCCTGGGCAGCCCCACGCAGCGCAGCTCTTACCTGACCATCGACCGGATCGACGGCGATCATCCCGTCTTCCAGATCTTCCAGCGCGACGGGGAGACGTCCTTCTCCTCCCCCCGGTTCTTCATGGCCTATGACGTGGCACCCGGGGAACAGGTGTCCACCCTGGCCTCGTTCAACAACGGTTCCCCCGCCCTGCTGGAGAGCCGCACCGGGCGCGGCCGGGTGCTGTTCATGGCTACGGCCGTCGATCCCGGATGGACCGACCTGCCGGTCCGGGGTGCGTTCATCCCCCTGCTGCACCGCAGCGTCCATTATCTGGCCACCGCCCAGCCCTCCGACGGCCAGGAGCTGGTGGTCGGAAACGCCCTGAGCCGCGATCTGACGGCCGTCCCCGGGGGAGAAACGATCTCCTGCGAGACCCCCGGGGGCGAGCGGGTCATCCTCCGGCCGGCCGGTCAGCGGGGGTATACCCTGGTCACCTATGAGAAGACCGATGAACCGGGCATCTATCGTTTCTATCTGGGAGAACAGCTCCTGTCAGCCTTTGCCGTCAACACCGATCTGGCCGAATCGGACCTGAGGCGACTGGAGATGGACAGGGCCCGGTCGCTGCTGGGCACCGAACGGGTCTTCGCCGTGGCTCCGGATGCCGATCTGGAAACGTCAATTCTGCAGAGCCGCTACGGCCGGGAGCTGTGGAAGGCGGCCCTGTGGGGCGTCTTCCTGCTGCTGGCCGCGGAGATGGTCCTGGGCCGCAGCGGCCGATCATCAACCACCACAGGAGGCTGACGTGTCCTCCCGAATTTCCTTTCTTGAACTGATCAAGCGGCGCGTGGTTCTATTCGACGGCGCCATGGGGACCTCCCTGATCACCAGCGGGATGGCCGCCGGGGACTGCCCCGAGGAATGGAACCTGTCCCACGGGGAGATCATCGCCGGGGTGCATCGGGCCTATGCCCGGGTTGGCGCCGATGTGCTGCAGACCAACACCCTGGGCGGCACCCCGATGAAGCTGAAGGCCTCCGGCCTGGACGGCCGGGCCGGGGAGATCAACGCTCAGGCAGTTCGCCTGGCCCGACAGTCCTGTCCGGACCACTGCTACGTGGCCGGCGACATCGGCCCCACCGGGCAGTTCCTCCCCCCGGTGGGCACCCGCACGCCGGAGGAGCTGCGCGATACCTTCCGGGAACAGGCCCTGGCCCTGGCCGGCGAGGGGGTGGATCTGTTCATCATCGAGACCTTCTACGATCTGGGGGAGATCCTGCTGGCCGTCGAGGCAGTCCGGTCGGTCAGCGACCGTCCGGTGGCGGCCACCCTCAGTTTCGAGAAGAAACCCCGTGGTTTTTTCACCATGATGGGCGACACGCCGGAGGATTGCGCCCGGCGGCTGGTGGCGGCCGGAGCCGATGTGGTGGGCACCAACTGCAACCTGGGCAGCGCCGAGATGGCCGAGTTCGCCCCCCTGTGGCGACAGGCCGCCGAGGGACCGGTCCTCATTCAGCCCAATGCCGGCCAGCCTCAGGTGGTGGACGGCCGGCTGCACTATCAGCAGAAGCCGGAGGCCTTCACCGAGGATATTATCGCCATCGCCCGCAGCGGCATCGACGCGGTGGGCGGCTGCTGCGGCACCACCCCGGAGTTCATCGAGCTGATCCGCCGCCGGCTGACCGAGGAGGGCTTCATGGAGGAGAAGGGCGGGACGAAGCAGGCAGGAAAGGAAACAGACTGAGATGAGCATCGAGCCCGCATTTGTCCGCGATGTCAAGATCAGAATCGACCGCCGGGAGATCCTCCGTCTGCTGGGCGCCGGACAGCAGAAGAGTGATCCGGCCGAGACCATCCGGAAGCTGATCGAAGAAGCCGAGCGGCTGGGCCGGGAGCTGGTCGCGCCGCAGGGCGTCTACCGCATCCTGGAATCCCCGGAGACCGATCGGCTCGGGCCCCTGAAGGGCGAGCAGCGGGCCGGACTGGGCATCTGCACCATCGGCCCGGCTCTGGAGGAGAAAGTAAAGGTGCTGATGTCCACCGGCCAGGAGCCGGAGGGCTATATCCTCGATGCGGTCGGCTCGGTGGCCGCCGAGGCCGTGGCCGATGTAGTCAACGCCAAAATCTGCCACTGGGCCGATGCGCATGGCCTGCAGGCCACCCCCCGGTTCAGCCCGGGCTATGGCGACTGGTCCCTGGAGGAGCAGCGTCAGATCTTCGAGCTGCTGCCGGCCGCCCAGATCGGCATGAGCCTGAATCCGTCCTGCATGATGATCCCGCGCAAGTCGGTCTCCTTCGCAGTCGCATTCACCGACCGCGGCGAGGAGCCACCCTCGGGGAATCCCTGCGAGCGGTGCGGGCTGAAGAACTGTCCCTTCCGGAAGACATGATCACCGATGGGCCGGGAACAGACAGAATTCAATCGCAGCGCGAAGAGACGGAGAGAATCACCGATTCCACAGGAGGCGATCGTGTCCCAGACCAAACGACCCAAGCTGGAGTTACTGGAACCCTCGGCCCTGGACGGCATCGTCGATGAAGCCATGGGCATCCTGGAACGGGTGGGCGTGTTCGTGGAGAACGAGGAGGGCAAGAGACTTCTGGAGGAGGCTGGGGCCCGGGTGGATCACGATCAGAACCGGGTGCACATCCCCCGGAAGGTGGTCGAGGGATGCCTGAAGACGGCGCCGGACCACATCCGGGTCTACGACCGGGACGGCAAGCTGAAACTGGACCTCGTCGACGATAACGTCCATTTCGATCCCGGCTCGGCCGCCCTGCGCATCTTCGATCATGAGCTGGGCGAGCCCCGCGACGCGATGACCGCCGACCTGATCCGGCTGGCCCGGCTGGTCGAGGAGTTGCCCCATTATCCGGCCCAGTCCACGGCGGTGCTCTCCGCCGACGTGCCCGAGGAGATGGCCGACCGCTACCGGCTGCTCATCGCCCTGACCTACGGGACCAAGCCGGTGATCACCGGCACCTTCGCCAAGGAGGGCTTCACCGTCATGCACCGGATGCTGGCGGCGGTGCGCGGCGGGGAGCAGACCCTGCGGGAGAAGCCGCTGGCCATCTTCGACTGCTGTCCCTCGCCGCCGCTGAAGTGGAGCGATCTGACCTGCCAGAGCCTGATCGACTGCGCCCGGACCGGCATCCCCGCTGAGCTGGTTTCCATGCCCCTGACCGGGGCGACCTCGCCGGTGACCCTGGCCGGGGCGGTGGTCCAGCACACGGCCGAGGACCTCAGCGGCATCACCATCCACCAGCTGGCCAGAGCCGGGGCGCCGATCATCTATGGCGGCTCGCCGGCCTGCTTTGACATGCGCAAGGGCACCGCGCCCATGGGGGCGGTGGAGACGATGATGATCGACATGGCCTACAGCCAGGTGGGCAAGCACCTGGGGCTGCCCACCCACGCCTACATGGCCCTGTCCGACGCCAAGAGCCCTGATGCCCAGGCCGGACTGGAGAGCGCCATGGGCGCCATTCTGGCCGCCCTGGCCGGGATCAACGTCGTCTCCGGGCCGGGCATGCTCGATTTCGAGAGCTGCCAGAGCCTGGAGAAGCTGGTTCTGGATCACGAGATCTGCGGCATGGCTCACCGGCTGACCCGCGGCATTGCCCTGCGGGAGAAACCGCTGGCCGAGCATATCCTGGAGAAGATCGGCCGGGTGGACCATTTCCTCACCGAGGAGCACACCATGAAGTGGTTCAAGGAGGAGGCCGCCTTCCCGGGCCCGTCCATCGACCGCGGTACCCTGGGCGAGTGGCAGGCCTCCGGGCGGCCCAGTGCCGCCGGGCGGGCCCGCCAGGAGGTCGACAGGATCCTTGCCCAAGCCGAGCCCAGGATGCTGCCGGAAAAGATCCGCCAGGAGCTGGAGAAGCTCATCCTGGCCGATGGTCAGCAGTACGGGCTGGAGAGGCTGCCGGCCCGGGAGTGACGGGGACGGCCCCCTTTCCGGTTTCTCTCGATCGCCGCCGCAAACTGTTTCAAAAAAAAGCCGTCCGGAGGTTACCGCCCGGACGGCTTCTTCTTTCTGTATTGGTTCGAATATATTCTTCACCAGCACGAATCACGATGTGTTACTTCATCAACACCATCTTCACCGTCTCGCTGCGTCCCCCCGCCTGAAGGCGGCAGAAGTACACCCCGCTGGCCAGGTCCCCGGCGTTCCACCGCACCGAGTGGGTCCCGGCGGCCTGAGATCCGTCGGCCAATACGGCCACCTCGGCCCCGGCGACGTTATAAACCTTCAGAGTGATCCGTTCCTTACGCGGCAGAGCATACCGGATCTCGGTCTCCGGATTGAACGGATTGGGATAGTTCTGGCTCAGCTGGAAACGGTCCGGCAGGCCTGCCCCGGTCTCGTTCCCGGCCACCGGCGTCTGGGCCGGCACCGGCGCCTGGGCGCATTGGACCACCATCCGCTCGGCGTCGTTCTGCACGAAGACGACGACGTCGCACTCGGTAGGATCCCACTGGGAGTCGATGACGAACTCCTCCGAGTGGACAAAGGTCTCGCCCTCGGCGATGGTGAAGGCGATACCGTTGTGATCGGGAAGGTAATCCCGCAGGATCTGGTCGAAACGAGATGAAGAATAGATAATATCAGACTCGGTCAGAGCGATGCGCAGGTGCAGATCGTCGAAACCTACGAAACTCTCGGCCGTCACCTCTACCTGAACGGTCCCGGAGGCGGTCCGGGGCACGTAATTCACATCCACATCGATGGTCAGGGGGGTGGGCACATAGAGCCAGTTGGTAATCTTTTCGCTGTAAGCGTTCCAGGTGGTGTAGACATTGGTCCAGGCCCCGGTGATCTCATCCATGCCGGCGAACCAGACCGTCGGCGTCCAGTGGGCATACCCTTGTCCGGATGCATAGGTCTGGGGAAAGTAGATAAATCTGGCGCTGGCCTCCTGCCTGTAAAATTGGCCTCCCACATGGTTTCGGATGACCACCAACTCATTCGGATTGAACGTATTCTTGACAACACTGTCAAGCGCCACTTCGGCATAATGGCATGAGCCTCAGGTTGTGCTGGTGAACAGCTCGGCCAGTATGCAGCGCTGAGCCGCCTCGGCCGGCACGACCGCCAGGATCCCGGCCAGCACGATGCCGGAGACGAAGGTCAGCAATCTTCCGCGCATACAATACCTCCATCAGTGAATCGTCGAATAGTTCTCAACATTCTGTCTTTATATCCTAGCATATTTGGAGGGTTTTGTCAATGATTTTTTTGTCCGGCGCCGCGCGGTGAGTCGCACCTGAAAGAAAAACGGACGCCAGGTCGTCGGTTCCAGAGGCTCAGTGATACTTCCTCAGCCGCTTGCATGAGAAAGTGACTCGCCTCAAACGAAAGGCGTCCGTTTGAAGTTCTATGGATCGATCATCGCAGTTGATATCGGCGAGATGATCGATCATTGTTCTGTGGTGAATCCTCACTCCGCCGTCATCAGGGGAAGGTCGAACTCTCCCACCTGGCCGGATGGGGCCGACTTGCGTCCCTCCGAATCGACCGCCTTGACCGTGTAGAAGAAATTGGCCAGGGTATCACCGGCGGCCCCGCCGTCCAGGTAAGTGGTGTCGGCGGTGGCGCCCAGCGAGTCGCCTGTCAGAGCCGGTACGGTGCTGCGATAGACAACATAATGCGACATGCCCGACTCGGCGTAGGGCTCGGTCCAGGCCAGCAAAATATCGCCGCTGGAGGACTTGGCTCCGTCGATCAGACGGGCCGTCAGGTTGGCCACCGCCGCGGGCGGCGATCCGCCACCGTCTCCGCTGCGGAAATCTGTCTCGTTGGGTCCGTTAAACGGCGGCGACAGCCACCGGCTGTGGTCCAGACCCAGCGGGTTGCCCGCCTCGTAGAGCACCCGGGCCCGCCAGTGATAGGGGGTGTCCCCGATGAGCCCGCTGACGGTCTCCTCCAGCTCCACGCCGGAGGCCGAATCGGCCAGCGCCCAGGCGGCGCTCTGGCCCAATCCGCTGCCGTCGAAAACGGTCCCCAGGGGTTTCATCTCCCACTGCAGCTTGACGTTCTGGCTGCCGTCAGGATACCAACCGGTGGCCCGCAGACGCACCTGACTTTGCGCGCCGGACAGCCCCAGGGGCCCGACAGAGGCCATGCCATCGGCCCGGATCTGTTGGGCACAGAACGGCAGCATGCCGGGCACCGATCCGCCGGGATAGAGAAAGATCCGCCCGGCATCGGTATATGTGCCGTCATACAGATAGGCGGCGCCTAACACCTCCCCGAATCCGTCCCCGTCCACATCGCCGGCGCCGGCCACGCAATATCCCAGGTAGGCCTCCACCTGGTCGCTGTACGCCCTCCAGGCCTGCACCAGATAAGGAGACTCCTCCTTGCCGACATAGAGGACGACCAGACCCTCGTCGGCTTGCCCATCGTCATAGTACTGCGCTCCGACCAGAAAATCGCCCAGGCCGTCTCCGTTGATATCACCGGCCGAGGCCACCGAATAACCATACCCGGCCGTTGCCTGTTCCCCCTCTTCGGTCCAGGAGGCGGTGTCGGCCGGCCCGCCGGCCCCTCCCAGGAACAGATAGGCCCGGCCCTCGCCGACGAGGAACTCATTCGTAGTATATCCCGGCGCGCCGGCGATGATATCGCTGTATCCGTCGCCGTTGACGTCGCCGGCCGAGGCCACCGAATAGCCCACTTTCTCATAATCGTCGCCGCCGGCAAAGCTCCAGTCCGGCGTCGCAGAGGGTCCCGAGGGACCGCCCAGATAGAGATCGACACGGCCCACCTGGGCGACGGATTCCCCGCCGTTGAGATTATGCTGCGGCACCCCCACCAGGACGTCGCTGTATCCGTCGCCGTCCACATCCCCGGCCGGAGCCACCGAATACCCCAGGTTGATCTCGTTGGCCTCGCCGAAGACCGTCCAGGCCGGGGTACCGGCCAGGCCGGAGGGACCGCCCAGGAACAGATCGGCGCGGCCCTCGTGCTCTCCGGTGACATCGTAATAGGGCGCGCCGATGATCACATCGCTGTACCCGTCGCCGTTGACATCGCCGGCCCCGGCCACCGAGAAGCCGAAGTGGGCTCCGCCGGCGTCGATCTCCAGGACCGCATCCGGCAAAGCCGACGGCCCGGAGGAACCGCCCAGATAGAGATAGGCCGCCCCCTCTTCGGTCTGTCCGTTGCTGTAGCCCTCGGCGCCGATGATCAGGTCGCCGTACCCGTCGCCGTTGACATCGCCGGCCCAATCGACGGCATTGCCGAAATAGTCGAAAACGAACGCTCCCTCATCGGACCAGTCCGGATCGAGCGACAGCCCCAGGGCGCTGCCGAAATACACGAAAGCGCCGCCGTTCATGGTATAGACATCCGGGTATAACGGCGTGCCCACGACGATATCCTCATATCCATCCCCGTTGACGTCCCCGGCGCCGGCCACCGCCCATCCGAAGGACTGGTAGTCGGCGTCCCCGTCGGCGGTCCAGACCGCCTCGGGCAGCAGGCCGGAGATGGTGAAGGCGGCGTCGGTGGTGTCCACATCGAAGGACTCGTCCGGGTCGGTGGCGGTGATGCGCAGCAGATACTTGGCCCCCTGATCCAGGCCGGAGATATCCCACAGATATGCGCCGTCATTGGTCAGCCCGGTGTCGATGACGGCCCAGGAGACGCCCCCGTCGGGGCTGTATTCCAGATCGATATCGAGCAGCTCGGTCTGCCCGGGATCGGGATCGATGGCTGTCCAGGCGATGTCGATGTCCTCGTAGAAGATCTCTCCGCCGGCCGGGTGGGTCAGCACAGCCTGGGGATAGCCGCGGTAATCCACATAGCAGGCATAGTCGCCGATGATCGAGCAGCCGTAGGGAATGCGCATGTAGCCTGACTCGCCCCAGCCGGGTCCCCAGGAGTTGCGCATGTACCAGACGCCGTCATCGCCCTGGTTATCGTCCCAGCCCACCAGGCAGACGGCATGGTTACAGCCGCCCTCCTGACAACCGTTGAAGATGCCCCCGGTATAACCCTGAAAAGCGCCGTTGACGTACACGCAGACCGAGACCGGCCCGAAGTCCATGATGGCCTGCTTGATGGAGGCCACCGGCGGATTCGCTCCGCCCACGAAGGCCCAGTCATTGATCAGATAGGAATGTGGATAGGGGCAGTCGCAGGGCAGGTTCGAGGCCTCATAGGGGAAATAGGTCTCCAACACCGCTCCGGTGCCGCCGCAGGGATCGGTCTTCCACTCGTGGTAGTCGTGGGCGAACCAGCCACCGCCGCAGTCCCAGCCGTCCTGATTGCAGCTGACCAGCCACTGCTCGGAGAGGTCCACATCCACGCCGCCCTTGATCTTGATGTTGCACTCCAGGGCCCCCACGGTGGCAAAGGCCCAGCAGCTTCCGCAGCCGCCCTGATTGCGGATCGGGGTGGTTCCGCTGGAGTCGCGCCAGTCGAACTCGGTTGGCAGGCTCTTGGTGGGCACCGGCGGAATGATGGGCACGCCCTGAGGCCAGTCCTCGGGCACCCGGGTGCCACAGAGCTGTTCCAGATCGTACTGGGTCGCCGGATTGAGCCCCACGGTGAAGGTCCAGCCCTCCTCCTGGCCCTGCCGGCGGAGGGCCTCGATGTCCTCCTCGGTGAGACGGGCCCGGGCCGTCCCGGCGATCACCAGGCCGGACAGAAAGATCAGCAATAACAATATACATACGGAACACATACTGAACCGAGCTGCTCTCACACTGGCCTCCTTTTCACTCCTTGTTGAACGGCCTTCTTCATTCGATCCTTATCTTTTTATTCTACCAGACTCATCGGTGTTTGTCAAGGGGAATCCTCTTGACGTGTCAAGCACAAATAGAAATGTCCTCTTTTGCGTTAAATAGAAATGTCCTATTTCGTGGAAGCCGTCGCAGGGTGTGTTTCTTTGTGTTGGTCTGTCTGAGAGTTGATCTGGAACCTTCTCCAGGGATGATTCGATGGTGGTCGATAGGTCTTTCTGGATCTTGGAGCGGGTTGTTGTTTCGGCCGTGACGGTCTGGTGTGGATCTGTTGGTACTTTAACTGATGGCCGTGATACAGGATCTGCAGGCGACCATCTGTTCTGCGGGCCACCACTACCGACTTGTTGCTCAACCCCGGCGGTGGATCGATGATCTGATAGAGTCGGTGCCGATAGGCCACGGTGGCATCGTTCCTGACCACCCGGGTGTGCTTGATCGAGAGGATGCCGTTCAGATCGGTCCTCGGGGGAATCGGGCGGTGCAGATCAGCCGGCTGTCGGGGCGGCACACTGAAGCGGCGGTTGAAGGCCGGCAGATACCGCTGCAGATATGCATTGGCCTGTGTACGGGTCTTGATCCCTCTGAGACGCATCTCTTTGACCAGACGATCCTGAAGAGTGCCGAAGAGCCGCTCGATGCGCCCTTTGGCCTGGGGAGAATGGGCATGAATGATCTCTACCGACAGCTCTTCCAGGGCCCGCTCAAACTGACTCTGGGGAGCCTCCAGACCCGCCAGCTGCTCAGGCACCGTCAGCTTCCGGGATGACTTGTAGGTGGTATGCTTGTCAAGATACACGCTCTGTGGCAGCCCATAGCGCTTGATATACCGCCGGAAGCTATCCAGCGCCGGCATCGTGCCCTCATAGTCGTAAAAGCGAGCAAACACCCGCCCGGTGGCATCATCGATGTAGCCCATCAAGACCAACTCCGATCCCCGCCCCTCCAGCCAGTCATGATGCGATCCATCCATCTGCACCAGCTGACCACAACACGGCTTGCGCTCCCGCCACCGCCGGTACGTCCGGCGGCGAGGACGCCTCTTCCACAGATCGGCCGCGATCAACCAGCCTCTCAACGTACTGACGCTGACCCTAATCCCATCCAACTCCTCCAGCTTCTCCTGGGCCAGGGTAGGCCCAAACCCCCGATACTTCTCCCCATACAGCCCCACCACCCTCTGCCTGAGCCCGGCCGAAAGCCGGCGGTTCGATGGCCGACCTCTGGACCGATGAACAACTCCCACCTCTCCTTCCGCCCGCACTCTGCTCACCAGCCTCCTGACCTGCCGCGGAGAAAGCCCCACCACACCCGCCGCCTCCCGCTGCGTCATACGACGATCCAATACCTCACCGATCACCTTCAACCGCCTCAGATCCCGACCCGTCATTATAACAATGTCCTTCTCGCCCATCATGTCCTCCTTCTCCAGAAGGACATGATAACACTCTCAAGAGGACATTTCTACTTAACGCGAACAGGACATTATCACTTTTTTTTAACAG
>Ga0180438_10002776_pt1 | contig 27717 bp, 17 predicted proteins | sample SS_ome_12_FD_132455 | JGI IMG/M metagenome (GOLD analysis project Ga0180438, IMG submission 132455) | Hypersaline lake sediment archaeal communities from the Salton Sea, California, USA - SS_3_D_2 metaG | ecosystem: Environmental > Aquatic > Non-marine Saline and Alkaline > Hypersaline >...
TACGCAAGGAATATACTGATGATAATAGAAATCGTTTTGAATAAAGTAGTGGTAAACTTCGCTTGCTTTTTCGACATTGTGATTATTTATTAGAGATAATATATTGAATTCTACACTATTTTTTCTTAAATGCTCAATTCCTCGCAGAACCATTTTATGAGTTGGTTTCATACCAATTGTTTTGCGATAATGATCATGAAGATAGTCAGGTCCATCAAGACTTACTCCTAGAAGAAATTGATACTCCGCAAGAAATTTGGCCCAATCCTCAGTGATAAGCGTTCCATTAGTTTGGAGTCCATTACTTATAGTAGCACCTGGAGGAGCATATTTCTTCTGAAATTCTACAGCTTTTTGAAAGAATTTTAAACCCATGATCGTAGGTTCTCCACCTTGCCATCCAAAAGTATAATGTTTATCTTGGTTAGTGGTCATATAACTCTTGATCATGAGTTCTAATGTTTCCTCAGACATCCGAGGAGTAGAGCTCTCTTTATTCAAATGATCAATATAGAAGCAATATTCACATCTAAGATTACAATCAGCAGAAGCAGGTTTAACTAAGAGTGAGAAAGGGTTCATTCTTTTCCATTATTTAAAATACTCTAATCAAAATAAAATTTTTTAAATACTTAGGTTTTTCATTTAAAATAATTTCTTAATGATTGAATTATTTTATTGACTATTAAATTTGTTAAAATTGTTTGAAGCTTGAGACTTGAATAACTCATTTTTTTCTTTATGTAGAAAGATAATTTTTTGATGTAATTCTTCAAGAGCTTTTCCATGTAAAGGAAAGAAGTAAATACTGATTAGTCCGGCTAAATTGATTATCGAGGGAACAATAAGTAACAGAAATTTTATCCCTATTGAAGCATTCGGCAATTGCATTGGGGCATCACGAACAAATCCAAAAAGAAGTAATACTGAGGTACCTATAATTGGACCTATGCTCTCTGCGATTTTATTAAAGAAAGCATTGGTTCCTAAAATTAAACCTTCCCTCCGTTCATTATTCAGAACTTCATCTTCATCAGTGACTAACATCATTACTGGATAATCAAATAACATGAAACCTGATACAATTGAGTTAATAGTCATAACAATCCATATTAAAACATCCACTCCTGGTAATAATATTATGAAAAAACCAATTGCATTTATAGAAATTTGGATTATTCGCCCCCAAATTATCAATGATCGCATTTCCTTCTTCATGGAAAGCTTTTTGTAGAGTAAAAAACCGATTAATGCAACAAATGTACTTATTATATAATAAAGTAGAGATGCTGTGGTAATATCTACGCCCAGAATATATATATAAGCAAACATAAAGCTTAGTCCTAATGCTAAATTAAGTTGATTGAAAACTCTAAATAAGGTCATTGAGATATAGGATCTTGTTTTAAGAACTTCTTTCAGTGCTCTTAATAGTGGGACTGTATCTTGATTAATATATAATGCAGGTCGTTCCTTAAGAATTGAACCTATATAATAATAACAAACTCCACAAATAAATGCACAAATTCCAGCAAAAATTTGAAACGTTAATAATCCTGAAGCGTATATTAAAAACGCTAATAAAACAGGGAAAGCACCAATTATTTGAAAATATTGATTATTCAATGCCATCTTGTTTCTTTCATCATTGCTTTCAGTCAGTTCAGGCATTAATGCAAGCCAAACCAACCATACTAACGACAGCATCATATCAAAAGCACAAATAGATATAATAAACTGAAGGAAGATCAAAATTTGATTTGAATAACTCCAAGGAAACCAAGTTAAAAAGAAAATAATTGCCCATAGGATACCACCCCATTTAATATATATTAGTCGTCGGCTCCCCCATTTTCTAACATTTGTCTTATCTGTGAGTCTGCCAAAATAAAAGTCATTTAAAGAGTTTACAACAGCATATATTGCTTGTCCAATAACAAAAAGTGTTTGTTGTAATTGTAAATCGTCCCAAAAGTAATTAACATAAGTTAAACCAAAGATACCTGCTAAAATGATATTAGGTAAATTAGTTAAAGAATATAAAATTCTTTCTTTTTTTGTTAGATTATAGCTTTCTCTCCCTCGTTTAATTTGAACTTCTTGGGTTGACAGATCAATACCCCTTTATGTTTGTTTTTAAAATATAATAAAAATTTCAACTTTACTTTTTAAAAAGGTTATGACTATTGACTTTTTAATCAATGATTTTATAACATTAAAAAATTAATGATTAGGTGTTGTTTTTCTGATTGTAAAATACCATGATTTAATCGGTTATTTGTATGACTGCTAATGCATTTAAATTAGTATAAAATTTAGCTAAATTGCGTTTCTTCATTTCATTAAGTAAATCTTCATATTCAAAAGCAAGATCATCAACTAATCTTTCGATTTTTTTTATATCTTTTCTAATAAAGTTGATTTGTTCCTCTAACTCCTGAATCTTCTCTAAGCGCTCTTTCTTTTTGCTTTGATCGGTTAATTTTTCAATATTGAGCAACTGTTTTTCTGTGGGTCTCTTTTTTTCTTGGCGTTCCAAAGTTTTTTTCAAGGATTCCAATCTAAGATAGAACATTCTTTTTCGGTATTCATAGATGTTCTCTTTTTTAATTTTTTCCTTCTCAAAGATTTTTTCATTTAATGCTTTTATCTCTTTTTTCCAAAGGGAAGTTTTCAACTTTACTCGATCCTTAGCTTTAATTCTTAAGGAATCAAGCAGTTTAGGATTTATAGGTTCAAAATCGTCTATCTTAATGGTCAGATCAAACAATTTCGCAAAATTGTTAATATCTAATAACGTATCGGGTAGATTTATAAGTTCATTACCATCTATATCGAGTATAATAGCAGAGTATTGAGTTTCCAGAATGTATCCTTGAAATTTAACATTGAAGATGAAGAGAAATAATTGATTATGAATTCGAATTTCATTCTTCAAAAATTCAGGAAGTAATTTTTCTTTTACTTTTAATACAGTAAAATTACCTTTGAAAGAAGTAGATTTGCAAAAATCTATAATAGCGTTTATTAAAGGATGACCTAAAGCAAAAAAGTCGACATCTTCCCTTTCTCGAGCCAATTCTAAATTAAAAGTACCAATATATTCTTCTTGTAGCTTATAATTATCATTAAAATTCTCCTTTAATTTGATTTGTATTTGATTATTTATTTTCATAGCCTCTGGTTTTTGAGCCTTATTGATAGCAACCATATTGCCATATTTGTGATTTTTAAGGCCAAAAAAATATTTTGTCAGCAAGAATAATTCATTATGAGACAATTTTACCTCTTGACATGCTTCTAATGAGGCTATTAAATCATCTATCTGAAAGGATTTTTTATCAATCAATAAATCATCCAGCTGCATTTCCATTTCTTTAGCTTGTTTGACTTCAAGATCTACTTTTCTATTAAACTCATTCAATTTTTTTCTTCTAGATCCATCCTCCTCTGTAAAAATAATAGCCTTAATATCTTTCTCGATAGTTCCGATAATGGGTTCTAAATGACCAATAGACTCCTCGAATAAATGTATTCTTTTATCTAGTGCAAAAATAATATCAGTCTCGATTGTACCTTCGAGATAAAAATTATAAATATAGATTTCTTTCGATTTTTGGCCAATTCTATCAAGACGTCCAATCCTTTGTTCTAATTTCATAGGATTCCAAGGTAAATCATAATTAATTAGTACTCTAGCAAATTGGAAATTTCGCCCTTCACCACCTATTTCGGTTGATATCAGGATAGATAATCCTTTATGATTTCGGAACCTTTCAACAGCATTATCTTTCTCTTCTTTATTCATTCCGCCATAAAAGATTTCAACATAATAATCTTCCTTTTGTGATTCAAGAGAATACTTTAAATGGAAGACAGTATCAACAAATTGACTAAATATTAGAATTTTTTCATAGGGATTTTGTGCATGAATTTGTCTGACTAATTCTATTAATTTAATAATTTTAGAATCATATGGTAATTCCTTTAACTTATTGTAAAATTCTTTTAATATTTTTTCTTGATTTATTAAATCAAGTGCACTCTCATTAGGGTCTTTTTTGCTTTTCTCAATAGAAGAATAAGCAAATTCAGTATCTAAATATTCATCTTCTAATTCGGATTCGAAGAATTCTGGATCCTCTTCAATTAATTCATCTAAATCAACGGAAATAGTTTTTAAGCGCTGAATTTGTTCTAATCTTCTTTCAAGACTTTTCAAAAATGCGGCTTTAGAACTAGTGAGAAGTTTTTGTAAGGTGGTAATTACAAAGCCAATTCCCACATTCTCTTTACTAATTGAGGAATTGTAAATTTTAGCTAAATACAATCGAATTTCCTTGTATAATTCCATTTCTTGTTTAGAAGGGTTAACCAGTATCGTTCTAACAATACGTTTATTTAAGAGAGTTTCTGCAAAAACATTTTTTTTGCGATTTCTAATAAGAAATTGAGAGAGTGTATGATCTTTTTCAATTCTTTTTAATAAATTTGATTTAAACGATTTTTTATTCAATTTATCAAGAACGTCACTATCTGATTCTTTTTTGCCAATATAATTAAGATCTCGAAGTAATTTGAAAGTGTTTTGTACTTCAAATTTATTCAATTTGTCAATTTGGTTTAAATTTGAAACTAATAAGTTTATAAAAGGCATGTTTTTTCTAAAATGCTCAAAATTAGAAAAATTATCGAAAGCTTCCCTCTGTATTAACTCAATAAGAGAATATAACTCAAAAGAGTGGAGCTGTAAAGGGGTTGCAGAAAGTAATAACATAGATTCAGTAGAAATACTCAATCTACGTGATAATTCAAAATTTAAAGTCTCCCGATAATTTCCTGTCGCTGCGTTCATTAAATAACGCCTTAAATGATGAGCCTCATCAAAAATGACAATATCCCAAGAAATTTGTGATAATAATCCCGCATATTTTCTATTTCGTGCAAATTGAAGAGAACAAATGATTAGATTATTATTATAAAAAGGATTAATATATGTTTCTTGAGTTTTAATTCTTCTTTTATTAGTTAGTTCCTTTACCTTCTTTCCATCATAGATAACAAAATCAATAAAGAACTTATTAGAGAGTTCAAACTGCCATTGCTTAACCAAGGTTGCCGGTACAATGATTAAGATCCTTTGGGCAAGGTTTCGGGCTATAGATTCTTTAATGAATATCCCTGCTTCTATAGTTTTACCAAGACCTACTTCATCTGCTAAAATCAATCTAGGAGAATATTCTTCTGACAATCTATGAGCTACATTAATTTGATGCGGCATTAAAGAAAGCCTTGAGTTGGTAATACATTTTACTTGATATGAAGTATAATATGAATGAAAGAGATGAGCCCAATATTTAATTAGAAAATGTTTAGGAGGATCAAATTTTCCCTTTGAAATAATTTTTTTAATAGAAGTCTCGTATTTAGAAATAATTTCTTTTTCATATATCTGTGCTCTTTTTCCATTTTGAAACAGAACCTCATATGAAATTTGTCCGTCTCTTACAAGAAAATCATTAGAATTGATTACTCCGATACCTTCAGAGAGGATTACTCTCTCATTTTCTTTAAAGATATAATGTACTAATTCCATCGGATGAATAATTTTTATGATGTTATTCTTGAATAACACCTTAAATTTAGTGATAAACGAAGTATCTTCATCATCTATGGATTTGGAGGTAGGAATGTCCACAACTTTAATAATTCTTCCAATTCCTAATGAATTATTTAGCCGAAATAGTACTAAGTTTTCTAAATTAAAGTTTTGTCCTTGACAATAAATATTATAACATTTTGAAAATCTGGATTCTATAGGATTACCACAAAAAGGACAATTATATTTAGATTCCTTAATAATAATAACCATATAGTTTTAGTTTTCTCTATTTAATCAATATATTATAATCTGAAGTAAATATTTTGTTATTTTCAAATATAGAGGTTTAATTCATGACTGAGGAAAAAGTGAATCCAACATATATTGGAGAAAATGAAAATTTAGTTTTTATTGTACCGAAAGAATTATTCACAATGAAATTAAATACTGAAGAAAAGCTTGATCGGGAAACCGCTAGGGAATTTAGTAAATATTTGACCGGTACCTTTAAAGGTTTTCAAAATGCCAATAAAACTAAGTATAATAACAAGGGTAATTCTAAAACTGTAGCTTCTACTGAGTTTTGGAATAAATTTGAGAGATTAGTTAAGGATAAAGGAGTAGATCTTATTGGGTACACTCCGGTACTCAAAAATTTTATCTTTAAAAATCTTCCAGTGGTAGGAAAAAATGCGATAATTCTTGGAATGGAGATGGACTGGAATAAAATAAAAACCGCGCCTAGTATATTATGTGGAATTGAAGCATTTAGAGTTTATTATGAATTAGGAGAATTAACAATCGAATTGACCGAATATTTACAAAACGAAGGGTATAAAGCAGAGGCTCATCATCCCTTCGGAGGCAAATTATTATTTACAGCACATGCTGTAGGGGCTGGATTAGGATATATGGGCAGAAATGGATTAATTATAACTCCAGAATTTGGACCTCGGCAGAGATGGAGTATGATTACTACCGATGCAGAAATTCCAGAGTTAGAGAAAAGAGAATTTGCTGATCTGATTGAATTTTGTGAATCATGTGGTTTATGTATTGAAAACTGTCTTGGTAAAGCAACTTTAGATGAACCTATTGAAAAAATAAAGGATTCGGGGATAATTACTCATATTGATCGAACAAAATGTATTGAAAGTTTGTTAAAGAATAACTATTGTTCGAATTGTCTTAAAATATGTCCTCAGGGAAGAAAATGAATTATGCTCAATATAAGATGAGCGATTAAATTAATTTATAGAAAAAATCAAAAAATAAAAAGTGTAAGTTAAGTAAATGAATTCTATTTTCCATTATTTTTTGTATACTTCTTTCTTAGATATTCATCTATAGATTTAGCTGCTTTTTTGCCAGCACCCATAGCGGAAATAACAGTAGCACTACCCGTTACGATATCCCCTCCTGCAAAAATCTCCTCAATATTAGTCTGACCTTCCTCATTAGTCTCAATATAACCCCATTTATTTAACTTCAAATCTGGAATTGATTTCGTAAGAACGGGATTTGCTTTAGTGCCTACTGCGACTATGACCGTGTCAGTATCTATTAGATATTCTGAATTTTCAATAGTAATTGGACTTCTACGTCCTGATTGGTCAGGTTCACCTAGCTTCATTTGAACTACTTCCATTTGTTTAACATTTCCAGCTTCATCACCTATAAATCTTACAGGATTGGTTAAGAATTGAAATTCAACTCCCTCTTCTATAGCATGATGATACTCTTCTCTTCTAGCGGGCATTTCTTCCTCGGATCTCCTGTAGACTATAATCACTCGTTCTGCACCTAATCTTAGAGCGGTTCTAGCAGAGTCTAGGGCAACATTGCCTCCTCCCACAACAGTTATGATCTTTCCTATTTTAATGGGAGTATCATACTCGGGAAATCTGTAAGCTTTCATTAGATTAGATCGTGTTAAAAATTCATTGGCTGATAGAACACCATTCAGATTCAATCCTGAAATGTTTAAGAACATGGGTAATCCTGCTCCAACTCCTATAAAGAAAGCTTTAAATCCCATTTCTTTCAAATCTTCAAAGGATAATGTTTTTCCGATAATGGCATTATAGTTAACTTTTACATCTAACATTTTGAGGGTTTCAATTTCATCTTTAACAATTTCTTTCGGTAACCTAAATTCAGGAATTCCATATGTCAATACACCTCCTCCTGCATGAAAAGCCTCAAATATAGTAATATCATACCCTCTCATTGCTAATTCTCCTGCACATGCTAATCCAGCAGGTCCAGAACCTATAACAGCAACTTTTATACCAGTAGGAGGAGCACATTCTGGGCATTCTTTTAGCTTGTTTCTTCTCTCCCAATCAGCAATATACCTTTCTAAATAGCCAATCGCTATAGGTTCTCCAAGTGATCCTAATAAACATGAATTTTCGCATTGTGTTTCTTGGGGACATACTCGTCCGCAAATTGCAGGTAATAGATTACTTCCCTTTATTTTATAAAGAGCAGGAACATATTTTTCTTCTCTAAGAAGTTTTATAAATTCAGGAATTCTTATATTTACTGGACATCCGGTCACACATAAAGGCAAACCACATTGTAAACACCTTTGTGCCTCCAATTTCATCATTTCATCGGTTAATCCGTAAGGAACTTCTTCAAAATTATTGATTCTCTCGTTAGGAGGTTGTTGTAACATTTTTACTCTTCTTTGTTCAACATATTTCTTTAATTTAGACGATGCAATTCTACTTAAATCCTCAAAACTTTTACTTTCTTCTTTAATTTCCTTTTTTGTGATTAAATTCATGTCTAAAGCTTGTTGAAAAAACTCAGCTCCTTTTTTAGTCCGAATAATAACTGTTGACCATCCTGGTTCTGAACCTATAGACCCTACTGAAATATCTGCATATTCTGCGGTTAAATCATCACAAAAAAAGCATCCAAATCTTCCATATTTCTTGATTCGTTTGATAGGAATATTAGAGATGTTGCTCTCTTGGTCGTAAATAATGAATTTACCTCTATCTATATTCATTTTCTTAATATCAGAGGGATAAACGTGGAATTCATTTTTCAATAATTCTACAATTTTATCATAATCAAAAGATTCCATACAAAATAAGCCAATTTTTAGCACAATATTATCATAAAAAGGTTTATTAAACGGAAAAAATGAGATCTTTCTAAGGGCTTTCATGATACATGGGGTCCCTACTACTGCAATTTTGTCATGATCTCTCGCATCGTGAAATATTTTGAGTACTGGAACATTAGTGTACTTGGTACCGGCAGTTTTTAAGAGATCCTCCTCGCTTTCTACTAAAATAGGCAATGGTTTTAACGGTTGATCTCCTATGGTAACTGCGAAAGATCCGTTAATGTAGCCTTGCTTAAAGGCAGTTTTAAGAAGTGTTGTCACTATTCCTCCATCCTGAGCTACAGACTTTATCCTAGGTTCGGTTGTTTGAGCTGTAAAAAGATCACGATAATAATTGAATTGGTTTACAAATTTGATGTTAGGATCGTGGTTTTCTTCTAATTTTTCTAATTCCTTTGGAAAAAATGATCTTGGACAAGCCGAGAAACATAATCCGCAATTAATACATAAATCTTCATCGATGACAAAGGAGCCTCCTGAATAATCAATTGCATTAACAGGACAAATCGCAACACATAAACCACATCCACAACAAAGATTCTTTTCTTTAATTAGTTTTGTACTCGGAAATATCCCTTTTTTTTCAGAGTTTTCGATAATTTCTTTGAAAAATCTCGGGTGTTTATCTATAAATACTAATAAGCCTAACTCTTTTAAATATTCGATATTATTAAGTATATTCTCTTCTGATAAGCCTAACTCGTTTTGAATTCTTTTTATATCAATAAGACCATCTTTTTTTATCTTTTCTAAAATTAAGAATCTTTCTCTTTCTGCTTCAGTTAATGAATTAATTAACTTTTCAAATTCAATCTGATTATATTTACCAATCTCTAAGATTTTGGTCTTATGATCCATTAATACTTTAATTAAAGGAGATTTAACATCCATTTTAAGATGCCCTCCCTTGAAGCTTGTTCATCGCTTTACATTCATGATCATATTGCTCAAGAGATTGCTTTTCTTGATCAATGAATCTTTTTGAACGGCTTAATAGATTATCAAAATCAACCATATGAGCATCGACATCTGGTCCATCTACACATGCATAATAAACATCTCCATCAACTGTAGTAAAACGACATCCCCCACACATTCCTGTACCATCGATCATAATTGTATTTAAAGAAGCATAAGTTTTTACCTTGGGTAAATCTCCAGAGCCATTGCTTGTGAGTGCTACATACTTCATCATTATTAAGGGACCAATTGCGATTATGATGCTTATTTTTTGCTTTACAATTAATTCCTTCAATGGTTCTGTCACCACTCCTTTAATACCCTCCGTTCCATCATCAGTACAAATTATCAATTCATCACTTACACTTCTCATTTTCTCACGCCAAAATAATAAATCCGTATTTCTAGCTCCGATAATCGTAATGACTTTATTTCCAGCTTCTTTCAGCTCTTTAGCTTGAGGATAACAAGGAGCGATTCCCACACCGCCACCAATAATAATAACAGGGTGTTCATATTTTTGAATGTGTATTCTGTTACCTAAGGGTCCAACCACATCAAGAATCTCATCACCTACAATTTGGTGAGAGAGTAGTTTTGTACTTTTACCAACAACTTGGTAGACAATCGTTACGGTTCCTTTATCTCTATCATAGTCGGCAATGGTTAATGGAAACCTTTCTCCAGTTTCATTTACACGTAGAAGTATAAAATTACCAGCATATGCTTTTTTAGCAATTAATGGTGTATCGAGAACCATCTCAAATAATACACCACTTTTCCCTAATTCCCTCTTTTCTAAAATTTTATATGGCATAGTTAATCAATAACTTTTCAATAACAAAATTTAAATTGATTATCTTTAAGCGATCTAAATTAATCAATTATTTTTAAATTGATGATTATGAAAATGTAAAGCGGATTTAATTGGTAATAATTTTTATTACTCTAATGCTTAAATAAATAAATTATAAAAATTAATTAAGGAAGAGCAGTTTCCCTAGAAAAGTAGTTAAATCCATTATTTTCAATTTGCTCTTTTGTTCCTTATTTTCGTTCAGGTAACAATTAAGATGGGCTAAACATTTTGGACAGCTTACGATTAAGTAATCAGCACCAGTATCGATAGCCTCTTTAATGCGGTCTGCTTGTATCATTCTTGAATACTCATTACAACTTATATATGAGGAAACTCCACAGCATAATGCATCAGCTTTATTACTCTTCATCTCAATCAATTCAATAAACGGGATTTTTTTAAGTAGATCACGTGGAGGGTCATAAACTTTGCTCATTCTTCCTAATCTGCAAGCATCATGATAAGTAACTTTAATCTTTTCCATAATGGGAAATTTTAAATCCTCTAATACGTGTTCTTTTAATAGGTATTCAGTTATATGGTAAATTTCAAAATCGAATTCTTGGGAATCTTTAAACAATTTTGGATATTCAAATTTCCATGTGTAATATCCTTCAGCGCAACTAAAAATTACTGTTTTTACTCCAGCATCTTTAAATAATTTAACATTATATCGTGCTAATTTCTCGAATGAAGCCATATCTCCTTGCCATAAACTATCATGTCCGCAACATTTTTCATTTGAGAGAACCACAGGCGAAATTTCTTTATGGTTTAACAAACCTATTACTGTTTTTGGAATTTCTAAGAAATCTTGGGCTTCATAACATTGATAAGTAGATTGAAATCCATAGGAACATTCCTGAATATTAGAGTCATCACAAGCATTACTATATGCTTCAAGTTTTTGATCAGTACTACAACAGATATTGCAATTTAAGCATCTCCTCGCCTCCTGAATCGCCCGATCCTCAGTCATACCTAATTCTACTTCATCAAATCCTCTTAATCGTTTTTCTAATGGTAATATATTTAATGTTTCTTTTGGTAATTCTCTTGCATCTTTTTTAGGTATAGGAGCAACTTTTGCGTATTGCCTTAAGGTCCTGTTTTTCTTTAGATCAACTCCCCTTAAGTATCGATCTATAGATTCTGCAGCATCATATCCATGAGCAATGGCTCTGATTGCGATTCCTTCACCTTCAATAACATCACCACCAGCAAATATATTTGGAATACTAGTTTGTAAAGTTATTTCATCAGTTTCTATTTTACCCCATCTATCAATTTTTAATTGATCATGAGCAGCTTCTAATAGAGTAAAATCAGTACCTTGCCCTATTGCAAGGATCATCACATCAATATTCATTTTGAATTCAGAACCCTCAATTGGAATAGGTCGTCTACGTCCTGAAGGATCTGGTTCTCCAAGCTCCATTCTTATACATTCTACTTCTTTAATATTTCCGTCTACATCCCCAATTACTCTTATAGGATTAGTTAAGAATTGAAAATCGATATTTTCTTCCTTTGCCATTTCGATTTCTTCTTCTGAAGCTGGCATTTCGTTTTCAGATCGTCTATATATTACAATTACTTTTTTAGCACCTAACCTTAAAGCGGTTCTTGCCGAATCCATGGCCACATTTCCCCCTCCAACGACTCCAATAATCTTATCCTTGAATTGAAATTGCTTTTTAGTTAAGTTTTTTTGTTTGAGAAAATTTAGACCGCATAATACATTTTTTAGGTCTGCACCCTCAATTTTCATTTCCAGACAAGTTTGTTGACCAATTGATATAAAGAATGCTTTAAATCCTTGCTTCTCTAGATTTTCAAAACTTAAGCTTGGACCTACAGGTGTGTTAAGTTTAATTTTTACACCCATACTTTCGATAAATTCAATTTCATGATCTAAGATATAAGCTGGTAAACGATATCTTGGAATTCCAGACCTTAAAGTACCTCCTTTATAAATCTCCGCCTCAAAAACAGAAGGTTTGTATCCTTTTCTTGCTAAATAGTAAGCTGCTGATAACCCTCCTGGTCCTGCGCCTATTATTGCAACTTTTTCTTTCTTTTGCTCAACAGGTTTAATTGTTGATTTAAGATTATTATTCAATTCATAATCTGAAATAAATCGCTTTAATGCCCGAATTGCAATAGGATCATCAATATCTTTGCGATTACAAGCTAAAGCACAGGGTTCAGTACATATACGAGCACAAATCATTGGGAAAGGGTTTTTTTCTCTAATCAGATCAAGAGCCTCTTGAAATTTACCTTCTGCTATTAATGAAATATAACCTTGGACATCTACTCCTGCAGGACAAGCATTTGTACAGGGAGGGATTGAATTCATAAAGGGTAAGCATCCCATGAAGTACGCAATTTCACCTTTATCTGATACTTTTAAATTAGTTGATTCTAAAAACCCTAGCTTATTATGAGTATCAATTAAATCATTTGCCATTAAATAGGGTAGATTCGAATATTCTCGATCATGATGAGCTTTTACTTTTTCTATCTCTAAGGGTTCATAGTCCGAAATGAGGGTTCTGAGATTTAATATAATATCAAGAAAGTTTACTCCTGTTTTTTCTGTAAACATCGGACAATATTCCATACATGTTCCACAAGTTAAGCAACTCCATATATTATTACGTTCTAATGCTTCTTCCGGTGATAAGAAAGTTAAATCCATAATTAATTGTCTTGGAAAAAAGGTGCCTATATGTGAGAGGGGACATACGTTAACACATCGATTACAGCTATAACAATAATTTGCCGCCGCTTTAACTTTATCAATTACTGCTTTAGGAAGTTTAGTCTGTTCTTTTTTAGCGCCTTCTATATCTTTCGATTCAGTCATTATAATTCAAAGTAAATCTTTATTGTTGATAAATATAGATGATCAAAATTTTTATATAATTTGATTATAGAATTAAACAAATTTGACCTTTTTCTTGAAAATTAATAATGAATATTGGAGAAAATAAAAAAGTTACACTATGACTAGAATAGGAAGATTAGAAAATTCTTAAATTCGAACGATTAATTTCTTATACAATTAAAAATTAGGCTCTTATAGGCGAATCTGGAACCATAATTTTTCTCTTATGAACATAAATTACTTTATTGGAACTAATAATATGTTAGCGCATATATAATAAAATATGTCTCAAATAATTATCATACACGATAATGCACTCTTATGAGAAGAAATACAATTAAAGAGTATAATTATTGCTATGTTATTAGCATCAATGAGTAAACTAATAAATAGTAGTATATTGTTAAAATTAAATATCATCAAAAATAAAATTTAGTGAAAAACATGAGTAAAGCGAAAGAAATAACCTTACCAGACGAGGTTAAAGGTTTTTCCCAAGTTAGACTTGATGTTGATTTAACCACTGGAAAAATTCAAAAATCTACATTATCAAGAGAATTTTGCCGAGATTGGATTGGTGGCTATGGTTTCGGTGCAAAAGTTTTATGGGATGAACTTAAACCCGGAGTTGATCCTTTAAGCCCGGATAATATTTTTGTATATGCGCACGGTCCTTTTCCAACTACTATTTTGCCAACAAGTTCAAAATATGGAGTATTTGCTAAATCACCCTTAACTAACATGTTTGGAATGGCCATTTCTTCAGGTTCGGTCGCAGCTCAAGCTCGTAGAGCAGGAGTAAATTTGATTGTCATCAAGGGTAAAGCGCCAGAACCTGTTTATATGGTTGTTGATGACGATGATCATTACCTAGTTCCTTGTGAAAAAACAGTTTGGGGCAAAGGTTGTTGGGAAACAGAAGAAATGATTCGGGACGAATTCCAAGATCATCGCTTAGCCGTTATGTCAATCGGCCCATCTGGAGAGCATATGAGCCACATGGCTTGCATAACCAATGATCGCAACAGACAAGCTGGAAGGACAGGAATGGGGGCAGTTATGGGCTCTAAAAATCTAAAAGCTATTGTTTTTAGAGGTACTAAAGGGGTAAAAGTTGCGCAACCTGCAGAATTTTATAAATTAGCAAAAAAGCTAATTAAAGTTGCTAATGGCCCTGCTACTGCCAAATACAGAGATCTGGGAACTCCTGCGGGAATTACCAGTTATAATAAACTCGGTATGATGCCTACCAATAATATGCTTGAAGGAAGTTGGGATAGAGTAGATGATGGTACTTTCACAGGAGACACACTTAATGAAGATTGGGTGGTTAAAAAAGTTGCGTGCTCCCAATGCTCAATAGCATGTGATCATATTACTAAAGTGCCTAAAAATCATCCAAATTGGCCTAATCTCTATATTAGTATTGATCAAGAACTTTGTTATAGTTATGGTAGCGCTTGTGGGAATTATGATTGGCCAACAGTTTTCAAATGTGTGGAATTGAGTGATAATTTGGGAATTGATGCCATTTCTGGAGGAGTCACAGCCGCTATGGCCTGTAACTTATACGAGGATGGTCTTATTACAAAAGAGGATTTAGGATATGAGTTACCCTTCGGTTCTACGGTAAATCTAGCACGATTCACTGAAGAAATGTGTCTTGGTAAAGGATTTGCCGGTAAGATTTTTGGAGATGGTTGTCTTCAGGCAGGTAAAAGATTAGAAGAAATGGGGAGAAAAAATGCATCCTATTATGGAATGCATATAAAAGGGCTTGAAATGCCAGCATTTGATCTTCATGGAATGAGCACATTTGCTGTTGGTATGAGTGTATCAGTCCGAGGGGCTTGTCACTTACGTAATGGAGCGTATGGTATCGATGCAAAAGGAACTTATGATAGATTAGCTTATGATAAACCAGTAGAACGTGGAAAAGCTATAAAAAGTCTTGAAGATATTTACGGAATAATTGATTCTTATATTATTTGTAAATTTACTCGTGGAATTTATGAATCAGATGATGAAATGGCAAAAGCATTCGAATTGGTTACAGGAATTCCACATACCGGAGATTCAATAAATCTTAGAGGGGATTCAATCGTTACTCTCTCTCGATGTTTTAATATTCGAGAAGGATGGACACGAGCCGATGATCATCCACCTGCAAGATTCTTTAAAGAGGCTCACACTAGAGGACCTAATAAAGGTGTGACCTTAAAAGAAGATGGTTATCAGAAATTATTAAGTGGATACTTTGAAGCTAGAGGATATGATAAAGAGACAGGAATACCTACTGATGCTACGTTGAAGAAATTAGGATTAGATTTCGTAATTGGGAAACTGAAATCAACCGGAGGTAAGAAGTAGAATGTCTAAAGCCATAACAACGAAAAAAAGAGGTGGTGTTGTACACCAATTCATTGTTGTCGATCCAGATCTCTGCACTGGGTGTGAAACATGTGAAACGATATGCTCCTTTGTACATGATGGCGAATTTAATCCAATAAATACTAGAATTCATAGAGTAAGAATAGAACCTGTATTTAACATAGCTCTAGCATGCCAGAAATGTGAAGATGCACCCTGTATCCGCAGTTGTCCAGAAAAAGCCTTGGAGAAAGATGAACGAGATGGTTCTATCCTTGTAGATGACGATAAATGCAATGGATGTGGTTATTGTGTACGCGCTTGCGATTTTGGCGTTATGACAATGCATATTACAACACAAAAAGCTCTTGTATGTGATCTCTGTGAAAATATGAAAGAGGAATTTATTGATCCAGAAATTGGTAAGAAAGAACCTCAATGCATTGCCGTATGTCCTAAAGAAGCTATTTCTCTAAAAAATGTGGAACAAATTGGCGAAGAGACGAGAATGGATGCAGTAAAGCGTCTATTTGGGGATATTATAGGACAATCAAAAGAATAGGCTATTTTTTTTATTTTTTCTTATTTTTTGGTTACTATTATATTAGAATACAATTTTCTTCATTATTGCAGATAAACCAACATTTGATTCCTCCCAAAGAATAGAAATTTACAACATATTTCAAGAAGTAAGAAAGAAAAATTACCGGTAATATTTTTATTTCACTAATATAAAATTCGAATATATTTATATACCAATTTGAAAATGTTTTCTTTATAATTCTATCGTATAACTTAAAATTTATTTATTAGAGATGAATATAAGAAGATAGTGCAATCCATGAGAATAATTTTCTTAAATCAAATATAGCTTTTATGATATGGGTTTTAAAATGAAATCAAAATTCAAATTCAATTTTATTTTGATAAGTACCTTGATCATTTTTTTTACTTTTACTCCAATGATTTACTTTTTGAGTAATAATAATAAACAGCAAGAATATAACAATGGAAATTTTTTAAATTTTCAAAATTTGAAACTATCGACGGGTGAAGTGCTCTATTCCGAGAATTTCAATGATGGCTTTGCTGAAAATTGGGTATTTCTCGGTGGATCTTGGACAGTAGTATCAAATCAATTTAGAGTAGTAGGAAATGATGGAGAACGAGTTAGAAGTTATTACAATGCTCAAATTTTTTCCGAATATACCTATGAAGGGGATTTTAACCTTATTTCAGGTAGTGAAATGCAAATTATATTTAATATCCAAGATATCTTTAATGGCGATGATCAAGGGCACTATTGCCAAATTACACTCTTTTATGATGATTTTGGGATGGATAGAAAAGATACTGCCATATTGTATTCGACTGAAGATGGCCAAATGGAGCATATTAGAGTACCCTATGACTTTAACCATAATCTATGGTATCACTTTACACTCATATCAACCAGAAATACAGTAAATTTTTATCTTGGTGGTATTCTTGTTATTTCATATTCAGGAGTTCATTTTTCTTCTGGATATATCGGTTTAAAAGCAATGTATGGGCCAACTGCGTACATTGATAATATTAAAGTTCTTAGTGGTCAGATTATCCCTTTTAATCAAATAATAATTATTATTTTGGCAACTGTTATCCCTATCATAGTTTTAGTTTCGATTATAGCGGTTATAATAATAAAAAGAAAGGCAAAATCAAGAAAGGAGGGCACCTTAGTTGAAACAGCAGAGACTAAATTAGAAGGTACTGATGAATCCACATCTAAAGGAGAAATTGAACCAGAAGTGATTATTAATAAGGAAATAGATACATTGGAGTCAATTAAACAAGAAGATGAAATTGATAAATTAAAAAAATTAGAACAATTGGAAGTAGAAAAACCTGTAGAAGTATTAGATGGAGATTTAGAGCCAAAAATTATAACAAAAGAGCAGGAAGAAGATCAAATTACAGAAAAACCAATTGAGATGCCAATTCCAGAACTATTAAAACCAGAAGCTGATAAAAAGAAACTAGAAGTGTCATCAGTACCGAAGCCACTAGATTTGTATCCCATTCCATCAGATTTGAAGCAAAAAGAACCAATAGAGTTTATAACCTTAAAACAAGAAGAAATAACTTCTCTAGTTGAAGTTAAAGAAAAAGAACAATCAGAAGAAACTGACGATTCAGGATCTCCTCAGCATTTAGAAGAAGATGTAGAAGATGATCAAACTTCTAAAGAGGAGGAAGATAAAATTAGAGAGAAAAAAGTGATTCACTTTTGCACAAATTGTGGAAAACCCCTTGTAAATACTTGGAACATATGTGCTTATTGTGGTGTTAAAATCAGGAAAGAGTTATGGAAGGAAAAGTTAGAGCCTGAAATTGAAAAATTGGAAATTAAAAAAGGAGAAGCTATTTCGACCATTAAATCTCCAGAAACTACAGAATTTAAAGAAAGTATTGAAACAACGATTTCTTCATTAAGAAAGGACTCGCAAGATTTATCAAGAGGGGAAAAATCAATTGAGAGGTTTGCGATTAAAGCACCAACAATAGAAGATGAAATATTTACCAAAGAAAAGATAAAACAACCCAAAGCAACGAAAAATGTGTGCCCCTTTTGTGGATATAGAAACGAGATGGAGAAAACTCATTGTTATCAATGTGGCTATAAATTGAATAAATAAATTACATTTCAAATTTTATATTTAGATAACGGATGTGCCTTTTAATTTCATAATATTCATTTTTGAAAACACAAAAGTTTACATAAAACCTTATTATTAGTTAAATTATAAGTTAAATCCAAGAAGTAAACTATGACTCTAAAAATTTTAACTTATTGGTTGAAAGTATCAATTATAGTTATTTTAGGGTTATCGATCTACTTTTGGAATAATAACCTAATCAAACTTCAGAATTTAGATCATAATACTGAAACTATAGATTATTATAATAATTTTTCAACTCAAACAACTTATTTGACAGAAAATCATATATTTATTAACGATTCAGACCCCATCAAAAATTGGAATAACACCATGTTAAGCAATGAATGGTGTTCTGGTTCTGGAACTTTACATGATCCTTATGTTATAAATGCTGTTTTACTAGAAAAGGGAAATTATTCGACAAAAATTAATATCGTGAATTCTCGTAGGTATTTTCAAGTTAATAATTGTTTATTCCTTGACTGTGATCGGGGGATTGAGCTCAATAATGTCAGTAATGGGATTATTTCTAATAATTTAGTAACCGATATGTCCTCAAATTTTATAGAAATTAATAATTGTGCTAATATTTCAGTAAAGAATAATCTAATAAACGATATATGTATGGAAGGAATAATTGTTTCCCATTCTACAAACATTAGCATCTTTGAAAATACGATAGATACCTTTTGTGGTATAAATTATGGAATATCGTTATCTCATGTAAATTGTAGCCATGTAATTAATAATTCAGTTGCTTTTACTGGAGGGTATGTAAAATTGGGACTTTATTACAGCAATAATAACGTAATCATGAATAATTCCTTGATAAAAACAGGTGGGACCGGTTTAATCATATATAATAGTAAAAACAATCTAATTCTTAATAATACAATTAAGGATTGTAGAGATGCAATTGAATTGTATAGTCAAAGTTGTTTTAACCAAATTTCATTTAATTATTTAGCTATAAGAGGGGATGGGATTCATTTATCTGGTAACAGTAGTTCAAATTTAATATCCGATAACATTATTGATACAAGTACAATTTTCGAGACTGATAGAGGATATAAAGGGATACATGTTTATTTGTGTAATAATAATACTGTATTATCAAATTTTATTAAAAACTTAGGAGGCGGTATTTCTATCGTTTTTAGTAATTATAGTTTTATTATCAATAACACTTTATTCCATAATGGATATTGTATTCGAGAATATGAGTCGGTTGGAAATGTGTTTTTAAATAATCTATGCGTTCCTATTCCCGAAGATTATCCTATTATTGATGGATATCACTTTTTTATATTAAGTATTATGATCTTTTTTGGATTATTAGTTTACCTAAGAAAGAATCTAAAAAAATTTCTTATAAAATAAAGTTATTATTCATCATATAAAATATTGATCCGGTTATCTATAGTGTTCTGATGAAAAATTAAAGGCTAAATTTTCAAGAGATTCAAGCTCAAAAGCTTTAAGTACTATAAAATAGATAATAGAATAAGTAGCTGCTCCTATTAAATATCTTCAATTAACGCTTTATTATTTTTTGTCTTAATATACTTTATAACAGACGTAGATTATTATGAGAATGTTATTCGGGATAATAATCCTCCTGAAAAACAATTAATAGGAAATAAAGCCTTTACTAAAATGCTAATATAACATTAGGTTTTTTTTAATTATTTTAATATAGATAAAAAAATTCTTAACATTCTTTCAAAGGACTCATAAATCCCCCCATAGTTCTTTTAGTGAGGGGTGTCATTTTATTACAAAATTTAAGAGAAGCATCCTTCTCAGTTATAAACATACCAACATTTTTACATTTCAACTCAATTTGGCTTTTGATTTGTGTTTCAACCTCATCAAATAAGAAGACTTTTATTTGAGGGGTAGGTTTTTCTACAATATCCCAAATACCAATAACATAACCATTAAGAAGGATTGAGGTTGTGGCGTTTCCAGAACGATCGTAAATATATTCGTAATTTTTGAGATCAACATATCGTTCACGGTTCTTATAGCCCATCATATAGGGATCTAAACCAGGTAAAATATTTACAATTTGAAAAGGATCTTCTTTAATTTTAGAAAGGGTATCAAGATCAGATTTATTGATAATATAGTCATATTGTAAATTTTTTATTTTAATCTTTTTTATATTGTCGTTCAGATTAATTAATGCGCTATTAACTTTCCCCTTCGTTAAACCTAACCACCAAACAATATCCTCTACAGTAACAGGGCTATAATTTTTAATATATTTACCTATTAATATTTCTATTGCTTCAGTTTCATTTATTTCATCCAAATTAATATTAGGAAAATATTTTTTAAAGGGAGCATAGGATATTCTTCTATCTTTCCAACTTTTAAGAGGTTTTCCCCTAATTAGGAGCATTTCATCACACATTATAGAAATTACTGCTATGATGTCTTTTTGGGAATTTAATACTTTTTTGATCTCACTTGTAGCCAACTCATTTTTGTATAATAATTTTAATATTTGATTGGACAGTTTTTCATATTCAACATTAGAGATACCACGATATTCTAAGTACTTAACATCTCTTTGTATTGTAGTGTATCTTATAGCGTTATGGACTATCGGAATCATTTCTCTGGGTTCTATGAATAGAGTTTTTCGCATACCTCTGATACGTGCCATAGTTTTATTGATATAAAGTTCATTATCTAAATCTTCTCTCTTAAAATTATTCGTTCGTGCAAAAAGAGATAAATAAGGTTCTATCGTACCAGTTGCGTGTAATCCACATAGATCCTTACTAATTTGGATAATGTCATCAACCTTGGAATCCTTAGTAAGATGGTGCTTACTTAGAATAAATTTATTAACTTGCTCTCTATTAAATACCAGCATTTATATCATTTATTTGTAATATTTCTCTTATAACAATTTGAATATCTCTATATATTTGAAATATTAGTTTAAAAAAAATTAAGGTTTGAGTTTTAATACTAAGAAATATTTGTAATATACAATTCAACAATAATTAATAATATTTAGTTCATGTGGCGTGTTAATCATGCTTGAAGGCTTAGATAAAATAGACTGGGAGAATCTAGAGCATGCGTATGGAAGTGCCTCTGATGTTCCTCAGCTTATAAGGGATTTAGCTTCAGATGATGCGGATAAGAGAGATCAAGCATTATATGAACTATATGGCAATATTTTTCATCAAGGTACTAGATATCAAGCAACACCATATGCCATTCCTTTTATTTTTGAATTAATACGTGAACCTAGCATTCCTGATAGAGCAGATCTTATTAAATTCACGGTTGATTTAGCTTTAGGATATCCTGAAGCGTATTTACCAAAGGGTCCTAATGTTGATGATTGGGCAATAGATGCGGACCAATTAAGAGAGGAAGCGAAAAGTGAAAATTTAGAGGAAGTAGATGATGATTGGCTTAAACATATTGATTCCTTTATTGACTCCTATAAAGCATCTTTGAAAGAGGTCCCAACATACTATAAAAGTTTAGAAAGTACTGATCCGGATACTAAGTTGATGTCTGTTTTTGCTCTTGCATGGTTTAGAGAAGAGGCAAAAAATTCAGTTATAAAAATTCGAAACCTTATTAAAAAAGAAATGAATAATAGTCTGTTAGCTAATTCCTTGATATCTTTATCTATGTTAGATTCTTATTTGGAGGATAAAAGTGATGAGCAATTATTCAGAAAATATCTTTTAGAATCTAAATCAACATTAATTAAAATATCCGCAGCTGTAGCACTTATTAATACATTAGAAGAGGATGTCGATTTAGAGCCAGTGGATTACTTAATTAAGCAAATACCAAGTATCGTAGAAGATAATTTATCTCCATATGAATTTCCCTGGAATGATGGTGACTTATTAGGATATATCTCAGAGGTTATTAAATTTTATGCTGTTCAATCACCAGAGGTAGTTGTACCAGCTTTATGCAAGGTTTTATCAAATTTAACTGGAATGAAAGCCCATAATATCACTTATTCCCTCCTATGGATTGTATTCCCGGAGATTCCCGAGGAAAAAGTTTGGACTTTAAAGCAATTAAATAAATACCAAAAAATGGTATTAAAAGTATTAGCAGAAAATACTAACATTTGGAAAAAAACTGATTTGGGCTATGACAGTATGGGTGAGTTGATGAGAGAATATAGATTACCTACAAATAGATTAAATCTCAGAAAAATGTTACACCTTGATTCCAACTAAAGAAAGTACTTTTTAATTATTGAAAATAATAATGATTTAATCTAGACCTTAAAGTTAACCATTAGTATATAGAGATGAGTTATTCTAACGTGAAGAATTTTTTCTACCTTAATTAATCAATCACGTTAAACATTTCATTTTTTGTCGTTCCTGTTAATAATAATAAAACTAATTTCTTTCCGTAATATAGCACTTTTGATGAGTTTAAATAATAATTGAACTTTAATACTAAGAACTATTTACAATATCATAATTAAAATGTTTGGAATACATGAATTTATGTGTTACCAAAACAACCTTCATAACAAGTTAGGAGGATATACTTAAGAAAGGTGGAAATATTGTCTGAAAAACAGACCAACGAAAGTCAAGAAAATGAAAAATCCACTGTTGGCGTTTTTGTGTGTCGTTGAGGTATCAATATTGCAGGAATACTAGATGTACCAAATATTATTGAAGAAATCAATAAGTTAGACAAGGTGAGAGCCTATGAGTATCTTTCCATGTGTACCGAAGGAGGAAGTAGCTACATAAAAGAACAAATCAAGGAATTTAAGCTTGATAGAATAGTTGTTGCTGCTTGTACCCCTAAAACACATCAACCAGTGTTTCATGCTATTCTAAAGGAAGCAGGAATACCACCACGATATTTGGAATTTGTTAATATCCGAGAACATTGTAGTTTTGTACACCAAGCTCCAGAAGTACGTGAAAAAGCTTTAAGAAAAGCTATTGAGCTAATAAAAGCAGGGATAGCACGTGCTCGATTATTAGAAGATGTACCCACTAAAACAGTACCGGTAACTCCTGTTGCATTAGTCGTAGGTGGAGGAATCGCAGGATTAAGTGCTGCTATTGATCTAGGTGATGCTGGCTATAAAGTCCATCTTGTAGAACGAAATACTACTATTGGTGGACGTATGAGTCAGCTTGACAGAACTTTTCCCACAGATGATTGTTCTATTTGAATACTTGGTCCTAAAATGTTAGAGGCTAATCGCCATCCAAATATAGACATTCTAAGCTATAGTGAAGTTGTTGAAGTGAATGGTTATATTGGAAACTTTAAAGTAAAAGTCAAGAGATATCCTAGATTTGTTTTAGAAAGCAAGTGTACGGGATGTGGAGCATGTATTGATGCTTGCCCGATATATGTTTCCAATTATTTTGATGAACATTTATCTGCGCGTAAATGTATTGATATCGCTTTTGCTCAAGCAGTTCCTGCATTATATGACATTGTTAGGGAATCTTGTGTAGAATGTTTTGGTTGTGTCGAAGCTTGTGAAGAAGATGCGATAGATTTTAGTCAACAAGAAGAAATTGTTGAACTAGATGTCGGAACTATAATTGTTGCTACAGGATGGGATATCTATCAAGGACCCGATTATGGTTATGGAACTTATGATAATGTAATCACCCAAATACAGTTAGAACGAATAATCGCTCCAAACGGACCTACTTATGGGCATCTCAAACGTCCTTCTGATGGTAAAAGACCTAAAAGAATCTTATTCATTAATTGTGTCGGAAGTCGAGATGTGAGTAAGAATCCTTGGTGTTCTGTGGTATGCTGCAACCTATCACTAAAAAATTCAAAATTAGTAAAATCTGAATACCCTGATTCCGAAATTGTATGCACATACATAGATATGCGGTGCGCTGGAAAGGATTATGAAGAATACTATCGAAGATCTCGTAATGCGGGAATAATATTTCTGAAAGGATTAGTCGGAAAAATAGAAGAAGATCCGCTTACTAAAAATTTAATCGTACAATTCGAACCCGTTGGTACAGATGCTATTGTTAGCATGGAATTTCATATGGTTGTTCTTTCATCAGCATCATTACCTTCTGAGGGAACTATACAAATTGCTCGAGTATTAAACATGGAAAAGAGTCCAGATGGGTTTCTAAAGGAATATCATGCGCGACTTGATCCGATTGCTACTAAAGTGCCAGGTATCTTTATCTGCGGTTCCGCTCAAGGACAAAAAGAAATTGATAAGACGGTGAGTCAAGCCAAAGGTGCAGCATCTTCAGCAGGGATACCTATGGGGAAAGGGGAGTATACCATGGAATTAATAAGGGCAACTCCTTTAGATGAGAGATGTGCTAAGTGTTACAAATGCATAGAATCATGCCCCTATAGTGCAATATCAGTAAATGAAGCAGGAAATTTAGTTGTTGATTTAATTAAATGTCGAGGATGCGGAACATGTGCAGCGATCTGTCCTTCAAAGGCGATTGAACTAACCTATTTCAGAGATGATCAGTATATGGCATTAATAGATGAATTATTACCTATTGTGGAGTAAAGAGGTGGAACTAATGTCAGAAGAACAAGATATAAAAATAATAGCATTTTTATGTTGGAAATGAGGTTATGGTTCCGCTGATATGGCTGGAACGATTCGAGCGCAATATCCCTCTTCAATTAGAGTAATATTGGTACCATGTACAGGAAGGGTTGATTCTGATGTCGTATTACGGAGCTTTGGAAGAGGAGCTGACGGCGTTATGATAATTGGATGATATCCTCGAGAATGTGACTATGAAACTGGAAATTACTTCGCTTATAGGCAAGTAGAATATCTAAAAGAAGTTTTAAAATCAACTGGTATTGATGAGAAACGACTTATGTTTGGATATTGTACTGCTGCTGAAGGTCAAAAATTCCAAAGAGAAGCTACCGAATTTGATAAAGTAATTAGAGAATTAGGGCCAAGCCCGTTTAAATCTAAAAGCGACACCTCTAAAAAAGAAAAAATAAACGCCTAATTTTTAATGTGTTAACTAATGATGTTGAGTTAAAAAAACGAGAGCTCAACGGAAGAAATGGATGCACCATTAACACATAAAATAATTGTTAAGAATTATAAAAAAAGAATAAAATTAGTACTAAGTTGTTAGAATATTTAAAGAAAATAATTTCAAAATTAGAGTTGGAAAATACATGGATGCATTAGCTGAGTATCTCATAAAAATTGAAGATTTTCCTAAGATATTAACCACTTTGTTAAAGGAAAAAATAGTTGATAAAATCATTGGGGCAGAAACTCGAGTTGATAAAAAAACTCAAAAGGAAGACCGTTTCACGGTTTCCCCGAGAGTGTATGAAAAGCCTGAAGATATTACTAGCTTTCCATTAACAAACCTTTTGGCATATGGTTATGCTAGAACTGATTCCGCAGCCAAATATTTACATAAGTCACTAGAAGGAGCAATGAAAGAGAAAATTGGTGTCATTGCTCGACCTTGTGATACACGTGGTATTGTTGAGCTAGCTAAAATCAAACAGATAAACCTCGATAATCTCTTCATTATTGCCTTTGAAGATAGAGGAATGGTTATTAACGCTTCACGTGAAATTAAAAAGATTAAAGACGTAGACCCCGAAAAAGTTATAAAGGAAAAGATAGGCGATAAAGGTTTAATATTAAAATTTGATAACGGAAAATCAGAAGAAGTCGACCTACTAATCGCAGAAAATTGTTCTCGATGTACTCGAAAGATTCCTGTTATTGCAGATCTAGGTTTAAATGACTTAGTTATTCCTATTGATTCTGATGAAATTATTCTCAAAGTGTATACAGATAAAGGAAGTACCGTATTAGAAAAATCTAAAATTCAAACGAAAGATATACCTAATGATATAAAATCTGCTCTTACTCAAAAAATTAAGGAGATAAGGGAGAATGCGTTAGCAAAGAGAGCTAAAGATTTAGAAGATTGGGATAAACTCTCCCAGAAGGAAAAATTAGAAAGATTACAACGATGTACTTCCTGTGGAATTTGTATTCGAGGGTGTCCCGTATGTTACTGCGTTGATTGCATATTAACAAAAAAGAAAAAGGAGAAAGCAATTGACAATGTAACTTATCAACTGACACGGATAGCACATGTTGCTGATCGTTGTGTTGAATGTGGAAATTGCGATAATAATTGTCCACAGCATCTACCTTTATCACTTTACTTTCAATCTCTAAATGATGCATTTAAAGAAAAATTCAAATATACTGCGGGAGAAAATATAGAAGATATCCCATTCCGTTCTGGTAAAGCAATTAAACAAATGGAGTTAGAAAAAACCTAAATCTATATTAATTATAAAAAAAATAATAATGATAAGAAGAGAAGGATGAGAGGATAATGTCTTTACCAGCAAAAAAGGCAATTAATATTGATGAAAATATAACGCATTATGTTTATAAAATGCTTAATCATGAATCAATTTTAAAATATGATGAAAGTAAATGTATAGAGTGTGGTTTTTGTCATCGAGTTTGCCCAGTTACGGTATCAATTTATAATGAACCATTGAAAAAAACTGCAATTGGCACTCCTAAAGAGATGAATATTGAATCAGATAAAAAGATTATTGTGGATGTCAATAAATGTATATGGTGTGGAAGTTGTACCTGGATATGCCCGGGATATACGCTAGAACTATTAATTAACGGAGAGAAGAAACTTTTATTAGTAGAGAATGGATCTCTTGCAGAATTTGAAGAAGAAACTCGTACTTTGGAAAGTGGTCAAAAAGTAAGGAAGGTAGTTGAAGGTTCTATTACGATAACAAGCAAAGAAAAGGACAATAAGAAAATTGATGCGTTTTGTGACGAGTGTTCTGTAGGGGCACTCTCAAGGGAGGGAAAAGAGATTATAGTAGATAAGGATAAGTGTATATTATGTTTCAAGTGTACTGAAGCAGCTAAAAATTATGATAATATTGATGTGAAAGTGTATAGGGACAGGTTTAAGAAAGTTAAGGGAGAACCTTCATCTGTTTGGAACGGTATAATGTTGCGAGTCTTAGGAAAAGAAGGAAAAATTAAAGGCATCATGAGTCGTAGTCAAAATAAACTCGCAGATTCAGTTATGCGACTAATGGGGAAAGAAACTCGAGAGGAAATTTAAACTATTTCTTATTTTTATCTTATTTTTAAAA
>Ga0180438_10002777_pt1 | contig 27713 bp, 16 predicted proteins | sample SS_ome_12_FD_132455 | JGI IMG/M metagenome (GOLD analysis project Ga0180438, IMG submission 132455) | Hypersaline lake sediment archaeal communities from the Salton Sea, California, USA - SS_3_D_2 metaG | ecosystem: Environmental > Aquatic > Non-marine Saline and Alkaline > Hypersaline >...
CGCAGCCGGCCCGGTCAAGCCGCTCGGAGGCTGCCCTGCGGCCGGCGCGGAGATACATCGCCGGACTGGTGGCCCTGCTGGCGGCCGTCACCTGCACGTGCGGCAACCTGGCCGCCTACCGCCAGTCGAACATCAAGCGGCTATTGGCCTACTCCACCATCGCGCACGCCGGCTACATGATGATGGCCGTGGCCGCAGCGGTGACGCTTTGCGGAAGCGACACGGCGGGAGCCCGCGCCGCCGTGGCCGCCTTGGCTTTCTACTTGGGCGTCTACTCGTTCACGAACCTGGGGATGTTCGCCGCTGTGGCTTTCCTGCGGGACGCGGTGGGGAGCGAAGAGATCGAGGCTTACGCCGGGCTGGTCCGCCGGTCACCGGGCTTGGCCGTTTGCCTGGCCATTCTCCTCTTCAGCCTGGTAGGGCTGCCGCTGCTGGCGGGGTTTGCCGCCAAGGTCACGGTGTTCGTTGCCCTGTTCAATGCCGGATTACTTGGCCTGCTTGTGATTGGCGTGGCCAATACCGTGTTCAGCCTGTCCTACTACCTCCGCGTTGTGAAGGTCATCGTGCTTAAGCCGCAAGCGCCCGGGCAACCGGCGGCCGAGATCCCCCTGGCCTCCCCGCCCGGCGCGTTCTGTCTGGCGATGACGCTGCCGGTGGTGGTGCTGGGAATCTGGTGGGAAGGTTTGTTTCGCTGGGCCGAGGCAGCCGCGTCTTCGTGGCCGTTCTGACTTCCCGAGAACCGTGGCCGTGATCTGTTGGTGCCGGGAAGTGCCCCGGACGCCGGGCGCTTCCGGGCCACCCAGCAGCGGCTGGCGGCCGCCGAGATTTTGTGACTGGACAGCGGAGCGGCATCCGATAGAATAGATATGCTATGATAATGATCATGCTACTGCTATTTTGTTCGTCTGCCCAGCAAATCCAGTCGCTTGAAGAAGAACATGAGCTTTGCCACTCTGCCAGAACGCGGCTGCCTGTTGAGCGGCTCCTGCGCCCGCCGCGCCTCGAAATCGTCTCTTAAGATACTGCAAAATAACGACTTGCGACGAGCCGACATGTTCCAGGATGTCGTGACAGTGGCGGCGTCGCGAACTGGCGGCTCCCCGCTTGGGCAAGATGGGTTCTCGGCGAAACCGCTAGCCAAGGCCGACGCCGCCGACTCGATCCGGGTGCCGACGGAAGAGGAGCTCCAGTGGCTCCACCGCGAGAACCTCGCCCTGGAGAAGGCCGAACCGGAGGAAGTCATTCGCTGGGCGGTGGAACACTACTTCCCCAAATTGACCATGGCAACCGCGTTTGGGCCGGAAGGCTGCCTGATCCTCTCGATGCTCGCCGAGATCGAGCCGAAAGTCTACGTGTTCAACCTTGACACGGGCTACCAGTTCCGGGAGACACTCGACATGCGGGATCGCATCGCCGAGCGGTACGGCGTGGAGGTCCACTTCGAGCGCCCCGGGCTGAGCGTCGACGAGTTCGAGGCCGCCAACGGCGGGCCGATCTACGCCACCGATTCGAACCGCTGCTGCGGCGAGCGGAAGCTGGCGGTGCTGAAGCGCGTGGCGAAGCGGTTTGACGCCTGGATGAGCGGCATCCGCCGCGACCAGAGCCCGCATCGCGCGGCCGCGCCCATTGTCGGCTGGGACAAGAAGTTCGGCCTGGTCAAGATCAGTCCCCTGGCCAATTGCACGAAGAAACAAGTCTGGGAAAGGATCGTGCGAGACAGCGTGCCGTACAACCCCCTGCACGACCAGGGATACCCGAGCGTCGGGTGCCGGCCTTGCACGCGGCCGGCGGCCAACGGGGAAGACGAGAGGGCCGGCCGCTGGAGCGGCACCGGCAAGACCGAGTGCGGCCTGCACACGTCGGAGGAGTGAGCTACTCAGTGCCCCGGACGCTCGCAGCGTCCGGGGCACTTCCCGCCCGCAAACTCTCGTAAAGGGCGCCGATCCGCTCCGCCATGGCCGGAGCGTGGTAACGGAGGCGGACGGCCTCTTGGCCGCGGCGGCCGCACTGGCGGGCCAGATCGGGCTCAGTGATCATCCGCTTCAGAGCCGCCGCCAACTCGGCGGCGTTTCCCGGCTCAAACAGCAGCCCCCCGCCGGTGTCTTCAACCATCTCGGGAAAAGTCCCGTGCGCCGGCAAGACGACGGGGACGGCGTTGGCCCAGGCCTCCAACACCGGCAGGCCCTTGCTCTCCCGGTAGATCGTCGGCGTGCTCATCACGTCGAGCGACTGGAGGAAGGTGATCTTGCCCGACCGGTCCAGCTCGCCGACGTAGCGGAATCGATCGGCCAACCCGGAGGCCGCCAGCCGCGATCGGACTGTTTCCAAGTATGGCCGGTCGGTGACGGCGAGATATCCGGCCGCCAGCAGGCGGGTGGGGGGTAGCTCCTTGTCGGCAGCCAGAAGCGCAAACGCCTCGGCTAACAGGTGCAAACCTTTTTCCGGGCAGATTCGCGCCAGGAATCCGATCGTGGCCGGCTGCTCGGCGGTGGCTTTGCGCCTGGCGGCCCGCCCTGCGCCGTGGCCTTCGAGGTTCAAGCCGGGTGGGACGACGTGGATCCGCTCGCGAGGCACCGACAGGTAATCGGCCATGAAGTCGGCGTAGTAGCGGTTCATCGCCACCAGAGCGGCCAGTTCGCCCGCCCGCTCGCGCAGTGCCGCTCGCGCCTCGCCGTAGTGCGGCTCGGCGAGCTTCTCCAAAAACAGGTCTTCGCCCGAGAGCGAGCAAACCACCGGCACCCGCAGCCGGCGGCCCAGCACCCGCGCGGTGCCTGAGAGCATCACGTTGGAGAGGTGGATCACTTCCGGCCGGAGGTGATCGCCAAGCCAGCGGGCCAGCGTTTCGAGCTCGCGCCGCTGGCGGCCTTCCTCGCCGCGGAGCATCGACACAGTCAGGGCGCCGAGGCTTTCCGGCCGCGTGCTGAAGCCGCGTCGACCGATCCACCGCAACAGCCGCCGGTTGTCCAATAGCCGGGCCAAAGGGCGGGGCACGAAACGAAACCAGCTCACGCGCTCGTGCAGGTAGACGTTGATTCCCCCCAGGGCAAGGTGGCGGTCACTCACGTCCTCCTCGTCCACCCGCAACGGCGTATAAAGCGGCACCAGGAAGGCTTCGTGGCCGGCTTGCCTCAGCGCGGCGACGAGCGTGTTGGCGTGCAGGCAGCTCCCGCAATACATCCCGCCGGCGCCGGCAACCAGATGCACGATTCTCATACGATCGCCGGGCCCTTAACGATCGAACCACTTCTTGAGCGTGTGCAGCGTGGCGCTGCGACCGGCCCTGGCAATGGCCCAGGTGAGCGGGATCTCCTTGGGGCAGACTTTCACGCAGTTCTGCGCGTTGCCGCAGATCTGGATCCCGCCCTCCGACGTCAATGCGTCGAGCCGCTCGGAAGCGTTCATGGCTCCGATCGGGTTGGAATTGAACAGCTCCACCTGGGCGATCGCGTGCGCGCCCATGAAACCGCGGTCGTGCGCCTCGCGCTGGCGGGTGCGGAACTCCTCGGGCGTATCGCCGTCGCGGCAGGCGACCTCGATTTTCAGGTACTGTGGGCAGGCTTCCAGGCAGCAGCCGCAACTCATGCACTTGCTGTAAAGGTAGGCAAGTTGCTGGCTTTCCTGCGACTGCCGCAGGCCGGGCCCCAGGTGATGGTAGCTGTCCACCGGCACCCAGGCGCTGACCTTCATCAAGCTGTCGAAGATCCGCTGACGGTCCACCATCAGGTCGCGGATCACGGGGAACTTGGTCATCGGCCGCAACTCGATCTCGCCGGGCCGCTCCGCCAGCAGCTTGTCCACCAGGGCGGTACAGGCCTGGCGGACGCGGCCGTTGATCACCATCGTGCACGCGCCGCAGACCTCTTCCAGGCAGTTGCAGTCCCAGACCACCGGGGCCACCTTGCGGCCGTCGGCGGTAGTCGCCTTCTCGGCGATCTTCTGGAGCACGCTGATGCAGTTCATGTCGGGTTCGTGCGCGACGCGGTGCTGCTCCCAGTAGCTCACTTGCGCCGGGCCGTCCTGGCGGAGGACGCGGACGTCGAACTCGCGGACATCGTTTCGGTCGGCGGCCGATGAAGACGAGGTGATCATGATCGTTCTTGAGCCGTTGCGGTTGCCTGCCGGGAGTTCCAGGCCTCTTCGATCAGCTCGCCGCCGACGACGCCGTAGAGCCGCGGCCGCGGCGGGATCAGCGTCGTGTCGACCTCTTCGTAGCTGAGCTGGGGCTCGCCGTCGGACGAGAGGCGGGCCACGGTCGATTTGAGCCATTTGCGATTGTTTTCTTCGAACCGCTGACACCAGATTTCCGCCTGGCGGCGTCGCTCGGCCGGATCGTCGGCGTCGACCTGCGGCATGGTGAACTCCGGCTTGTAATGCGCCCCCCGGCACTCGTCCCGCGCCAGGGCCCCGCGGAGGATCGTCTTCGCCAGCGGGAACATGTCCTCCAGCGCGCGGGCGAAGACCGCGTTCTGGTTGGCCCAGTCGCCGCGGTCGGAGAGGCTCGCCCGCCGCGCCTGCTCCTCCATTTCGCAGACCTCCGCATACGCCGCTTCGAGCTCCGGGTTGTGGCGGATGGCGGTAGCGACGCGGGTCATCAGCTCGCCCAACCTGGCGTGCAAGCGGTAAGGATTGGGGCCGCCCTCGGGCCGCGCGAGCATGGCCTTGTAGCGGGCCTCGTGCCGGCGCTGTGATCCCTCGAAGAGCGAGCGTCGCTCTTCATCGGCCGGGTGGCGGGGGAGGTGGTTGACGTAGTTGGCCACTCCGGGGGCCGCGGTCAGGCCGCTGAAAACGCAGGCCACCAGCGAGTTGGCCCCCAGCCGGTTCGCGCCGTGGAAATGGTAGTCGCATTCGCCGATGGCGAAGATGCCGGACACGTTGGTCTGCTGGTTGCGAGGCGAGCCGATCGCCAGCCCCCCTTCGGCCGTCCGCTCGTAGTCGCACCACAATCCGCCCATCGTGTAGTGTACGGCGGGGAAGATTTTCATGGCCGTCCGGCGGGGGTCGACGCCCTGGAACTTCTCGTAGATTTCGAGAATGCCGGCCAGCTTGCGGTCCAATAGCTCGCGGGGAAGATGGCTGACGTCGAGGTAGACGCACATGCGCTCGCTGTCGACGCTGAGGTGTTCTTTGACGCAGACGTTGAAAACTTCCCGCGTGGCGATGTCGCGCGGCACGAGGTTCCCGTAGGTGGGATAGCGGTGTTCGAGGAAATAGAATCGCTCTTTCTCGGGAATCTCGCCGGGGGGACGGGGATCTTGCGGCGTGCGCGGCACCCAGACGCGGCCGCCCTCGCCGCGGGCGCTCTCGCTGATCAGCCGCAGCTTGTCGGCCCCCGGGATGGCCGTGGGATGGACCTGGATGAACTCGCCGTTGGCGTAGTGCACGCCGGCCTGAAAGACGCGGCTTACCGCGCTGCCGTTGCAGGCGATCGAGTTGGTGGAGCGGCCGAAAATGGCCCCGCAGCCGCCGCTGGCCAGAACGAGCGCGTCGGCCTCGACGGCGCGGATCTTCATGCTCACCATGTCCTGGGCCACGCAGCCGCGGCAGCGGCCCCGGTCGTCGAGCACGGGGCCGAGGAAATCCCACATCTCGAACTTCGTGACGTGGCCGGTCGCCTCCCAGCGGCGGACTTGTTCATCGAGGGCGTAGAGAAGCTGCTGGCCCGTCGTGGCCCCGGCAAACGCCGTCCGCGAATAGAGCGTGCCGCCGAACCGCCGCTGGTCGCGGAAGCCTTCAGGTGTGCGGTTGAACGTCACCCCCAGCCGGTCCATCAGGTCGATGATCTGCGGGGCCCAGTAGGCGAGTTCCTTCACCGGCGGCTGGTGGGCGAGGAAATCGCCGCCGTAGACCGTGTCGTCGAAGTGATTCCATTCGCTGTCGCCGAGCTGCCGGGTGAGGATGTTGACGCTGTTGATTCCGCCCTGGGCGCACGCGCTGTGGGAGCGTTTCACCTTGCTGAGGCTCATCAGGGCGACGTCGACGTCCAGCTCGGCCAGCTTCATTGCCACGGCCAGCCCCGCCAACCCGCCGCCTACGACCACCACGCGACGCTTCCGCATCAGTCAAGCTCCTTTTCGAGGCGGACAAGGGGCGGTGGATCGAGATCGGCAGACGCCTGCCGGCCGTCGGATGCGGCTTGCACCCGCGCCGCCGCCAACTCGTCCTGCGGCAGATCCACGCGAAGCATGCCCCAGATCGCGCCGAGGCCGACGACGGCCAGCACGGCGCCCAGCGCCGCGCAGGGAATGTTCATCCGCCGCTGGGCCTGGGGACTCGTCCAGATGCCCCAGGTGATCCCCATCGTCCAGAAACCGTTAGCCAGGTGGTAGACCGAGGCGAGGACTCCCACGGTGTATATGAACACCGTCAGCGGCGAGGCTTGGAAGATCACGGCCGCGGTGGCCACGTCCTGCGGATCGAATTTCGCGCCGCCCAACGGCCCGGCCACGCCCTCCACCCACCAGGAAAAGCGGAACCAGCCGTGCATTTCAAACACGTGCCAGAGGATGAACGCGAAGGCGATCACTCCCGTCACACGCTGCAACGTGTAACGCCAGTTCTCGGCGAAACTGTAGTGTTTCACGTTCCGTTGGCCGCGGGTGACGATGAGCATGCCGATCAAGCCGTGGAAGAGGATCGGCAAGAAGATCACCGTCCATTCAAGCATGAACAGCGTGGTCGGACCGATGACGTGGATCTGGTCGGCGCGGCGCTGGTACGTCTCGATGCCGTCCAGCACGGCGGCGTTGGTGGCCAGATGGAAACAGAGATAGCCGCCGATCGGGATCAGGCCGGTGAGCGAGTGGAGGCGGCGGACGAGAAACTCGTGCCGCCCGAACAGCGAAGCCGGATGGGTGACGTTCACCAGTCGCCTTTCTGAAAGTGGAGCGGCCCGATCAACTAGGAGGCTTGAGTTCTGCAGATTATATCTACGATTCCCGCTAGAATCAAACGTCTTGACAGCCCGTGAAAGAACAGCAGAATGAGGGCTTTCGTCGCCGCTGAGACTTGCGTCGGTTGCAGTCTCTGTGCGGACGTCGCGGCGATTCCACTGGAAGAAACGCAGCCTGATCCAAATCGCCTGAAACTGAGAGAAGGAAATGCGGGACCAAAAGCGGATTGTGATCGTCGGCGGGGTAGCCGGGGGAGCGGCGGCGGCCGCCAGGGCGCGGCGGCTCTCGGAAGAGGCCGAAATCGTGCTCTTCGAGCGGGGCGAGCACGTCTCCTTCGCCAATTGCGGCCTGCCCTACCACATCGGCGGCGTGATCGCCGATCGCAAGCGGCTGCTCGTTCAGACGCCGGAAAGCCTCCACAAGCGGTTCGGCATCGACGTCCGCGTGGATACGGAGGTGGTCCGCATCGACCGGCAGCAGCAGGAGGTCGTGGCCGTCGACCGCAAGGCCGGCGGAGAGTATCGCCAAAGATACGATGCCTTGATTCTCAGCCCCGGCGCCGAGCCGGTCCGCCCTCCCATTCCGGGCGTTCTCGGCCCCTGCGTTTTGGCGCTTCGCAACATGGCCGACATGGACGCGATCAACGGCGTGCTCGACCGCGAGAAGCCCCAGCGGGCCGTGGTCGTCGGGGGCGGCTACATCGGCCTGGAAATGGCCGAGGCGCTCCGCGAGCGGCAGGTGAAAACGACGCTGGTCGAGCTCACCGAGCAGGTCATGGGGCCGGCCGATCCCGAAATGGTCTCCCCGCTGCACGAGGAACTCGGGCGACACGGCGTCGATCTTCGACTCTGCACGTCCGTCGTGGAGTTCCGCCAGCACCAGAACGGTTTGGAGGTCGTGCTCGATTCCGGCGAGGCCGTTGCCTGCGGGCTGGCGATTCTCGCCGTCGGCGTCAAGCCGGAAGTGAAACTCGCCCGAGAGGCCGGTCTCAAGATCGGCCGGCTCGGAGGCATCGTCGTCGATGAGCAGATGCGGACCAGCGACCCCAGCATCTACGCCGTGGGCGATGCGGTGGAGGTCCGCCGCCTGGGCGACGGCCGGGAGGCGCTGATCCCGCTGGCCGGGCCCGCCAACCGCCAGGGCCGCGTGGCCGCCGACAACATCTTCGGCCGCGGGAGCGTTTACAGAGACACGCAGGGAACCGCCATCTGCAAAATCTTCGACCTTGCCATCGGCATGACCGGCCTGAGCGAGAAGGCCCTCGTCGAGGCGGCAGTGCCTTTCCAGAAGGTCTACGTTCACCCTGCCAGCCATGCCGCCTATTATCCGGGCGCCACGCCGGTGAGCCTCAAGCTGTTGTTCGATCCGGGCGACGGCCGCATCCTCGGCGCCCAGGCGGTCGGGGCCGACGGCGTCGACAAGCGAATCGACGTTTTGGCCACGGCGATGCGGGCAGGCCTGACCGTCTTCGACCGGGAAGACCTGGAGCTGGCCTATGCCCCGCCCTACGGATCGGCCAGGGACGCCGTCAACTACGCCGGATCGGCGGCCGCCAACGTGCTGCGAGGCGACGCGCGGCTTTGCCACGTGGAAGACGTTTTCTCCCCGACCGACGGCCAGGTGCTGCTGGACGTCCGCACGGCGGCCGAAGTGGCGGCAGGTACCATCCCCGGCGCGAAGCACATCCCGCTGGATGAGCTTCGCCAGCGGCTGGGCGAGCTGCCGGCCGGCAAGGAGGTGCTCGCCTTCTGCCAGGTGGGCCTGCGGGGCTACCTGGCCTGCCGCATTCTCGCCCAGCACGGCTTCACCTGCCGCAATCTCAGCGGCGGGTACAAGACGTACCTGATGGCCACCGCCGCCCCCAACGGTGCTTGAGCGGCCGGGGCGGAGCCGGTAGGCTGTGTTCCGTTACAACCGGCATCCTCATCGAGTTTCCTCCTGTCGCCAAGGAGCGCTAGCAGCATGGCCAAATCCTCGCACCGACAATTCGCCATCGGGGTCGATTACGGGACGAACAGCGTCAGGGCGCTGGTGGTCGACGTGGCCGACGGCAGGGAGGTCGCCACCAGCGTCTGCGCCTACCCCACCGGCAAGGACGGCGTCCTCTTAGACCCAAAGGACCCGAATCTGGCCCGGCAGAGCCCGGCCGACTACATCGAGGGCTTTTATCGCTGTGTGCGTGGGGCGGTCAAGGCGGCGAAAAAAACGCCCGGATTCGCCGCCGAGAACGTGATCGGCATCGGGGTCGACACGACGGGCTCGACGCCGATGCCGGTGGATCGCAAAGGGGCGCCGCTGGCGTTTCAGCCGAAGTTCGCAAAGAACCTGGCGGCGCAGGCCTGGCTGTGGAAGGATCACACGGCCCACGCCGAGGCGGCCCAGATCACCGAAAAGGCCCGCTCCGGCGGCGAGCCCTACCTGGCCAAGTGCGGCGGCACCTACAGCTCCGAATGGTTCTGGTCCAAGATCCTCCACTGCAAGCGGACCAGCCCCAAAGTTTTTGCGGCTGCCTACGCCTGGGTCGAGCTGGCCGACTTCATTCCCGCCTTCCTCACCGGCAACCTCGACCCGCGCTGGATGCCGCGGTGCATCTGCGCCGCCGGCCACAAGGCGATGTACCACGTCGACTGGGAAGGGCTGCCGAGCCCGAAGTTCCTGTCCGGTCTCGATCCCGACCTGCCGCAGGTCCGCCAGCGCTACGCCGAGCAGACGGTGACGGCCGACCAGATGGCCGGCCGGCTGACGACCGACGTGGCCGCCAAGGTGGGCCTGCCCGCCGGCCTTCCCGTCGCCGCCGGGCTGTTCGACGCCCACGCCGGCGCGGTGGGGGCCGGCATCAAGCCCGGCACGCTCGTGAAGATCATCGGCACGAGCACCTGCGACATGATGGTCGTGCCGGAAAGCCAGAAGCTGGCTGACGTTCCGGGGCTCTGCGGCATCGTCCCCGGCTCGATCATCCCCGGCATGTACGGCCTGGAGGCGGGACAATCGGCCGTCGGCGACATCTTCAACTGGTTCGCCGGCCATCTGGCGCCCAAGGAGTTCACCAGCCGCGGCGACCCGCATGCCAACCTCGCCAAAGAGGCCGCCAAGCTGCGGCCCGGCCAGAGCGGGCTCTTGGCATTGGACTGGAACAACGGCAACCGCACGATTCTGGTCGATCCGCTCTTGACCGGGCTCTTGCTCGGCCAGACGCTGCACACCACCGCCGCGGAGATCTACCGCGCGCTGGTGGAGGCGACCGCCTTCGGGGCCCTGACGATCATCAAGCGGTTCGAGGAGTACGGCGTGCCGGTCAAGGAGGTCGTCAACTGCGGCGGCATCGCCGAAAAAAGCCCGCTGGTGATGCAAATCTACGCCGACGTGTCGGGCCGGCCGATGAAGATCAGCCGCTCGGGTCAGACCTGCGCGTTGGGGGCGGCGATTTTCGGGGCCGTGGTGGGCGGGGCCTACAAGACGACCGAGCAGGCCCAGCGGCGGATGACCGGCGTCAAGCCCAAGGTCTACCGCCCCAACAAGCCGGCGGCCGCCGTCTATGCCCAGCTCTACCCCCTCTACCGCACGCTCCACGACGCCTTCGGCACCCGCGGCTTCCAGGGCTCGCTCGACCGCGTGATGAAAGACCTGATCGCCATCCGCAACCGGGTCCGCAAAGGAGCCGGGGGAGAATAGTGCGGGCCGAACGCCATGCCGCGTCGTGGCCGGCGTGCTAGGCTTTCTTGAGCGTCTCCGCCGCGGGAGCCGCCCGCTCTCCGCCGCCCGAGTGCCGATTGTAACGATCCTGCCGGGGCCAAGCCCGTGGACCCTGCCATCCTTAACGATTCGCTGGTGATCTTCCAGAAGCTGGGGATTTCGCTGCTGCTGGGCCTTCTGGTCGGACTGCAGCGGGAGCGGGCCGAGAGCGAGATGCCCGGCTTGCGGACCTTCCCGCTGATCACCGTGCTGGGCACCGTGGCCGCGCTGCTGGCGGTCGCCTTCGGCGGCTGGGTGGTGGTGGCGGGGCTGCTCGGCGTCGCCGCCATGCTCGTCTTCCCCAACCTCGTCCGCATGCGGCGGGAAACGCCCGACCCCGGCAGTACGACCAACATGGCCGTGCTCCTGATGTACGCCGTGGGGGCGCTGTTGGTAGCCGGGCCGACGGGCGTGGCCGTGGCCGTCGGCGGCGGCGTGGCCGTGCTCCTGCAATACAAGCCCGAAATGCACGGCTTCGCCAAGCGGCTCGGCGAAGAGGACCTCAAGGCGGTCATGCAGTTCGTGCTGATCACCTGCATCGTGCTGCCGGTGCTGCCCAACCAGACCTACGGGCCGCTGGACGTCTTCAACCCCTTCAAGACCTGGCTGATGGTCGTGCTCATCGTGGGCATGAGCCTGGGCGGCTACATCATCTACAAGTTCCTCGGCCGCGAGGCGGGCATTCTGCTGGGCGGCTTCCTGGGCGGGGCGATCTCCAGCACCGCCACCACCGTCAGCTACGCCCGCCAAGGCCACGCCCGCGGCGTGCGGGTGCACGCGGCCGCCGTGGTGATCATGATCGCCTCGACGACGGTCTTCGGCCGGTTGCTGGTCGAGATTGCCGTGGTGGCGCCCGATTTTCTGCCCTTCGCCGCCGCCCCGCTTGTGGTGCTGGCGATGTTGACGCTGGCCCCCACGCTTGCGGCCTGGTACCGGGTCCGCGGCGAGCCGAGCGAATTGCCGGAGCAGCAGAACCCCACGCAACTGAAATCGGCCATCTTTTTCGCGGCGATGTACGCCGTGGTGCTCTTGGCCCTGGCGGCTGCGAAGCGTTACACGGACGGGCAAGCGCTCTACCCCGTGGCCCTGCTCTCCGGACTGACCGACGTCGACGCCATCACGCTCTCCATCTCCGGGATGGTCAAGGAGGGGGGTCTCTCAGCATCTCAGGGCTGGCGGCTGATCGTCGCGGCCACGCTGGCCAACCTCGTGTTCAAAGCGGGGATTGTCGGCGCGATCGGCTCCCGCTCGCTCTTTGGCCGCGTCGCGCTGTTGTTCTCGATCCCCTTGGCAGGCGGCATCGCCCTGATCTTCCTCTGGCCGTGGTGAGAGGCGGGTTGAAAGCTGGCAATTGAGAGTGGGGCGCCGCTACGCTTCTGCGTTCCCTCGTGGATCATCTCAGTCAAATCGATGGCTTGGGTCCCACTGCTGCCTCGTCCAGCAGTGCTGGAGCACGGTTGGGCAAGTCAACCGTGGCACACGTCAATTGAGATGAACTACCAACACGGCCTCCCGACTTCTCGTTTCTCCACCCTCGTCCCGCCCCTGGCCATCGTTGCCCCCGGCTGATACCCTGGGGATCGATGACTCGGGGCCATCAACCGCAGGATGTTGCCGTGGCGATTCTGATCGGAACCGACGAGGCCGGCTACGGGCCGAACCTGGGGCCGCTGGTGATCTCGGCCACGGCGTGGCAGGTGCCCGACGAGGTGCAGGCCGAGGGGCTCTTCGGACTGCTCAAAGACGTCGTCTTGCCGTCGGCCCGCGCCGCCGAGCAAGATCCGCCGCGCGTGCCGATCGCCGACTCGAAGACCGTCTACCAGCCGGGCGGAGGGCTCGGGAATCTCGAGCGGGGCGTGCTGGCCGCCTTGCACGTGCTGGACCGCCTCCCCAAGAGTTGGCGCCAAGCGTGGCAGGCGCTCGACCCGGACTCGGCCGCGCCCCGCCGCGAGATCCCCTGGTACGCCGATTTCGACGCCCCGCTGCCTAGCGACGCGCCCCAGCCGGAGATCGAATCGCTCGGCCGACGGCTCGCCTCCGGTCTGGCCGCGGCCGGAGTCCGCCTCCTGGATGTGCGGAGCCGGGTGGTCTTCGAGCCGGAGTTCAACCGCCTCGTCGCGGAGCATGGGACCAAGGGGACCGTGCTCTCGCGGGCGACCCTTGAGCTGGCCGCCCGGCTGACTGCCGCGTTTGGGGCAGGCCCTGTCTCGATCGTCTGTGACAAGCACGGCGGGCGGAACCGCTACGCCCGGCTGATCGAGGAGTCGTTTCCCGGCCGGCTGGTGGAGATTTACGGCGAAAGCCGCGACCTGAGCGTCTACCGCTTCGGCCCGGCCGAGCGGCGGATCGAGATCCGTTTCCAGGCCAGGGCCGAGTCGTGCCTGCCGGTCGCGCTGGCCTCGATGCAGTCGAAATATCTTCGTGAGCTGGCGATGCAAGCGTTGAACGCGTACTGGTGTGGCCGCGTCGACGGCCTGCACCCGACCGCCGGCTACCCCCACGACGCCCGGCGCTTTAAAACTTCCATCGCCCAAGCGCAAGCCGCCCTCGGCATCGAGGACACCGCGCTTTGGCGGCAGCGATAAGTACGAGAAAGAGCAGGCGAGAAAAAGTCCTCCACTCGCCACTACTCACTATCTACTACTCACTACCCACCCTTAGCATGCTCCTCTACATCATCCGACACGCCTGGGCGGGGCAGCACGACGACCCCGAGTGGCCCGACGACTCGCTGCGGCCGCTCACGTCCGAGGGCCGAGAACGCTTCGCCAAGCTCGTCAAGCTGCTCGTCGAGCGCGGGTTTTCGCCTCGAATCGTGGCCACCAGCCCCCTGGTCCGCTGCCGCCAGACGGCCGAGATCGTTGTCGCGCACGCGCCGGGCGAGCCGCGGTTGGTCGAACTGCCGGCCTTGGCGCCGGGCAGTGACCTGGCCAGCCTGCTGGCGTGGACCGACGAGGCGGCGGGCGAGCGCGACGAAGTGGCCTGGGTGGGCCACGCCCCCGACGTCTCCTACCTCGCCGCCGCGCTGGTCGGCGGCTCAGGCGGCGGGATCCGCTTCGCCAAGGGCGGCGTGGCCGCGATCCAGTTCGACGGCCCCCCCGAGCCCGGCCAAGGCGAGCTCCGCTGGCTGGCCACCGCCAAGCTGCTGGGCTGCTAGACGTTGGCTCGACAAGGAAGGACCCGGTAATCCGACGTCCTGTTCCGCTCCTCAGCGATCACGCCGCCAGATCTCCAGGCCGCTGACATTGGCGGCGCCGCCTGCGGTGGTGATCGTGATCTTGCCGCCGTCCGGGGTCGTAATCCAAGGGCCCAGGCGGCTCCATCGGCCCGCCTCGCCGCTGTAGAAGTCGGAGCGGACGACTTTGCCGTTGAGCGAGATGGTGAACGTGGCCGGCTCGGTCTCTTCCCAGACGTAGACGTAGACCGCGAAAGTTCCCTCGGGCACGGCCGAAACGTCAAGCCTCCCTTCGCGGTTCCACCGGAACGAGTGGATCATCTTCGCCCGCGCGTCATCCGTCGGCGGCCGCAGCGGCACGTGGGGGGAATCGAGCAGCTTGTCGGAGCAAGTGAAGTTCGCCGCGTCGTCGCCTTCCCAGCGGTTGCCGTCGATCTCCAGCGGCGCACCGCCGACGTTGACGGCTCGCCAGAACCGCCACGGCCCGCTCTCCACCGGCGGGCCTTCCAGCCGCGTGATTGGCGTGGTCAGGTCTTCCGGGGCCCCGATCGTCCCCGGCGGCGGCGGCACCGGCTTGCCGCTCACCTTCAGGATCACGCGGCGGTAGCCAACCAGCGGCGGCCGGCCCGAGTCGGTCACCTCGAGGATCACGTGGATCGTCCGTCCCGCGGCCTCTTTGGGCACGGTCACGACCGCTTCGGCGGACTTCTCGTCGGCGGCAATGGGGGCGTCATCCCAGTAGCTTCCCGCCTCGCGGTACACCCACCATCGGTAAACCAGCCGATCGCCGTCGGGATCGGAAGAGCCGGCGGCGCTGAGCTTCACCTCCGCACCCGGCTCGACGTCGAGCTGGAGCACGCGGCGGGAGGTGGCGTCCTGGAGCACGGCGACCGGCTCGTGATTGGCCTCGGCGTAAGGCTTCACGCACCAGTCCATCCGCGCCTCGAAGGCGTTCTGGTAGGCGGTTCGCCAGCGATGGATCGAGTAGAGCAAGTCCGCCTGGCCCTCGCGAAGGTCCTCGGCTGGGATGTACTCTTTTCCACGGCCGCTCGGCCGAAACCGCCCGCCCCAGTTGCCCCACTCGGGGTGCTCCGGGTCGCTCAGGCCGTCGGGCAGGACGTAGAAAAACGACGGCGTGTCGCCCTCCTTTACGCCCTCTTTGCCCGCAGCCTTGGCCGGGTAGACCGGCCCCAGCGGGCCGTGGCCCGTGCGGACGTTCTTCTCCAGCCACTCGGGCGAGACGATCTCCTGGTCGCCCTCCCTCCAGATGCCGCGGAAGAGCTTGTCGGAGAAGATCCAGAACACGTCCGGATGGCGCTCCTTCACCCAAAGGGCCGTCTTGTCCTGGTCGGCGATCGAGTGGACGCGGATCTTCTTCTTGAACTTCGCCAGCTCTTCCGCCGAGCGCGTCGACTGGACCTTCCAGATTGCCTGGGCCAGCTCGCGGGGACCGCCCCAGATCGAAAACCACACCGGCCGCGGGTCGTCGCGGTCCAAGACCTTGATGATCCACTCCGACGCCTCGGAGTCCTTGCCCGGCCCAACCGTGTGCGGGTCGCCGTTGTGGCCGTCCTTGATGAGGCTCGCGAGCCGCTCGTGCGACGGGTAGTCGCCGCGGTGCTTGAGCAAGTTGGGCAAGACCTCGCCGTAGGCGTCGACCGCCTTGCGGATCAGCTCCGGATGCGTCACCGCGTAGTGGCCGTGACCGAACCCCGTAGAGAGGCCCTCCACTTCGAAGTCGCAGCTATAAAGCAGGAAGCGGACCATCGATTGCTCGTCGTCCGGGTCGCCGCCGATGTCGGTCATCACGACGAGGCGGGCCTTTTCGTCATCCGGATACGATAGGGGTGAAGCTCCTCTCGCCGCCCCGTCCTGCGCCGCCACTACGGCGAAGAACACCAGCACGACAAACGCCTCTCGACTGCTTCTCATCTCACATCTCCGGCTAAGTGAACACTCAATGTCCCTGCAAACACGTCACGCTGCCGTCCTCAGTTGGTAGGGTGGGTTATCGTCCTGTCAGGCACACGACGGCACCGCTCTGTGTCGCAAGATACAATCGGCCGGCCGCCGCGGCCATTCCATCGAAGACCGGCGGCGCGTCGAGCGGCACTTCGGCCAGCTTTTGGCCGTCGGCGGCCGAAACGGCCCAGAGGAGGCCGCCTCTTCGTCCCTCCAGGGCCGCCGCCTGCTCGGCGAGGCTCGCCTGCACCTGCGAATCGCCGATTTGCTTCATCGCCTGTTCCTCGTCGACGAAATCGGGAGGGCCGGCCGCCAGCAGCACGCCGTCGGCCAAGACCATCGCCCGGGCCAGAAACGGCAGGTCTGCCGTCCAATCGTGCTTGACGAGGAACTTCGCCCCCGGCTTGGCGCCGTCGTCCACATCCGGCGGAAGCGGCGTCTTGTCGGCGGCAAACAAGTGATGCTCGATCGGCGTCGTCCAGCGGTAAAACTGGGGCTTGCGGCCGAACCCGTAGACGTTTTCGTCGTCGAAGACCAGAATCCGCCCCGACGGCGCATACTTGCCGGCCAAAAAATAGCCGCACCAGCCGCTCACGAACGTGCTGCCGTACACCCAATAAGTGCGATGCCACCACGTGTCGTCGAGGAACCCGGTGGGGCTGAAGAGGTGGGCGTGCTCGGCCCGCTGCGTGGCGGGCGGGGCGCCGCGGTCGGCGTCCGGCCCCAGCGGCATCGCCTCCAGCGCGAGACGCGTCCCGTCCAGCTCGAACGACTGCGAGCGCATGTAGACCAGCCGGCCGTCGCTCGACAAGACGTCGGGCAAAGCCGGCGGCATGTTCAGCCAGCTCACGTAGTCCTGCAATTCGCCGCCTCCCGCCGGATCGTGGCCATCGAGCACCGTTTCCGACAACAGGCGCCCCGTGGCCGGCTCCAGACGCACCAGACGCAGCCCGCCGTCGAGAAACATCGACCGCCCAGCCACGCAGTACGCAACCCCGTCCTGCACCAGCACGCTGCCGGGCACGGGCCAGACCGATTCGATCTGCTCCTGGGCGGTGAGCCGCTGGTCGCTCGGTGCTGCGCGGAATCGCCACGCCGGCACGCCGTCGCTCGCCCGTAGACAGTAAACGTACCCATCGGCGGAACCGAAAAGGCACAGGCTGTTCGTAGTTCCGCCTTCAGGCGGTTCTTTTCCGCCTGAAGGCGGCACTACGAACGTGTAAATGGTGGGCGGCGAGTCGACGCGGCCGCCGGCGGTGAACTGCCAGAGCGGCTGGCCAGCGGCGGCGTCAAGGGCGTGCACGGTATGAGCGTCGATCGAAGCGACGAACACCTTGCCCGCCGCGATCACGGGGCTCGTCAGCCGTCCGCCGAGCTTCGTCTGCCACGCCTTTTCCAGATCGGCGGGAACGGTGGTGCCCGCCCGGCCGCTGCGGGCCGCATCGTGCCGGTAGGTGGGCCAGTCGTCCCCTCTCCCGGCAACGGGAGAGGAGAGCTGTGAGTAAGCCGGCCCTCGCTCCAGCCGCGGCGAGTCGTCCTCCGCTTGGCTGGGGGCTGCCGAGCCGGCCGCCAGGGCACAGAAGCCGCTCAGCTTCGCCTCCAAGTAGCAGGCACAGGGGTGCTGCGGGGCGTAGAGCAGGCCGTTGGCCGGCATCACGCCGTAGAGGCACGCCCCGCGGACCCAGTGGTTCGTGATCCACTCGTTCTGGTCGATGTCGATGAACTCGACGCCGGTTCTCGACATCAGCAGGTAGTTGTCGGTGGCCTTGCCGCGATAGCAGCGGTGATGGAACCAGTAGGTTTCGACGTTGGGGGTGAATTCGCTCTTCACCTCACCGGTGTGCGGGTCGCGGCCGGAGAAGACGCCGACGGCCCGGCCGCTCGTGGTCTCGCCCGTCCAGACCAGCCCGCCCGCCACCAGCAGGTCTTCGGGCGAGCGGTAGCCGGACGGCGGATGGTAGCCGCTCCAGAGCACTTCACCGGTCTTGGCCGAAAGAGCGGTGAGCGTGTCCTCGCCGCTTTCGTACCAGCTCCCGGTTTGCAGGCCGGCCGTCTCGCCGCCGGAGAAGAGCACGACGTCGTCGTAAAGGACCAGGGTCGGGGCGTAGAAGCTGCGGATCTCCTCGGCTCGGGCGACCGGCTCTGATTTCCAGAGCGGCTCGCCCGTCTTCCGGTCCAGCGCGACGATGCTTTGGCCGTTGTGGAAGACGACCCGCTCGGCGTCGGCCACCAGCGTGGTCGGCAGCACGCTTTCGCGAACGCTCCAGAGGGCCGCGCCGTCGTCCGCCCGAACGGCCATGATCTTCCTCGTCGCTTCATCCCAGAATTTCGCCCCGTAGCCCTTGGCGAATCGCGCCGTGCCGTCGAAGTCGGGCTTTTCGGCGGCGTCGTTGGCGAGCACGAAGAGCACGCCCTCGGAGAAGAGGATCTCTTCTCCCGCCTGCGTGCCGTCATATGTTCGCACCGTTTCGCCCGTGGCAGCATCCACAGCCGATACCGGCCCCTCCAGGTCGAACGTGACGTAGACGCGGTCTTCCACGGCAACCAGCCGGCGAGGCAACTGCGCCGGGCCGCTCTTGAGCGGCCAGAGGTGCGTGTGCCACTTGGCGATCGGTCGTTTCCAAAGGACGGTGCCGTTGAAGGCGTCGCGGGCGATGAGGCTCCAGCTCGGCGGCGAGAGGATCGAGGCGGGCAGGGTCTCGTCGAAGATATAGAACACGCGGCCGCCCGCCGAGACCACCGCGCTGACGCTCGACATGCGGTCGTGGTGGCGGGAGTAGCGGGGGCTGCCCACCCACTGCATCCGGCGGGGCGGGCCGACCACCGAATCGTGGGCTACGGCGTTGTTCGAGGCGTCGTAAAGGTAGTGGGTCCAATCGTCGATCGACTCGGGCCGCGGCTTGACCGTTTTGCGCCATTGCCCGCCGCCGCCAATCGAGGCCACCCCGCCCGGCGAGAGCACCCGCATCACCTCCTCCATCGGCACCGGCCCAAGCTCCTCCGCCACGACGAGGTTCACGAGATTGTCGATGTACGGCAACCGCGAGCCGGCAAGCCGGTCGGCCGACACTTTCCCGTAGAGCCCCAGGCTTTGGATGTGCCCGCGGGAAAACGCGACGTTGGCCGGATCGGCATCCAGCCCTTGCACCAGGAAGCCGTCGCCGGCGCAAAGCGCGGCGGTCAGCTTGCCGTCGCCGCAGCCCAGATGGACGACCAGCCCGCCCTTGACGCCGGCGGCGGCGAGAATCTCCTCGGCGGCTTCGACTGCCACCGTGTCCCGGCCACGCGGGGCCGCGTGGAGCATGCCGGCAAACGCCGGCCAAGTTGCCACCGCCAAAGCAACGAAGCCCGCCCGGCAAATCGTTCGCGATCTTTTCTTCATGGCTCAACCTCCTACGAAGAAAACTGCCGGAGCCTATCGTAGCGTCCGGAACCGGCGGCTGCAAACAGCCCGCGTCGTGCGACCCCTTTCCGAGGGCCGACCGCGATTGTACGATGCGGTTCAAGGAGAGAAGAAAATGCCCCTGACCGTGGAACTGGCACTGGACGCCCGAGCGACGCTCGGCGAGGGCCCGACCTGGGACGCCGAGAAGCAGCGGCTCTACTGGGTCGACATCGACGAGATGAAGCTGCACGCCTTCAACCCGCTCGACGGCACGGACACGGCCTGCGAGGTCGGTTGCCGCGTGGGGGCGGCGGTGCCGCGGGCCTCCGGCGGGATGATCCTGGCCACGCAGTTCGGCTTCGAGGCCTTCGATCTGGAAACCGGCAAGCGGACCCTGCTGGCCGACCCCGAAAGCCACCTGAGAGACAACCGCTTCAACGACGGCAAGTGCGACCCTCGCGGCCGTTTCTGGGCGGGAACGATGAGTCTTGTGCGCGAGCCGAAGGCCGCCGCCCTCTACGTGCTCGATACGGATGGCTCGGTGCGGCGGGTGCTCGACGGCGTGACCACTTCCAACGGCCTCGGCTGGAGCCTTGACCAATCGACGATGTACTACATCGACACGCCGACGCTGGAAGTGGCGGCGTTCGACTATGACGGAGACACCGGCACGATCGACCGCCGCCGCGTGGTGGTCAAGTTCCCCGACGGGGTCGGCCGGCCCGACGGCATGACGGTCGACGCCGAGGGAATGCTCTGGGTCGCCCACTGGGACGGCGGCCGCGTCACCCGCTGGGACCCCGCCGACGGCTCACTGTTGCTGACGGTGCCGCTAGAGGCCGACCGCGTGACAAGCTGCACTTTCGGCGGGCCGGATCTCGATCGGCTCTACGTCACCACCGCCCGTGAAGGACTCGACGAAGAAGCGCTTGCGCGGCAGCCGCACGCCGGTGGGCTCTTCGTGGTCGAGCCTGGCGTCCGCGGCCTGCCCGCCGTGCCCTACGGCGGGTGACGGCTCCCAAAACCATTGGCGCATCGACGATCTGCGCAGATGTTCGACCCCTTGGTTCGTTGGCCCGAAAACGCCGCCGCCTCATCGGCAGGGGATCAAGGGCACATTCTACTTCTGTTTGAAGCAGACGATCACCATCCTATCCGAGCGAAAAAGCAGAATGTCCCCTTTTTCCCCCAGAATGTCCCCTTTTCCGTCCCTTCGTCCCCCTACCATATTGCGAGCTTAATAGCGAGGAAGACGCCGATCAGTAGTAGCGTCAACTCTTTGTAGAAAGGTGATCGTATTGGCTTCATATAACTAGCCTTGAAGCGGTGCAGAGGGTTCGCATCGTCAGCATAGCCACCGATAATGACTCTCCCTAGGTAAAAGAGAAAGGCGATACCCATCGCGTGCCCAGCCCTTGCATCAGAATCCGCCGGCACCAAATCGGCTCTGACAGGAGAAATGTAACCGAAAAGCCAATAAACGTTGCAAACGAAGAGTGCGCCCATAACGGAGATCAGCCTCCCGAGCGGGGTTGCGCCGGCCGTTCCCATCGACGCCGAAATCTTTGCTAACGGAACCAGTGCATACTTGGGACACGTGAAAACATTGTACACGACTCTGAGCGGGGCGAACACGGCGTGACAAAAAGCCCATCGCCTGCGGATTAGTTCGACGATTTCCTCATAGAGGGAAAGGAATAGTATAAGCAAGAAAAGAGCAGCTTCCTTGGGAGTCGTTCGTATCGCGCCGACTTGGATAGTTTCGCGCGGGAGGAATGCTATTAAGAGCAACACGGGCAAAAGGACTGCGGCGAGGATTCCGAGCCATACCTCTGACCGATCGCGAATTGTAGCTGCCGTACTTGCGGGACGCTTGTGTACGTTCGTCAGGAGGGTGCCGGAGAGTTCCAATTGAACATGCGTTGGAGCCCCTGCGAGTGTTTCGGCGCGTAGCGACTCCTCACAAGATACCCTGCAAACCAAGGGATCACACGTAATCTCACTCGTCGAAGCCATAGTCTGAAGCGGTTGGAGGTCTAGTGGTCCCAACGTGCCACCGACCGTTTGTACGTAGCATTCTGGCGGCGAAACCTCGCCTCGTAGTGTTTTGTCATCTGTGCGCACCGGCACATCGGTAATCCCCTGGAAACACTGGTCCTTTTCTTGTTCAACATCCTTCGCTTCAGCAAGCGCCTTTTCTATTTCGCGAAAATGCAAGCCTTTCAGGAGCTCTGCAAGTACCCAGTGCCCATCTTGGCCCTTCCTGACAAGAGTGTCTTGACAAATATCTCCCTTCTCCACAAGTCGCTTGATTTCCGAGGATCGCACTGGTCCGAATGTCTTGGCGTTCAATTGGTAGTACCATTGACTCGCCACCGCAGAACGACTTGTCGGCTCTTGGACTTCACCGGCTTTCGACTGAGCAACCAAATCTGTATTCTCCCGTCTCACCGCTTCGTCATGTCTTCTGCGGTCGGCTTTGACAATCCCCTGAAAAACCTGGCCCACCTCTTCAACATCCTTCGTCTTGACACGTGCTTCTTCCTCTTGAGGAAAACACAAGCCCTTCACCGCCCTTGCGAACACCCAAGGCCCGTCTTCACCTTTCCTAACAAGAGTGTCCTCAAGAATCGTTCCCTTCTCTGCCAGGTGTTTGATTTCCGAAGGCGGCAGTGGTCCGAATGTCTGGTTGTTCAATTGGAAGTACCATTGAGTGACCATAGCAGAGACCCTTGTCACCTTGGGGACGCGGAGAACGGTAGGAGAACGGCAAAGACCTCGGCAATCTCCGTCTGCGTAGAAGATCGCGGGCGGCGGGCATTGAGAGGCCCTCTGCTTGGACTGTGGGAGATGGATGAGGATGGGGCGTTTCGTTGGGAAACGCACGTCCATCTGCAGACGACCATACCGCGTCGCTTGCCGCCTGTCAAGGGGGTGACGAGGGGCGGAAGCGCGGTTCGAGAGTTGGCAACGACGATTGTGGGAGGTCCGCTACCCTGAAGGCGTTCGACTTCGCAGCCCAGGGTCAGCGACGCCGCTCCAGCGGCGGAGCGCCACCCTGGGTACCGAAAGGGTAGAATCGGTTACGCCGAAGGCGTTAGACAAGAGAAGGGCGCGGAGCGCTCATCGTGTGTAACGCCTTCGGCGTAAACCCCCTGTGCAGATCGCATCCCCAGGGTGGGCGGCTTCGCCGCGACCCTGGGGGATTAAGGGGCTCATTCTACTTTTGTTCGAAGCAGACCATCATTATCCTATCCGAGCGAAAAAGCAGAATGTCTCCTTTCGTCTCCAATCGCGCGTTCGTCCTTTCGTATTGTCGCGGTTCCTTGGCGATGGTCACTGGTTACCGCACGACGACCTCGACTTCTGCCGCCGAGGCCCAGGTGCGATTTTGCACTTCGGAAGAAGCGACGAGTTTCACGTAGCGGGCTTGCTGCGGTCTCTTGAGCACGACGCGATTCCATTTGGCGGAGTTCGGCCACTTTCCGCGGGCGGCCGGCTCGCCCCAATCCTCTCCGTCGAGGCTTACGTAGATCTCGAAGTCGGCGATGCGGCCGTTGGTCATGTCCCGCCGCGGAAGGTAGTCAAGGCCGAGGATCTCCAGCGGTCGGCCCAGGTCGATGGTCAGATAATGTGGATAGCCAGGGGCTGTTTCACCCCAGGCCGTGTGCCAGATTGTCTCCGGATCGCGGTCGAGCACGTTGGCCGCGGGATAGCCCGGCTGGGTGCTATCGGCCGTGGCGGCTGCTCCCAACGCCTCCATCGGTGACGCCGGCCGCATCAGGCCGCGGATCGCCTCGGCGTCGACTTCCACCTGCGGGTCGAACGCCTCGCCCGCCATGTAGGCCAGAAGGCTGTGCCGCATTTGCCGGGCAGCGGGACGGTGGTCCAGGTCGCCGGCCAGGTCGATGGACGCCACCAGCAGCTTGCCGCCAACCCCCTTCAACGTGGCCTCGAACACGAGCCCCAGCCGGCGCGCCTCGAACCATGTGTCGATCGGCTGGACGATCGGCCGCAGCTCGGGCGGCAGCCCATCGAGCACCATCGCGCCGCACGCGCCTTTGCCGACAAGCTCCCACCACTGCCAGTTCGAGTGGTATTCGGTGGGAAAGCGGGCCAGGGCCGGATGCTCGGGGTCGCAGAGGATGCCGAGGGTGTGCGGCGGCTGGTTGCGGGTCCAGGCCGTGTTCCAGAAGACCGGCGAGAAGCCGATCGCCACGTCGCCCGCCACGCGCCGGGGCGGAATCAAAAGCATCACCTTCCCGTCCGACCGCAGCCTCTCGATGGCTGCTTCGTCGAGTTCGTCGGCCACGAGCACGTCTTTCGGCGCCGCCGTCTCGACCTCGGCGGGAAAGACCCAAAGGTCCCAGTCGTTCTCGTACGGCGTCTCCTCGACGCCAACCGCCAGCCGCAGCTTCTGCGGAACCTCGACGCCGCCGAGCGGGACTTCGATCGGGCCGACGTCGTGCAGCTTGCCGCGCGGGAACGTTTTGGGCGGGAACTTGCCCTCGGCCACGGCCTCGCCCGAAGCGGCCACGATCCGCCAGCCGACGGTCGCGTCGGCAAGGGCCGAAGGGCCGAAATGGCACAGTTCGACCGACGCCGTCAGCTCGTCCCCGGTCGTGAAGATCCGCTTCGGCAATCGGGCCAAGGGGACCGTGTGACCCGAGAAGCGGCGGAACTCGTCCGGTGTGATATAGGGCTTGGAGTCCCAGAACGGGTCGAGCACGCCGACCAACGCCGTGCCCTGCCCCGGGAAGTCGTGCAGGTCGAGGAGCTGAAAACCACCGAAGCCGGGTGTCCGCAGGGCCGACTCGATCTCCTCCTTGTAAGAGAGCGCCTGGAGCTTGCCGGAGGCCATCAGGAACGGCCTCGCCAGGTCGCCCATGTGGTTGGCCTCCAGAAAGCTGCGGAAGATCTCGAAGTTCTTCGGTTTCAAGACGCCGGTGTACTTGGGGATTTCGTCGAAGTCGGGGTATACGCACCATTGGCCGATCTCGTGGCTGACCAGCGGCACGGCGTGGGCGGCGACCGTCTCGCGGTAATCGGTGACCGTCTCCGGTTCTCGGGCGTTGATGCGGCTATCCAGCCCGGCGCCCCACTGCTGGATTCGCGGCGCCGGCGTGTTGAGGTACTGGCTTTCGGGAATGATGGGCCATCCGGCGGCCGCCGTGTAGAGCCGCCTCGGGTCCTTGGCCTTGTAGTGGTCGACCCAAGGGGCGAGAAATTTCGCCCCCCGGCCCGGCCCTGCCGGCTCGTTGCCGTAGGCCATCAGGAGAAAGGAGGGGTGATTGCCGTACGAGCGGAGGATGCGGTCGGCCTCGCGGTAGAGCCAGGCATCCAGCGGGCGGCCGTCGCCGACCGTCGCGCCCTGGTTCGCCCAGGAAGAGCATTCCACCTGGAAATAGAACCCCAGCCGGTCCGCTGCGGCGAAGGCGGCCTCGGGCGGGCACCAGGAGTGGAACCGCATGTGGTTCAATCCGTGCCGCTTCGCCACGCCGATGATCCGCTCCCAGCTCTCCACGTCGGTAGGCGGATAGCCGGTGAGCGGAAAGACGCAGCAGTCGAGCGTGCCGCGCAGGAAGATCGGCCCGCCGTTGAGGACGAACTGCGTGCCGGAGGCGGCGATCTCGCGAAGCCCGAACGTCACGGCCGCCTCGTCAAAATAGGCGGCCTCGCCCGACTTCCCTTCCAGCGTCGCCGTGAGACGGTAGAGCGCCGGGTGGAACTCGTCCCACGTCCGGGCGCCGTCGCCGAGCGGATAGTCGAGATCGATTTTCGCCTGGCTTCCCTGGAAATCGAGCGAAAAACGCTTCGGCGGCGGGTCGTGCGGCGAGTCGGAGTTCCAGGCGACGGCATCGAGCGTGAGCGAGCCGCGGGCGGGTTCGCCGGTGAGGCCACCGAGCGTGACCACCACCCTCGCCGAGCGGGCCGCCACGTCGGCAAACACCTGCAAGTCGTCGATCCATACCGGATCCGTGGCTTCGATCGCCATGCGGCCGACAATGCCGTTCCAGTTGCTCTGCGTGTGGTCGGAAACGCTGTGGGAGTTCACCCCGACCTCGACGTCCTTGATCCGATTGTCGACGCGGATCGTAAGCCGATGCCGGCCGGGGCTGATTTGGTCGGTCAGGTCGTACACGTGCGGGGTGGAAAGAGAGTTGTCCGAGCCGACCTGGCGGCCGTCGAGCCAAACGACCGTCTCCCAGTGGGGCCGCTCCAGGACGAGCGTGACGTGCTTCCGCTGCCAACTTTGAGGGGCTTCCAGCGTCGTTTGGTACCAGGCCGGGCCGATGTAATGCTTCTCGGGCTGGAGCCAGAAGGGGATCTTGACGTTGCCGCCGCGGCGAAACGGCTCGTAGCGGGGCGACTCGAACCAGGAGCGGTCGATGATGTTGCCCGTCCATGCCGTGTCGATCGAAACGTCGTCGCCGAAGCCCTGCTCCTGGAGCGAGCCGGGCAGGCGGATGCTCTCGGGCAGATCGTCGTCGAACCACGTCTCGCGTACACCCTCATCCGACGGGTCGAGCCGGAATGCCCAGCGGCCGGCCAGATCGATCTCCTCTGTCCGGCCCTCCGCCAGTGCCAAACAGGCGAAACACGACACGGCGATGTGCAAGCAGGCTCGATGCATCGTTCGTACCTCACTCGATGGAATAGCCGGCGGCTAACAGCCGCCGAAGATCATCTGTCCGCCTTCCGGCGGCCGTTAGCCGCCGGCTATTGAAAACGAGTTGCAGAGCTTCGTTTGGTTGGCTACTGCGGCTTGCCTAACGCGGTTTGCCGAAGGCGAACGAATGCCACTCCGTGCCGCGGCAGGAGCGCGGAATACGTCTCGTCCAACGTGCCCAGGTCCTTCTGCCGCCAGAGGTCGCGGGCGATGTGCGGTCCGGCCAGATTGAGCTCGGCCCACATGACCGCCATTTTTCGCTCCACTTCGCCGAGGTTGAACAGCCCCAGGGCCAGCGAGCCGTCTTCCATCGGCTTGGCCAGCACCAGCTCGTCGTCGCTCTGGCGGATGACCCGGGCCTGTTTTCCCAGCCGGTCCTGGTCGACGTCGATCACTTCAGCGTTGCAAAGGACGTTGAGCGTGAACTCGTCGAGCTTCGTCATGTCGCCGGAGTAGATCAAGGGGGCGGCCATCAGGCACCACATCGACATGTAGCTGTATTGCTCGTCGGCGGTGAGCGCGGTGGGGCGCCCTTCCGTCTGGCCGCGGGCCGCCCCGACCCAGCCGATGAGGATGTAGTCGGGGTCGTTCCAATGGCCGGGGCCGGCGTGCTCAAAGTGCCGGGCATTGCTCAGCCCGATATGGTAGAAACCGGGCAGGCGGTCGCCGCGGGCGAGGCCGAGGTCGCCGGTCGTCCGCCAGCAGTTGCCGCCCACGTCGGCCGCCCAGGTCCAAACGTCGCCCATGCCGTACTGGCAGAGGTTGTAGACGACGTCGCGGTCGAGCCGGGCGAGGATCTCGCCCATCTTGCGATAAGGCTTTTGGAGGTCTTTGAGTTCCTTGCCGCCGGCGACCGTGCGATACGAGCACCAGTCGTACTTCAAAAAGTCAAAGCCCCAGGCGGCGAACTGGCGGGCGTCGAGCTCCTCGTGTTCGTAGGAGCCGGCGTATTTCTGGCAGGTGAGCGGGCCGGGTGAGGTGTAAAGGCCCGCCTTCAGCCCTTTCCCGTGGATGTAGTCGGCCAGGGCTTTCATGTCGGGGAAGTGCTTGTTCGAGCGGATTGCGTTCTCGTGAAGGGGGTCGCGGGGCTCGCCGCCGAGCATCGGGTCCTCCGAGCCCGGCTTCTGCATCCAGCAGTCGTCGATGTTGACGTACTCGTAGCCGAAGTCGGCCATGCCGGAGTCGATCATCGCGTCGGCCGCCGCCCGCATGTCGGCCGCCGTGACGCGGTAGTAGTGGATGTACCAACTGTTCCAGCCCATCGGCGGAGTCAGCGCGAGCGTGTCGCCGACGACGATCACCAGCGGCCGTTCTGCGGAACCGAACCTGTTTTGCGCCATCAGCGTCACGGCGTACTCGCCGCGCTCGGCCGGCGCGGTGCCGATGAGGATGCCGGTAGCCGGATCGAGCACGATGGCGGCCGGGAGGTTGTCGGCCGCAAACGTGATCGGCCGCTCGCCCGTGCAGGGGATTCGGTAGAGAAACGGCCTGGCGGGCCGGCAGCCGTAGACCTTGGGGCCGTTGATCCGCGGTTCGGGGCCGGGTTTGGGCGTGAGGATCACCTTCTCTTCGGCTGCTCCCGGCGGGGCAATCGCCTGAGAGCGAGCAAGTGAGGGGAGAACAAGGGCCGTCAGCGCGGCAGCCGCCGACAGCCAGACACGGGTGCGGATCATCGTGGCACCTCCGCTCGAATTCGAGGATTCACGCCGGGATGAAAACGGTTCCAAAGCGGCCGCCGCCCGGCCCTGCGGCAACCGCCGATTATCGAGAACGCAACCGCCGAACACCAGATGCGGCGAAAAGAAACCCCGCGCCGGGGGCACGCGGCGCAGGGACGAAGGGCGCCGGGTTTGCTTGCACGGGTCCGTTGCGGTCGGTTAGACTGTGGCCGGGCCGCCC
>Ga0180438_10002779_pt1 | contig 27704 bp, 9 predicted proteins | sample SS_ome_12_FD_132455 | JGI IMG/M metagenome (GOLD analysis project Ga0180438, IMG submission 132455) | Hypersaline lake sediment archaeal communities from the Salton Sea, California, USA - SS_3_D_2 metaG | ecosystem: Environmental > Aquatic > Non-marine Saline and Alkaline > Hypersaline >...
CCGGCTGCGAATCATGGCCTCCAGTCGCGCTTCCTCCTGTTCCTCGCGGGAGAGGATGCGCCCGGAAGACGCGAAAAGCTCCGAGTCAGACATGACGCGGATGCTGACGGAGTGTTGGCCGGTGATATTGTTGGCCTTCTTGAAGGCCTCTGAGTAGTCGAAGCGCACCGTATCGCCGCCCAGCACCTGCAGCGTGCCGTCGTCCTCTTGCTTGGGGGCCAGGGCCGTCGCGATCTGGCCCTCGAACTTGGTCTTCGAGTCACCGAAGGGCAACAGGCTGAACGTCTCCTCGTCGCCGGAGGCCGTCCAGACACGGATATCGACGCTGATTGAGCGACCGACGATGCCCAGGTTGCGGTCCTCGAGCGTGATCTTCAAGGGTTTGCCAGGCACGAGCGTCTGCTGGCTGGCGGCTAGGCCCACGCGCACCACGGTGGCCTCGACGAGTTTCTTCATGCGCAGGTACAGCTTGCCTTCCAGGATGCGTGCGTTGGGGTGCGCGGGGGCGATGGCCAGCACCTTGTCCACGTACTCGCGCGACTCCGGGTACTCCGCCTGGTCGAACTTGAGCAGGGCGTACTGGTAATTGGCCTCGGTTTGCACGTACTCGTCGCGGTCGCGCAACATGTTTTCCAGCCGCTGGCCCGCCTTGTCGTACTGGCCGGCGAGCCGGTCGATCGTCACGATGCGCAGCCCGGCGTCGCGCTGAGCCCGCGTGCCGTCGAACTCGCCCGCGGCCGCCACCTGTTCGCAGATGGCGCGGGCACGGGGATATTCCTGGCGTGCGAAGAAGATCTGCGCGTAGACGAGCAACAGGCGTGCCCGGTCCTCCGGGTCGAAGCTCTGCGGGCTGCCGTCCACCCACGCGATCATCGCCCGGCACGTGTCCTCGGCGTCGGCGTAGCTGCGTACGTCGATCATCCTGCCGATCAGCCAGATGCTGAACGTCGGGTCGAGTTCCCGGTACGTCTGGCTTAGCAGCGCGCGTTTGGACAAGTAGGACTGCCACGCTTCCTCAAACTTGCCGGCATGGTAGTTGGCCTGCGCCTGAAACAGCGGAAAACGGGGATCTGCCGGGTTCACGGCGACCGTCCCAAGCAAGCCGCTCAAGGCGCTGGCGCGGACGGCCATCAACCCGCTGCGCTGGTCGTCGCGCAGTCGGTCGCCCATGATATTCAAAGCGGCCGTGGCATACGTGGCGGCAAGATCGGTCGGACCGGTCTCGGCCAACCGCGCCGTGAAGTCGACCATGTGGTCGGGCACGGGTACGCGCTGTGACTGCCGGGCGAGCGTCCACAAGGCCGGGGCCAGCGGGAAGAGCTCGTCGGTCCGGTTCCGCGCCACGAGACCCTCGAAGATCGCCCGGTGCACGTCGCCGAACTCATTCCAGTTCCAAATCGGGTCCAACCGCAGCAGGCGGACGAGAGCGTCGAGTTCCTCATCGGATAAGTCCGAAGGCTTGATGTCGCTCAAGTTGGGCATCGGCGGTTGATGCGTCTGCATCGGCTCACGGTCGCGCGCGTCGATCCATGCGGAGAGGCCGTCGAAGAACCGCTTGCGGCCCTCTGGTGTGCTGACGGAGATCGTTCCCAGGCGGGCGCCGCCGTTCGCGTAGAGATCGAAGCGCGTCTTGCCACCGTAACTTTCGAGCTTCGTCAGCATCGCGTCGCGCACCGACGCGTCGGCGCCCATGGCCCGCTGCTGCAACTGCCAGAAACTGTGAACGTCCCGGTAAGCCAGCGGCCCGTTGTCGAACCCGAACGGCAGCCGATCGTAGGTCTGGAACACCTCGGCCAGGGCGTTGGCGATCTTGCCTTGCTCGTCACGGCCGCCGTGATTAGGACCGTCGTAGGAGCGTACGGGCTCTGCCTGCCGGCTCTTGCGCATGTCCTCGACGATTAGGTCGTCGAACCACGTTTCCGGCGGGTACTTCTCCCGTAGCGTGGGGAACTGGCCGCGAGTCAGCGCTTGCAGGTAAACGCCTCGATCGTTCCGTGTCGCGAACGCATCCTTGCGGGCAAGCACCTGCTCCATGATGTCCGGATCGCGTTCGAACACGTTCCAGTCACTCGTGCGGCGCGTAACGAGGAACCAGTTGAACACGGATTCTGAGAACTGGTTCTTCGCGAGCGTGTCGCGCAGCGACTTGGCCAGCACGGCGTTGAGCTTGAGCATCTTGTCGCGCTCCGGTGCCGGCATGCCGTTCCAGGGCCAATGTCGCCCTTCCCATATCTGCCCGTAAATCTCGCCCGCCACGTGGTTGCCGCTTTCGGGCGTGCCCGCCGCCAGTTCGGCAGCAAGCAGGTCTAACTGCAAGTCCAGGGTGTCGAACGCATCCAATCGATTGCGCACGGCGAACAGGAACGCCGCGCGGCCGAAGGGGATACGCTTCTCGCGGTAGTTCCTGACCTCCGCGTAAACCGCTTGCGCCGCTTTCACGAACCCCGGCTGGTCCTTTGCCGCTTGCGCAACTACTGCGCGGGCCAGGTTGCGGCAGAGTTCGTTCGGCGCCTTGTTGGGATCGACCTGCTTGGGGTCCTTGCACCGGCGGAACGTCTCCTCGATCTCGGCGATGGAGTCCGCCGCCGCGTCTACCTTGGCCAGTTCGGTTGTGAGTTCGCTCTGCTCCTTGGTCAGCGTGGCGATTTTCCCGTCGATGGGCTCCAGCTTCGGGTCCGTTTTCGCGGCTTCGGCATCGCGTTTCTGGCGCTCCGTGTCGAGATTGCGTGTGACGGATTCCAATCGGCCCTTGCTTTCGTTCTGTTTTTTGCGCACGTTTTCCGCCCATTTCCGGAAGTCGTCGTGCGCCGCGCCGAAGACGTACTGGCGGCCCTCCTCCGAGTACGGGATCCAGCTCAGCCGATCGAAGTGTTCGGCCACCTTGGATTTGTCCAGGTCGTCGGGACTGCTGAACTTCCAGGCGGCGTTCGCATAGCTGCGGGCCAGGATGCGGTCGAACAGGAAGACGGGCGTCTGGGAGAGTTCCTCGGCCCCGAACCGGCACAAGGTGCGCTCGTCGTAGTTCTGCGGCAGCTCCTGGTCCGCCGCGCGCGGGAACCGGCTGTGGGTGCTTTTGACGCGGTCCATGGCTTCGCGCAACTGGCTGAACGAGTCCAAGAACCAGGAACCCCGGACGGTGCGCTGCCAGCAGGCATACAGGTCGTCGCCCGCTCCCAACGACGCCACCACCAGGGCGTCGGTGTTGGCCATGTGTTGCATGGCAGGGGCGAGCTTCTTGTAGATGGCGGGGTCGGCAGCGTCGGTTTTCAACGGCAGGCGGTGCGTTTCCGGTGATTTGCGGAAGAAGTCGGCGTGGGCCGCCATCAACCGCCCGTAGCCTTCGCGGCTGGCAAGCGCGCCGATCCAATTGCCGGGCTGCCATCCGTCAGGATGTCTGCTGAAGGCCGCGCTGCGCTCCGCGTCGCTCATTCTGGCAAAGGCCTCGGGGAACAGCGTCGCTTTCTTGTCGAAGTGGGCACGGTACCTGGTCTCGTTGTACTTTCTCCCACCGCCGAACCCCGCCGCAACCTCGCGCATGGCGGCGGCCGTGGGCGCGGCTTCCAGATAGGCGCGGGCCGCGGCCGCCACGGCGTCGAAATCGCGGTCCAACGTCGCCGAGTCCTTTCCGGCGGAACCTGCGAAGTAGGCCAGGTTCTCGGTGAGGAACCGGAACCGGGCACTCCATACCGGGTTCTCGCGGATCAGCCCCGCGATCTTGCGGCAGTCGGGCACGGCGGCGTATTGCTCGGGGGTGGCAGCGTTCATCTCGCGCATCAGCCAGTCGAGGTAGCCCCAGCAGAGCAGCCGCTCGAGTTCCAGGGGCATTCGATCGGCCATGACGGCGGCCAAGCGGGCGGCCATGCCGGGCACGTCCTCGCGGACGCGCGCCTGGTAGAGGTACCAGCGATCGTAGCGCTTCAGCGCCGGCGTGGTCCGGCCACGGGCGCCCAACTCGGTCATCACGCGGTAGCGATCGTCGGCCGCGCCCAGGCTGCCGAGTGCATGGTACAGTTGCAGCGTGGCGCCGGAGGTGTCGGCGCCGGCCGGGGCCAGCTTCAAGTACTGTTTGTAGCGAGTCACAGCGGCGCGGATATCGCCGGATAACTCGGCGATTTCAGCCGCCGCCAGGATCAGTTCCGGCGACGTATCGAAGTTCTGAGCCAGGAAGCTCTTGACCAGGGCCGCGGCGACCTGCGGGCGATCTGCCTCCTTGCTGAGCGCAATCAACCGGATCATGGTCTCAGGCGGTGCAGATGCCGGGTCGCGCTGAACGCTTTCGACGAGTTCCTGCAATGCGGCGGCTTTCTCGTCGGGCGGGGGCGACGCCTGCTGAGCGTGCGCGGCGCCGCCAATGGTCAACAACCCGAGCGCAAGCCCGAGTCCTGCTCGCCAAATCCGTATACGGTACGTCTGCATCATTGTGTCTCCTCTGCTGTGCGTCTCAGTTGTGGCAGGGTCTCCCGACCCTGTCACGGGCAACGACCAGAGGTCTCCAATTTGAAAAAACACAAAGCATTTGGTGTCTATTTGGAGACCTTCGGTCGACGGAGTGTCCCGGTCAGGAGACCGGGCCACAACACGGATCATTCACTGGTCTCCGGGGCCGAGGCGGTGCTGAGCCTCGCCTCGAGCTTCGGCAGGATCTCTTTGGCCTTCTCGGCGTAAGGGCTTTCCGGGTACTCGAACAGCAGTTGTGAGCATTTTTCGTGCGGCCTGCGGTAGTCCCCTGCGCGGTAAGCCACAAGAACCCACTTCAACAGCATGGAATCAAGAAACTCGGCATCGGGATGGTCCTGGAAGACCTGGCTGAGCAGTTCGTTGGCCTGCGCCGTGTCGCCGAGTTCCAAGTGATAGTCCACCAGCTTGGCGAGCGAGCGACCCGCAAATTCGCTGTCCGGATAGCGCTCGGCGCATAGTTTGTACTGCTGGATCGCCGCTTCGCGCGCGGCCGCTGCCTTCTTCGGATCGCTGCTGCCCTTGCCGCGGCCCTTACTCTGCAATTCCGTGGTTTGGGCAATGCGGAACTGCGCTTCGGCCTTGGCCTGTGACCTGGGAAGCGCCAGAATCTGCTGCAGCACCACCATGGCGTCAGCGTACTGTTTCCGGTCCATGTGGATATCGGCAATGCCCATCAGGGCCTGATCCACCAGCGGGGAGTCGGGGTACAACCGGTTGAAGAGCGCGCAGGCGGTCATGGCGCTCTCGAAGTCGTCCGCCGCAAGATGCAATTCCCACTTAGTCTTGAACGCCTCTTCGCGCAGGTCGCCGGGAATGGGGCTTGAAGTACGGATGATGAAGTCCACTCGCTCCAAGCCGTCCAGCGTCTTCTGCTGGGCGCCCTTCTTCAGGCCCATGCTCTTGAATATTCGCGCCAATTCCAGATAGGCCGTGGCCTCGACCAGGTTCTTCTTCGACTTGACCACGGCGTCGGTGACCACGTCCTGCGACGCCCGCGGCTTGTTGTCGATCGCGCCCACGGCGGGCACGCTTGCCTGCACGGTGCGCGGCGCGGCGCCGCCGAGATGCATCTCGTCGACGAACGACGCCACGATCTCGTCGCCCTCGACGCAGCTCAGCACGTCGTCGGACGGGCTCGCCGGTTCGTCGGGCGAGGCCGCGCGCACGAGGACCGAGCCCACGAAACGTCCCGAGCGAACGGGCGCGTCGCCGGTCTCGGTCAGACGAACGACGATCTCGTCGCGCGTGCGATAGACCTCCTCGGGCTCCTCCTCGAGGATTCTCTGCAAGTCCACCGTAGATTGCAGCTCGTCGTCCTCTTCCTCCTTCTCCTCTCGGTAGCGGGCCACCAAAGTCACCGTGATCGAGTCGGCGGCGTCCGAGGTGTCCAGATCGGCGTCGAGAACTGCCATGTACAGAGACTGCCCCAGGTACGCGGCCTCGGCAGTCGTTGTGAGGTCACCGAGCGTGAAGCGCACGGCCCCCGATGAGACGACGCGGACCGTTTGCTCGCGCGCCACGTCGGGCGACCCGTCGCGCGAGTTGATGTCCGTGTAGCGCGCCGTCACGGTGCCGCCGCCCAGCACTTGCACGACGCCGTCCCCGCCCCGCGCCACGCCGACCTCGGTGGGCGCCGAGCCGATCAGCACATCGCCATCAACGCTCAATGGAATGACCTCGATCTTCTCCTTATCACCATGGCTGCTCTCGATTTCCACCCACGTTTGCCGTCCCAGCCGCAGCAACACGGGCAGGTCCTCGTCGGAGACCTTGATGTACAGCCTCCGCCCCGCTTCGGCCAGCTCGGTGGACCCGCCGGCGTCCGTGTCGATGAAGGTACCGACCAGGTTCAGCGCCTCGATGGCTTTGCTCCAGTTCTTCTTCACAAAGTGGCACATGCCGATGTAGTAATAGGCCTTGTTCGCCCACGCCGTATTGGGGAACTTGTTCGTGATCTTGCGCAGGATGGGGAAGGCCGCGCCGTAGTTGCGGACCTGGAAGTGTGCCGTTCCCATCAGGAACATGCCTTCGAGGTAGATGTCCCGGTCCTCGGGGGCCACCTCGCCCGCCGAGGTCTCCAGTTGCTTGAGGTTCGCCAGGCAACTGATGGCTTTGAGCTGCTCGTGTGAGTTGATGTAGTACTTGCCCAGGGCCAGGTAGGCGGCGTAGCGCACGCGGCTCTCCGGGTACTGCTCGACGACCGTCTCGAGCATCTTGACGCCGCGGTCGCCCTCGCCGACGCCGATCAGCTCGTCGGCCTTGTCCAACAGCCGCCGCGCCTCGTAGTTCGCTCCGCTCCGTTGCTTGGCCTCGCGCTGCGCCAGCGCCGCGCCGGGCAACACCAGCGTCAGGCACACGAGCGCGCTGATGAATCGCGCCGGCGTGACAAGAAACGGAACATGAAACGCGGAACCCGCGCGCCCCGCCCACAACAGTCTCCTTGTTAGGCATTTCAATGCTTCGTCCTCCTATGTGTGTGAATTCTCAGAACTTGTTCTCAACCCGCTCCTCAATTTGCATCCACGCCGCCCCGGCCGGGCTTGATGCCCATGCTCTCCAGTTGCTGGTGGGCCGTGCTTGACTGCGGACTCTCTCGGTACTTGGTAATCAAGCGGCGCAGCTCCGCGATGTACAACTTCTTCGCGCCCGTGTCGCGATAGGCGTACGCGATGCGCTGCGATGCCTCGGGGGCTTCCTTGCGAAAGAAGTTCTCGATCTCGCGCAGCTCGACCACGGCGGCGTCGCGCTTGCCGTCCGCCAGGAGGCACTCGGCAATGCGAAAAGAGCTCTTAGGCGGGGAGTCGGACTGCCGGTACGCCGCGATGGCTTCGGCCCACTGGCGCAGCCACTGGTGGAACTGGCCCTTCGTGTAGTAGGCCTCTTCGGCGTACCTCGGCTCATTTAGGACACCACCGACAATCTTCAGTCCCGGCTCCGGCATCTGCAGTTCCTGATAGCCACGCACCATGCCCATGGTGCCGCGGGCTTGGTCGGCCATCGAGGCAAACACCAGTTTCGCCCCCTCCGCATCGCGGCGACGGATAATCCAATTGCCCAGGCTCTCGCGTTTGTCGTCGGACATTTGATCAGCCTTCAGCTTCGGGATCGCGTTGCGCGCAATGGGAACGTTGCCGCTCTCGTAAAGCGCCTGGATGAGCGCCACGATCTGCTCGTTCTTCATCTTCTCGAACGACAACTTGGTGTAGTACTCAGCCAGCTTGGTCTCATGTTTTGCATACAGGGCGATCCACTTGACGATTCGGCTGTAGTCGCCTTCTTCCTGATAGTCCGCGAACTGCCGGTCGAGCCGAGCCATCCATTTCTGCTCGTCGCCGTCGCTGAGGAACTGGAAGTGGGCCTGGGCGATTTGGAAGTCGTCCCACTTCGCGTGTTTGCCTGCCATGGCACCGGCCCAGTAACGGTAGTAGTCCTCGCGTTTGGCGCGGTCGGCTTCCTCGAAACGGCCGCGGGCGTCGATGGCGGCAATGACGCTCGTCCAGTAGTCGTTCTCGTCGGTGGCTCGCGGATGGCGGTCGAAGCCGCGGACCTTCTCGTAGAACTCGCGCAACTTTGCCTCGTCGGGCGCGATGCGCACGGAGTAATCCAGCACCTTGCTGAGGGCTTCGCAGGCGGCGTCGTGATGCGACTGACGAAAATCGACGGCCACCTGCTTGTAGTACTCGACCGCATCGTTCCAGTTTTCTTGGCGCACCAATTGGTCGGCGAGCCGGTTGATGGCCCCGGCGGCCAGCGGGTGCTTGCGGTAGTCCTCGTCCTGAGCCTGCTTGGCCCAGGCCTTGACGGCTTTGGCGGGTTCGCCGTTTTGCCAGTGGCAATCGCCGATGAAGTAGAGTGCGGCACTGGCATAGTCGACCGCGTTGGGAAAATAGTCCAGGATCTCGTCGTAGACCTTGATCGCCGCAAAGCGCTTGTCGTCGAGCTGCAGGCTGCGGCCCTTGCGGAGCAGGGCGTAGGGCGTGGCCACCGAGCGTGGGAACTGCGTTATGAAGCTGTCGTAGTCGACGGCGGCGCGCCGGTACTCCTTGTCAGCAAACGCCTTGTCCGCCTTGCGCAGAACCACGGCCTCGAAAGTGTCCAGCTTCTTGAAGTCGCGATCGGTAAGCGAGACCTCAGGCGGCGCGCCAGGGGAGACCGCCGCCGCCAGGCAGATTGCGGCAATCGCCGCCATCACAGTCTGTGAGATCCGTCTGTGCATCGAGGCTCACTCCTGTCTTGATCGTTCCATTATCCTACATCTGCGCGGGTGAATCCAACTTTCTCCGCTCATCGCCGCTCCATGTCGAACATCAGATCTCCTAGCGGCGTGCCGTCCTCGGGGTCGTGGAACCGCACGGTGATGTTTCCGGGGTTGGCGGGCACGGCCTCTTCAGACTGGCATTCCACCAACATCGTATTGATGCCCTTTCGGATACGGACGGGTGCGCCGCTCTCGTCACTCTCCTCACCTTTCTTCCCCTTCGTCGGCTCGATGGATCGTGCGTCGTAGACGACGTCATCGTTCAACCAGACTCGCACCGTAAAGCGAGGAGGCGATTTGCCTTGACCCATAGGCTCCAGCGCGTGGTTCACGTGCAAGACCGCCTTACGGTCTGCGGGCGACTTCACACGTGTCGCCGCCAGCGCGAGGGAACCCGGCGACGGCAACGGACCACCGTTACCGAACGGTATTTCCTCGCCGTAGATCGCCCGTTCCCATCCTTCGGGCAACTTGTCTGCCTTGAAGATGTCGCCCGCGGCGGAGATGATACTGCCGAAGTCCAGCCCCGCGATTTCTCCGTCCGGATCGCCATCCCCAGGCACGGCGTCCGGGTCTCCCGCTCCCGGCTTCGGCTCCTTTTTGATCCGTCGAGAAACCCACCAGCGCGAGTGGACGCGCAAATCGGCCGCGGTCTCGCCGTCCTGCGGCACGCCGTCCGCGACGGTGACGCGGTAGGGGATTCGACACAACCCGTCGCTGCCGAAAACCTGCGGCGGAACAGGGAACGAAGCACGATGCTCGGCGGCGCTGGCGAATTCAAATCGCTGGCTTGTCGTGGCCATCTTGACGCCCGGTGGCGAGGGCATCTCGATATTCAATGTGTGCGGCCGATCGGTGGCGTTGAGGACACGCAGCGATACGTCGCCGCCTTCTACCGATCCGATTACGGTCGGGGTGACAGTGTCGGTTTTGCTCGACGGCACCAAGACAAACCATTCGGCCAGCACGTCGCCGCCAGGTATCCCGACCCGGACGGGTAATGTCGACACCCGGCCTTTGCGGACGGCGTCCGCTGCGGCTTGGCGGGTCACCGCCGTGAGAATCCGGAACGGCGTGGTCGCGTTCGGCACCGCCGTGAAAACTCGCGACGCGGCGCCCTCCGGGAAACACGCGTCTCCCAGCGGTGAAGTAACTTCAACCTTCAGCGGCTCATCGCCGTCGTTTCGGAAACGGCCTGAGAGATAGAAGATGCTGACGTCCTGCCCGAGCAGATCGGGCAGCGGGTCGAGTTGAAGCGGTGAGTCTTTCGCGTCTTGCACCGGCGCGGTGCGGACGGCGCGGGCACCGTATCGGCCGGTCCGGTCCGCGTCCATCGTCATCCAAAGCCTTCTCACGCGCCCCATCTCGGAAGGGATGACCCAGACACCGATGCTACAAAACCCCGGCGTGGTCTCCCAGCTCATATAGAACCATTCGCCGAAGGCGGTGTTTGCCGGCCAGTCCTGCGGCGCCTCCGGCATCCCGCTGCCGTGCGTCCCTTGGAAATCGAGGCTGGACCGTCTAGCCCCGTTGCCAATGGTCCCCGGCCATTCGTGAACACAACCGCTCAGGCTCAGTTGCCTTATACCCCAATAGGACGTGGCGGGACCGACGAGCCCGGGAAGACCGGTCGCCAGCGCACACGCACCCTCCGCCCACGCATCTTCCTCCCGAGAAAAGTCGCGCGGTCCGCGGCAGGCTTTTTCGTATTCCAGGCTGGTCGGCGGGCGCAGCCCTGCCCAGGCCGAGTACGACATGACGTCCGGCCAGGAAAGAAAATTGCAGTGCCGGTCCGGCACATCGGCCTTATACACGCCGTCTGTGTCGCGGCGGATCGTGTAGCCGCTCAGGCCATAGAGCCTGCCATAGTGCGTCTTGGCGTTGTTGGGTTTGGACGTCTCATACGCCGTGACGCCGATGAGGTACTGCTTACCATAGTCCAAACCTCTGACCGAGTTAAGAAACGTGACGAACTGCCTCTGACTAATTGAGCTTTTCATGCAGTAGAAGGCACGGTAGCCGTTGGGCCAATCGCCACTGTCCGGCACATATTCTCCGGCGCTGGCGAAATAGCCGCCCGGCCGCGTCGCGTCCGCGGTGTCGATCAACGTCAAGGGATGGCGTGGGGGTGTCGGAGAACTGGTTCCGGGGCTGACCATGACTTGGCGCAGGGGACTCTTCGATTTGAACGGTCCTCCGGGCACGTAGACCATCGCGATCGCATGTGCCTGAATGCTGACCTGCGTCGGGTCCGCTTGGTCCTCCCCGTGCAACCAGCGGAGCGTGACGTTTTTGAAATCGTTCGGGCCGTGCCCGACCGCATCGCGGTAGATGAACACGCCGATGCCGCGCCGGCGGTCATCGCTGAGTCCGACGTCGAGTGCCGCCCCAGCGGGAACCCGGTGCTCGCCGGAGTCGGGTGAAAGCGTGGCGTGTGCGAGACCTTTCTTCCCGGCTGGGCGGAACTTCACGAAGACCCACGCCGCATCCCAGCTCTCGACGTCGAGTGGTTGGCCGGTGACGTTCCGCTCCGCCGGCTCCGTCCACGCCGCCCGCCAGGAGTTGTCCCAGGCGAGATCGAAAGACACGTGGCTGTACGCTTCCGTGTCGGCCTTCCACCGAAGGTTCGTAATTTTGATGGTGTCGCGGGCCGCGTCCACGGGCAACTGCGGCTCGTCTGCTGCGACGGTTTTCGGCGGGTGTTGCGAGGCCTTTCTTGCAGCCGTGCGTGCCCCACCCCAGAACATGGTCTGGTAGCGAGCTTTGGGCAGGCCAATGTACCCGCGACCGGACCCACGGCCGCGACGCTGGAGACACTGCCCGGTTGGCCAATCGGCGGGCGCCGTGTCGAAGACTTCGTTGTCGACGTCGAAGGTTCCCCCGCGCTGAAGTCGGGCGCCGGGTGTGCCCGGGGGCACGGTCCCGTCGCCGTGCGTCCCCCGGAACGCGCGCCCGAGTGTCTTGCCGACCGTGACCACCTGCGCCTGTTTCATCCTGGCCCCCCAGTAGGTCGTGGCCGTGGCTCTTTGGGCGCAGTCCGTAGCCGTCTGCTGCCTCTTTCTCGACGGCGGAACCCACTCGTCCGGCACGGGGTGGAGCGGCCCGCGGCAGACCTTCGCGAACTCCAACTCCGTCATCGGCCGCAGCCCTGCCCAAACCGCGTACGCGAGCCCGTCCGACCAGTTGATCCAGTTGCAGAGCCGGTCCGGCACCCTGGCCGTATAGACGGGCGGACGCTGAAGAGCATTCTTTTCGCTGGCCATCGCGTCCTTCATCAAGTCGTCGAGAATGTCATCGCCTGCCGCATCCGTGTCATCCAAGCCATCCAACTTCTCGCCCACACCGGCATCGATCGAGATGGGGATCTTGGGCATCTTGTCGCCCGACGAGGTGATCGTATGACCGTCCCATTCCTCAATGACATGGGGGCGGTACCCGGCCCCGAGGTTTACTTCGCGCTTCTCCACATAAACATTCAGATTCGTGTTCCAGGTGGTGGGCCTATCGCCATCGCCACTGATGAACGCCCGTTTGGCCGCCAGGTCCGGCGGCAGCGAGTTGAGGAACGCTGCGTACTGCACTTGCGTCAAGTAATGTTTCATGCAGTAGAACGCTGCGTAGCCGGTCGGGTAGTCGTTGTGCAGGGTGGCGGGAGGGTAGTTGTCGTTGACGGGATCCATCGAGCCCCAGCCGTGCGAGAGCCCGCGATTGTGCGTGTCGTAGACCAGGTTCCCCCAAAGCCGGCCGGGCCGGGGGCCGATGCGGCGGGCATCGGTCCCTTCCGCAACCGGGCCGCTCCAGGCTGCGTCCACCAGGAACGGAATCATCGGCTCACCACCTCGCCAGGCACCGTCCGTAAACGCGCCGAAACTGCCGGGAGGCCAAAGGGTGTTTTCTTTTCCCGGCAACCGGCCGCCGACGATAGGCCGTTTCGGGCCGTCTGCGAACCCGGCAATGCCCATCTTCAACGGCGCACCTACCTTGAACGGGCACTCGGGAACGTAAACCATCGAGATCGCGTGCGCTTTGATGGCGGCCTTGGTTGGATCAACCTTGTCCGCGCCGTGCAGCCAGCGGAGCTTGACGCCTTTGAAGTCGTTGGGGCCGTATCCGATCGCGTCGCGGTAAACGAACACGCCGACGCCCGCGCGGCCGTCGTCGGTCAGGCCGACGGTGTTCGTTGCGCCCGCGGGCATCACGTGGTGCTCTGCGCTGGTCGAGAGTGTTGCGTGCTGCCAATGGTTTCGCTGGATGCTTTTCTTCGAGTCCTTTTCGGGCAAGAACTTCACGAACACCCAGGCTGCGTCCCAGTTTTCGACCTCGAGCGGTTTCTCGGTAACGTTGTCGGCCGCGGCTTCCGTCCATCTTGCCCGCCAGGAATGGGACCACGAGAGGTCAAACGTCACGTAGCTATACGCTTCCGTGGCGGGTTCCCACTCAACGTTGGTCACTGCCAGATCGAACGGCGGCTCGCCGCGGAATCGGGCGGCCGGATCGTTGTCCGCCATCACGCCCGAGGTGGCGGAGAGCAGCAACAGACCTGCCGCAAGTCGCACCAGCCGGCATGTCAACCAAGCGCCGTTTTCTGCTTCCACGTGCATTGCACTCACCTTTTTGCTTTGCCGGACGGGTCTAACTGGCTGGACGATTCACTGACGACTGAGTACTGGGTACTCAGTGCTCCTTCCCGTGGCGCCGTACGCACGGCGCGGAACTTGTGAGCCCGCGCCGTATCCGTCACGGCCGCCCTCAAGCGGTCCGACGCGCGGGCCCGGTCGAGTTCTGGATACCACGTGCAACGGATCCCCGATCCGACGGCATCGTCTTGCGGCCAATCAGCGGGCAGCTCCAGGGAGCCGTTGCCATGCGTCCCTTTGAACCGGCGGCCGGTGGCATTGCCGATGGTCACCGCGCGCTCGCCCTGTTGTTCCCAGCCTTTGACCGCATCCCATTGCCAGGTCTGGAACGCGCTCGCACCCCAATAAGACGGACCGACCTCGTCCGGGATCGGCAGGCGCGGGCCACGTACAAGCTTCTCGATCTCCAACTCCGTCATTGGCCGCAACCCTGCCCAAGCCGCATACGCCACGCCGTCCGCCCAGGACAGATGAGGGATCCCCACGCCGGCCCGTGCCCCGCCGTTCACCCAAGTATAGGTGTAGTCCGGGGCCCGTCCGGAACGTTGGACCCGGGCGCCGTGCCGTCTTTCCTCAGGGTTGAATCGCGCCTCCGCCCGGTCCACCGGCAGCGTGCTCAGGAATTCGGCGTACCGCCTGGGTGAGATATGCTTGAACATGCAGTAGAAGGCCGAATAACCGTTAGGGAAGGCTGTCGGGATCTCGCCTCCGTCCTCCGGTTCGGCGCCGCGCGCCCAGAGCCGGCCCTTCTCTTGGCCCGTCGGAATTGCCGCAGGACTAGTCACACGATAGGGAGTGGTGTTGTCGGTTTCGTCGGTGTACTTGTAGAACGAGTTCAGCTCCGTTCCACCCGTGGCCAGATAAAACGGTCCCGCGGCCACGTACACCATCTCAAGGCCAAACGCCCGGATCTCCGTCTTGGCGATATCCGCGATGCCCTCAAGGGATGTCAGGTCGGCGACGACCGTAACCTCGCGCGCGCTAACGGTGCCCTCCCCGTTGGCCGCCCGCCGCAAAAACACGCCGGTGAACCCGTCGTCGCCATCGGGTACCAGGAATTCCAGACGAGTGTCACGGGGCTTGCCGGGGAACGTGTCGGGGTTGCCCTCGATTCCGCCGATCCGCTCCTTTCCTGTGCGGCCCTCAAAGTAGGTCAATGCCTGGCCGGCGGTTGTGGCGGGCGGTATCTTCCGCTGGCCGTAGCCCGTCGGATTCAGCACGCGGTCCGCCGCCAATCGGACATGCTGCCACGGGGCGCCCTTGTTCGGCCGAGCCTTGAAGAAGACCCAGGCCGCGCCATGGTTGATCTCGTGGCGCCAGGAAGCATCCTCCCAGGCGACATCGAAACGAATCGTCGCGGTCTTCGCGTCGCCCTGCACGACCTGCAGGTTTGAGAACAGGACCTGGGGGTCGAAGAACCCGGTTGCGCCCGCTGTCCGGGGGCCGAGGACCAACGTACAGGCGAGCAGGATGAGCGAACATCGAACATCGAACGTCGAATACCGAACACCGAACTTACGCATGGCATCGTCCTCAGTGAACACTCTTTCCTGTTACTCCCTGCACATCCAACACCAGGTTCTTAATCCGTTCGCCGTTCTGTGCATCGTGGAACAATACGAAGACATTCGCAAGGGTCGAGGTGTCATCTGCATTCGCACGGCATTGCACCAGCAATTTGTTGTTGCCTTTGCGAATACGGACAGGCTTGCGAAACCTCTCGGCACTGGGCCGCGAATCGTACACAACTTCGCCGTTAAGCCAGATGCGCCCGACGAAGGGCTTCGTCGCGGGACCGGATCCAGCGCCGCAGCTCTCGATCAAGGCCTCGTCAAGCCAAGTCCAGCCCTCGGACTCGCTGGCTACTTTGATGACCACTTCCCGGTCGGCGGGCGCTATCGCCGTTGTTGCCGCCTGTACAAGCGTGTTCTTTTTCGGCAACGGTTTGAGCCGGCCGAGCCAAACGCTCGCACCGTGTTTCACCGGTTTCCAGCTATCCGGTGGCTTGCCGGTGTTGAAAAGGTCCGCCGGCGGATCCCATGTCTTGTCTCTCTTGGCGGCGAGTCCGGCCTCGTCAAGCTCACCCAGCAGTCCGCCCAGATCATCCGGTTGCTCATCATCCAAAGACGCGTCCGTCGCCGCCTTTTCCGCCTCGGACCGAATCTCTTGTTGGCCGACTCGCCAGCGCGATTGGACACGCAGTTCGACGAAAGCATCGCCACCCTGGGGCGGAGACTCGGCTACGGCAACTCGATACGGTATCCGATGGAACCCCGGATCGACGAAGACCTGGTCACCCGAAATGGGGAACGAGGACCGTACTTCTGCTTGAGCTTCGATGTTGACCCTGCGGCTCTTCTCGGGCATCTGAATGCCCGCAGGCAGCATCTCGATCATCACCGCATGTGCCCGGTCGGTGAAGTTCGCAACCAACAGCGTCAATGCACCGCCGTCCAACGAGCCAACAACCGGCGGGGCGACTTCTCCTGGATCGATTAACGGCAGCCGAATATCCCGTTCAACCAGCACATCGCCGCCGGGGCTCTGAATCCGGACGGTCAGCATCTGCCCCCTGCGAGAAGTGCGTGCAGTCTTCCGGGTCAGCACCGTCAGGACCTTAAACGGCATCGCGGTTTTCGGGTTGGCAGTGAAAGTGCGCGACGCGGCACCCCCAGGAAAACACGCATCAGGCAGGGGCCATGCCACTTCAACCGTCAGCGGCTTGTCGCCGCCGTTACGAACCCGGCCGGAGAGATAGAAGAGGCTGATGTCGGGTTGCCGCAGATCCGGCAGCGGGTCGAGTTCCAGCTTGAAGTCGCCACGCGGCTTCGGTCGATCGCCGGCCTGCGTCCCAGCCGGGGAGGGGGCTGCGCGCACGCCACGCCAGCCGGTGAAATTTTGGTTGCCGGCAAGTCGATGGTGGCCCCTCATGCTGGTATCCCGCGGCGCCCGCCGGTCTGATATGCGGCTGTTGTGGTTGACCCGCAGGTTAGCACCGCGATTCGCGACGCCTGTTGCGTCGAGCGGCGGCCAGTCTTTGGGCAGAGCCGCTATGCCGGTGCCGTGAGTGCCCTTGAACTGGCGGCCCGTAGGATGCCCGACCGACACGACGTGTTCACTCATTTCTCCGGCGGTCAGGTACGGGATACCCCAATATCCGGGGCCAAGCTCATTCGGGACCGGCTCGCGCGGCCCGCGACAGGCCTTCTCGTATTCCAGTTCGGTCATCGGCCGCAGCCCGGCCCACGCGCCGAACGAGGCCCCGTATCCCCAAGATAGCGATGTACCTTCGTAAGCGGTTCTCCTGAGAACCGGCCAGTCGCCGCCACGATACTCGTGATATATCGACTTGATACCGGACTGCATGCCCAGGAAGGCAGTGAACTGGCCCTGCTTGACGGCGTACTTCATGCAGTAGAATGCTGCATAGCCGTTTGGAAACGATGCAGGTATCTCGCCGGCGTCTGTTCCGTCCGGCGCGATGCCGGTCGCCCACAGCCGGCCTTCCTGCGGGCCGGTGGGAATCGCCCCCGGACCCGCCACGCGGTACGGAAGCCCGTTCTGGCTGCCGTCGGTGTACTTATAGAAACGACTCGCCTCCGTCCCGCCCGAACCCAGGTGAAACGGACCTTCGGGCACGTACACCATTTCGATCCCGAAGGCGTGGATGTCGATATCTGTATCCTTCGTGACGCCCTGGCTCGCGGCGAAGTCCAGGACGGCCGTGACGCCACGCGCCGAGAGCGAACCCCTGCCTTCCGATGCTCGCTGTACGAACATCCCGGTGAATCCGTCGTCGCCGGCCGGCACGATAAGGTCGACCGGCGTGCCTTCATCCTGCCTGTAGCCCGTTGGGTTCAGCACCTTGTCCGCCGCCAGTCTGGCGTGCTGCCAGTTGCGGGCGCCTTTCGGCCGCACCTTGAAGAAGACCCAGGCCGCATCATGGTTCTTCGCATTACGCCAGGATTCAGGCCAGGCGATATCGAACTCGACCGTCGCGGTCTTCGCTGCCCGCGACACGATTGCCACGTTCTCGATCCGCATCCGCTCGTTGAACAAGCTCTGTGGCGGAAGTTCCTTGCAGAGAATATCCTCGTGCGCCAGGGATCCGCGCGGCGCCGTGGACGGCGCCGCCGTACGCACGCAAAAAAAGCTGGTGCCGCTCTCCCTGTTGTCCCGGCTCACCGCACCGACATGGTGCGAACTGGCATAGGAGCGACTCGACACGGTTTCGCCACGGATCCCGAAGCCGAAGCCGGTCTCGTGAAAGTACCAGCCGGCCGGCTGGATCACCGAGAGGTCCCCGAAGGTGCCGAAATACTCGTCTCCCTGGCGTACGCCCGCCGGCATGGCCACGCTTCCGTCCCCGTGCGTCCCCGCGAAACGCCGTCCGGCTTCGTTGCCGACCGCTACGGTATACTCGTTGAGAGTGCCGCCCAGAGAAAGAATCCCCCAGTACGAGGCTCGGGCCGCGACGCGTGCACTGCGCGAAGCAGCGGCCGGCTCAGCTTGTGCGTCCTTGGCCCGTGCCTCGCTTGTCCCCCAAGCGTATTCGCCGGGCACGGGTTTGAGCGGGCCGCGGCAAGCCTTTTCGTACTCCATCTCCGTCATCGGCCGCAGGCCGGCCCAGGCCGCGTACGCCAGATTCCCGCTCCATCCCGCTTTGTTGCAGCCGGTGTGGGGATCGGTGCCAACCTCACCGCCCGAATACAAGCGGCTCTGCTGTGCCGCGCTGAGCGTCTGGAAGAATGCTGCATACGCTCGTCGCGTCATCTCCCGTTTCATGCAGTAGAACGCCGCGTAACCTTTGGGAAAGCTTGTCGGCAACGTCCGCGAAAAGCCGCTGTTGAAATCGTCGCCGATGCGGAACATGCCGATCGCATCCTGATTGCCCAGATTATTCCGGGCCTTGCCGCCCAGGGTGACGGCTTCTTCGCTCTCGATTCGTAGGGGATCGGTCGTGTCGCCGGCCGAGAACTGGGCGGCGTTGCGGTCGGTCGAACCATCTCCCAGCCAGAACGCGCATTGCGGCACATAGACCATCTCGATGGCGAACACCCGGATCTCCACGGTGTTGGCCCCGGGCTCCGCAGCCGGCACCGTGTCGGCTTCTTCCAATATCTTGTCCAGCGCGTCACCACCCGGAATGGATGGACGATCGATGCGGAGTTTGGGCGCTCCGTCCGCGTCCCGCCGAACGCCCGACACACGATCAACCGCAACGGTCACCTGATCGATGTTTTCCACCCCGTCCGCGCCGTGCAGCCAGCGCAGCTTCATGGCCCTGAATTCGTTCGGGCCGCTGCCGGGCGCGTTGCGGTAGACGAACACCCCGAGGCCTCGCTGTCCGTCGTCCGTTAGGCCGATGTCCAGCTTCGCGCCGGCGGGAACCGAATGGTCCGCGGCATTCGTCGAGAGCGTTGCGTGCGACCAGCAATCGTCGCCGGGCTTGCGGAACTTGACGAACACCCAGGCCGCGTCCCAGTTCTCGAGCGCGAGCGTCCTGGTTCCACCGTGTTGCTCGGACGCCACCTCCCACGCTGCTCGCCAGGAATGATCCCAGGCCAAGTCGACCGTGACGCAACCCGCCCCCGCAACCCCGGCTGCTTTGCATGTCACGTTCTCGATCCGGATCGGGTCGGCCCGCCCCGATCCTTGGAATCGCGCGTCTGCATTGTCATCCGCCGTTGCGCTCAAAGCCCCCGCCAGCAGCACTACGACAATCGCGACCGCACAGGTGCCAGTGGATGGGCGTCCGTTACCTAGAGTCATCGATTGCTCCTTTCATCTACTCTGCGAGGACAAACCGCGGATAACGGGCGGTGTTGCCGGCAATCGTTGGCAGCGACACGGGCTCGCCATCGCGCGGCAGGCCCGGGGCCATGCCCGGCGCTAATTGGAGCCAATGGCGAATTCCGCTGCCGTCGTCATCGTAGAACACGAGGTTAAAACCGAATTTCGCGCCGGGTTCCAAGCCCAGGGCGGTCAGCGGCAGACGCAGCCCGTAGCGGGTGACCTTGTTCCTGTCGTCCCGCACTACGGCGCAGCCGACGGTTTTCAGTAACGTATCGCCGCTGCCCTCCCACTGATGGAAGCGGACGCCGTCCTTCGTCAGTGCCAGCCCGACGTTCCAGGTGATGCCGCTGGGCGTAGCCAATCCGATCTGCAGGGCATCGCCGTTGAAGATACTGTCGCCGGTTTTCGTGTTGGAGTGCCGGTCATCGGTCACCTCAGCCGCGACGCAAAGCGCCTCGCCGTCCCAGCCCAAGTACACCTTGGCGTCCATGTCCTTGGGCCCCCGCCAGGGCTCGAGGAGACGGCCGTAGAAGTCGAATGGAACGAAGCGATTGTGAACCGGGAAGAGGTCAGCGGGGCCGCCGAGTGTCAGGGCGGGCTTGCCCCACTCGTCCGGTAGGCCGTCGGCTCGCGCGGGGTGCTGCAGGCGTGCGATGGCCTGCACCGTCTCGGGATCAAGCCGGCCGGGGACCGGTACTACGGCCGTATCCCCTGCCGGCGCCGTGCGCGCGGCGCGCCAGCCGATGTTGGGTCCACGAATCATTTGCACGGTGATCGCATTGATGCGGCCCGAAGTGAGCAGGTGGTAGACGGAATAGTATCGTCGAGCAGGCGCCTTGCCGCGAAACACGGCACCGCCAAAGAGGTCCGTCGGCCAGTCGGCGGGCAAGACCGTTGTGCCGCAGCCGTGCGTGCCCGCGAACTTGCGCCCAGCGGCGCTGCCCGCCGATATGGGACGCTCCATCTCCCCCTGGTTCACGTCGGCGACGCCCCAGTACGACGGGCTTGCATCGTAGCGGGGGTCCGGCTCCTGTGCTCCGCGAATGGCCTTCTCGTACTCCATTTCCGTCATCGGGCGCAAGCCTGCCCAGGCCGCGTACGCCGCGCCGTCCGCCCAGGACAGCCACGAACACCGCCCGTCCGGGGCCGACGCCGTATAGGTGTATTTCGGGGACTTCCCGGAACGTTGGATTGCATTGCCAAGATAGCCGGGGTAGTAACGCTCCTTCGCCTGCGGCTCGGTCAAGGTGTTCAGAAAGCCGGCGAACTGGGCCTTGGTAATGTGCGGGAATTTCGTGCAGTAGAAGGCCGCATAGCCGTTGGGGAAGGACGCCGGAATCTCGCCCCCGTCCTCCGGCGCGATGCCCGCCGCCCAAAGTTTGCCTGGCTGCCGGCCAGTTGGGATCGCGCCGGCGCCCTTCACCAGGTACGCCGGGGTTTCCGGGACTTCCTGGGTATCGTCGACGTACCTGTAGAACCGGTTCAACTCCTTTGTCCCACCCGAGCCCAGGTAGAACGGCCCCTCGGCCACGTACACCATCTCAAGCGCGAACGCCTGCATGCGGACCTTCACGTCCTTGGTGACGCCCTTGTTGGCCGTGAAGTCCCACACGGCTGTGACATTGCGCGCCGCCATCGGGCCTTTGCCGTCCGCCGCGCGCCGCAAGAACACGCCTACGAACCCGTCGTCGCCCGCCGGCACGACGAACTCCAACGGCGTGCCGCCTTTCTCCTGGCTGTAGCCCACAGGGTTCACCACCTTGTCCGCCACCAGCCGGACCGGCTGCCAACCCGACTTGTCGTCGGCTCGCACCTTGAAGAACATCCAGGCCGCATCGTGGAAGCTCCCGTGTCGCCAGGAGTTCTCCCAGGCGATATCAAAGGTCACGGTCGCGGTGGCCGCGTCGCGCGGGGAGACCTTCACGTTTTCGATCCGCAGGTCATCCGCGCGCAAAGCGGTTGCACCCAACAGCAGGCCAACCGCCATCACTGTCAGCGTCGTTTTCTTTTTCATGATTCTTGCTTCTCCAAACACGGAACACTGAATCCTGATTACTTCCGCCTCACGGCGCCGTGCGCACGCAACGGAAACCCATGGCGAAGTGCCGTGAACGCCCGTAGACCCAGGGACTTGCCGCGATATAGCGGCACGACGAGCGAAAACCTTCATTGCGGCCCCAGGCGCCGGCGTGGGAGCCGTATGGACACCCGCCGCCACGCTGCCCGAAGATATCCGTCCACGCCGAATCGCCGCCTTCGCCATGATTGCCCACAAAGGTACGCCCCGCCGGGTGGCCGACGGATACGGCATGCTCGGTCAGGTTCCCGGTCAGATCCAGAATCCCCCAGTAGGATGCGCCCGCACTCACGCGGTCGCTGTTGGGCGTGGCGAAGACCCCTACGCGGAGCGGTCCGCCGAGCTTCTCGTTCGTCCCCATGAAGGGCGCGTTGCCGTGCGTGGCGTCCGGACCGTTGTCCCCTTCCCAGGTGACGGTTTCGTCCGGTTGGCCGGCGTTATGGATCACGTACTTGCCCCCCTCGGCATCCATGCCGGCGATCCGGTCCGTCCCCCAGGCGTATTCGTTGGCCACGGGCTTGAGCGGTCCGCGGCAGGCCTTCTCGAACTCCAGTTCGGTCATCGGCCGCAGGCCGGCCCAGGCGGCAAACGCGGCGCCATCGTGGTGCCTGATGAAGTTGCAGGCCACGTGGGGGGAATCGGTTTCGTACGCCGCCGGCTTACCGACTTTCAGTTGGGTGCCGGACGCGACGTAGGTTCCCCGCTGGTACGCCACCGGCACGACGGAATCGGGCGTGCCGGAAACCGCGATACGGATCCCGTTCCGCCACGGACCACCTTTCGACGGATTCGGACTTACAAGCTGGCCGGCCGCGGAGGAGGGTTTTTCGTCTGTGCGAGCGGCCTGCGCGGCGTAGGAAAGCGTGTTGAGAAATTCGACGTATTGCTGTTGCGTGATCTCGTGCCTCATGCAATAGAACGCCCGATAGCCCTTCGGAAATTCCGCGGAAAGCGTTCGCGGCAGGTCGCTATTGAAATCGTCGGGGCTGTTCAGGTGCATTCCGGCTGTATCGCGGTTGTTGAGCATCTGGGCGGTTTCTCCGCCCAACGTGAGCGCACGCTCGCTCTCGACCCGGAAGGGATTGGCGCTGTAGCCGGCCGAGAACTGGCCTGTAGCACGGTCTGTCGAACCGTCGCCGGCCCAGAAGGCACACGACGGAACATACACCATCTGAACCGCGAACACCTTCAGATCGACGGCGCCGGCGGCGTCCGCGCCGTGCAGCCAGCGGAGAGTCACACCGTGGAAATTGTTCGGGCCGTGGCCGGCCGTCTTGCGGTAGACGAACACGCCGACGCCGCGCCGGCCGTCATCGGTCAGGCCGACCTCCAACGCTGCACCGGCGGGGACCCGGTGATCGGCCGGCTTCGTTGAGAGCGTCGCGTGCGACCAGTCGTCGGCGCCCCGTTTGCGGAACTTGGCGAACACCCAGGCCGCGTCCCAGCTCTCGAGTTTCAGCGCTCCTTTGCCGCCGTGCTGCTGTTGGCCCACCTCCCATGCCACCCGCCAGGAGTGGTCCCAGGCGAGGTCGAACTTGATGGAACTCTGCCCGGCGGCCGGGCCGCCAGAGCGTTGCACGTTTTCGATCCGGATGGGGTCGGCCTTTCCCGTGCCTCGGAACCGTGCCTCCGCATGGTCGTCCGCCGAGACGACAGATGCGTTCAGTAGGAGCATCGCCGCGCCCAGTAGCGCCAACTCGCACACGGTCCACATCCCGTTTCTTATTTTCTCGTTCATTGCGTTCACCTTTTTCGTCTATCGGTCCGGTAGGACAGATCCGACCGTCACTGACCACTGATTACTGACCTCTGATAACTGTTCACGGCCCCACCCCCTTCGGCGCCGTTCGCACGCCGCGCCAGAAGGCCCGGCCCCCCTTGTGGCGGATGGTCAACTCCGCGTCCACGGTGGCCGCATCGAGACGGTGCGACGGATGTCCGGCCGCGCCGTAACCACCGCGAGTCCCGGCGCCGACGGCATCCTCCTGCGGCCAGTCCTCAGGCAAGGCCGGTGTGCCGCGGCCGTGCGTGCCCTTGAAACCCCGTCCCTTAGCATGGCCGACCGTCACCGGGTGTTCGCGCGGGAGCCGCCAACCGTTTATGGCTTTGACTTCCCAGTACGAGGGATGATCCAATCTGTCCCCCGTATCCCACCCCGGCTCCATTGGCCCGCGGCAGACTTTCTCGTACTCCAGCTCGGTCATCGGACGCAAACCCGCCCAAGCCGCGAAGGCCACGCCGTCCGCCCAGAATAACCTAGGGTTACCCGGACCACGCTCTTTCGCCTGCGCCGCGGTCAACGTGTTCAGAAAGCCGGTGTATTGACCCTGCGTGATATGGAACTTCATGCAGTAAAAGGCTGCATAGCCGTTGGGGAAGGCCGCTGGGATTTCGCCGTTATCCTCCGGCTGGGCGCCCCGCCTCGCCCAGAGCTTGCCGGCCTGCTGACCGGTCGGAATCGCGCCGGCGCTGGTGACCCGGTATGGCAGGGTGTGCTGAGTGCCGTCGGTATACTTGTAGAAATGGTACGGCTCCGTTCCTCCCGAGCCCAGATAGAACGGCCCCTCGGGCACGAACACCATTTCGATCCCGAATGCCTGCATGCTGACCTTCGTGTCCTTCGTAATTCCCTTGTTGGCCGTAAGGTCCCAGACGGCTGTGACCTTGGTTGTCGCTACTTCGCCCACGCCGTACTCCGCCCGGCGCACAAACATGCCCAGGAATCCTTCCTCGCCATCGGGCACGATGAAGTCCAGCGTCGTGCCGCCTTTCTCTTGACCGTAGCCGGTGGGGTTGAGCACCTTGTCCGCCACGAGCCGGACGTGCTGCCAATCCGAGCCGCCTTCGGCGCGCATCTTGAAAAACACCCACGTCGCGTCGTGGTTGGCCTCGTGGCGCCAGGATTTGTCCCAGGCGATATCGAACTTTACATACGCGGTCCGCGCATCGCGCGGGGCGACCGTCACGTTCTCGATAGTCACCGCGCGTGCCGTGCCCGCGCCCAGCAGCAGAACGCAGGCGATCGGAGCCGAGTGCGCAACGGCTAATGGGTACCTGTTACATGACCGAATCATGACTCACTCCTTCTTTATCCAGGATTTCCGGTGATTGCCGGGCGGGGAGATTAGGGCGAAAGATTAGGGGCAACGACCATGAACGCGAGCCCCTGCCTTAATCTTTCACCCTAATCTTTTGCCATAATCTCAGGTCTATTGGTTTCGGTGGGTCCTATTCCATCGATCTACGACTGTCCCCAGTGTCTTCGAAGGTGAGATATCCGTTGGCCACGCGGGCCTGATGCGGTTTGCCGTCGCGCAGCATGGCCCCGTCGCGGTCGTGCGGCACGCATGCGCCCTTCCAGCCGCCCCGCGCGGTCACCGGGCCATTGCGGGGTATGCGTAGGAACCCATAGTTGCGGAAGGAGTACACCTGGCGCTTGTCTGCCTCGGCCACCAGCGTTTGCAGCGGCTTTTCGGCCTCGCGGCCCCAGGCGATGGCCGCGTAGTCGGTGAACCCGTTGGCGTCGACCCGCACGACCATCGCTTCGGAACTCGATGCCAGTACGGTCACCGCCTTGACGGCCGGCTGGGCGTCGTTGGCATACGGCTCATGCGCGACCACGAAGGTGGTGTCCCGCAGACCCTCGCGCCGCACCACGAGGGTGCCCAGCTCGATGCCCATGTGGGGATAGCCGGGCCGGCCGGTGGCTCGCTCACCGTAGATCTTGGCGGCGCCTTCAAGGAACTTCCGTCGCCCCCACGTGCCGTACCAGACATGGGTGTCGGGCGCGGCCGCCATGCTCACGCGCACACGCGCCTCGTGGTCGTACCACGCGGGCCCGAGTGCGGGGCACGGGTTCTCGCCGCGCTGCTCCCGGAGTACGAACTCCAACTGCCACGAGTCGGAAGTGGTCGTCTTGTGTTGGTCCTCCAGCGCCCAGTAGCGGGGGCTGACGCCGTCGACCGGCTCATACGCCTCCGGCGCCAGCGGCCGGGCCCGCCCGAGACTGCGCAGGTTGTAGTCGTAGGTGCGCGGGGTCTCGCTCGAAGCGTGGAACAGGTCGAGCAAATACTCGCCGGTGAGCATCAATGTGCGCGTCTGCTCGACACCCTTGAATACACCCTGAGCCGCCGTGGCCAGATACTTCAGCTCAGGGCTGAACTCCCGGCGGACGACCGGCTCGGCCCGGCCGGTGTCCTGCTCGTCGACAAGCATCGTGTTCTTGCTCACCGTCGAAGCCGTCCACCCCAAGTTGGTGGGCTCATACTGGAAGCCAAGGAAATCCGGGTACAGCAGGCGGCCCGCCCCGAAGAGGTTGATGTGGAACTTGTCGCGCTGATCGTGCGAGTAGCCGCGCGTCATTACCTGGAAGACCGCGATGGCGTCCGGGTTGGTCCAGTAACCGGAGGTCTCGTCGGACCGAAGCATGGCGATCCCAAAGGTCGGCCACACGCTGGAAGGCGCCGCGGGGAAACCCGGCATCTCGTCCGGCAGCCGCGGCCGGTCCCAGAGGTTGGGCCGGTAGTCGGGGATCATCGCCACGAAAGGCGCATAGCGGCCGTCACGCGATGTCCCATAGCAGAGGGACAGTTCATTGTTGGCAAGGAGCCTGCCCTTCTCCGCCCCATCCCCCGGAGCCGGTGAGACGAGCAGCAGGTCACGAAGATGACCTTCCACGACCCGCGTCGAGCCATGACCGTGCGTCGCGACCCTGATGCGTCCTTTGCCTACGCCGGTCTTTTCGATTGGATAGGCAGAATTGATGTAGTAGTCCACTAGCCCGCGCGGACTGCCGCCGGTCTTGGATTTCCTGTTGAACCAGTCGCCACCGTCGTATAGATGCCGGTAGAACGCCATGGTGGTCATGCACCACAAATCCTGGTGGCCGATCGCGTAGATCGGCGCCTCGTGCCACGGCCCACCGTCCACAAGGGTTCGGTCGAGAAACGAATAGAAGTTCCCCTGTCGCTGGGTGCGGCGGAAAGCCCACTGCATGAGGTCTTCGTCCTGGAGCGTAAGCGCGGCGAAGGCCACCATGAACATCGGCTTGAACAGGAGGTTGGGCGTGTAGGACCGAGTGTCCAGCACGCGCATTCTCACTTCTGCCGTAAAACGCAGTCCTTCGTGGATGTCTTCTCTTAGACCGTCCGAGAGCGCGTCGTGGATCCAGTCATAGACCACATACGGCTTGACATTGATGTCGTACCAGACAGGCGCCATCCATGGCCATTGAATATGGTCGCTCTCCCAATCTATCCGTTCGTCGAAACTGCGCCACCAGCCGATGGCGTCCCGGCCGGCGGACCGGCGCAGGGCCTCACCCGCGATCTTGGCATACTCCTCCTTGCGCTCCAGCGCGTAGAGGAACCCGGCCCAGAACATGTCCCCGGCGAGGGCGGCGCGCTGCGCCTCGCCGTAGGCTTTCTGCGCCCACGCCTCGTTCTGTTTGAGTTGCAGGATCTGCTGTCGGCGCCATTCGGGCATGAAGAACGGACGCCCGTGCGATGGGGCAACCTTGGCCTGCTGGGCGAAACTGGTGCCCGCAACGAGGCACAGCAGCATGGCGAACGCGATCATCCTCTGCATCTGTTTGCTCCTTGTTTCCAGCCCTATTCCAGCCCCACCCATTTCCGAGGCAACGAGCGCGGAATCGCAGGGCGGTTAGGGATCTCGTCGCCGGTGGCCCAACGCGGGCCGGGCCGGGGAAACTCCCACGTGTCGCCCAGTTCGATGGCGCCCAGATCCGGGGCCTTTCCGCGGGCCTCGTGATGGTAATCCTTGCCGGCGGCCCCCGCGTCCACGGCCGCGCTGTCCGGACGGAGGTGGAAGTCGATCGGTTTGAGCGACACGAACGGCTGCTCGGCGTGGATCAGCTCGGGCAGGTGCTGGGGGTCGGTCTTCGGCCCGCAGTAAAGGTTGTGGTGGCTGAGAGGGAAATCCGGAACACCCCACAATTGCGACCCGGTGACGTAGATGATGTTGTTCTCCAGGACGTTGTCTTCGTAGCGTTGGTCTTTGCCGAACCACTGGAAGACGCCTTGAGGTTGGACCACCGTGTTGTGGATCAGCCGCATGCCCCTGGTCGGCAAACCCTTGCCCCAGGGGGTGCCCAGCTTCAACCACGGGCCTTTTCGAATACCCTTCTCCGGCGAGTTGTAGAAGAGATTGTGATCGACGGTCAGGCCTCCGCCCATGACCGGGCACACCGACAACAGACACAGGCCTTCCAGGACGACGTTGTGATGCACGCGGAGGTTCATCAGCGAAGCGCTGTCGAACTCGATGGGGTCGTCCCCGCAGTTCTGGATGAGGTTGTAGGCGATCTCGCTGGCGTCCTCCGGCGAACTGGTGCCGTTGCCCCGCGGCTGGAGGTGGTCCTGGGAGGAATCGTACACCCAGTTGTGGCGAACGACCGAGCGCGGCCCGCCGTAGTTCATGAACACCGCCGACGTGTTGGCGGCGTACAGCCCGCCCCAGA
>Ga0180438_10002780_pt1 | contig 27702 bp, 23 predicted proteins | sample SS_ome_12_FD_132455 | JGI IMG/M metagenome (GOLD analysis project Ga0180438, IMG submission 132455) | Hypersaline lake sediment archaeal communities from the Salton Sea, California, USA - SS_3_D_2 metaG | ecosystem: Environmental > Aquatic > Non-marine Saline and Alkaline > Hypersaline >...
ACAGCGCACCGAAAAAGCACGGAATCGGCCGTCGTTCCGTATGGATGGATGCTTGTTTCGTCATCCTCGGGATAAAAGCTGTGCAGCCTGTACATCGTGAATCCTGCCTTCTGGAGTTCCGTCTGTCCGGCGTACAAAGCCGTAAAAAAATGCCGTCTCGATCCAAGATAGGCGTTCAAGCGATTTTCGTGCCATTTTCTTTCTTCCCAGTCATCCTCCGGCTCCAAGGATTCAAACAACGAGATGAGGCTATACTCACCCACGGACAGTTGACGGAAACGAAACGAGACCAGGTAAGCACAGAGGCGATAGCCTAAAGCACTGTTAACGATCTCCAGGGGAGCACTGGCCGTTGCTGTCAGCGTCTCCGTCTTGCCCTCCACTTTAAAACTGAGAACTTCAGGATTCAAAATCGAACATTTGCTTGCGAACGATCCTTCTCCTAAAAGATACTGCTTAAAACGTTCCAGGTTCTTCTCCCACTCGTGGGGATAAGGAGCCGTCACCTCGATATTCGGCCCCTGTATGGGCTTCGGCTCCAACGTGATGTGGATGACCCTATCGGCAGGCTCCGTCAACCGGATTTCCTTCACCCACATCCCATAACCCATCATCGATACAACCAGCTCGTACGTGCCCAATGGCACGTTCACGATGGAAAATCGGCCTTCTTCGTCCGTGGCGGCTCCTATGGTCGTGCCGGAAAGGAATACATTGACAAAATGCAGGGGCTGATCGTTGGAGGCATCGATCACAGTGCCGGCGATTCGGACGCGGGGTATGGTCTGGGCAAATGCTGGATGGGACGTCAGCAGAAGCATCGTCCATAAGAGAGGCCCGATAAACCATCGTGGGTTTTGACTCATCAGCTGTATGATACCAATTCCTCCTAACGTTGCGGATGGAATTTTCGAATCCAAGTCTTCGCCGATGTTTCTCGATTAGACTCAGGATGAAACGGTTCCTTCATACAGAAAATAGAGCCCCCCACTCGCATCCATGGGGTCTTTCCACCCAACGGCAGAATCATGTATTGAAATTCCATCGACCAAATCGAAAATTGTAAAGAAGAATGTCCGAGGAAAAATTCACCCATTAGACGCATGAGAACGATAAATCGTTTACGACAGACTCCAAATTCTGTAGAAGATCTGGTTATTACATCACGGGGAACAACATGTGTCGTTTTATAGAACATTTTTATTGGATAAATAGGGCGCTGTGATGATGTATCATTTTCAAATCGTGGTTAAATCTTATCTGGATATCGGAAGCAGGTAATAAACGGAAATCCTGGATAAAATCGTTTTTCGTATGAGGCATGACTCAACTTACCAAAACTCTATTTTAAGAGAGACAAACCTTAATAGAAATGCCGAGATTACGACTGCCCTTCAGCTTTACGGCCCGTATAAATTCATGGAAAAAAACACTAAGTGTGTCCTGATGCAGGATGACAGATTCTATCCATCGGGTATTCGATTCATGATTCAGCGTTAAAATTGTCCAAACTGAATACTCAGCGTAATACCGCCAAAAGACTGTTCTGAATTAAAATTACCGAATATATAAAAACCGATGCCGAAAATATGATTGGGCCTGTAAAACATCTGTATTTCCAATGGTATTCCGATCGAATTGTTGAGCGGTTCTTTCTCCACCGAACGATTCCGGCCGGGTTCTCCGACATACCGGTAACCAGTCACTCTGGCCAATCCCACAGCCAGGGCAATCAGTTTATTCGAGGTCACAGACGCAGTGGTGCCTATGAGGATACCCACATCAAAAAATTCACCTCCGCCGACCTGGTCTTTTGCCTCTGAAACCTGTGTAGTGCGCACAGAAAAAATTGTTTTATTAATCCGAAGGCTCCCGTTGGCGCTCAATGCCGTCGATCCGGCCGTACTCAAGCCGAGACCCACGTTGAACCAATAAGCCGCTTTTTTCACATTCTCATCATCCTGTGCCTGAATAGAATCCACGCAAATTCCGATACAAAATACGCACACAAGTAGAATAATTGGATAATTTCGCCTGGCAGACATCATCTTTTTATCTCTCCTATCCATCCTACAAAAGTCAATCCTTTGAATAATTATCGGTTCTCAATGAGTAATACGGTTCTCTTCAACTTTGCCCTACACAGTATAAAGGCGAGAAGCAGAATACACAACCGTGTACAATGGCCTCGCCCCATCGTATATGAAAATATAGGATATTTGTGGCGATTTAGCAAATTCTATCTGTTACGATCAACGAAACTCGACACCGACCGTGAAGGATAATATCAATCCTCTGGGTAGGACAGGCTCGTCAGAATCGCCTTCGGACAAATCCCAATTCCGGCCGACATCGAAGAATGTGGAAAATGTATTCTTCAGGACGAGGACCTTTGTGACTGGATAACTGATCCCCACATAAGGCTCAAAAAACAACGCTTGGGTGTGGCCGCTCGTTCCCATGCCTGAATAATGGTACATGGAAATGATTTTAAACCTCCCGAATCCGAGATTGAAGCCCGCATGCCCGCGGATATTGAAGATCATTTTCTTTCGAGCTTCCAGAAATGCACCGGCCATAAAACCTTCCCATTTATTCATGCCATCTTCTGTTTTTTGCTCCGACAGGGCGAACCCGGCTATCAACCCAAAGTGTATCTTTTCTATCGAGCCTAAGAAAAATCGAAAACTGTGAAGCCCCATGGGAGAATCGAACACGGGCAGTCCGCTGCCCTCGGGTGTGAGACTGTTCCATTTATCCGTATCATAGAACAACAGCTTATAGTTATATTCGGCACCCCATAAAAACCGTCTTTTCTTTCTATGCCTGGGAACAAACGTGTACCCAAAATCAGGCAGCATCAGACAGATAAGCATCACCAGAACGAGCGGTATCTTCTTCATTGCGGACTCCATTTTTTCAGACTCTCACAGCAACCTGTACGACTTTTACGTTCGTTGATTCCAAATACAGAGTACCTCTATGCCACATCACGTCTTCGATTCGGACTTCACATCGGCTTCGATGGTTCTTGGTTCCGGTCTGGATTACTTCAGCGTCAGTTCACTCACCGTGGATGTCTGTTCTCCGCTCACATGATCCTTCACTTCCAAGGTCATCACATAGTCTCCTTTTTTTGCCTTGCTCATATCAAAGGAGATAAAATTGGTCATCGTACGACTCGCCCCCGTCTGATCGGACTCCACCGATACTTGGTATTTCTCCCCGCTCCCGAACACACTCGTGATCCTCTTCACCAGGCCCTTCTTTCCCGCTTTGCGTAACGTGAAGTTGACCGTGTAATGCGTTTGACCCTCTCCATCGTACGTAAGATTGTAAATCTCGTAATACGCAAAAATCGGCTCCTCCCTGCGGAATGATTTCGTCGGATTGGGAACGATGTTCAGGGCATCACGATGACGGTCAAAATGCTCGGTCGCGGGCGTGATATCGAACGCCAGCTTCAGGGTGCTCAACATCAACCGGTCTCCATCCAGGGTGCTGAGGTCATGCACGTCGCGCCAGCCGCACAACGTATTATCCTCCGGAACGCGGGCATGAAGGGTGATGTTATGTTGTTTCAAGTCCAAAAGAAATTCATACTCATGGATGAAATAGTCCTTCCACACATGGGAATCCGGCCCGGGTTTGATGGTAAACGACCGAATCTCATCAAACAGGGGATCGGCATCACCGCTGAACACCGTCACACCGGATTCCAGCAGGACGCTATCGACCTCCGCCCCTTCATCCATCAGAGCAGAAAGGGGAATGGCATAGGCCAGTTGCACGACACCCTTGTCTCTGCCCTCCCTGAACCGAGCCGTCGCGTAGGCCATTTCCAGCGGTTCGGTCTCCTTCGGCCACGTATGGCGGTCGGATTGGAAGGCGGTATCTACATCGATCACACGATCGGTCATGTACTCACCCACTGTGCGGATCGGCCAATCAGCGATACTATCCCACAATTCCTCTGCACTGAACCCGGGTACCAGCGTCCAGTATCCCGGTGGGGCCTGGTTGGGAACGACAAAATGAAAGACCATCTGTGGCAGATCATCCCTCCTGTTGTAGAGCCAGGACATGTTAGGTTGAAGGGGACTGTTAAAATGCACGTTTTGATCGTTGGGGTCTGGATTCCGTCCCCGGGCAAAGGCTTTATCATCGGGCTCACCGAATCGAATATAGATTAAACCCATGTCGGTAAATTTGGCATTCTCATAATACCAGGGAGGAAATCGGAACTCGTGTGAGATGTCCTCTTTGTATTTCATATGCCGGAAGTCGTCGTAATAAAATTCACTCTCCGCCTGGAGGATTCTGCGGTAATGTTCCATCAACCGCGCATTGTACGGAATCGAAGGCAATGGATCTCTTCGCAACCAGAAAATCTGGAGTGCCTCCGGAAGAGACATCGGAGACACCTCATTCTTAAGCCAGTTGTATTCTTTCTGGTTCACGATGTACAGGATGTCTTCGAGCAATAAATCGGCATCCAACTGACTGGTTACCGACCATGCCCCTTGCCAGTACATCGACTGCGCTTCCTCATACCGGTTTGTCTGCACGTACAGCCGGACCAGGGATAAAAAAACGGGTGGCAGCACAAAGTCGGCAGACCCTTCCAAAATCGAAAGAAAGACATGTTCGGCTTCATCCAACCGGCCGGTAATCCGGTACAATTCACCCAGGAAATACCGGTCGTATGGAGTATGTCGTGACTTCAGCCAAATTTCCGATTCTTCGCTTTTTAAGTGGTGGATCATGTAATCATACAGACGAAAAATACCGATCTGGCCATTGTAGGCCACTGGATTGGCTTTCAGTTGCCGATGAGCGTATTCGATGGACTTGAAAAGGTTCTCACGATAGTGTTCCAAGAGCGCATACTGATAAAAAACATCCTTATACGTAGAATCCGTGGCTATCACTCGTTTGAAATACGCCTCCGCCTCTTCCCATTCACCGCTACGTCCGAAAACGGCAACGTTCTGACCCCTTTCACGCTTGCATATCGCATAGTAATAATTCAATAGGATATGGTCCGGAGCATTCCGCAAGCTTAGTTCAAACCAAGGGAGGGCCTCACGCCATCCACTCTCCTCCAGTATCTCCTCACCGTAGACGAGCATCGTATCGATTTCGTGGGGACAGCACCGCCGGATCACGCTGATCATTTCCTCGGCCGTGTCGTATTCGTACTGTTCCCGAATGAGCCAGAACTTCCAGCGTTTTTTTATGAGTCGGTCGATTTGATCCTGGGTATACGGAGCCTGACCGTATCCCGGAAGAAATGTACCCAACCATAAGAGAAAAAGCACTCCGATACAGTAGTTCGCTCGAATACGCATGGCCTACTCCTCATCGTTATTCATAGATTTCAGAATCAGTCAGATCACAGACAGCAACGGCATAACATCTCGAGTGACCATTCAAGAATGTAACGGTTGAAATTCGACAAGTGCCGTTCATTAATACGGATCAGAAATCTAAAAACCCGATAAAAAGGTAAAAATAAATGAAAACAACCATCTCAGGACAGTTGAAAAGCGGAAAATGGATGCCCTTGCGTCTGAGGATTAAAGAGGGGGGATTTTCATGGTATGATTTCCGATGATTCAAGTCGTATTACGTCCGGAGGAGATACTTTGCCGTCCTTTCCACCAGATCGGGTTTAGTAATCACAAAGAGATCGGCCTCGCCTTGTATCTTCGTATTACCACGGGGGACGATAAAATCTTTCTCTTTGACATTAAAAATCCCGGCGATGATGCTCTCCTCTGTCAATTCATGGTGCGATGCAATTTCCGATACTGTTTTGCCAACGATTTTTCCGTTTTCAGGAACGCGGATGATGAACAACTCAACCGCACCGTCTCCCAGCTTGGCCACGGTTTGGACTTTGGGCTTTTCGACTTGATGAACGATATCATCCACCAATGTGTCTATGACATGGAGGACCTTGGTGACACCCGCCGTCTTATAGGCTTCCAGATAGCTCTTGTTGTTCATGCGGACGATGATTTCGGGTATGGCGAAGCTCCTGGCCAGGACGGTAAAGGCTAGGTTGTCGGCATCGCTGCGCATCGTGGCAATCACGGCGTCCGCTTTTTCGATACCGGCAGCCTTTAACACGGAAATATTCGTCGCATTACCGCAAACCGCTTCGATACCGTAGGATGCGTACAGATCGTCACAATTTTCCTTGTGAATATCGATTACGACGACGTCTTTTTTTGATTCGGTGAATTTTTTAACGAGTTCTATTCCCAGAGCTCCTCCACCGGCAATAATGATATACATCCATGCCTCCTACTTAAAAAAACGTCTGGTAAAGATGATCAGAACAGGGATGATCTCCAGTCTTCCGGCCAACATTCCGATGATATACGTTAGCTTAACCACAGGATGAAGTGCAATCATCTGGTCGACGGAGATATAACACGGCCCGATATTACCCAGGGCGGAGAACATCCCGGAAAAACTCTGCCATCCGGTCAAGTTCGAAAAAAACGCCGTAATCCCACCACCAACCAGTAGCAGAAGCATCCACATGAAAAAAATCGCAGAGATACGTTTTATCTCTTCATCTTCCACGATGTTCTTATCCACTGTCAAAGGCGTACGTGTCAATCGGCTCGCGTTGAGCCGGTATATCCTATTTCCGATCAACTTGGTCAGTATGGCCACGCGGACGACCTTGAAACCGCCTCCCGTCGACCCGGCGCATCCCCCGATGACCATCAAAACGAGAAATACCTGCTTGGCAACGGCCGTAAAATAGGCTGAACCGATGTCCCGGGTTGCATACCCTGTGGTTGTCAGAATAGCGATGACCTGAAAACCCACATCCTTCAGGTGGAAGAGAACAGCCTTCGAACCCGTATAAACGTTACCTCCCACCCCCTCGTACTGCACGCCATGCGATTTAAGATAGCTCAGGAAAACCAGGATTACACTGCCGAACAAGATGCCCCAAAAATACCGCATTTCCGTATTATCCCACAGGGATTTAATTCTGCCTGTCCAGAACCGATAATGGATGAAGAAGTTGATCCCCCCGAAGAGCATAAAAAGCATGAACGTCAATTCGATCAGATGGGCATGGGCATATCCGGCCCACTGGTACTGGGCTATGGATCGATCGTACATCGAATAACCGCCCGTGGAGATGGTCGTGAAGGCATGTGTCAGGGCATCAAAAAATCCGAGTCCTAAAATCATCAGGATGATGACCTGGGCGAGGGTGAACAGGATATACATGTTCCACAGAATCCTGGCCGTATGGAACATGCCCGGTGTGGGTTTCTGAGCGGCGATCTTGTGTCCTTCGGCCATGAACAGCCTGTTGGCCGCAGCACCTCCTTTCAGTCCGATGAGGATAAACATGCTGAGAATGCCCAGACCGCCCAGCCACTGGGTGAGCGCTCTCCAGAACAGGATGGAACGGGGCATCGTATCCAGGCCCGTCAACATTGTGATGCCCGTGGTCGTAAAACCGCTCATCGTCTCAAAACAGGCATCCAGGTAGCCGACATCCAGCATCACGACAAACGGGATGCCCCCGATGACGGTCAACAGAATCCACGACAGCGTACAGACGAACATCGAATCCTTTAAAGAGAGAGACCGAGTGCTGGAAAGAGACTTGAGTAGAATAGCCAGAACCACGGCCCCCAATCCCGGTAGAATATATGCCCGCAGCAGCTTGCCCATTTCCTGCCCTTCACCGTACATCAGGCCTACGATGACCGGGATGATGAGGAGCAAACCACCGATGAGAAGAACCGTAGAAAGGTAAAAAGAGATGGACGATAATCTTCTTCGATTGTATGGTTTCATCGACTTTTTTCTTGCGCGAGGATATGACTAACCATGACGCTCATCTAACTTCAAAAATAACATAAGAGTATTAAAAAGTCAAAGACTTTATTCTTGCCGGACATAAAAATGCGTTGTCATAAAAAGGTGAGTAGGCGTGGTGAACGCTTCGAGGCGAAAGTGCAGAAGGACGTAAACGAAAGGTGTTTGTCCGTGAAAATTGTGGTGCTGGAAATAATTTACCAGCTTCAACTAGAATAAATAATTGTATTTGAGCATCAGGACACGATTCAAAGAATGCAGCGACTCCATGCCCGTTTCCAACTCTTCATTGTACACAAGGTAGAGATCGCTTCCCGGCCGATGGATAAAATGCAACAGGAAATGACCGAGGATGATATCCTTTTCACTGTTACACTGTATAAAGGTCTTGACAAAAAGCCTGGGTGAAAAGGAATAAAGAAGCCTTATACCGACGATATCCGTCTGAAAACAACCTGCCTCGAGTTGAACGTCGTTATGGTTGTACAGCACATTCACAGTGAACCGAGAACCCCACTTGAGGTTTGACTCCAATCCGTATGCGATAATACGGCCATCATAAAAGCGGCCCACACTCACGTTGACTTTTCCGGAAAAGGTCCTGCTCATATCCGAAGCAAACTCACCGAAGAAGTTATTGAACCGATACATACCTGGACTGATGACGATGTCTTCATGAATTTCAAATTCTTCGGTGAGTCGTTCAACGTTCTGAATCCATAGCGTTGTCAGCGACGCGCCGTTCTGGAACAGGTTCCATACGCCCGTAAAATTAAGACGCGTTTCCAACTCTCCTTCTTGGGTGGCAATATAGTAAAAATCGTTAAAAATCGCTGTCTGGCGTATGTTGAAAATTTTTGGTCGGGGTGAGATACCAAAATTAATCTGCGTTTTTCGAATCCCTGTTCTGGGCACAAATCCCATTTCGGGATTGAAATTATCCTGAATGCTGTTTTGAGCCAGGAGCAACGTCCAAAAATCATCATGAAAGTAAAAATCACCGTATAAGGCCATATCCTTCCCCTTCTGTCCGGTGGAAAACGTCTTGGCCACAAAACCACTCATCTGAGCTCGATGGGTCAGAAAAACCTGGGCATCCAGCCCGGCACAACGGTTATAAAACCCATCATCCAGTGATTCCTTGTTAAGACCGATGAATCCGACGGAAGAATTCACCAGGATATCACGTTTAATCCGGAGTGCCGTAAAATTCGTCCTGGGCACGATAACGTGTTCATCGTCATCGTTGTCATAGACTTTCCTGTCAGCCAACATGTTCAAAAAACCGATGTTGAAAGCGCCGGTCTTTCCTGTCATCTTGACGCCACCCAACAGGGGGATCGGCTCGTTGTCCTCTGAAAGACCGATACGGCGGCTGAAAAAGAGTTCGCTGGCAGGCAGAACGGGACTGAAGGGCCTCTCACCGAACCGAAAAATGCTCGCTCCTTCTAGAAAAAAATCCCGCTTTTCCGGGAAAAAAAGTTCGAATCGCGTGAGATTCACTTGTTCTTGATCTGCCTCAACCTGAGCAAAATCCGTGTTCAACGACAGATCGGCCGTGAGATTCGAGGTCACGTGCACCTTGGCGTCCAGCCCCAGATTGAGTTTCCCCTTATAGATACGTCGTTCAGACAGATCTCCTTCGAGGCCCGACAGGATGTATGGCTTCCATTCGAATCGGCTGGGCTGACGCAGTTGCCGGAGGCCCTCCAGATGACCGTAAGCGCGGATGCGGTACTTACCCCAGAATCCGTACTCTCTCCAGATGGGAGCCCAAAACGCTTCCTCCCGATTCCGTGGAATGATGCGTGCCAAGTTTAGCCCCCACGTGTGTGTCTCGACTTCATAGAATCGTAAAATCTTAAAAGGAATAGCAATCTCAGCCGTCCACCCTGCGCTGTCGATCCTGCAGGCATTGTCCCAAACTCCATTCCAATCCCAGTTCTGTTCATCGTCACTAGCATCGGCCATGACCAAGCCGTCCCGCTGCGCACCCAATGGGTTCGTGCAAAAACAGAATGCCGACCGATGATCGTGGTAGGTATCCAGGAGAACGATCACACAGTCGTTGTTCGTCAGGTCCGCATCGCGACGCATTTCGTTGGCCACGATTCGATGGGGTTCAGAATCCCAGCAGTGAAACCCGATATACAAATTTTTCTCGTCGTACAGGATGCGCACGTCTGTCCGTTCCGTGCTCGGTTCCCCTTCCTTGGGTTCGCGCTGGATAAATCGATGAATGCGAACACCTGTCTGCCAGCAGGCTTCATCAAGACTGCCATCGATGCGTATAGACCCTTGGATGCGAACAGCCTGCATCGATAGAGAATCCCCGTTTAGCCTCGTCATCACTTGCTGTGTATGTCCTTGACGAAATCCTATTAAAAAAACAAGAACAAATCCCAATCCCCGGTAGACTGCACGTTTCTTCGTATTGGTTTCTCGAAACATCATCACCCCATCGCTTCATGCTTGTGACGATGAAATATAACGGAAGGCAATAAAAAAATCGCCTCATAGCGTGAAGTGAGACGATTTTCTTGGCTCCGTGAAAAGGTTTTTTGCCTACTAATTGAGATAGGATTTTCGGTATTCGGTAGGGCTCATCCCGGTATGCTTCTTGAAGACACGGTTGAACGCCGACTTGGAATTAAAGCCGGCGTCAAACAACAACTGCAGGATCGTCCTGTGGTTGTTGACCGTATCGGTCAGCAGTCTCTTGATCTCCTCAATACGATACCCGTTGATAAAATCGAAGAAGTTCTGGTTCAACGACTCGTTGATCACTTGAGATAGCAGACGGCCAGGAATCGACACCCTCTCCGCCAGTTCGTCGATGGTCAGGGACGGTACGAGATACGGTTTTTCCTGCTGCATGTAACGATCCAACCTCTTCAAATAGCGCTCGCGCTCGGATTTGGTCATGGGCGAGCGGCTGTACTTGGGCATTCTCATATCTGCTCGGCATCCGGGGAATACGTCGGGGTGATGAAGGCCTCTGTATACGATGACATTGGCAAACACATACGTGAAGACAAGGGAAATATACGTCAACAGTTCCCCCATGGAACGTACGATGAAGATTTTCCAGAGTATGAAATTCACAAAATCGACGATCCAAATCAGACCAATACCGATGAGGACAACCTGCAACCAGGAAAGATTAATGCGATGGATGGAAGAGTAGACCTCTTTGATTTCCGAACGATAATCGTGCAACCTGCGTAACGATGCATACAAATAGGCAAACACCTGTCCATGAACGAGAAAGTCGATGATGATCATTTCCAATCGCGTCAAATCCGCTTCCGCGAAGAGCAATTCCCGTTTTATTGCCGTGCTTTGCAAGTGAAAGCGAAAAAGCATATATACAAAGAAGAGAACGAACGGGATGAAATGGAGGGCAGCCCGCTTGTCAAAAACAAAACGCTGGTCGGATAACGACCGGGTGTAAAAGTAGATTAACGGGGCGTAGGCGAATAAAAACGATGTTCCCACATGGTAGGCATGGGGAAACGTGGAAAAAACATAATCTCTTAGATGATACAGAATAAAATTAGCGATGAACAGCGCATGACAGAAGACGATGGCTGCCAGGATTCGGTAGCTCAGAACCCGACCGCGCTTGTACCCCAGGAGAAAAAGGGACAGTAAAAAAAGCTGAAGCCCTGTAACGATACCGATGATGCTGATGAGAGAGAATGTCATGTATGTTTATCCCACGTTAGAACCTGATGAGATGACGTATCAAGAATACGATGACAAGAGCAGCCGCCGCCCCGATAATCAGGACGCGCTTCCAGTTCATCCGGCGGACAGGCTTTCCGAATTCCCTGCGGATGAAATCCTCATAATCCGAATCGTCGTACAGGTCGATCCCGTCGAGGTACGTGTCCTCCGACCATCCCGTGTTCTCGTCGGATCCGCAATGGGGACAGGCCTTGGCCCCGATGGGAACATCCCCTCCGCAGTTGGGGCACACAAAAGTTGTCTTCGTCACTCGACCTATATCTCTCCGTTGAGCATGTGTCTAAATGTCGATGATATCGGCTCTTTGCATGAGCCATACTACTCGTGTTCTGTAAAGCGTTTTTTTCGCAGCACGCAGAGGTATCCTGCCATTCCCAAACAGAGAATCGTTCCAATGGGCGTGAAGGGACAATGCGCTTTATAACCGAGCAGGCAGGGTTTACTCACGGTGGCCTGAGGAATAAGAGTGGATACAGCCGCCACTGTAAAAAGGATCGTGATGATGATGAGAATGACGTATCCCCTTTTTTTCTTCATCTTGAAAAACCTTTCTTCTGAGAATGGATATGACCGTATTCGGCAATCTGCCTTTAAGACGAGAAAACCCCGGTGCCATCGAAATTCCCGGGGTTTTCAGTCGGCTCGTTTATTCTCTACACCATTCGTCCATCCATCCAATCACGGTTTCGTGCCACTGTACTGAATTGTGGGGTTTCAATACCCAGTGATTTTCATCGGGATAGTACAGAAGCTTGCTGGGAATTCCCAGCCGCTGAAGGGCGTTGAACGTGGAAATGCCCTGGGTATCCACAACCCTGTAATCCCTGGCCCCGTGAACGACCAGCATGGGTGTCTTCCAGTTCTTCACAAAATTCACGGGATTGTGCTTCTCATAGCCCTCAGGGTTCGTCCAGGGCGTACCCAGATGATCCCACTCGGGGAACCACAACTCTTCAGTGTCATAATAAGCCATGCGCTCGTCCAGGTTCCCGTCGTGGTTGACGAGACAGCGGAACCGGTCGGGCCAGTTTCCTGCGATCCAGTTGATCATAAACCCGCCAAAGGACGCACCCAACGCTCCCACACGGTCGCCGTCCATCCAGGAATAACGCTCCAGAGCTGCGGCAAGACCCTTTTTCAGGTCTTCCAGCGGTTTGCCTCCCCAGTCTCCACGGATGGAATCGCAGAATTTCTGACCGTAGCCCACGGAGCCATGAAAATCGACCATAACCACCGCGTATCCTGCGCCGGCATAAGCCTGGGGATTCCATCGGTAATGAAAATGGTTCCCGAAACTCCCCTGGGGTCCGCCGTGAATCAGAAAAGCGACGGGATATGTCTTGGCAGGATCGAAATCCACGGGCTTAACGATATAGCAATAGACATCCTCGTCGTTCCAGCCCTTGAACGTGAACTGTTCATAATCCCCCATACGTGCTTCCGCCACTTTTTTGGCATTGACATCCGTTATCGCCTTCATGTTCTTGCCGTCGGACCCAATCGAATACAGCTCAACGGGCGATTTCAGGTTGTCCATGCCGAACACGATAACACGGCCCGCCACACCGATGGCGCCCACGTTACCCTCTTTTACCAGCGTACGAACATTGCCCGACTTCACATCGATGGCAAACAGGGAGCGTTGACCCAGATTGGCAGCCGTGGCATAAATCGTCTTGCCATCGGCAGACCAGCAGAACGATCCCACAGAGCGATCCCAATCTTCTGTCAGAATCCGCTCTTCGCCATCGGGAAATGACTTGAGCACGATGCGAAAACGATCCGCTTCGTATCGGGGACGCGCCATGGCAAGATAGGCCAATGTTTTTCCGTCGGGAGAGAAGACCGGTTGCGTATCCCAGGCCTCATTTTCCTCTGTCAGGCATTTGGGCGGTTCGGAGCCATCCACGGGCACATAATAAAGGTCAAAATCCGTGGACCAAGGCTCCTCCAGGCCCACATCGCGGGCTGTAAACACGAGTCCCTTGCCGTCGGGCGTGAACGTGATTTCCTCCGGGCCGCCGAAGGGTTTGGAGGGTGTATCCGCATCCATACCCGTCATCAGCTTAACGGATTTTTTATCTTTACACATCCAGGCAAAGAGATGGGACCGTCTTCCATCCTTCCAGGTATCCCAGTGGCGGATGAAGATCCTGTCGAACAACATGCCGCTCGTCTTCTGACTCTCTTTTTCGTCCAGCATTTTCTTTGTGCATTTGGGACAGCCTTCTTCCGGGAAAACATCCATGGTAAATGCGAGGGCTCCACCGGCCGGCGAGACCAATAAGTTCCCCACATCCAAGGGTAAGTGAGTGATTTGCTCCGCCTCACCCCCATCCACTGGAATCCGCCATACCTGGCTCGATCCCGAACGCGTGGAAAGAAACCAGATGCGCTTGCCGCATTTCGACCAGCGGGGATTAAAATCTGCGGAAGGATGCGAAGTCAGACGCCGGAGTCCGACACCATCGGTTCCCACGATCCACAGATCGGTGCGTCCCCCGTTGGCCTCCATATCGGTCTCTCGCCTCGTGAAGACGATCCATTTACCGTCGGGTGACACCTGGGGATCGCCGATCCGATCCATAGCCAGCATGTCGTGCACCGAAAACGGATGGGTTGTTTCAGGTTGTGCCATAAGGCCCCCAGCTAATAAACAGATAAAAAATGGAACGATAAAAATACTCGTACGCATGGATTCCTCCTTGTAATCAGCTCTGAATGATGACAGGAAATGAAAGTTTGATCACTAATTTAAAAATTTTACGAAAGAAGTCAATTAAAAAGATGGGAAAAATCATATCGCCTACTCAGGAGTCAACATGACAGTGAATTTGACTAAATCCACCGGTTCCAAGTTTTTAGCGCCGTCCCTGACAGCCAGAACAAGACCACCGCTGAGCCCGAGGTTGTATCAACCACAGGCTCCATAGCTTCTATTCGGATATTTTTCCGCCATGGATGGATAGGGTGTCACACGACGTATCCCTCGCCTTCCATCAGACGTAATTCCTCCTCGATAGCCTTCCTAACCGCTTGCGGCATATCCGGCTCCCGCTCCAGCATGACCCGGAGCCCCTTACCCACACCGTCGTCGATGAAGAAAGGCTTGACATAGTCCGAGTTCCACGTGCGCTCTGCAAACGGCCGTTTTTCCAATGCCTCGAAGAAACTCTGAATACCCCGTTCGGGATCTCCTTCGATTTCACGAAAATAGGAGCCGTAGATGTGAAGGGAATCGCTGATATCCACGTATCGGCCGATCCGGACGGTCTTGCCCGTCTTCTCCGAGAGCGCCTCAGTTAACTTACGCATCAACGTAGTCAGGGCAATCACATTCTCAAACCAGGCCTTGAATAAATCCCGACTACGCCAGTGGGTATTCATATTGAATATATAACCGCCGGAACCATCCTGACAGAGCCGCCCCCAGACTCGCTGCAGGCATGGCGGATCGTCCGTTGGCGGATCCAGCATGGGATTCCACGTGATGGCCTGGGCCCGTCGGGAATATCCCGTCTGCGAGAGTTTATCGATCATAGCGGCAATCTGGTCGATCACCCTACCACCGACACGGTACTCAAAAAGCCGGCCATGATACGTGTAGGTCCAACGTGTATCCTTGCTATCCTTGGCCTTAAGGATTTCCTCCATCGGCTTTACCCAATAATCGTGGGCGCCATGAACGACTTCCATGACGTATTCTGCCAGTCCGCCCAGACCATCGGCAAAACTGCGGTGAAAACGTGGCTGCCCGAAGGGTTCCTTCACGACGATGATGGCCGTCGCATCGCGGCTGGGCGGATCGTCCGGTCTGTCGTATTCGGTCTGAATCTCACCCCCTTCGTTCCAGACTCTCTTGATAGCCTCCTCATAGGCTTTAGGGATGGTATCCGCTTCAATTTTTAATACAGGAATATGTCCAATCTCCATGCGTCCTCCTGGGTTCGTGGCTGTGAAATGTTTTTTTCCTTCTTTCTGATGCAGCACGCAGAGTCGCTCATTCAATCGTTTCTTCCGTTACATACGAACTCTTTTTTTATGAAAGCCCCAAGGCTCCACGGGGATTTTCTCCGTCAGGCGGATTCGACGGAAACTACCTCTCCGGCCGAATCGTGATTCAGTTGATGAAATCGGACACTCCGGTGGTCCAGATGACGAACATGGCCAAAAATGCCAAGTCATGCTGAATCCACACCTCTGACTGCCTCGCATGTTCCGGCCTATGAACCGTCTTTACACAACCATTACCACACGCCCGGGATCAATATCTTTCGTTCCTGGGGATAATCTGGAAAATGTTCTCGGTACCACCGATCATTCGATCGGGCCCGAGGAACCAGGTTCGCCATCGTCCATACGGCAAAGGTCAAACCGGGCAGAGACCATGTTGCCAAAGCCCATCCGAACCACTCGATAATTTCACCCACGTAATTCGGGCAGCAGACCCAGCGATACAATCCGTCCATGGGAATACGATACGTCGTCTGACATGAATTACGTAGTTTATGCAGTATCCTATCCGATTGATAATTAATAGAGAATCCGGCCATGAATAGAACGAGTCCGCTTATGAACCGGATGTCCGTAAACCAGTCCAGCGAATACCCACCCGATAAGGAGAACAAATACCGCCCGTTCAGTGTGCAGTTCATCGTGTTGAAGAGGAAGGCGAAACAAACGATCAGAACGGGTATGTCCTTTTTTCTCTCCTGCATTCGCCAGGGATAGATAAAAGCGCGATGGACGTAATGGATTTCCCACAGAATGAAGAAAACGATTGAAACTGCCGAACGCGAGAATTCTCCCAGGATGAACCAAAACGCAAAACCCAAGGCCGACACTGATTCCATGATGAACCAGCCGAGTCTGGATCCGACACCCGGTCCCCAGCCTCTTCTCGCATAACGGCCGTAGGGTACTGTGATGAAAAACAGAACGATGAAAACAGCCACTGCCAGGATGAACCAGCCTATCAAGATCACTCGAAAGTACGATGGCTCTGTCATAAAACGTGTAACTCCGTTCTGTCTATACAGTACCGCACGATAGGCTTCGTCTCATAGCGTCGAGTATATACTTAAAATTTGGCAGTTCGAAAGATCCAGGCCAGACCCGGATACACCGATTCACCGCACATCTGACTCTCGGCGGATGATATTCAAGCGTTTTCGTAACCGGTTGTTCTACGGGATTCGCATAGGTCGAAATGGTTGCTGGAATTATGGAATCGATGATGCGATTTGGCATGACGATAGGCTACCTACAGATTCACGATAAGCGACGTCAGGAACGACGTGTCCGTCGATCGAATATGGGGTGCCGGCACCAAATTCTGATAATTGACGAGATAGCTGATCCCGATGGAAAATCGGCTGTTGATACCCACGCTCAGGCTCGATTCTACGTTGATATAGTATTTCTCATGATCTTTCAGCGAAACCGAGTAATTTCCGTTGGTTTTGAATGACACGTTCTCCTTGATATTCCATCCATAATTCAGAGCCAGCTTGAGGGTAGCAAAACGACTCGAATTATGGCCGTTTACGGCGTATTTCTCATAAACAAACATACCCGAAACCAGGCTCTTCAGCATCTGTTTCTCACCCGTCATCATATCGTAGCCAATCCCCGGACCCGCAGAAAGCCGATGCTCGAACCCGGCAAACCGATCCCGTAAGTACCCCGTATCGACAAACCCGAACAACCTGCCCGTGAAGACTCGCTCGTACCGGATTCCGGAAGAGAGCTTATTCGCCTTCTGTTGTCCTTCGTCGCGCATCAACAGATAAAGAAGGCGCATGAATACACGGTTTTTTTCTCCTTTACCGTTGACGTCTAACTTGAACGATGCCGTTTCGGAACGGCTATTGCCCGTGGTCTGTACATACGAAAGCTCCGCCCGCCTCTCCCACGTCTTTTCCTGAGCATGAATACCGAGAGGAACCAACAAAATAAATGATAAAACGAGGTTGATACGACTCATGCCATCCTCCTGTAAAAAGTATCCTATGAAAGAGCAGATGGCCTATTCTTTTAAGGTAAAAATCCAGAGGTGAGTATCAAAGCCATTTTTTTCTCTTAAAGTAAAACATCATGCCGATGAAAAGGAGTGCCATCACACCCCACACAGCAAAATACCCCCACTGCCATTTGAGCTCCGGCATATTATCAAAATTCATTCCGTATATACCCGCGATAAACGTAAGAGGGATGAATATAGTGGCAATGATGGTGAGGACCTTCATGACCTCATTCATCTTATTGCTGATGCTGGAAAGGTACATATCGAACATGCCCGTGTTCATATCCCGCATCGTCTCCACCATGTCTACGACTTGAATGGTATGATCATAGACATCCCGGAAATAAGGCCTGGACTGTTTCATGATTAGTTTTGATTCACCCCGTTCCAGGCTGCCGATGACTTCCCGCAGTGGCCACACCGCCTTTCGCAGGAAGAGAAGCCGTCGCTTGATCTTCTGCAATGCGCGCATCGTCTCTGGCGTGGGACGGGTCATGACCTCATCCTCCATTCTTTCGATTTGATCGCCCACTTCTTCCAGTACGATAAAATAATGGTCTACGATAGCATCGATCAGGGAATACGCCAGATAATCTGCATTCATTTTCCGGATACGCCCTTTGGAAAACCGTATCCTATCTCGAATGCCTTGGAACACATCACCCACCCTCTCCTGGAAGGAGATCACCACATGATGTCCGATGATCAAGCTGACCTGCTCCTCCTCTACCCGGTTCTCTGTCCGGTTGTAGGACACCATCTTGAGGATGATGAAGAGATACTCTCCCATGTCCTCTATCTTGGGACGCTGCTCCGTATTCACAATATCTTCCAACGTCAGGGGATGAATGCCAAAATGGGTTCCCAATTTCTCTATGATGTCTACCTCGTGCAGGCCGTCGACGTTGATCCACGAAATCGTCGATTTAGCCCGATAAGGGAAACACGCTTCCGCGGATTCGAGTTCTTTTTCTTCAAAATGTTGTTCATCGTAGTCGAGAACCGTCAGTCGAAGTTTTTCAACCTTCTTCTCCCCCACATGTATGAGTGTTCCGGGAGGAAGGCCGGACTTCCTCGCTTTCCTGTAGAAAAGCCTGCTTCTCATGGAACCCTCCCTTTAATATGATGGATAGAATCGATGCTTCGTGACCAGCACGACATGGGTGAAGAATATGACCAATTTGTCTGGGGATGACGAATTTCCCTGCTGACGAGAGCGAAACGGCCCCGAAGCATCCTAATATAGAGTGGCCGATGGAGGACTTCCTGTCCGATAACCACACCCTTACTCAAGCCATCCTACTTGATACAGTATATAACTTCTCATCTCTATAATTCCGAGTCATTCGTAAATGATGCAAACAGTTACCAGATCGTATATTACTCGATGATTGATACACGTTGCCTCATTTCTCGATCTTCAGATTCAGGGGCGGCGACTGATCGTGCTTGTCCTTCCCCATGTACAGTGTGACATGCGGGAACGGGATTTCAATATCACATGCGTCGAATTTTTTCTTAAGCCGTCGGTTGAACTCTCGGGCTACACGCCACTGCTTGATGGGCTTTGTCGTCGTACGGGCTTTAATAATCAAGGCCGAATCGGCAAACTGATCCAGTCCGAAAATCTCCAGCGGTTCCAGGATATCACCACTAAAATTGGGATCATTCCGAAGCTCTTCGTCCACCTCTTTCATGATTTTCATGACTTCATCCACATCTTCACGGTAGGCCACACCGATGTCGAACACATATCGGGAAAATCCTTTGGTCATATTGGTCACCACATTGATCTCTCCGTTCGGAATATAGTGAACATTCCCGGCAAGATCACGCAGGATGGTCATCTTCAGATTCATCCGTTCGACAATACCTGACTTGCCGGCTATGTCCACCACGTCCCCGACCCGAATCTGGTCCTCCAGGAAGATAAAAAAACCGCTGATGATGTCTTTCACCAGGCTCTGTGCACCAAAGCCGACGGCCAGGCCCAAGACTCCGGCAGCGGCCAGAATCGGCCCGATCTCGACACCCAATTCGTCCAAAATCATGATGAGCGCGATAGCGATAATACCGATATTGAAAATATATCGAAGAACAGAATTCAGCGTCTCCGTCCGTTTCTTGAATTCATCGTCCCCTTTACGCTTGTACCGCCTGAGCGATTCGACCAGTTTGTTGGAAAACACATGCGCCACTTTGATGAGGATGAACGTGGAAACGATAATGACAAGTATCTTCAAGCCGCTGTTTACGAACCAATCGCCGACTTCCCGGAGAATGGTCTGTATATTCATGAAAATCCTCCACATTTGAATACGGATGTTCAGTTATCCAATCATGATCATGATATTATCGATCTTACCCGAATTGCTGGTACTGGGTATGATGGAAATGCGCCTCTTTCCGAGCCCCCTTTTTTTCATCTTCACATCATACCGACCCCGCTTTTCCAGGTCGATATCCAATTTAGTGAGCAATCCCCACAGCATGTCGAGTTCTCGAATCGGCTTGGACACGACATCCCGATCCACATCTAGGAGGCTTTGAGCGGAGTCGTTCAGATACAGGATAGTTAAATCCGGGGAGAGAATGAGAATCGCCTCTTCGACCTCCTCCAGAATACGATAGAGATTGCGCTGAATTTGGGATATCTTGGCCGTCTTCAAATCACTGAATGTGCGCATTTTCTGTATAGCCTCCTGAAAAGACCGGGAGAGATCACCCAGCTCATCACCCGCCTCGATGTTGGGAAGTTGAATCTCCGATTCCCCTCTCCCGATGGCCTGTAGCGCCCTGGAGATCTTGCTGTAGGGTAAAAATATCCGATGGGGTAGATAGATGATTAAAAACACCAGCAAAAGGGCCGCCAGCAGTAACAGAGTCGCCGTATTCCGCTCTGCTTTCACGCTGTAGCTTATACCCTCGGCACTGTTCCTGGCCATCGATTCTCGGGCCCGTACCGTGATTTCCTGACTCAGAGTCATAATCCGATTCCCGATCTCCCGAAGGTCGGAAAACAGCTGGGCTTTCTCGGTAGAAAGCTTGGTGCTTGCCGAAAGCAGGGCGACGTTGACGTCGGATGTCCACAACGGCAAATCCTCGACACTCAGTTTCCGCTTCCTGGCCAGGGAGCGGAGTTCCTGCTCGTAATTGATGATCTGCTGCTGAAGCCGATAAATTGTGCGTGGATCGTCCTGAATGGCGAAGGCGAGGAGACGGATATTCTGACCGTACGACCCGATGAGCATGCTTATCGAATCCAGCTTTGTCGTATAGGCCGGTGAAATCTCCTTGGCATTCAGGACATCCCTCTCGATGTCTTCCAGTATTAATCGGTTGTTGACGATGTAGACCGTATCCAGATAAATGATATAATTCTTCTCCTCGCGTCTGGCCTCGAGCATCTTGATGGAGATGGATTCTCCCAGTTCGGCCACTTTAGCATCCACTTCTACCATCTGCTCGATTTTCGCCGTCATGCGGTTCAGATACGAAAGCGACAGAAGAGACGTACCCAGTGAGATGAACGCCACTCCTAAAAATGCCAGCCGTATCTTGCCTCTGCTGGAAAGCATTTATGTCCCCTCTTTCAATAATGCCAGCTTCTCGATATCGTCTTCCGAGCCCACCACCATCAGAATATCGCCTTTTTCGATTTTTTCATCAGCACGGGGGAGATCGTTCATCTCCGTCGAATGAACCACCTTGCCCTCCTCATCGATTCGTGTGACTCGTTTTTTAATGGCAATCACGTTCACACCGAATCGGTTACGAATGTCGAGCCCCTTGAGTGATTTGCCGATGAATTCTTCCCTGGCCTCGATTTCTACCAGGCTGTGGCCCGAAGAGAGGACGATCTTCTCATGAATCTCCGGTGCTAGAAGCTTCTTGGCTACTTCTTCCCCGGCCTGTTCTTCGACGATAATCACACGGTCTGCCCCCACTTGCCTGAGCACATGGGCATACAGGGAGTTGGCTGCCCTGGCAATGATGGGATGAATACCCATTTTTTTTAAGATGACGGTCGTTAATATGGCCTGCTCCTGGGCCTCGCCCAAAGCAACGACGGCCGCATCGACGTCCTTAATTTGAGCTGCCCCCATGGCGGCCTCATCGGTGGAGTTGAGGGACAAGGCCATGGTCGCTGTATCCTTGACCGCCTCTATCCTTTCTTTATCCAGGTCGATGGCCACCACTTCTGCACCATGCTCTACCAGCGTGTGTATGATCTTCGTCCCGAAGGTGCCAAGACCGATGACAACGTATTGCATAGGACCTCCATTACCCAATCATGATTCTGGCGTCGGGATAACCGATCCGTCCCCGTCTCGGAATCCTGGCCAATGCCAGTCCCAGCGTTAAAGGACCGATTCTTCCCAGATACATCAACAGTGTGATGAGAAGCTTCCCCGTGTTGGTCAATTCGGGCGTGATACCCGTCGAGAGTCCTACCGTGCCGAAGGCGGATATCGTTTCAAACAAGATCGACAAGTAAGGTTTGTTCTCTGTGATAATCAGTGAAATAAAAATCGCAGTAACTAAGATCAGCACACTGACCAGAAGGGCCAGGGCTTTCATGACCACCGAGTGGGGAATGGTTCTCTTGAATGCGGTCACGTTTTCCTGGCTGGCCAGGGTGCTTTTCAGGGAAAGCAAGAGTATGGCGAACGTGGATGTTTTGATGCCGCCACCCGTCGACCCCGGAGAAGCCCCGATGAACATCAGGATGATCATCACCGTCAATGTCACCTGCGACAGCGCAGCGACATTTAAAGTATTGAAGCCTGCGGTTCGTGTCGTGACCGATTGAAACAGCGAGGCCCAGAGCTTCGTGGGCAGGGGTGTTCTCAGCATAGTGTTGTCGAACTCGAAGAAAAAAATGATAAAAAATCCGGCAGTTATTAAAACGGCCGACATAACCAGTACGAGTCTCGAATGAGGAGAGAGTGTTCTTCGCTTCTTCTGGAATGCACCGGTGATATCATAGACAACGATGAACCCAATACCGCCGATCAGAATGAGCGCCATGATGATGGCGTTAATAGCGGGATCGGCCACGAAGCCCATCAGCGAATCGGAAAACAGAGAAAAGCCGGCATTACAGAATGCGGAAACAGCATGAAAAAGACTGAAATAAAACGCCTTTCCCACATCCTCAAAATGGAATACCCAGCGAGTGAACAGGAGTACTACGCCCACCGCCTCAATGATAATGGTCATCTTGAAAATGTATACGATCATGCTCAGCACATTCCGGTCTTCCTCGAACATTTCTTGCATCATCTTTCGCTGGCCCAGGGAAAACCGACCCAACAGGAGGGCCACAAAAGCCGAGTACGTCATGATACCCAATCCGCCCAACTGAATCAGGGCCAGTATGACGATTTGGCCGAATGTGGAAAAGTACGAGGGCGTGTCCTGAACGATGAGTCCCGTCACACACGTGGCAGAGGTGGACGTGAACAGCGCATCGATAAAACCGGTACCCCTTCCGTCCGACGTGGCCGTGGGGAAGGTTAATAGCAGCGTCCCGACGAGGATGGTGACCAAAAAACTGATTGCAACGATTTGGGCCGTGTTCAGACGAATGCCCTGTATGAGACCGGAAAACCGAGGCGACCGGGTAAACTGTCTGGCCAGGATGAGGAGATTCCGAATCACAATCAACCCAATGCCTGTTTTAATGGAAACCACGTTCAACATCAACGGTACGAGGACCAGGATATCCATCCACCGGGTCTTGAAATAAACGAACCGTGGTACTGTAAAATAGAAGGTCAGACAGGCATCCGCGAGAAAGACAAAGAGCACCGTATAATCGAGGATGACCGCAAAGACGATCAGGAAGGGAGGGAGCGGATACTGCAGACCCGATTCAAGAACCAAGAAGACCAAAGCGATGAATGCCAGCCCGTAGACCCCGTATCTGAATTGAACCAGCCAATCGGGTATCTGTCTGCTCGTCTTCAAGACTTTCGGCCTGCGCCGGAACCCAAGGCGAGACAATATAAAATTATAAATTTTTTGCAGCATGCGAATACGGCTCCTCTACAACCCAGCCATGCCCGAATCGAAGAAAAACAGGTATGACGATGCCATTATACGGGGTCACTGTATTCGATGTGTATTCAAGTCGCGCCTTGATCATCATGTTCCGTAGGTTTCTCGGTCTCCTGCTTCGGTTTTTTCTCTACTTTAGCTACCACATACCCGATGATGAATCCGATGATGATTAGCAGCGGAAGCAGAAATATGCGCGAGATGCCCAATTCCCAAAACAGGAACCGAAGGGTGACCATCTGTGTATTCTGGAGTAAAATAATCAGACATAGAACAATTAAAAGTACCGTAATTATCGTCTTTACTTTCATAGCTTTTCCTCCCCATTTCATTTGTCTGTGGATCGAACGTGCTGTTCTATTCGGCAATCATTCATCCACACGGCTCAAGATGACACACATACACAATAAACCGGACTGGCCGCTATTTTATATGGTCATCGTTGTTCCTCCGGCAGCATTTGGCAACACGTCTAAAGACACGTATCAACCACACAACTCCTCCACTACCATGATGTGAGAATGAATCAAGTCCATAGTCCTTCTATAAAAGCTGAGAGTCGCCGTCTCAACGTACAAGAAGAACGATATAACACACATACACTGCCAACAACACACCACCCTCCCACCGTTTGAGAGTGAAATCCGATTTCATCAGCGGCAATATCAGAACAGTCAAACCCAGCATGAGATAGAGATCCAATGGTTTTATACCGATTCCCTGTATGGGATAGACTGTCGAGGAAAAACCCAGAATGCATAGAATATTAAAAATATTCGACCCGATGACATTACCCACAGCGATATCGTTCTGCTTCTTCCATGCTGCCACGACCGATGTGGCCAGTTCCGGCAGACTCGTTCCCAGGGCCACCAGGGTGAGGCCTATGAAGGCTTCTCCCACCCCCATGCGCTCGGCTGCTCTCACACTTCCGTTCACAAAAAGGTTGGCCCCAAGAATCAGCATGCCGAGGCCGCCCAGTACGAACACGACGTCTTTCCAAGCCCGGCCTTTGGGTGAAGGTAGGATTTCTGCTACGATATTGTCTTTGGATTCCTCGGATGATTTTCTGGCATGCCATACGTTAAACATCGTGAATGCGACGATGCCGACCGCCAGGCAAATCCCTTCCAATCGGCCAATCCTCAAATTTGAAAGAAAAATCAAGAGCATCAGAGAAGCTCCAATGAGTATGGGAACCTCGACACGAATCGTCTGAATCTGAATGTGCAGCGGCCGGATGATGGCAGACAGGCCAAGAATGAGACCAATATTGCAGATGTTTGATCCAATGACATTACCCAGAGCGATATCGCCACTTCGGATGATGGCTGCCTTTAAACTGACAACCAATTCGGGTGCACTGGTACCAAAAGCGACGACCGTAAGTCCTACAACCAGTGCAGAGATTCGAAGCCGCAGGGCCAAAGCAGCACTTCCCCTAACGAGACCTTCGGCCCCAAAATACAAGAGGCTCAAACCTCCAAGAATCGAGAAAACGAATGGCATGCATCATTTCCCTTTACGCGACATCTGCTGCCTCTTGAGGATACGTATTCTCCGGCAAAAACGTGGAGGCTTGCTAAAAAATCTCCAAAAGACACTTCTCTTCGCCGGAAACATGCCCTCTTTTACTGAAATCACACTTTCGATAGTATAAAACGCCTTGGGATTGAAACGCTCCACCAGTTTGATCACTTCCTCTAGATCGTATCTGTGGATCATCGTAAAAATGACGTTGACTTCTCCCTGGCTTCCCTCTGCCGGAATGTTGGTCACACCATATCCTTTTTTAATCAGAGAAGCAGCCAGTGCCGATGCATCCTGCTGTGTGATGATGCGAATCACGCGGACTCCTAGAGCGATTTTTTCCTCCAGATAAATGCCAACCAAATTTCCCGTCGCAAAACCACCGGCATAGGCCACGTATCCCAGCACGTTGGACAGGTTGTACATAATCTCACGGATGGCCAAGATCCAGATCAAAACTTCGAAGAATCCAAGAATCGGTGAGATCAATTTGTCTCCCCGTGAGATAAACATGATTCGAATGGTTCCTATGGTCTGATCGCAGACGCGTGCGAGGAAGATGAGCAGTGGTAAAACAACCCACGTATAGATACCGGTATTCAAAAAGGAAGAAATATCCATGCTTGGTCCATTCTGTTCATTGAGTACGAGATGTTTTTCGATAATATATTTAAGATAACCAATCCGAGAACTATCGACGATGAAGTACGCCACGCGATCTCTGCAGGTCGATAATACCGTTTGCCCCTGCCTTTGTACCCGTCATCGATTAGCCACGGATTGCCTCTTCGATCTGTGGCAGCCCAAATCCCTAAGGATAAAGAAAATCGCAAGCATAAGACCGACACCTAGGAAGCTTGATGATACCGTGTATAAGGAGAGCATATCCACCTTGGGGATGAGATTTTGCCCCGTGCTACCCATCGTATCGACCTTATATTACCTCTTTTCCGTGGTCTATTCACAAAATAAAACACTCAACCTTAAAATATAAAGAAAAACTTGAGAAAAACATCAAAATAATTTTAATTTGTAATTTGAAAAAGATGTTGTATATTTACCGCCATGGCATGCATATCCATCGTTTTTACCGACGATTCGGATATGTCCGAATGTTGTGAGTGATGAATAAGACCAAGGACCATTTATGTCCATCACCGTAAATAGAAAAACGACGCGGTTCTATCCCAACCCCAAGAGGGTTATTGCACGCTATTTTATGCCCGGCCAGGAAAGCCGCGCTCGGAATATCATCCAAAAAGTGCTCAGCATGTCTGGTGAAGAGCATCAGGCCTTACTCAATCAAATTTTACGAAACTATTCCCACCGCCATCGGAATATCACACGCATCTTTGAACAGAATTATAATAAAGTCAACCATCTCCTGGAAGGAATCAACATCGATCCCAACTCGCTTCCCATGGAACAAAAACTCATCATCGGTGCTTACTTTACGATGGAATACTCCATCGAATCGGCCGCTTTCTTCAATCCTTCCGTAGTAGAAGACCCTTTCCAGGGCGGTCTTTCCAATGGTCAAAAAAGGGTGATTATCAGCTTCCGTGCCACGGGCGAAGGGCATATCTCTTCCATCGCTTTCCGTAATTGTATTATCGACGCAAACAACGACATGACCTGTGAACCTCCGGGCGATCTGGTTGACGTACCCGAAATTGTAACCCGCCATGCGTACGACAAAAAAACCTTCCTCGCCAAACTCGATGAGATGAATATCGTCAAGGATGTCATCGCCATGGTCATGGACCAAATCGGCGATACATTTATCTACGGCGAACTCCAGGCCGCCATCGAAAAAACGAAAAAAAGTAAAGACCTTTCCTATACACAACAAAAAGTCGTTGAATCCATTAACTGGCTGGCTATTTCCCATTACGAAGTGACGTTCTCCATGGATACGGCCATTTCCGAGCGCGTCCTGTTTCCAGTATCTTATACAGAGAGCAACGGCATCGAAGATGCCCGTTTCGTCCGATTCGTCGATGACGATAGCTCTGTCATCTACTATGCAACCTACACAGCGTATAACGGATATGCCATCTTACCAAAACTCTTGGAGACCAAGGACTTCTACCATTTCAAAGTAGTACCGATTCACGGAGAGTATGCCCAAAACAAAGGAATGGCCTTGTTTCCCCGCAGAATCAACGGCCAGTATGCCATGCTCTCTCGCATCGATGGCGTGAATAACTATGTGATGTTGTCAGACAACATCAACCTTTGGCGGCATGCTGAAAAAATTCAGGAACCCTTATACCCCTGGGACCTCGTGCAAATCGGGAATGCTGGATCTCCGATAGAGACAGAACACGGCTGGCTGGTGATCTCCCATGGTGTAGGCCCGATGCGTACCTACAGCCTGGGTGCCACGCTTCTTGACAAGAAAGACCCGACCAAAGTCATCGGCCGGCTCAAGGAGCCTCTCCTTGAGGCCAATGCGGACGAACGCATCG
>Ga0180438_10002782_pt1 | contig 27701 bp, 20 predicted proteins | sample SS_ome_12_FD_132455 | JGI IMG/M metagenome (GOLD analysis project Ga0180438, IMG submission 132455) | Hypersaline lake sediment archaeal communities from the Salton Sea, California, USA - SS_3_D_2 metaG | ecosystem: Environmental > Aquatic > Non-marine Saline and Alkaline > Hypersaline >...
ATTTTGTGTGGGTTTTTTACCAATGGATAATGACGGGTCCTGTCACGGCTTCCTCCCCCGGCCGTCCTCGCTCCACCCATCCCCCAGTGGGCACCCTTCCGCTGCGGGCGGGCGGGGGGCCCCTCCAGCCGCGCCACCCGTCTTTTTATCGTTATCTCCCATACAAAATGGAAGAGAACTGTTCAATTTTTTTGTCGCAGGAAACCCACCTGGCGAGTCAAGCCAGGCATTCAGCACATCCTTGTGTTCTGGCAGCCTGTCTCCCCAGAATCCTCGAAATTCAGTTGTGCCGATAAGATCATGATGGAGTTTTTGAAAGAAATCTCGGCAGATCTGGAAAAAAATCCTATCCCCGATCCGGTTCCGGATGTCGTCCAGCATGAGGGAGCCTTTATAGTATCTGACGATGTAATTCGTTTCCCCTTCGGCGAAGGGGACGGATGAGAGGGGTGGTGCATCGTCGGGCAGTTCCTTCACCAGTTCCCTATAACTTTCCAGATCGCTTTTAAATTTTTCCTCAGACATGATGCGTTGATCTGCCACCGATGCGAAATATTCCGCAAACGTCTCATTGATCCAATCTCCCTGTCCTGATCCGAAATTCCACCAGAAATGAGCGATCTCGTGGGCGATTCCGTGGAACAACGAAAAATCAGGATCATTTTTCAGCTCGTCCAGCGTGCGGCCTTCGGAGGTCACGATCATGCCCGGCCGGGCGATGCCCGCTCCTCCCTGTCCTTTTCGCTTGGGAGAAAATACGTGTTTGACCGTTCCTGCGGGTATGGCTGTCGAGCCCAGAAGTTCGGTGTAAAGATTGAAGGTTTCTTCGATCTGGCTGATTTCGCTCTCTAAATAGCTTTCGGGCATCTGGGTGTGATAAAGATGAATATTGATTCGGTTTCCTTTATAGGTCTTCAGCTTGAGTTGAGGGGAGCCAACGATCACGATGTCAGTGTCATTCCGGGATACCCAACGGCTCAGTTTCCGGTTCCTGTCTTTCCATTCGTCGATTTTTTCACCAGAACACACGCAGTTCCATCCGTCAGGAAGGGAAAGAACGAGGTCGGTATCGAATCGAACCCCGAATGAAAACTGGGGATACCAACATGAATAATTGGCCAGCTCGATCATCCGCGGATTGATCTGGTCGTCCAGCGCCCATTTTTGGTCCTCGAAGGTGCCGAATTCGGGGATGTCCTCCAGTTTTCCAAGATACACGATATCCACATCGATTGTTTTTCGGTCATCGACTTCGGGAATTTCGACCGTGATTTTTTTGGAGGAGGGAATGATTATCCATGGCTCATTTGTCTCCATTTGGAAATCAGCCGGCCGACCGTTCACTTTTAATCGTTGAATCGAAAAAGTCCCGTGCAGATTGAAATCGATTTCTTTTCGGGATGGATCTCCGAGAATGACATGGAATTTCCCTTCGACGGAAAGCTCTCCGGATTCCGGCTCGATCCGGACCTTTAAACGATAAAATGAAGGTCTGGTTATTTCGGCGGAATACGTGCAGAGAAAGGATACGGAGAAGAGCATCCACAGCGCCAGAGATTTTCTGAATGGCTTCATCTTGCACCTCGCGGAAGATGGGGGACATGAAATTCCAAGATCCGCAATAAACCCCTTGATTTCCATGTCAAGGGCCAGTCATTCAGGCTAATTGATCGAACCCCTCACGATGAAAAATAATTTCCCGATGTCCTTCGGTCCGGCCTCCTCTGGATCGGAAAACGCCAGGGGCTTCTTTACGATCCCCTTCTCACCCAGGTACTCCATGAGCTCCCACATCCATTCATGGTAGGCGACGACAAACGCTTTTTCCTTGTCGGCGAATCCGAATTCTTCTTGCAGTTTTTCAAGATCCCATCTCTGGGAGATAAATCCGACGATTTTTTCCGCTATAGACTGACAAATCGAAAAGATCTGATCGTCCGGTTTCATCTCGATAATCGGAACAGTGAACTCCCCATTATCGTTGACGACGCCGTACGGAAGAAGCTTTGATTTGAGTTCTTTATCAGCCACCCTTCCATATTCAAGAAATTCATTACGGAGGGCGTATAGATTATCCCAGTAGAATACTTCCTGTATCTTTTCGCTGGGACCGTCGCTCCAGTTCAGGATCATGAACACATCCTTTCCCAATGCGATGTTTGTGCCGCACCGGAAATCCCGTTTCGGATAGTAGGCCCAGTAAACACCATCGAAAAGAGGCCTGTCCCGGTCGAGAGCGAATTCTTTCACAAGACCTTGTGCTCTAAAGGGGAACCACACGATTCCATCGACGACGGCCGAAAAAAGGATACTGTAGAGATAATCTTCGTAACCCTGTTTTGCCAGAGTTTCCTTGAGCCTTTTGATATCATCTCTGAGTCCAGGCTCGATCTCGACGGCTAAACTCCTCACTTTTTGCATAAGCGCCTGTTTTTCCGAAAACCCGAGAATAGGCAGTGCCGTAACCAGCTTTTCTATCCCGGCATCTTCGCTAAACTCCAAAAATCCCATGGCTTTTAACAGCATCAACTGGCTTTCAGTAAAGTGAATACCATTTTCTTGAAGTTCCTCTCTTGTTTTTCCTCCCAGGCACGATAACATAATTTCCCAGTTGTTGTCTGTAGAGGCTATCTTGTCTGGAGGAAATACCTCCTGTCCGCCCGAGAACCGGAGCGCTTCATACATTGCGAAATCTGAAGGGTAATTTTCATTCGTTTCGATTTCTCTATTGACTTTGCAATGATCAAGGCACAAAAATAAAAAACATATCCCGATCCCAAAAATTTTAGATTTTCTCAAGTTTCTCTAAACCGTTTTTGCTCGCGGTTTCGATGATTTCTGGAAAATCATTCTTACCTCCATTCCGAAATTTTCTTATCCTGCTCCGTTATGCCTTTCTGTTAGATCCGACAAAAAATTTGAAGTACGAGTGAGCGGGGGAAAAGATGGATATGAAAAAACTTAAGAAATATCTTGCCTGGACTGCCAGTTTCGTTCTTTTCAGCGTCGGTACTTTTCCCCGATACACGTATCCATGAGAATGAGCCATTCAGCTTTCCGCAGTTCTGGATTTCTTCGGGAAACCGGTATCATGGCATGTGTTCCGAGGCTGCCTATCTTCTGATTTCGGTTTTCTTGGAAAAATTGACTCTGCTCATGTTCAAAAAAAACAATCCGATTCCCGCGGCCCCTGAATACATGCCCGTTTCATGCCGTTTTCCTCCATAATCGGATTTATCTTCATCCACATAATTGATCCAGTTGACCTCCTCGTCACCAGGAAACTCAGCGACCGAAACCATCCAGTTGGCCGCATATTTTGCGTATTCGAGGTGCCGCTCATCCCCGTCATAAGAATGATAAAGAAGGAACGAATTGCCAATCCCGGCTGTCCCGACAAACAATCCGGTGGGATGAATGTCATCCTTGATATGCGGCCATCTGTACGTAAACTCGCCGACCTTTTCCCCTTCCCGCTGAAGCCATTTTGCTCCCCCCCGGGCATAATATAAATACTCTTCGTTTCCCGTTCTTTGAGACATCTCATATAGGAGGTGGACGATGCTCGCGCTCCCATAGGAATACGCCAGGGCATAAGTTTCGATGTCCGGAGAATAACTCCACCATTTGAAGGTGCCGTCACCGTCATCCTGGGCCTGGGAAACGAGCCATTCTGCTCCTCCCAACGCATAGTTAAAATAGATCTCACCTCCTGCACATTCAGTGAGCTCCAAAAAAAATCGGACGATCCCCACCGTTCCCCCGCTCCATGAAGGATTGGGAATATCATCCGACGTCAGCCTCGGCCAGCAATAAACACCCGGAGAGGGCTCCATAAGGTAGGAATTGATCCATCGTGCGGCGGATTCGGCGCAAGAGAAATAATAATATTTTCCCGTTTCTTTATAGAGCCGGGCAAAAAAGGCCCCGATCCCGGCCGCACCGTGGGCCCAGCCCAGGTAGATTCGAGGAATGTCAGGGGAGTGTCTCCAAAAATAGCCTCCGTTTTCCTCACGATGACGGTCCAATAGCCAGCTTCCCAATTTTTGAGCCTCCTCCAAATAGCGGATATCCCTGGTTGTCTTCCATAAATCCAGATAAAAGCAGCCGACGCCGGCCGCACCGGACAGCCAGTCAATCTCCGGATCCAGAAGATGATGCTCTGCAATGTATTTTGCAGCTCCTTCCGCATATTTCAAGTCATCCGGGTCTCCCGAGCTTTTGTACATCTCGAGAAAAAATGTCCCGATGCCCGCGGCCCCATCTCCTATTTCAATCGCCTGGTAGCCGGACTCGGAAAGATAATCCAGCGGCAATTCCTGCGCCACCGGCCATTTGAAGGCGCCTGGGAACATCTCTACGGCCATGGTTTTCAGCCAGTTTGCCGTCTTCACGGCATAGTCGGAATAAATCCTGTTTCCAAGACCAACGGCTTTTGCCTTTATCGCTTCCGAAATAGCCAGGTCAGCATAATAAATTCCGGTTTGAATATCACCTGTCTGAAGCGATGTGAAAAACAGGCTTGTTTGATCGATCCCTTCGTTTTGGAGGTCGCAAAAAAGCCTCCAGAGCCGGGCAGCCTTCTCGAAAAGAACACCATGGGAATCTGTGCTCCCCGTTATCAGAGAGTGATTTTCTATTCCTGTCGTATACTTAAAATCCGGCTCCCACCAGTATTCCGAATGAGGGATGTTCTCCAAACCGCTATAAAGGATAACCCCATCTTTCTCTGCTGCCATTACGTTTTCATCATTGATATCGGCTGTCCAGACGGGAATCATTAACCTATCATCAGGCCAGGGAAAAAGCCCGTCCGTCGCACAGCTTTTGATCCAGCCATATTCCGGGATCCACATTTCCACTATGGCGTGCGTCGGATGAACAGTGTAAGTTCGAGCCGGAATGCCCAGAGCCCGGCACAGGCCGGCGGCCAGATTGGCTTTGCCGTAGCAAAGGCCAAACCCGTTCCTGAGCGTATCGAGTGCTGTCTGGGAACCTGGCCCGGTATAGGGTAAATCTGCGCAGTAATGTATGATTCCGTCCAATACGCTTATGACATTGGCGCTCTCCGGATTTAGGCTGACCAGTTCCAAAGCCTTGTCTTGAACGTCCCGAGACAGGGATTGTACGCTTCCCGAGGACTGCGTGTAACACATCAAATCATCTGAAAGGCCGGAATAGGACGAAAAAGGCACCGTTTCGGGCAAAGTCCTGTAGTCGAGGCATTCCTTCAGGATGAAAAACTCAAAGGCGATATAATACGGAGTCTGGCTTTTGATGTCTTTGAGAGTGAAACGCAACAGGTTTTGATCTCCCCTCAATTTCTTGAAGTCGAATCCTTCCACATGGGTATTGAAATCCTCTCCTTCCAGCATTCTGAAATATACCGGAACGCTTTTATCGGCGATCACCGGGAGATGGGCCAAAAAGATCGCCTCGTCGAGATCCGCATTGTAGGTCCAGAACTTGATGACCGTTTTTCCGTAGCTGAGCTTTAAAGACTTGCCGGAATTCGTGGTCTCGGCGAAACTGTTAAGCGAAAATAGAGCAAAAATCCCGATGACTAGAAGCACAAAACTTCTCTTTTTCATCCTTGCCTCCTTCAGGGAAAAAACATCACAAGATCGATCGGGGAAAATTGATGACGGCTGACTATTCATACCTTAAGGATTCCGATGGACTTGCCAGGGAAGCCTTTGCCGTTTGATAACTAACGGTAATGATCGCCATGATCAGTGCCATGAATCCGGCCAGGACAAATATCCAGATTCTGAAGGCTGCGCGGTACGCAAAGTTCTCCAGCCACCGATTCATCACAAAGTAGGCAACAGGCCAGGCAATAAGGTTGGCAACGATTACCCACTTGGTGAATTCCTTTGTCAGTGAAAACATGATATGCAACACAGAAGCGCCGAGAACCTTGCGGATGCCGATTTCTTTGGTACGGCGGGCAACGGAATAGGATGTCAATCCCAGCAGCCCCAGACAGGCAATGAAAATCGCCAGGAAGGAAAAATAATGGAATATTTTGCCCAACCGCTCTTCGTCTCTATAAAAACGCTCATATCTCTGATCCAAAAAAGAATATTCAAACGGTGCTCCCGGTGCCAGTTCCTTCATTTTATTTCTGAGAAATCCGATGACATCGGGAATATTTTCCTGGTGGACTCTGAGGGAGATAAGAAAGAAATCGCCGGGTTCGAAATACAGAACAAGCGGTGCAATTTTGTACTGGACAGGATTGAAATGAAAATCTTTGACCACACCGACCACCGGCCCTCTCCCGAAGCCAACCCGTTCCATGGCGAACTGCTTGCCTATGGCCGATTCCCAGCCCAGAGCTTTGACGGCTGATTCGTTCAGGATATAGGCTTTTCTTCTCTCGGAAGGGAATAAGGACCGCCCCTCGATAAGCTCGATCTGGAGAGTCCTCATGAAATCTTGATCAACGGCAATGTTTCTCATCTGGAGTTCCTCGTCCGCGCCTCTCCCTTCCCACCAGACGCTGTTGTTTCCCGATGAGCCCGGGGAAAAGGACGTGGCCGTTGCGCTCAGGATAAGGGGATTTTGCAGGAACGCGGATTTCAGGGATTCGGTGTTCTTCTGCAGCTCCCGGTCCGTGAGGGTCATGTTAATCACATTGTTTTTGTTCAATCCCAAATCCTTCTTTTTTAAATAGGCGAGTTGGTGATGGACGGCAATCGTCCCAATGATGAGTACGATGGAAGCGGAAAACTGGAAAACAACGAGAACATTCCGGAATAACGACCTTTTCGATCCTTTGGTGAAAGTCCCTCTCAAGGACCTTACGGGATCTATGGCTGAAGAATAGACAGCGGGATAGCTTCCCGAGATCAGTCCGGCCAAAAGCGAAATTCCAAAAAACGCGAGGAGCAGAGGCCATTCCTTCATCACATCGACATGGATATTCGTATTCGCGAGCGTATTGAACGACGGTAAAAACACTTTGATGATGATAGCAGTGACAGGAAGAACGAAGAGCGAGAGTAAAACGGCTTCACCCATGAACTGCTTGACTAACTGGCTACGCTTAGCGCCTACAGATTTCCGGATCCCGATCTCTTTGATTCTGTTCGCCGATTGAGCCAGAGCGAGGTTCATAAAATTGACGCATGCCAGGATCATAATAATGAACGCGATGGACGAGAACAGATAAATGTATTGAATATCGTATGTCCCGATCTCGGAATCCAGATGTTTTTTCGCCAAGGAGAGGAAGGCGAAGGATTGGTGGTCGGGAGCGGCTTCCCCTGCATATTTTTTCAAGAAAGCGATCGTTTTTTTGCCGAATTCCCCGGCGTCAAAGTTCTCGTTAACGAAAATATACGTGGGGAAATTGGATGCGTTCCAGGCGTTCAAATAGTCGTAGCCTCCAGCAAGATCGTTGATAATAGCGAAGGGGGCCAGGAAATCGAATCGGATATCCGAATTGCGAGGGGGATTTTCGGCCACTCCCGTTATTTGAAAGTCGAATTTTTGATTCAACGTGAGCACCTTTCCCATCGGGTCTTCATCACCGAAATATTTTGCGGCCATGTTTTCGGTGATCACGATGGAATTTTTATCCGGAAATATGGTTCTCGGGTCGCCTTTTACCAGGGGAAAAGTGAAAATTTCAAAAAACGATGGATCGACCAGGAGAATGCCTCTCTCGATAAAGCTTTTGTCTCCGCAGGAGACGATCCCTCCTGACCCGCTCAATCTTGTGGCGTCGATGATTTCCGGAAAGTCATTCACCAGGGCCGGTCCCAGAGGGGCAGGGCTGTAACCGTGCCACCTGATCCTGTCTTCTGTCTCGTACCTGTTCAAGATCTGGTAAATACGCGCACGGTTTTCATGGAACGTGTCGTAGCTGAGTTCGAATCTCGCATACAGCATAATCAGCAGAAAACAGGCAAGACCCAAGGCCAGACCGGCAACGTTGATAAGGGAATACCCTTTATAGCGCTTCATATTTCGGAAAGAGATCTTGAGATAGTTTTTAAACATGGATTAGCCTCCTTCTACCTCCGTTTCGAAATTTTCTTGTCCTGCTTCATCGATATCTGACTTAGCTCCAGAAAGAAGATACCGATTCCCGAAGTTCCGGCGTATAAGCTCGTTTCGTGAAAAGTGCCGAAATTTTCATTAGGGTAGCCCCATTTGATTCCGTTCGAAGTCGTGGATTCCGCCTCGGATATCAGCCAGTTCGCGGCCCCCTTGGCATACTCGAGATAGCTTGGATCTTCCTCGTAGGAGTAGGAAAGCAAAAACGAGTACCCCACTCCCGCTGTTCCTATGAGAAGTCCCGTTGTAAAAGAACCGCCTTCATAATGAGGCCATCTGAAACAAAAAGGATAAACTCTGTCTGCTTCTGCTCGGAGCCACTTTGCCCCGCCCCTTGCGTAATCGCAATATTGCTGATGGCCCGTTCTTTCGTACATTTCATACAAAAGGTGAACCACGCTCGGGGTGCCATGGCAGTAGGCATAAAAATTCGTTTGGCGTTCAGCGGTATGCGACCAGCTGTAACATCCATCGCCTTCGCTGAACGCCGCATCGATCAGCCAGTCCGTCCCTCCCCGCGCATAGTCGAGATAGACGATGTCTCCCGTGGAATCGTAAAGCAGCAAAAAGAATCGGATGATCCCGACCGATCCTCCGCACCAGGTTGTCTGGGGGTGATCGTCGGTGGTCAGACGCGGCCAGGCATAATGTCCCGGTTCTGTCTCCCACAGGTAAGAATTTATCCAGGTGGCCGCGCCTCGGGCATACTCGAGATACATCCCATCCTGTGTCTCCCTGAATAATCGGGCGAAAAAAGCCCCGATCCCGGCTGCTCCATGGGCCCAACCCGTAAAGATGTCCGGGTATTCAGGAAAATGCTTCCAGTAATATCCGCCGTTTTCCTCATAGTGTTTCTCGATCAGCCAGTTCCCGGTGTTTCTGGCCAGGTCAAGATAATACGTATTTCCCGTGACTTCCCATAGGTCCAGAAGATAATATCCCGCTCCTGCTGCTCCGGAAAGCCAGTCGATATCGACGTCTCCGAATTCGTACTCCCCGATGAATTTCCCCGCCCCTTCGGCATATTCGAGGTAATCGGGATTTTGAGTCACTTTGTATAACTCCAGCAAAAACATCCCGACGCCCGCTGTCCCCGAGCCTATTCCAACCGGATAAATGGACTCTTCCTCTCTGTAGGGCCATTTGAATACGCCCGGAGAAACCTCCACGGCGATGGATATCAGCCAATTGGCCGCCTTTTCCGCATATCCGATGTAAATGTTTTCCTGGTAGGTGGAATTCGGTTCGGAATTTATTCGCTCGATCATTCGGTTTGTTTTCGAATGCCCTGAGCAGAGGCCCGTTATGAGAATCATGAGGCCGGTATAAAGGATTATTTTTTTTATTAGTTTTTTCTTTTGCGTTCGTCGGTAGGAAATCGCCCTGCAAAAATGGTCTTTGGTTTGATAATTCATCTGGCTTTTTACCTCCTTATTATTCCTTTTTTTATGTTGCGGACCTCCACAGTGTCCATGGCTGTGGCGGAGTTCCCCTTAAAGTCATAGGCAGTCACCTTGATGGTATAACGCCCGTCCGGGAATAAACGGCTGCCGAATTCATCCAATGCCATGGTGTCCCAAGAGTATTGGTCCCACGAGTATTCCACCTTGCCCAATTCTTCTGAACCATCGGTATTGGTTATATTGTAAAAGAGGTATAGACCATCCCAGCCCCGTTCTTGGATAGCGGGAAGATAATGAGGCTTATAGACGGCGAGTGTGTACTGTTCATACATACGGCCCGGCCAATCGGCAAAATACATTTTCGTGAAGTCGAAGGATTTTACATAAACCGGTTGAACCGTATGCTCGCCCAAGATCTCGTATTCTATTCGGGCGATGCTCCAGGGATAATGGATGGGGCCATTCAGGGCAGCTTCGGACGAATCCCTCATCGGGACCACGATGTCCACCTCTCCTCTTACCACGGGAGGACTTCCGTCTTCGAACGCCTCATCGGAATTGTTCCTGAAATAATAGAAAGGGATTATGATCTCCGGGGGAATGGTGTCATCGTAAGTGAAATATTGGTTCGGATGATGATACTCGCGATTTTTCTTGTTTTCCCAGTCTCCATCCGGGACATGGATTCTGCTCAGATGGATATGGTTCATGGTTACATCCGCGATGTAATCCCCGCGAAGGACATATTCTCCCTCCTCTACCTGGAAATTGATGACATGGGCATATTCCCATCCCCATCCCGGGGACGTTCCGGGCGTATCTCCGATGTTTATGCAGCCGTCGTTTCTGGCAGATTTTACATGTCCAGATTTTATGGCGTATATTTTTGTCCCGTTATGGAGCATGATGTCCAGGCCATCGTGAAAATACAAGAAATTTAAATCTTCGACTCCATGGTAGCTTCCGAAGTTGTCATAAATCCAGGTGTTCTTGGCAAGTTCCTTGATCTCTTCCTGGGTCATGCCGGGCCTTTGATGGGGCCAGGGGAGTTTTTCGCCGTCAAAAGAAACCCGCTGACTTCCTTTCAGGGAAAGAAAAACCGGAAGGAAAAGCAGATGGAGAAATAACAGGAAGATCAAAATTCGTTTTTTTCTCATAACAACCCCCTTTTTTAGGATTGTGCGAAGGAAAAGTCCCCGAAATCGGGCTGATATCTGTGGCCAGCACCTGCCGTTCTGGACAGATGCTGCAAAAAGGCATCGTTTCAGAATCCAATAAAGACACCCAATGTGGGATTGAGGCTTGTGAGGCTTTTTTCACCAAAAATAACGGTGTAGCGAATATCCAGTTTTATCCCCATTCTAGAGTTCAGCGAAAACTGGATGCCGCCTCCTGCATTGACTGTTATGTCGACCGTTTTTTCCGGCCTGTCAAACTGAATCTCGAATCCATATGCTGTTACGGCAGTCTGGTCTTTTCCCAGCAACTTGTCTATTCCCCCTCCCGCAACCAGATAGGGCTGAATTTTTCCGTTCAAGAACCTGTAGATATAGTTTAGTGATATGGAAAAGTGGCTGGACGTGTCGATCGCGACGGTGTCCTGGTCCGAAGGATCCTCCAGGATCACGCGGGAAGGAAGGAAAAACCGCGTATCCAACTCGAATCCCAGCCCTTTGATAAAAAAATAGGACAGCGTAATCCCGAACTTCAAGGAATTGTGCGCAGGCGTCACGGGAAAATCGTTTGCTGCGAACTCATAATCCTCCACAGAGCCGTACCGGAACACATGGCTCATACCAGCGGAAAGGGATAATTGAAGCTCATTTGACCGGGCCAGACATAAACTCGGCAAAACAATAATTAGAGCGATAAAGGTCCATACTTTTTTCAATTGTCTCCTCCAAAAAAAATATCGTTTTTCTTGCGGACTACCGTCCTTACCCTGAAAACACAGGATCCGAGGATCACAGGCTTTTTAAGCACTGTTTGAACCTATTCCTAACCCTTCCGAAAAATGCAAGTTCCATGCCATCCGAAAAAAGGATGAGAATCCCTCTTTCCTGGGGGCGGAGGCAAAACGAAACCGTGTGTCCGGGAAGTTTATTGCTCGACATGGGTAATGGATTACACATTTTATCTCCCTAAAATCGGGACATCGAGTGTTTCGGCCGAATCTGCAGTCCCAATGGATCTGTGTTGTCTTGCCCCCTTAAGGCACTTTTTTTGCAATTAACCCGCATGTCTTTGACCGATGGCACAGGATTTGCAGAAAAGCACTTCGGATCGAATGAGTGGCTGCTGCAGTCCTGAACCTCGAAAAAAGGAAAGGCATGGAGACCAGATGAAAAAAACAGCGTTTTGTTTGCTTTTAGTGGTTGTGCAGGCTGGTGGATGGAGCGATATTCAGGGGGAGCGTGTGAAAAACGAGCCGGGACGGTTCTACGTTATAGGCACCGGGCCGGCCGGTCCGAAACTGGCCACTCTTCAGGCCCTGGAAACCATCGAACGGATGGATGCCATCGTGGCGGATGATCCCCATGTCCGGTTGTTTGCGGAATACGTGGGCAGCAATCCGGTCCTCTTCGACCCCTGGGAGGGGCTCTTTTCCTACGAAGGCAAGCCGATCCGGCAGTTGGATCGCGAGCAGATGGCCGCATTCGAGAAGGAGCGGATCCGGCTGATAAAGAATCGGGTGGACAAGATCAAAAATTACCTCGTTCAGGGAAAAAACGTCGGGCTGCTCGATAACGGAAATCCCATGGTTTTCGGGCCGGGGAACTGGTATCTGGAAGAGTTCGAACCGCATGAAACCGTTGTCATTCCCGGGATGGGAAGCGATGCGGCGGCCTTGGCGGCGCTCGGGAAAAGCGCGCTTCCCGCATACGATGCCCGGTTCGTTCTTCAGTCCTCCCCTCTCTATCTGATGGATCACCGGACCGTGGGGATCGAAATACTGAAGGATATCGGGAAATATCCTTCCTCGACCATCCTTTATATGGCCCTTGCCATGCCGGAGCGACTCTTTCCTCTTCTCCGGCAGATTTATCCCCCGGACATGCCCTGTGCGGTGGTCTACTGGGCGGGGTATCCGGACAGGCAGCGCATCATTATGGGAACGATTTCCGACATGGCCTCAAAAATCGCCGGAGAAGAGGAAAGATATATGGGACTTTTGTTGATCGGGAGGTTCCTCGCAGGCCGCCCGTACAACGCGGCCATGAAATAGGATTCGCCGGCTTATGCGTATACAGGAGAGAGGCGCATGAAAAGATGTTTTTTTTCTATGTTTTTCCCCGTTCCGGTCCTCATCTTCGCTTTTTCCCTTCTTCCGACCCGGGGTGAGATGGAATTCTTACGGAGCCTGGACTACAGGAATCTCACGGCTGAGAAGGTCATGGAGAGGATCGGCTCCGGAGAGATCCTTTACCTGATAGACTGCAGACCACCGGAAGAATTCAACGCCGGTCATATTCCCGGGGCGGTCAATGTCTCCATCGACTCCTTCGGTTTCGACAGGGACACGGCCGTGAAAAAAAACCTGGATGGAATCCAGGAAACAGAGGCAAGAGAGATCCATTTTATCCTGATCGATGCCGAGAGCGGAGAGGAATACATGCCCCGGTCGAAAATAGAGGAACTGTCGGCACATTTGCCGCAGAACAAAGATTCAGAGGTGGTTTTTTACTGCCGCCGCCCTTCCTGCACGCGAAGTCCGCTGGCTGCGGGTTGGGCTCTGACACTCGGATACACGAATGTTTCCAGGTACGAGGGCGGATGGCAGGACTGGTCCGGAAAAAACCTGCCCGTCGAGGAATTCGAGGGATTGGGGAATCCCGCTGTCAGGAGGCTTGGCAAGAATGTGTTCGCGGTGGAGCATCTCTATCATTCCAGGGGCCCCCTGGCCGGGGTGAATGCGGGAATCATTTTGACTTCGGAAAGCGTTGTTTTCATCGATTCCGGCATGGCGGTCGCTTCTGCGGAGTATCTGTGGCGCCTGGCCCTGAAAAAGATGACTAACCAAAAAAAGATTTATTTAATTCTGACCCACAGCCATTCCGACCACGTTTTCGGCATGGGGGTCATGAAAGACAGGGGCGCCGAGGTCATCGGACACAAACAGACGGCGGAGCATCTTGAAGACGACAACGGGGAGTATTTTCGTTTTATCGTCGATAAGGACAGGATAACCGCGGAGGAAGGGATAAATAGATACGGCCGGGTTTCGCTCTCCGCACCTGACCGGTATATCGGAAAGGATACCCGTTTGGTCATAGACGGAGAGGAAATCCGTCTGCTCGTCACTCCCGGCCACACGCCCGATTCCATCTGCGTCTATCATCCGGAATCGGGAACACTTTTTGCCGGAGACAGCGTATATGAGGGGATGGATCCCGCCACGAGATTCGGGGGGCCCAAGGAGTGGAAAGAATGGATTTCTCATCTTGAGCGATTAAAAAGATTGGATATTCAAACCGTCGTTCCGGGCCACGGAAAGATCGGCGGCATTTGGCTTCTTGATCAGAATATCTTCTTCCTAAAACAGGAAGCAGAAAAAAGATTTATTCCCTCCGGTTTCCCTGAGAGCGGTCATGATCAGGTCTTTCTCCATTTTTTCTCCGACATTCTGCAAGGCCCTGCGCAGAGATCCCTTCAATTCGACAGGACTTGTTCTATCCCATGATTCCATAGTCGTTATACGGATGGGAACTTCCTTTTCTTCGATCCCGTTGCTCTCACTTAACCCCATAGCTTCATAAATGACACTCTCCAGCTCTCGAACATTTCCCGGCCAGGAATACTTCTGAAAATATTACAGACAGCTCTTTGTTACACCCCGGATGTGTTTTCCTAGCTGTTTGTTATATTTACTTATGAGAAATTCGCTCAGAGGCCAGATATCCTCTTTCCTTTCCCTCAATGGTGAAAGATGGAGAGATAACACCGCGAGCCGCCAATGAAGATCCTCACGGAATCGCCGCGCAATTTCTATACCTTTTGACCCTTTTCTCTGCAGTTTCAACGATATAATCCTTGCCCAGGAACAATTGAGCAAATACCTCCCGAATACTTTTCTCATCATCTATTATTAATATTTTGAATCTCATTATTCTCGAAAAATTGGCAGCTTTATCATGACCGTCGTTCCATGATTGGATATGCTTTTAATATGGATGTCTCCACTATGCGATCTTACAATACCATAGCATATGGACAATCCAAGGCCGGTTCCTCCTTTTTTGGTCGTGTAGAAAGGATCAAAAATCTTATCCAAATTTTCATCCGGGATACCACATCCTGTGTCAGATATTCGGATAACGACTTTTTGTTCTTCCAGGATAATTATTTCCACTCTGAGTTCTCCTCCTGATTCCATGGCCTGCAAAGAATTGAGAAATAGATTTAAAAAGAGCTGCTTGAGTTGAGCTTTGTCACATTTTAACAAAAGTTCTGGCTTTGCATAATCACGATTCACCACGACGTTCTGTTTATTTGCCTGGAAGGAAATCAATTCCAGTGTTTCGCAAATGACCTTTATTAGGTCGCAGTTCTCTTTTTTCAATTCAGGGGGCCTCGAAAAGGAAAGGAGGGCTGAAAGAATCTTCTCGATTCTTTCCGTCTCATGAAGGGCCGTGTTCAACATTTTGGATTCCACTTCATCGCGCTCCTTGGATGAAAAGGATTCCAAAGGTGATTGATCGGCGGAAACAGGATTCATGGCTCTTTGGGTTAGCCTCGATTTAACAGCCGCCAAATATTGCAAGGAAGACTTAATGGCTGTGAGTGGATTTCTGATCTCGTGAGCGGCTCCCGAAGCCAATTCCCCGATCGTAGCCAATTTATCCGCCCTGAGCATTTTTCTATGCCGTTCCCTTTGTTCTTTGTACAACAAGGCATTTTCAAGCGCTATGGCTGCTTGAGGAGTAAAGGACGTGATCATTTCCATTTCTTTTTTGGAATACTCCTTACTATCTTCCTTGGGCCCGATGAATATGATGCCTATCAATCGATTCATAGATATGAGAGGATAACAGAGCTTCACCTCCAAAGATTTTAATATGTCCTGTTCCTTTGGGGTTAAGTAATCGAACACCCCTTTCTGCTCATCAATATTAAAATAGGATTTGTTGACTTTGAGCCATCTCACAAGCGATGCATTGCGATAAAATGTAATTTTTTTATGTTGGGTGTTTTCAAATCCAATGCTGCTGCGGCCCTCGAATTCATCCAAATCGTGATCATAGAGGATAAGCATTATTTTCTTTACATGAATGGCTTCTTTGACCTTTCCCAGAAAATTGATCCCTATTAAATCCAAATCTTCGATGATCTTCAGATTATCTTCGATTTCTTTAAGAAAATGCCCGGGATATTCATAGGGATGTCTCTTTAGCAGGTTTTTTCTCAAGAATTCGGTGAACTTCCCCACTTTTCTTGATTCCATCTTAATGCAATAAAGAGATGGATACAATAAAAATGTGTAAAATAATTCCCGCCTTTGGGTAATTCATTGCCTATTTTTTTATGAACTGAAATAGCATCTCCGTTGCAGCCTAACTCAATAGGATATGCATCTGAGAATCGGATTTATACAATATGCATTTTTTGTGCCACTGCGATATATATTTTAACTCAGGGTTTGGCGAGAATACTGCATGTATTTCGCCTGATATTTGTCCAAAATGTCCGCCCACTCTTTTTCAATTCTATAATCTTTAACTCGGAATTGGAAGGAATACGCACATCACCTTTTTGCCGTTTCACCAATTTCCGTTTTTTTTATTAGATGTTGAAAAAATCTTTCATTTGGCATCGATTTTGCTAATAAACAAAACAATGAGGTGTCCGATTAGAAGCGATACCGACAAGAAGTCATCAGCCCCAGATCCGTTTGACAATTCGAAGCGCTCATATTATGAATACAGTGATATGCCAAGAAAAAGTCCCATTTTGAAAGCTGTAGATCTGTCAAAGAGACACGAGGATGGAACACTTGCTCTGGATCATCTCAATCTTGAGGTGAGTTCGGGAGAAGTGTATTGTCTGCTGGGGGCAAATGGGGCGGGCAAAACAACCACAATCAATCTCTTCCTGAATTTTATTCCGCCGACCACAGGAACCTGTTATATCAATGGAGTGGATACAAGAACAGATCCTCTGGAATCGAAAAAACATGTGGCCTATGTTTCGGAAAAAATCCTCCTATACGGGAATTTCACTGCGCGTCAAAATCTAGACTTTTTTGCCAAGCTCGGAGGGAGGAAGGAATTGACCAAAGAAGATTATTACCAGGCCATGCGGCGTGTTTCTCTCCAAGAAAAGGCATTTGAACAGAAAGTAAAATATTTTTCCAAAGAACTGAGACAAAAATTAGGGCTTTCGATCGCGATGATCAAGGATGCCCCGGCTATTCTATTGGATGAGCCCACCGCAGGTTTGGATCCGAATGCTATCGGCGAATTTTCTGAGATCATCGTTGAACTCAAACAGGAAGGAAAAGCCATATTAATGGCTACCTTGGATGTATTTCGGGCAAAGGAGATCGGAGATCGGATCGGGATAATGAAGGAGGGACGGTTGGTCATGGAAAGAACAAGGGAAATTCTTCAGTATGAAAATTTGATCAAAATCTATCTGGATTATATGCGTTCGGAACCTTTGTCAGTATGAGCATTCTTCTGGTGAGATAGAGAAGTGATTCCCGAGAAAAAGAATCAGCCATGATATGGACGATTCTCAAAAAAGAATTTCGATATAACCTGTCGACTTTACGCTTTAGAGCTGGAATCGTTCTCCTTTTGCTTTTGATTGTATCCTTCGCCCCGATATTGCTCAACAGCCATAAAAAACAATTGTCAGATTATAATCATCTCGTTTCTCAGAATTTATTAGATCTGCAGAATCTAATGACTTGGCAAAATCTTACCCCCAGCATTTATAATCCTCCTGAACCTCTCGCTCTTTTCAGCAGAGGCATTGAAGAAAATATTTCCAGTTCTTTTCGCATAGTCCTGGATGAAATTCCTGTTTTGAGAAGTTCGGGCACTTCTGAAAATCCTCTCCTGGGTGTTTTTTCTGTGCTCGATATGGCCTTGGTCTTCAAGCTTATCCTAAGCGTCCTTGCTCTTCTTCTTGCTTACGATTCATTATCGGGAGAGAAAGAAAGAGGAACCCTCGGTCTGATTTTTTCCAACCAACTCCAAAGGCATAAATTGATCCTGGGGAAGTTCTTTGGGGGAGTGGTGACTCTCTTTTTGCCCGTTTTTTTTGGATTTTTACTCACGGCGTTCATGATCGAGCGTTCCCCTTTTATTGACTTCGACGCAGAAGGCTGGCTGCGAATTTTTTTCATGGGGCTGGCGTCGTGGCTCCTGGCGCTTGTCTTTTTCAGCATAGGGCTGTTCATGTCTTCGATAACCAAAAGAGCGTCCGACACACTCATCACGCTCTCTCTGGTCTGGTCGATCTCTCTGATTGTGATTCCAAATTTAAGTTCGTATCTTGCTGTGCGAATCCATCCTTTCCAGCCGAGATCCGGAATGACTCAACAAAAACAGGAAATACTCTATGAACGCGGTCAGAAAATAAACAGCATTATTCACGCACAAAGTATCCGAGGATTAGTGATTCAACATGATGAATTCGAACCCTGGGGATCCTATTATAGAGTAGCCACGCGAGCTTTAATCCGACTAAGACAGGAAACCGATCCCTTGATCGCAAAAGTCCGTATCGAGTATGCTGACCGTCTTAGAGAAATTGACGGACGTCACTATGCAATCCTTATGAGACAAAAAAACACAGCGGATTTTCTGTCCATCCTGTCTCCCGTAGCCGTATACGAGAAGGTCATGAACAGCTTCTCGAGAACAGATGCGACAAGCCAGAAAGAATTCGAAAGACAGGCCGGCGTCTATAGAGAACAAATCATTGACTATCTCAAAGGGAACGAAGCCTTTTCTTCCCTGAGGTATTCGACGACACTCGAGGAGAGTCAGGTCCCTGAGCTTGATACGAAAGAAGAAGTGGATAAAAAATTTGCGCCAATCCGAGATCGTCTCCTTGAAACTCAACCGGCTCCTCTGGAAGTATCTGAAATACCCCGTTTTCATTACGATCCTGTCCGCATGAATATTTCGCTGAAATCTGTGCGTTCTCAACTCGGGTTACTCCTTTTCATGGTGTTACTTTTTTTGATCGGAACTCTGGCCACTTTTAAAAAATTCGACGTTCGCTAGGTAGGGATATGCTGGGAATTATCATAAAAAAAGAGATGTTGGGGAATATCAAAAGCAAGTGGTTTATTGTTGTTTCCGTGGTGACAATAATGGTGTTTTTTTTCAGTGCGCTTGTCTTTGTGGATAAATATAAACTCGAAATGAGGGATTATGAGGAAGCCCATCAGAAAAATCTTTCGGGATTGAAAGAACGGGCCGAAAACCTCAGCTTTATCCCTTACTATATTCAAACTTACCAAATTAAGCCCAGTGTTAATCGGCTTCTGTGCGAGGGATTTGAAAAATCTCTTCCGAATACCTTTAAAATGGATGTGTTCTCCCTTCAAATTCCCGAAGGCCAGCGCCTTGACAATTATATGCTCTCCAGGTTTTTAGACATTGACTGGACCTTTATCATCAATTTTATCCTCAGTTTTGTGGCTCTTCTTATGACATACAATTCGTTTAGCGCCGAGCGCGAACAAGGCACGCTCAGTCTGATGTTGGCTAATCCCGTTCCAAGGTCGCTTGTGCTTCTCGGCAAGTATGCAAGCGCGATGCTGACTCTATTGGTTCTCCTTTCATCAGGGGCTATCATTAGCGTGACAACTGTCAAGCTTCTGGGTATTCCTTACCAGGGAATTCCAGATATCAAACAAATGGCATTGTTTCTTCTTCTTTCAATGGCATTTCTTTCGGCATTTGTTCTTGTCGGTATGCTTTTTTCCTGTCTTATTTCCGATTCTTCTTCCAGCATGGTCATCCTTATTCTCATATGGATTGTCCTGAGCATAATTATCCCCTCATTCGGAAGGATTGCAGCGGAAAAGACAGTGAGGGTTCTGACTCGAACAGAATTGGAGAGGAAAATTCTTGTGTCTTCGGCAGAAATTATGAGAACAGCCGATAGTTTTGGTCCGGGAGCTGGCAATTATGATGGCGGTCCGACTAATCCGCAAGCCAGAACCAGGATGTTCAATGCTGTCACAGAAGCAAAAAATCAAATAATCGATGATTACATAAACAGGAGTCTCCTTCAAATGCGGGAAGGACGGAAACTCACACGGATCTCCCCTACATCTCTGTTCCAGTATTCCGCTGAAGCCCTGAATAAAACAGGCGTGAAACGGTTTGAAAACATGTTTATCCAGCTTAAGAAGTACCAAAAAAAGCTGAAAAATTTCATCGTGACGAAAGACAAGGAAGACCCGGAAAGTATGCACTTGTTGGCAGAATGGGAAGGACACTATATGATGTTATCCCAAAAACCCGTTGATTTTGATTCCATCCCAAAATTTGAAGAAACTGACATGGAGTCGTGTGTGAAAAATACGATTTATAACTTCTCTCTCCTTATTCTATGGAACATCATTCTAGGTTTCACTGTATACATTTCATTCCGGAAAGCAGATGTTAGATAAACATTAGAAGGGATTCTCATCATCTTAAGAATCGATTAGAAATCTCTACGAATTTCTCCTCATTTTCCCTATCGTTGATTTGGATCTTTATCGATATTAATAATGAGCTGTTTGATGAACCTGTCATGTGCGTGCCTTGATGGGGAGGAGACGGATGTGCCGTATTTGTACTGACGGGCGAGAAGGATCACGACGATTTTTTTCTTCGCTTTTGCCAGGTTCCATCGGGCAGCCTGGTAAATCCCCTTGCCCGTATAAAAATCATTCGCATTTTTGTCCTCGAGCGTTTTAAAATCGCAGTCGCCCCATATTCTGGATACTCTGATGCCTTCGATCGTGAAACTTTCCATGCCGTGGTTCTGAAAATTTTCGATATGCTTTTGCGATTTCGTCTCCTCAAAAAGAAGCCGGCGCGCTTCTTGCTGGATGCCCATCACCTGTTCTTCTTCCGGCAAATCATCTGCTGGATACCATTTCAAGGTGACGGATATATTCTGATCCGAGCAGAGACCAAGGAGCGATCCCGTTTTTTCGTTCCGGACGCCCTCGTACTGGGGGAAGGGAACATAATAAGGGCTGTCGAACATGAACCATCTATCCGGGATAAAGAATGAAAGGCCGCACCCTCGAGGTTCGATCTTTTTTATCAAATCCGGGAAAGACCGGGAAGGGGCGTTTTCGTGACACCGGACCGTCCGGGCGGAACGCATCTCCGTTTCGAAATCCTCCTCAGGGGTTTGCGCTTGAAGATTGTAGTTCGTGTCGGCGATGAATTCTCTTCCGCTTTCCGGGCAGTTCCAGATGATGAACCGGGTATAAAAGCTTTTGTTCGTGCCGTACGCTTCCACCCAGGCCGCTTCATGGCCGGCCATCTCGGTTTTTCCCTCCTTTCCGGAGAATTCGAACGGCACGCCCCACATCTTCAGCATCCGGTCCTTGACATAATCGATGGTGATTTCAGGGACTTGGACCGGCCCCCAATGGATGAGATACATCAGCCATTTTGTATCGGAGAACGTGATTTCTCCCTGTTCCCTCGTTCCTTTGATGTCGTCTTCCTTCCACTGCCAGCCGACATCGCTGAAACGGATCCTCAATCCCGAGGCCTCGTGGATGAGGGACATGAGATCGTCCGCTTTTTTTGGATTTTGAGAGGAAGACAGCAGGGACACGATACAAACGAGAAGCATGAGACCGAGACCAAAATATCTTGCGACTTTCATGGGATTACTCCTTTTTCCGGAAAAAATCGTCGTCTAAGGATTTTTTGTGGCAGCAAAAAAGGTGCCAACCGCCGAAGCGCCGCACGCACGGTTTTGATAATTTTGGGTAATTCTTTTCCCACCTTTTCGCCTCCCGTTTCGAGGCGGAGTGATCGATGGCTGAGCCTGCTTTTTGCTTCGGGGAGATATCTAGTGGGCTCCGAGCAGAAACTGTATGGCGTGGGGGAAATCCCCCAGCGTGTGACCGATTGCAGATCCCAAACTGTTTCTCGTTTTAAAATAAATCAGGGAATTAAAAATGCCGGCGATAAAAACGAACACGATCATCATCGTCCCTCTTAAAAAGCCGGAGCTCCAGTAGTTGAAATGCCACAGGGCAAATCCGATGTTCCCCAGGATTATGGCTGCCACCCAGCCATATTTTCTGGCCAGGCGATCGAACAAAAATCCGACGAAGATAAAAACTTCCACAAGCCCTTCATACACGATATAAAAGAATTCCGATGCCCTTTCGAAAAGCGAGGGGATCACGGCTTTTTCCGGGGCACTGGAGGCGATGACCTCGCTCCCGAGGATGGGTTCGACGATAAAATTCTGGAAGGCCCAGAGCACTCCGCCTGCTGCCGCGACAAAGACCACGGCCCATAAGATGTTTTTACCGATTTGACGAAACCGGAAGTTGAATCCCTCTGCGAAATTTTTCTTTTCATAGAATTTGATGAAAAGGTACGTGACTGCCAGAAGCAGGGTCATCCGCATCGCGGCCCAGATCCAGATGTTGACGAACTGATAGTCGAACAGGCGCAGGAAATAACGGAAGCCGGCTGTAATGCCGATCCAGCTCAAATACATAAGCAAAATCCATAGTCCTTTGATCTCGTTCTTTTTTTCGATCATGAGCGTCCTCCACATGTTGTTTCTCGCTTGATGCCCTACAAGATTCGTGCCATGAGGCCATCATCCCATCTTCATGGCAGTAAATTAAGACCCGAATGGGGATTCGCAAAATCTGATGCCGATGCCAGTTGCACCTGGAATTTCCTGCAAATATTCGCTTCCTTTTGCGGTCATGGTCTGACACCTCCTATACTTTGGACCAATCCTCATTATTTCTCCGACATTACGAAGGTCATGTCTATGTCATTCTTTATAGTGCAAGACCGTATTCGCGAAGACAAGCAACCTGCCATCCACATGGACATCGGCCAACATCAGCAGTTTTTTGTCGCTGAGAATAATATAATGAAGATTATTCCTTCTCTTTTCCCTCCGGCCGTCAGGATATATCTCATCGTAAGCTTCATAGATGTAAATTTGATTCCAGCCGATATACCCTTCGAAGACATGGTTTTCGATCACGTTTCCTGTGTTCTCATCGGTGGAGGTTTCCCCGGCCCATCTGAGAAGATGCCCTTTTTTTTTCATGGTCGCATAACCTTCATAGTCTCCCTGGGTTCCATCGGGGGCGAAAAAGGCGATGCTCTGTTCGATTATCTCGTTGTCACGGACCGTCATTTTTAAACGAATATGCCCTTTTTGGATCGTTCTCTCATCTAGATAGACGGAATTAACGAACTCGCCCTCCCATATCCCATCGGAATTCAAGAAAAAATCGATAGGGGGGGATTCTTCCGACAAGACGACCTGGCTTCCGGAAAACAAGAACGACAGCCATAAGATAAAAACGGCTTTTTTCATATCTTCGCCTCCTTATATTCTTGGTGTTCCGGGTGTGCAAAAAGCTCGGGGTGCGGGACAGGGATCAGATCGTGGGTCTGAGACAGGAAACCGTTCGAGATCCTGAAAGTCCATGATGCCCGCTAGCCGAATTTTGTTTTTTTCAAGGTTCTTTCCGCGGCTACCGGAAGACCGTCCTGGATCTTGAGCTTATCGATCTCCCCGTATTCCAGCGTTTCGCAATACTTGATGAAGGAATACCAGATGGGATGAATGTAGATAAGCTTAGCTTTTTCGCCACTCCTGCAGGGTCCTGTATCGTTCCCGTTCATAGTCCTAGCCATTTTCGATGACATTTTTGCGAATTATCCGGATCATGTTCATTGCAATTTCGATGCCAAGCTATTTTCCGGGCGATTAGCTATCTAATTTTATTGTTTTCAATTCTTTGAGGTTTTAATCGGCGAGAGGGGTTTGAGAATTTCTGGATGCCTCGTTACCCAAATCGGGCATGATGATACCCATATCTCGATGCGGCCAAGCCTGTATTTTGTTGGCATGAATCATGCAGAATTATGGTTGCCTTGTTCGCCATGGCTTTGGGAAAAAGTATGATCACAGCGAAAAAGACGTTTTGGTCCCCAGTCGATAATCATGAGGGCCTTGAAACATTTGGCCAGATGGGTAAGATCGTTCACAGAGATGGGTAAAGAATTACACGATTTGTCGTTGCGAACGATTGTGCGATCCTTTATGATAAGAAATAAAGTCGGGATTAGCTGCCCGGATTTCCGGGTATATGGGATATTCAAGCTGCCGAGAGGGAGTCAGCCATGAAATTCAAGATTCTCATCATCGATGACGAAGATTGCATCCGGGAAGTGTTTTCTCAGTTGCTCAGGGAGGCGAATTATTCCGTCGAGGAAGCAGACACAGGGAAAAAGGGGATCGAGATTGCCCGAAGATTCTTTCCGGATATCGTTTTGTTGGATATGAATCTTCCCGACATATCCGGAATGGAAGTTCTCTCTTTTGTTAAGGATGCCGATCTGCCCGCCGAAGTCATCATCATCACGGCCTACGGAACCATAAAGAATGCCGTGGAGGCCACGAGGCTCGGGGCCTACGACTATTTGCAGAAACCCGTGGATAACGAGGAGCTTTTGCTGGTGGTCTCCAGAGCCTTGGAAGTCAAACGGCTCCAGAGAGAAGTGGAAGAACTCCGGAGCGAACTGTCCTCCCGGTACCGATTTTCCAATATCATCGGCACGAGCCGCCGGATGAACTCCATTTTTCAGATGATGGCTAAAATTTCCCGGGTCGAGGGCACGGTGCTGATTACGGGGGAGAGCGGGACAGGAAAGGAACTGGTGGCCCGCGCCATCCATTACAACAGCACGAGGAGCGATAAGCCCTTCGTCGTGGTCAACTGCGGGGCTATCCCCAAAGACTTGATCGAATCCGAATTCTTCGGCCACCTCAAAGGAGCGTTTACCGATGCGAAATCCGAAAAAACCGGAAAATTCGAGATGGCCCATCGCGGAACGATATTTCTGGACGAGATCGGAGATCTCTCTCCGGATGCCCAGGTCAAGCTTTTGAGGGCCATCGGCGAGAAAGAGATCGTCAAGGTCGGAGGGACCGAAACCATCCCCATCGATGTGAGAGTCATTGCAGCGACCAACCAAAACCTCGAGGAACTGGTCAGGCAAGGGCATTTCCGGGAAGACCTCTATTGGCGGCTTGCGGTGTTGTCGCTTCATCTCCCGCCCTTGAGAGAAAGAAAAGAGGATATCCCTCTCTTGTGCGAATTTTTCATCAAAAAATTCAACAAAATCATCAAGAAACGGATCAAGGGTGTCTCGAACGAGGGCATGGAGCTCTTGAGGATCTATGCATGGCCGGGCAATGTCAGGGAGCTGGAGAGCGTTCTGTACGAAGCCATGGTCCTGAGCAACGGTCTGTGGATCGAGGAGGAAGACCTCCCAGCGCGTTTTTCGGAGATGGAAAGCTATGAGGAAGACAACCTTATCGATCTTGGGAAAACGCTGCAGGAGACCATCCGGAAGCTGACAGAGACCGTAGAGAAAAGGATGATCCGCAGGGTCTTGAAGGAAACCGGAGGGAACAGGACAAAGGCAGCGGAAAAACTGGGAGTCAGCCGGAAGACGCTATTCAATAAAATGACCCAATATGAGCTTCACACTCCCCGATAGAAAAAAGAGTATGCCGGCTGATAAACGGCTTTGATTTTTCACCGGGCCGGGGTCACCGAAGACCTGTTCTATAAAGGAAGCTGGATCAAGAAGGTCGCTCCCCCTGAGGGAGATTTCTCCGCCCAGATCCTTCCGCCGTGTTCCTCGACGATCCGGCGGGCGATGGACAGCCCCAGTCCGGCTCCTTTCTTTTTGCCGTAAGAAACGAAGGGTTCGAAGATGCGGTCCATCAATTCCGGCGGAACGCCTGGTCCCGTATCGGTAAAGCTCAGGTTGACCCGGTTGTTATCCCTGCCTGAGGTAATGGTCAGCTTGCCCCCCTCCGGCATAGCATCCCGGGCATTGGCGACGATGTTGTGGATGACCTGAGCCATCCGGTCGGAATCGATCTTCACTTCTCCTTCATATCCCCGATTTATATCGACACGGATCTTCCGTTCTTTGAAGTCCACCTGGAAGACATCGATGACTTCTTGGATGAACCCGTCCAGAGAACAGGTAGCGAAATGTGTGGACATGTGGCCGTCTCGGGAAAAATCCAGAATTCCTTGAACGGTACTTATCAAGCGGCGGGCCGCTGCCACGATCCCGTCGCACATTTTTTTTCGCACTTCGATAGAAACTTCCGGACGGGCAAGGAAATCGGCGCTGTTGATGATTCCGCTCAGCGGGCCTCTTAGGTCGTGAGCGACGGTGCCGGCTACCCTGCCCACGGCCGCCAACCGTTCCGCCTCCATGGTCTGCTGCCGCAGCCGGGCATTTTCGATGGCCACTCCCAGCTGGTGGCCGATGGCTGTCAGGAGGTTCAATTCATCCGGTCCGAAGGCATGGGGAGTACGGGAGCCCGCCCCCATAAAGCCTATGATTCTTTCCACAGACCGCAGCGGGACTTCCACGCAGGATCCGATTCCTTCGGCGAGGACTATCCGGCGGTCTATTTCCGATGGAAACGGGAAGGTCTGGGTTTCTTCGATGAGCACCGGTTCCTCGTTCTGGATAGACACGCGCGGTCTTTTTCCGGCTACCGAGTTGGCCTGAAGCCATTCCAGATATTCCTTGGAAAAACCGCGGGCATAGACCGTGCGCAGCTTTTCGGTTTCCGGCTCGATGAGCCGAACCGTGACGGCGTCCACGCCGGTCACATCCAATATCTTATCCACGGCACTGGTCAGCAGGGAATCAAGGTCCAAAGCCCGGTTGATGACAGCGGCGATGGCGTTCAGGACGGAAAGCCGCTGGGCTCTTCTCTGTGTTTCTTCGAATAACTGGGCATTGGCGATGGCGACCCCCAGCTGCTGGCCGATCGCATTCAGGAGATCTAGGTCCTCCTGGTTGAAAAAACCGGGAGTCCGGGAGACCAGGCCCAGTGTTCCCACCAGCCGGTCCTGAGCCATCAATGGTGCCTGGGCCAGAGAACGGTGGCCGACTTCTTTCAGCAGCTTCCGCACCTGCGGGCTGACACGTGTATCAGTCCACATGTCATCGGAGAGACTCGGCTTAGCTTCGCGTGCAACCCAGCCCACAATTTCCTGGGAAATCGGGAAGCGCTTGGCATGCCGGACATAGGCTTCGGACAAACCCCGGTAGGTGGCCAACACGAGGCTCCGGTCCTGAGGATCCAGCAGCCGGATGGCCCCGCCCTGGGCCTTGGTGACCGCGATGACCCGGTCGAGAGCCTGCTGCATCAGGGCATCCAGATCCGGCGGGCGGTTGACGGTCTCGGCAATGGAATAAAGGGCGGACAATTCCTGGTGGTGATGGGATAACTGTTCGAAAAGGCGGGCTTTGTGGATGGCGGCTGCGGCATATCCGGCCAGAGTTTCCACAAGGGCCAGGTCGCCGCTGTCAAATGCGCCGGCCTTATCGTGGACCAAAACCAGCGTTCCGATCAGATCGCCGCCGGCGATAAGAGGCAGCCCGATATAGGATTGAAAAGGCTTTTCTCCGGGAAGCAGTTCGGGCTGGATGTCCCTCCGGGCTGACCGGTCGGGAATCCACAGCGGTTTTTTGTGTTGGACGACCCAGCCGGTGTAGCCCTTTCCCGGCGGGCAGGATGAACCAAGGGGAAAAGAGCGGTCGGGCGAGCAGCGAAGGGCCCGGAGCACGAGCGCCTCTCGTTCCGGATTCCACAGGCTGATCTCTACCAGGGAGCAAGGGACCAGCTCGGCCACGGCACTCACGATGCTGTCCAGTGTTTCCTGGAGATCCAAAGTCGCACCGGTCTTGCGGGCGATCTGGCTGAGCGCCTCCAACTGCTTGGCTGTCTGTGATCTCGGCTTTGCCACGTATCCCTCGAACGTCCACCCCCGGTACATCTCTAAGATTACCACACATGCTTTTGGAGTTCAATCACAGCGATTGTTCTTGTCATCGTGTATTCTTATTCCTGTGATACACCGGACTTTTGGGGAACGAGGAAATTCCGGTAATTCGCCTCAGTGTCTTCTGATACCAAAGAACGATGATGATTTCTCGAACA
>Ga0180438_10002784_pt1 | contig 27685 bp, 18 predicted proteins | sample SS_ome_12_FD_132455 | JGI IMG/M metagenome (GOLD analysis project Ga0180438, IMG submission 132455) | Hypersaline lake sediment archaeal communities from the Salton Sea, California, USA - SS_3_D_2 metaG | ecosystem: Environmental > Aquatic > Non-marine Saline and Alkaline > Hypersaline >...
ATCTTCCGCGCCGATGATGACCCTACCCGCGGTTACGGCGGGTGACCCGGAAATGGCTTCGCCGATGTCGTACGACCAGATTTCCCGGCCGTCGGAGAGGCGGACGATGTACAGACGACCGTCGACAGACCCGAAGACGATCCTGTCCTTGCAGATAACAGGGGAGCTATCCACGTCTCCCTGGGTGAGGAACGTCCAGATACGCTGGCCTGTATGGGCGTCGATGCAATGCAGCCGGTAGTCACGCGATCCGACGACGATCCTGTCATCTGCGATGGCCGGACAGGAAAAAAACGCAGCGCCCTCTTCCGGGTCTTCGTACGTCCATACGATTTTCCCCGATTCCAGGTCCACGCAGAAGAGCTGTCCGTCGTAATTTCCCACATAGGCACGGTTCCCGGATACCGACGGAGAGCCGGCCACGTAAGACTTCACGTTGATTTTTACGATGCTCTCCCCGGCATCGCCCGATACGCGATGGAGAAGGGCATCGCATCCGCCGAATATCACGCTGTTTTGATAAACGGCGGGTGCACCGTTGATGAAGTTTTTTGTATCGTACATCCAGAGGCGTTCTCCGGTTTCAGGATCGACGCAGTGCATTTTGCTGTCATAACTGCCCACGACGATTTGTTTTCTCGTGCCGTCTGCCGAATTGACCCAATTGGCCGAACCGATGATCTTACCTCTTGATTTATACGACCACTTTAACGTGCCGTTGATGGCATCCAATGCGTACAGCTCACCGTCCAACGATCCAATGTACACGGTTTTATCCAGGACCAGGGGCGAGGCTTCCAACGCAGAACCTGTATCGAACGCCCACACCGAATCGCCCGTAACAAAATTCAGGGCGTACAGCCTGCCGTCGCTGGACGCGACGAATACCAGGCCTTCTCCGACGACCGGTGTCGATACGATGTCATCTCCGGTCTTGAATGTCCAGAGACGGCGTAAAGAGTCGGGAAGTGATTCCTCCGTTATTCCGGACAGTTGATTATTCCCGCGGAAAATCGGCCATAGGGCCGTACCTGTATCGGATGCGTTCTGATGGGATGTTTGGCTATCCCTGCCGCATCCGAACAAGACATACATTATTATAAGAAGAACAGCCGGAATTTGGGGTGATGTCAATCGCATACTATCCTTTCACAGCTTTGCGCATTCGTCGATATGTTCGCCGTCTTTGAAAGCCAACGCTCCGGTGGGACAGGCTTCCACGCATCGGGCGGCTGTTTTTGCCAACGCTTTATCCAGAGTCTGGTTCAGGGGGACACCGATGCGGACGTTAAAGCCCCGGCCGATGAACGTCAATCCAAGGTCCTCACCCGATGCTTCTGTGATGCGCACACAGAGTCCGCATTTGATGCATTTTCCGGGTTCATAGACAACGACCGGGTGATGGACGATCCTCTCGATGATTTTCCGATCGTATCCGTTAAAGTGATGGGAATGAACCCGGTAGACCTGGGCGTATTGCCTTAATTTACATGTATCCGGCTTTCGGCATTCGCAATGCAAACACCGGGCTGCTTCCAGGGCAGCCTGTTCCGGTGTCACGGCCTCGGAGGGAGACACGTTCACGGAACCCTCGTTCAGGAATGTTCGATATTTTTGTTGATTGGCCAGATGGACGAATGACTCGATCTCCTCCGGTCTCAATTTGTTCACCCGCGAATGAAAGGGATTATCCGTATCCAATCGGGTTTCATTATTCAAAAACCGGCTCACGGAAAATGCCATGCTCCTGCCGTGGGCCACGGATCGAACGGCCATCCTGCCTGCACGGACGGCGTTGCCGCCGGCGAACACACCTTCCATACTGGTCTCATACGTACGTATGTTCACGTGGATGCCTGCATCGGTGGATTCGAGTCCAAAATCGTCGCACGTCTCACGCTGAATTTCTCCCAGGGCCAGTATGACAGCGTCGAAATCCTTGCTCAATGAATCCAGAGGGATATCCTTACCGATACGGATTTTCATCTTGAAATCCGCACCCAAATGTCGGATAATATCGATTTCGGAGTCCAAGACAGACCGGGGCAACCGGATTTCCGGCACACCGTAACGAAGCAAGCCTCCGGGCTTGTCTCGCTCGTCCATGACCGTACAGTCGTAACCCTCCTGCAAAAGATAATACGCCGCAGATAGTCCAGTGGGTCCGCTTCCGACCACGACCACATGCTTTCCAGTCCGTGGTTTGCGTTCAGGTATAGACGGAGGATCATCGGTTAAATGGGCATCGGCTACGACCCGTTTCAGGAGACAGATAGCAATGGGTTGATCCACCTGACCGCGCCGGCATGCCTTCTCGCAGGGAGCCGGGCAGATACGGCCCAGTACAGCAGGAAGAGCAATGGTCTGTTTTACAGTCATCAGCGCATCACGTATGTTTCCATACTCGATCTGTCTCAGCATCAACGGAATGTTCATGTGTGCAGGACAGGCACGCTGGCACGGTCCCTGGCAGTCGCCCACATGATCGCTGAGAAGGAGCTCCAGGGCCGTTCTTCGCGCATCCTCCACCTCCTGACCATCGGTATCGATATCCATGCCCTCTTCTGCAAGCGTTGAACAGGCGGGCAGCAATCGGCCGCTGTTTTTATCTCTGACAACACAGAGCATGCAGGATGTGAAATGGGGGAGACCCTCCTGGAAACACATCGTGGGTATGAAAACACCCATCTGCCGGGCAGCGTCCAGGAGCGTGGTTCCTGTACTGACTTCGATGTCTTTATCGTTGATTTTCAGTCGTATTTTATTCATGTATCTTCGTTACTCGAATCGTATTTGAAAAGAGAAAAAGTATGAATTTGTCATATAACCTCAACCGCTTTCACCGGACAGGCCTGCATGCATGTGCCGCAGCGGGTGCATTTTTCGGTGTCGATTTCATGCTTTTCATACGGATGCATTTCGATGGCACCGGCGGCGCAACGCTGGGCACATCGGGTACAGCCGATGCATTCATCGGTTATGGTATACGAGATCATATCTTTGCATTTACCAGCAGGGCAGCGTCCCTGGATGTGAGCCTCGTATTCTTCCCGAAAATAGCGGAGGGTTGTCAACACCGGATTCGGGGCGGTTTTACCCAGACCGCAGAGACTCGTCTCCTGTATCCACTTGGCCAGGTGCTCCAGAGCTTCGATGTCGCCTTCTTTGCCCTGTCCCGTACACAGACGATCGAGGATTTCCAGCATGCGTTTGGTGCCGATACGGCAGAACGTGCACTTTCCGCAGGATTCGACCTGAGTAAAGGCCATAAAATAGCGGGCGATATCGACCATGCAATCGGTTTCGTCCAGGACGACCATCCCACCGGAGCCCATCATGGCACCGGCCGACGTGAGGTCTTCGTAATCCACGGGTGTGTCCGCCAGATGGTCGGGAACACATCCACCCGATGGGCCACCCACCTGTATGGCCTTCAATTTTCTATTGTCGGGAATGCCGCCCCCGATGTCCTCCACGATTTGCCGGAGAGTCGTTCCCATGGGAACTTCGATGAGGCCGCTGCGTCGGATTTTTCCGGCCAGGGCGAAGGTTTTGGTTCCCTTACTCTCAGCCGTCCCCAGTTGCGCGAAATTTTCCGAACCGTTGCGTATGATCCACGGAACCAGAGCGTAAGTCTCTACGTTGTTGACCAGCGTCGGTTTTCCCCAGAGACCTTTCTCGGCAGGATAGGGTGGTCGGAGGCGAGGCATGCCCCGTTCGCCCTGGATGGCGGCCATCAGGGCCGTCTCCTCACCACAGACGAAGGCGCCGGCTCCGGCCACGACTTTGATGCGGAAATTATGATCGGATCCCAGAATACGTTCGCCCAATAAATTCTGGTCTTCACAGATGTTCAACGCTTTCCGGATGCGATGGTTGGCCAGGGGATACTCGGCACGAACGTATATGAATCCTTCGTGAACATTCAAGGCAAGAGACGCGATGATCATGCCTTCGATAACACGGAATGGAAACGATTCCAGAATCATCCGGTCCATGAACGCACCGGGATCGCCCTCGTCTCCGTTGCAGACGATGAATTTTCCGTCTCCCTCCGCCGCCCGAACAGAGTTCCACTTCTCGCCGGTGGGGAAGCCAGCCCCACCCCGGCCGCGGAGGCCGCTGGTCACGATGTCTGCGATGATTTCATCGGGGGACAGTTGGTTCAGGCATTTCTTCAATGCCTGAAAGCCGTCCTGTTTGATATATTCGTCCAGGTCGAGAGGGTCGAGAGTTCCGTTATGTTCGGTCACCAGATGGCATTGACTTTCCGAATAACACGCGTCCGGGCCGTTGCGCGTATCGATGGCGTATCGGGTGACGGGTTCCCATGATTCATCGGTGTATAATTTCTCCAGCAGATGCGACACGGCGGCCATGCTTCGTCTGCCCAGGGATACGGGCTGAAAATGGTGGAGGAGGATGGTTCGGACATCCTCGGGTTTCACTCTGCCGTACTGGAATTCCCTGCCGTCCTGCATGGCGATGGTGACCAGGGGCGTTTGATAGGCCATGCCGGTGCAGCCGACGGTCTTGAGTTTTACAGGCAGCTTTAGATTCTGTATCTCGCTGCCGAGTGTATCGTATACGGCCCTGGCTCCCGATGCGATGCATGAGGAGCAGAGGCACATGCGCACCTCGCCCCTCAGTAGTTTATCGTTTTTACGCGACGCAAACCGTTTCTCACCACCGCTGGTTTGTGCGGATAAGAAGTCGCGCAGGACCTGAGGTACGGTGTCTGGACGTAGAAATCCATACGTAATGTCATCGATGAGTACGGCCGGTGCCAGCATGCAGCATCCCAGGCACGCGACTTTCTCCACCGTGAACAGACGATCTGAGTCGGTGTCGTCATCTTCTGGGATGGAGAGATATTGCTTGAAAGCCTCGTAGATGGATTCGCCTCCCATCACGTGGCAGGCCGTACCGATGCATACCTTGATGGCGTAACGCCCTGCAGGCCGCAACCGGAATTGGGAGTAAAATGTCGCTATTCCGGTAATAGATGCCGGGGTGATGTCGCTGATTTCACAGACGCGCTGGAGGGCCTCGGCGGGCAGGTAGTTGTATGTCTCCTGAATGGCCTGCAGGATGGGAATCACATCGCTGGGCGCTTTACCGATCTCTGATACGATGCTGTCAACCACATTCAAATCAATGGTATCTTCTGCATTCTGATGTTTTGGATCATTCTTATTCATATGTGTTCGATATCTTACGTCTTAAATTCCAGTTCAGATTAAAATAATAAAAATGAGAAACTAAAACAATCCTCGATGATTTAAAAGACCGGTCTGACGATTGGGATAAATACGGACTTTAGAACGTCCATGTGATCTAATGAAACCGATCTGCAATCGATCGAATATGTATATGTCGTTCTTCATCGAGTTTATCTCTCCGTATGATACGGCATCATAACGAGAACCAGTGGTTGAATTTGATCAGAAAAACGTCATGGGGATACAGATGGAATAAGTCGTGCATGCCGTTTCTGAATGAGAATTCCCCATGAGACATATCTTCTGTTCTCCCTTGGGACCAAACGGCGTAGATTGTCGATCCGGGCGAATATTCCCAACGGATCACCAAGTTGGAGTTGAACTGCATGAATGTGAAATCCGGGTTGTCGAATGTATAATCGATTATGCCGTCTCGGTTCTCGTCGATGCCGATCTCTTCATCCTCGTCGTTGTACTCCATCTGATCCATCCCGTACAAAGAATACCGGTCTTGGAATCGATGGGCCCGCGGAACGGTGATCTTCTTAAAGTCCATGTATTTCCCGGACGAGAGAAAGGGCTGGCCGTAGTACTGGATCGAAAGCTCGGGTGTCAGGCAGATGTTCAGACGGAAGGTGAGACTGACGGTTTTTTGATCCAAAGCCGCACAGATGTATCGTTTGTCCGGGGCCACATCCTCTGTTGTCACGTATTTCAGGTTGTTCTTGTAGATTTCGACAAATGGATTGATGGAAATTTCCAGGGCGTTGTGAGGACGGTATCTTGTACCAAACATAAACCAGAGATTTTTAAAATAGCGATCCTCTCCATTCATATACAGGACCATCGCATTGAACTGGATTTTTTTACTCTGGTCCGTCTCAAGCCGTGAGATCAACGCCCACATTCCGGGCAGGAGGATGGATGGACCTCCTTGGAGCTCGTACGGTGAGAGGCTCTGGGTTTCCCCCCGGAGGTGAAGAAAAATGTTCCAGTTGTTTTTAAATCCCAGACTGAAATCCGTGTGGGCACCTTGATTGATGATGTGACCTCCGAAATCCCAGTTCTTCCAGATATTGATGTGAGCACTGAAGTCTCTGAAAATACTGAATGGTTTCCATGTGACATATCCGGTCTGCAGCCATGCCTTGAGAACGTCCGCCGAGCGAAGGTAGCCCAAATCGTTCAACTCCAGACCGGGCGACCGCCAGGAGAGGTTGGCCAGATACCGAATGTGACCGCCGCCGCATTTGCTGAATTCCAGGGTGCCGCCGTGTCCAGAGAGGGAGGTGCGGCTGGAATCCACGGCCACGTAATCGGCATCGGGTCTCTGGAAAAACCGAACGGGCGATTCCTGGGCTTCTATCATAGCTTCCTGGCTGCCCCGGATGTGACTGAAGACCGTCTTAACCGTGAGGTTGTACTCTTTGTTCTTGAAGTACTGCAGAAAATCCAATCCGCCGGTAAAAGCCGAGCGTGGGATGAAATTGAGCTCCGGCCTGTCGATCTTTCGATTCACAGCTGTCACGATGCCACCCAGGATCGTATTACCTTCCTGAAAATCCTTCTGAATCCGACCGATGCAGTAATTCGTCATCGGCTCGACAGACTCAAATCGGCGTTGACCAATAAAATCGATTTCGGCTTTCTCATGCTGGGTGATACTCTCCAGTATGCCGACAGACAAGCCGTCTCTGGTCTTTCCTGTCAGCTTGGCCGCTCCGATGATGGATGTCCTGTCAGGAATATCTGCGAATTCGTCATCTTCGATATCGGGATCATGATGGGGAAGTCTTCCGATTCTCCGGGAGTAGAACAGGTTGTCTCGTGAAAAATTACCCAGGTTCGTGATGTTAAAATTGAAGATATTCTTCCCTTCGATGAAGAAGGGCCTTTTTTCTTCGAAGAATGTCTCAAACGTGGTCAGGTTAATGACCGACGGATCGGCTTCCACCTGACCAAAGTCAGGATTGATCGTAAAGTCCAGGGTTAGGTCGCTGGTGACACCGACCTTGCCGTCAAGGCCGCCCAGGAGACTTTTTTGCTGACCCGGTTCGAACGGATTGTTCACTTCCTTCTTTAAATGGTGATAACTGCCCAGGAAATACGGCTGGAGCTCAATTCGTCTTGAAGAGGGAATTCCGGTAATGCCGTGCAATTCACCGAATAGACTGGCGAATCCTTTGCTTTCTGTCGGTATCAATTTCCATCGAGACCACTCGTTGAGTCGATGTATACCCCGTTCCACGTCCAAGCCCCAAACCTGATTCAGCTGATTACTGAAACGCAATTGACTGAAGGGGATTTTCATCTCTGCCATCCAGCCCTCATCGTCGATGGATGTTTTTACATACCAGATCGGATCCCAGTTCATGTCGAAGGAGCCACCGTCTTCGTACGAAATACAGTCGGTTTTCACACCCCCTGCCGTGACCAGGAAGAGGAACGCCGTGCGGTGATCGTGGTAGCTGTCGATCCAGACATCCACGAAATCGCTCCCGGGATCGTCCCTTCGGGCGATACGGCGATCGATTTTTTCGGGCTCTGTATCGAACGCCCGAATGAGCACGTACAGATTTTCATCGTCGTACAGTATCTTGAAAGCCGTTTCCTGAGAAGGATTTTCACCCTCGTTGGGTGTGTTTTGCAGAAAGCCGGCCTCCCAATCGGTTTTCATCCATGCCGGGTCTTCTCCACGCCCGTCGATGATGGGCGGCTTCGGATTAATGCATTGTGCCGTAACGATCTTCTGCTGGGCCCAGAGAGAAACGGTTTTCGGCTGCAGCAGAGACAAAATGATCGGTATCGTCCAGAGAGATTTCTTCGTTATTGTCACTTCAAGCCTCGCAACAGGTCGTTTTCGTTTGAATTTCCGTTCGATGATTCCATGTATCCCTGCACAAGCAGACGTTGAATCCGGCATTGCCCGGAGGTTCGCACCCGTACTTAGTGTAAATTTCGGCGAGTCCGTTCTTGATCGTACGATAGAAGTCCAGTCCCGGTGCTTCGGCGATGTTCAAGACGGGCCTTCCGTGGGGTATCCAGACCGATGCAATCGGGACGACCCCGCGACGGGCAAGGCATTCGGCGCCTTCCAGAAAGCTTTCGGCCGGTTCGACACCCACGACAAAGGCGCTGCACGACCGATTGGGGCCGTATTTTTCTGCGATGTATGTCAAAGTATCGATCTGGCGATCCCGTCCCGTAAAACGTGATTTGCCCGGACAGATTTGTTGAAACAGGGTTTCGTCCCAGACCTCAATGTCACAGGCGATACGGTCAGCACCGGCCTGCAGGATGGCATCGATGACGTGCGGGTCGGCCGGAGGTGATGTGTAAATCAGCATCTCACCGGTCACGTTGTAGAGGCCGGCCGTATTGTCGATGGCATTCAGCATATCCACGACGAGATGCGTTTCGGCTCGCGGATCCATAGAAGAGCCGCCGGTGAGCTGGACGTAGGATGCCACTTTTTCGATGTTTATTGTATAATCCACGATCTCTGCGACGTCCTGAGGTGTCGGCGAGGGAAAGTCCGGCTTTCCTTCTCGAGCGAGCTGCTCTGTGAAGCTTCCGGGAAAGCAGAATTTACAAGCATGGCCTGCTTTGGCGTACTCGCATGGCCAGAGGTACGGAAAGGACAGCACATCATGCCCCTGCAATACGGCCGCGCCCTTGAACGGCATGCCGCTGGATGTCGTTTGTTGGTAAAATTCGGTTTTCTGGGGAAAATCGACATGGGTAATGAAATCGCCCTGATACGCCAGGTAGGCGTTGTCTTTCTTGTCGATGTCCATGCTGAAGGGAGATTGGGATCCCACATGACTCATATGTACGATGGTATCGTCGGGCAAGACAAGACAGTTGCATGCCTGGGGATCCATGTGGGGTGATAAACGTTTCGTCTGCCCGAAGTGTTCATAGATTCTGGAAGAGATGTCTATCCCCTTCGTGATGAGCAGTATTTTCAGATCAAGGGAATCGATGGATTTACCGTTGAGAGTGTAGGTTTTTAGCATCGCATTGGCTCCATTCATAAGATTCAACTTCGGTGATCGGGCTTTCTATTGTTCACCCGTTATACAGTAAAGATGTTTTTCTCCGCGGACGTACATTCGATCCCCGACGAATGCGGGCGTGCACGAGGAAGGCTCTCCCAATCCAGGCTCATTGATGGATTTATACACTTTATCTGCTTGAAATATGTGCATCACGCCCTGCAAGTCCATGGCATAGACGCGGCCGCCAGCCAGGATAGGGGAAGCATAGAAGCCATCGTCGAATTCCTGGTACCAATACGATTCTCCGGTCTTGGCGTTCAGACAGACGATGTATCCGTAACTGGTGGCGATAAAAAGGTATTCATCCGTGGCCAAAGGGCTCGACGTGTCGGGCATGTCTTCGTCGTACTCCCAGACCAGTTCGGCTCCTGCGGATGTGAGCTGAATACCGGCCACCACGGCGTAGTCGTTGGCCGCATACACCCATCCGTCGGCATAGGCAGCCGAGGGGCCCATCTCTCCGCCCATGCAGTCCAGCCCCCACAGCTTGACACCGGTTCTGGGATCGTAGGCGTCTACAGAAGTGCTGTTGGTCAGGATGAGCTCCATACGGTTGCCGGTATTGACGCATATGGGGGACGACCAGGAGATGACCGACCGTTCCGCTCTCCACACGGTTTCACCCGCGGATACGTCCAGGGCCAGGAGGCGGGATCGTCTGTTCTGATCGTACTGGACGATGAGGAGATTCTCGAAAATCAACAAGGAAGAGGCATGACCGTAATGGTTGTCGGGCACACCCAGATTCTGGGCCCAGACCCGGTTGCCGTCGACATCGAAACTGATGAGATCTCCTGTGGGAAATATAGCACAGACAAACCGGCCGTTGGTGGCAACCGTGGAAGGTGCATGCCCTGTATCCGTATGTATCCTTGGTGGAGTCTCTGGACTGCCCGGGATTTCCGTCACCGGTTGTTGCCAGCGGATGGCTCCGTTTTCTGCGTCGAAGCAGTAGACTTCCTGGCCGTTATTATCCCCGCCCGTGAGGAAAATGCGGTCTCCCCATACCACCGGAGAGCTGTAGCCGAGTTTGGGTACTTCTACTTTCCAATGTATGCCCTTACCGCTTAGCCCGTCCCAGTCAGTGGGAGGATGTTCCGAGGAGGCTACGCCGATGCCGCTGGGGCCCCGGAAGTTGGGCCAGTTTTCGTTGAAAGCTTCGGTGGAGTTCATCTCAGAAACGTTTTCAAACGTGATCCGGGTGATCTCATGGTGAGAGATGAGAGCAGTCACCAAGGTCGTAGCCAGGAGACAGACGCCGCCTGCTACGATCCACTTCCTGGCTTTGATGGCCGTGAGCCATGAATCATCCGCGTCGGGGCACCCTTCGGGTGCGGGCATACGTTGCCTCAAAGAGCCCATGAGTCTCAGCGAGATGAACAGGACGGCAAAACTGCCCATCAGGAGCAATCCGCCCGTGCGAAGCTGCCACTGGCTTGTGAAGTAGGCCTTTCTCGCCAGTAAGTCCAGGGAGCGAATTTGATCCTTCAGCGTTTGGTTTTGAGGATCCTCCTCCAGCATTTCCATCAGCGCGGTGAGCGATGGACTGTTGAGGGGATCGACCACTTTTGTCTGGATATAATGGGCGATGAGCAGGATGCAGAGGATCAACCCGAATCCGGCGGCCGCGTAGGCCACTCCACGGAATGCGTGATAGATGTGTTGTTTCGAGAATATTTTTTGCAATGTTTTTAGAGTCATCGTCCTTCCGTTTTGTTTTTGAGTCGAACACGTTCTTTGGGACAGTACAGGAAACAGCGGCCGCAACTGAGACACGACGACCGATCTGGTACGTAATCGGTCCGTTTGCGGCGTACGGAGAGTCCATAAAGTTTGCCGAAGAAAACGAGGCCGAGAAATCCACCCAGGTACCAACCGCCTTTCTGATAATCCTTTCTGATGGTCATGGCTTCCTGGATCAAGTCTTCGACCGTTTTACCCTGGGAGCGGTATGTCCGGCTCTCCACGGTGGTTTCCCTGACGATGCCGGCATCTTCCTTCAGGATTTGCTCCGCCAGCCGAACTCTCGGATGGACTCTCGACAGGATTCCGTCCAGTCTCGAAACCGCCCATCCGCCAGCGATGATCATGGCCGGCAGCAGGATCAGCATGATGGCCAGCCGTCTCGTGCCTTGAGCACGCGTTTCCGGTGCTTTTTCGGGCGTGGGCTTCAGGATGGCGTCCACGGGGCAGACGTCTTCACATAAACGGCATTGCACGCAGTCGTCGGGCGTGATGGTCACGTGTCGTCGGGACAGTCGGGACATCCATCCTAACAAAACGCCGTAGGGGCAAAGGAACCGGCAGTAGGGCCTGGCTACAAAAACGCTCATCACCAAAAACACGCCACTGATGAGGATCAAGGTGAAATTTCCACTCAGACGGAAGATAGATACGAAGGGATCATACTGGCAGATGATGAAGGCCGATCCTGAGGCCGCGAACAACACGGCCAGTCCCAAATAGAGATAGGGAAGAAGGCCCAGAACTTGGGAAAGCCAGGCGGGCAGCTTGGTTTTTTTGTAGGATATGATATCCTGTACAGCACCCAGCGGACAGACGGCGGCGCAGAAGGTGCGTCCGAAAAAGAGGGTGAAGATCAGAGGAAAGATGAAAAAAGCGACGACCGCTACGGGAAGCAAATATGACGAGTCTGCCAGGGCCAGGGCTATATTCTGGGTAGCCCCCACGGAACAGACGCAGCCTCTCCGGATGAATCCAAAATAGGCAAGGCTGAAAATCATGAGTATGAAAAGCGACCGCCTGGATCGTGTTTTGAGTGCGAAATAACTGGCCAGGCTCAACGCGGTCACCAGCAGGAATACATCCACGTACTCCCATGCCTGAGAGCGGGGTTCGGGTGTGGTGGTCAGGGGCTGCTGGTAGTCGGTTTCGAATTCAGGCTTGGGGAATCGGTCCTGGGCAAAGGAAGTCATCGTCGCGGCGAAACCAGATATAAGAATGACATAAACCAGAACCGTTCTACGAAAAACCCGTCGAATTTTTATCAAAGGCTTTCTGCTGATAAGTCCTTTCCCAGGAGACGACGGCTTCCTCATATCGCTCTTTGAAACATAAGATATCCCGATTCTGTTGGAAAATGTACTTCTCTTACCGCTCATAACGATCCTTGTTTGCCCTTCAGGATATACGGCGAGTCTGCCGGAACACGGCGGAAAGCCCCGGAGGGGCAGACCTTGGCGATGGCGCATTCGTTGCAGTTAAGGCATCGGTCGTGACGTACTTGCAGGTACAGGGAGCCGTTTCCGAAGGCGTTGCATCCCTTGACGCATTTGGCGCAGCCTATGCACGTCTCCTCATCGATGGTGTATTCGTAAAACGGGTCTTCGATATAGGTTCGCTTGATGGCACCCGTCGGGCACAATTGGTTTTCTGCGGCCGTGTCCAGCTCCTGGGCGTCGGGCTGGTGGTAACCACCGCACAATTCGCAGTAGCCGCAGACGTCGTAGGCATGGACACACTTCACGGCCGACGGGTTGAGTACACAGTAGGTGGCGCATCGCTCGCATTGGACGCAGATGTGGGGATCGATCTGCCAGACTGTGTTTTTGGATCGGGATTTGCTGACGAGAAGGCCTGCCACGCCGCCCAGGCCGAGGGCGGACAGCGTTCTAAATCCATCCCTCAGGAAATCCCGTCGTTTGATTCTATTCTCATCGTGATTGTCGTTTTTCATCGTCGGCTTCTACTGGTTGTTTGTTTTCATCGAAACTTTCGCGGACGCTGCCTGTGGCAGTGTGCATTCGGAGAACCGCCGGCATCCGTCACAAATGCCCTGGTTAATACAAGATTGAGAATCCTCGGTCGTCTTCTGTCTGCGCGACATCAATTTGCCACCGATGAGGAGAAGTGTGCCGAATGCCGTTTTTCGGCCGAGGCTACGGAGGAATTCACGGCGGTTTAATCGTTGTGTGTTCATCATGGTTCGTATTCCATCTATCAGGGTTCTGTGATAGATTTCTGTTGAAATATCCGCACCGCTCTTTTCTTGGGATCCAGGACCAGGATGCGTCCCGATGAATCGACGGCGAGGTCCAGTCCGACGGTGCCTTCCTCGAATTGTTCGGGCCCGGCGATTACGGCCTCCAGATTGCCGGTTTGATCGTATACTTTCACCCGAGGCAGCCCTTTCTCGCTGGTGACAAATCGCCCGTCGGGCAAGATGACGATGTGGGTCGGATTGCAGCATCCACAGAAGCCCCGGATGCCCCAGGATGCTTTGCCCCAGGACGAACGGAAACGGCCGTCGCGGGTATAGTTCTCTATACGGTGCCGGCCCGTATTGACCATCCAGATATGGCCCTCATACCCGATGGCCACATCGAAATAAGGGCTGGGAATGACGAGTCCTTTGCCATCGTCGGCGCTTATGCTGTCACCCAGACGTCCAACAACATTTCCTGAAAGATCGTACCTGAGGACGACTTTATGGCCGGCATCGGCCACAAAGACATCGTTTTCTCCTACGGCTATCGACGTGATCAGAGCGTTCTCGTCGAGCCTGTCCCACGCGCCCACTCTTTTTCCTTCATCATCGAATACCTCGACATGATCGATCATGCCCAGGTAGAATCGGCCTTCGGGTGACGCGGCGATGCATCGCGCGGGCTCACCCAGGTCGATTCGCGAAACGGGCTGACCCTCGAGATCGAAGATAAAGAGCGCATGATCGCCGGAGACAATAATGCGACCGTCCTGATCCGCAGCCAGAGCGTAGAGCGTCTCGGCCGGGATATCGATACGGCCAGCTTCCCGGTAAGTCATCCATTTGGGCTCGACTTTACGGAAGTCGTCCAGGTTGTACTCGTACGGATTTGGCTTTTGCCCGGCCTTTTTACAGACAACACCGCCCAAATGCACAGCAACCAGAACGATGGCCGCTGCTGCCAGTCCGGTGAGAATAGATTGTACTAAATTAGCGTCCTTTTTCATAGGGTTCTTCTCCTTGCGCTCCGCATTATCGAACGTCGATGCAGATCAGACGCTTAGAATCCCTGAGTAGCAGTCTTCCTCCTGCCAGAGCGAGAGGCCCCCAGGCATCGAAACCGTCCAGGACCTTAGCCCGGGCCAGTTGCCGGTATCCGTTGGTAGTTGCCTCGATCATCGTCAGGACACCGTCATCATTCAGGATGAACATTTTCCCATCGGCGATGATGTAAGGGCCCAGGCCGAATCGATTCGTCTCCCCGCTGGACCAGACGAGCCGGGTACAGTCATCGGGATGATAACATACGAATTGTTCGCGCAACCGGCCGGCGTCCTTTGGTTGTATGCTGAAGAGATGTCCGCTCCAGTACAGGGGCGTTTGCTGCTCGGAGGCAATACCTGCATCGGGTTTAAATTCCTGGAGTTTTTCCACGGTGTAGGCGCCGTTGGTCTCTGTCACCCTCAGCATCATGCTGCCCACACCGTAACCTGCGGTCAGAAAGATCCTTCCATCGGGCAGGATCACGGGGGAGGGAGCCAGGACAGAATGCGTCCACAGCGTCGTTTCCCACAACACGGCACCCCGGTCTTCTGCATCCATTGAAACACCCACGATGCCGCCGACAGCGCTATAAACAACCATTTTTTTACCGTTCAGACTCATCGGCATCATAGAGACGTGAGACATTTCCCAGCCGTGGGGATTGGGCGTTTCCCAGACAACCTCGCCCGTGGCACAATCGACACCCATCATCAAGACATCCCCGGCCGGTGCGATGACGGCCATTCCATCGTCGATGATCGGGCACTGGCCCGTATACCAGAACGGGACGGTGGTGCCGTAATCCTTCTCCAGGTCCAATCCCCACAAGAAGTCGCCGGTTACCGCATCGGCGCACATCACGTGACACCGGGGTCCGATGGTCACGACGTACTTGTCCGTGACGGCCGGAACGGTTCGTGACATGCCGTGATTCCGCTTCACTTTGACTCGGTACCAGCGCCGCCAGATTTCCTTTCCATCGGCCAGAGAGAGGCAGCGCAGGGCATCGGCGTTCTTTTCTTCGTCGTAATCCAGCAGATAAACGCGTCCGTTTTTCACGGCAGGAGCGGCGTGGCCTTCCCCCAAATCCACTGACCATAAGATTTCAGGGCCGTCGGAGTCCCAACCATCTGCTAAGGACACCCGTTCTTTACTGATGTTGTCGGAATCAGTACCGCGGAACTTCGGCCACGATGCCTCGGAGTCCGACGGAATGCCGTCGTACGTCTCCCCGTATTCCCCGATGGTCACAGTCTCAACGGAAAAACCGGCTCCGGCTTCCACGGGTTTATTGTCCATACCCGGGCCATGAACGACGAAATCGGTTGTGGGATCGGCGGAGAACCACCATCCCAGGCAGAGGAGTCCGATGAGGGATGTCACCCCGGCAGAGAATCGTGTGATAATTTTTTCGCTCTTTGTGCTCATACGCAATAATCTATCTTAGAAAGGTCTCCGCGTTTTGCGCCACCGTGGTTACGGTTGTCTCGTTTACTGCGGTTTTCCCCTTTTCGAATCCCAAGTCCGTGACCCGTATATGATGGAATCGTCGGAAGCCTGCTTCTTCCAGCGTAAGGCGTGTACAGTCCAGCGGACAGCCGTCTATGACCAGTATGTTTTCTGCCGACGCTGTCTGTTTGAGGATGGGATCGACACGGCCTCCGATGCCCGCCAGGCAGAACATGCGACCTTTACCTTCATGGGTTAATTTTCTTGCAGCCCGATCACTGATTTCGCCCGTGTCAGCAGCACCCGAACAGGCGAAGATGAGCTGGGAAGTCCCGGTACAGACATTCATGTTCCTGTTCGGACACATACTTAAATCCCTTTATTTCTAATTTGTTCCATGGTTATTTCTCCGAGGTGAATGGTGGCGTAGAATGAAGCTGCATTTCCTCCGGATTCCCGTTTTTCACCGTACCGTAGGACGGTTTTTCCCTCTTCCGTTCTGCGGATGTCAGTATTCGTCTCAGTGCGGAAATGGTAAAGATGATCGGATACAATTTCTCATCGTACCAGAGACTGGCGAAATACAGACCGATGGGTGCCGCCCGAAGATCGCCATCTTTATTCGTATGCTGTATGAGCCACTGTATACCCCGCTGAACTGCTTCCTCATGTCCCTGAGATGAAAGAGCACCCAGAGCCAGTGCCGTTTCTTCGATGGTGGACGGCACCCCCCGAACTCCGCCCCAGCCGCCGTCGAGATTCTGATTGGCTCTGAGCCAGGCACACCCCTTCTTCAGGAGCGCGTCAACACCCGGCAGGCACCACAATTTTTGTTCCAGCAGGGATAGGATCACCTGAGCCGTTCCGTACGTCGGATTCTCTTGAAGCGCGGCGGACTGATCCCCAAACCAGAGAGGAATCCAACCACCGTCATCCGTCATATGATTCGCAAGATACGCAATACCCTTCTGAATTGCCATATCGATCTTCGACTGCATCGTGCGGGGAAGATCGTCACGCCATGCAGCGAAAGCGCGGAGCGCGTGGGCCGTAATGTCTGGACAGCTTCGATCGAAGGGGAGCTTGCCCCAACCTTTGCAGAAGGTGGGTATGCCGCCGTCCGGATTCTGGAGGTCCAGGAGCCACTGGATGCCCCGGGAGGCAGCCTGTCTTGTCCGATAATCGAATGGGCCCAGATGATGCAGAGCCAACAAGACGCCAGATGTATCGTCAGCATCAGGAACACCACCGGGCCGGTCGGTCCAAGACCACCCGCCAGGAACGGCATGGGTGAAAACGTGTTCCTGGGTGTGCTGTTGATTCAGCAGCCATGTCCGAATGGATTCGCGCTGCCAGTAGGGAAGAAACGGATCGGTCTGGCCGTTGCACAACGCATTCACCGACAGGGTGGTGACCCATGTCGCCAGGTTGGTATCGATGGGCCAACTGCCGTCGGAACGCCGGGATTGTTGCAGAAACCGGATGCCTTGTTTTACGACAGAATGCTCTCTGAAGTCTGAGGCGATTAAACTCATAACGACGAAGCTTGTGAGGGGCGTCGCTTCCAGGTATCCACCGTTCTCCGGCTGGATGTTTTCGAGGATATTCATACAACGATGGGTGACGAGGTTTCGCAGGGCAGCCAAGATCGATCCCTTTTTGGGAGAACGGCGATGCCTGGCCAGCCCGATGGCAATCAGCGCCGGAATGGCATAACTGACCACGGGAAGGCGGAGCCATTTGAACAGCCAATGGGGGAGGATCGCCAGTTCCATGGGAAGCTGGGGCACCCATCGCCAGCAACTGGGTGCCGGCCCGAGGCGTCCGGCCAGGGCACACATCATGAGAATCGGAGCCGAGAATGTTTTATCGTCCCCGTAAAAATCCAGAACGGCCGAAGCGATATCCTCTGGCTCGAGACGTCCTGTCCTTGCTTTCAGCCAGGCTTCGACTTTTTTTAGCGTGTCGGTTTGCCGGCCTTCAGAATCCTTTGCCTGAGTAAAAGCGGACCAGCAGAGCAGCGTGGTACTGAGATTGGTTTTGCTCTCTGGGCTGTCGCCCCATCCCCCGTCAGGATTGATGTTGTGTGCCAGCCAGCTTAAGCCCTTATCAATCTCTGTTTTATATTTCTTATTATCCGCCTGGCCCAGCGCAAACACTGCCACAGCGGTGGCCAGGGGACTGCTGGAGAGCCTGCCCTCCCAGTACCCCTGAGGAACGGCTTCCTGCATCAGGCGTTTTTTACAGCGATGAAGGGTTTTTTCTAAAATATCCAATCGCATACAGTATCTCGTTATCCATGGTTCGCCAATATGCCCAGACTCAGCAATCCATAGAAGGTGTATTCACAGTCTGGTGTGTTATCGGCTATATGTCCACAAAATCCACCGCTATCATGCCACAGAGATTCGATGAACATCAAGGTTCGCTCCCGGATGGACTCCAGAGACACACCCAGACAATGGAGGGCAAACAATGCCGTTGCCGTGGACAGAAGATCGGGAATGGGTGTGTCGGTGGTGGCCACGAATCCACCGTAGGGTCGGTAATGGTCCATAAGCCAGTCACCCAGACCATCGTTTTTACATTCATTATAATGATTCAGGAGAACGGCGGCAGCGGCGGTAACTGTGGTCGTTCCTTTGGATAGTCCGAGTTGATCGGCGTATCCGTTGTCGCTAGATCGCAAAGATTGCAACGCATGTAAGACCCGCTTCGGTTGTTTGATGGTCACGCCCAGGTCTTCATGGGTCAGTACGGCCAGGAACGAGGCATAGATCGAATCGTGGTCTGATTCGAGCAGGAGACGATACCCTCCCATTTCCGTCCGATACGGATCTAGTTTTTTTAGAATTGCGCAGTCGTTTTTATCTCTTTTCAAATCCTCCGGCAATTTACCGAGGCAGCGCGCACAACAGCACAGGTGGATAAAATCCAATCCGCTTCCATCGTCGAAAAGCCGGAGATATCGGGAGAGTTCATCGAAGGGCAGGGGATGGTTCAAGGCTTCCAAACATTCCAAGCCAAACAGGGTATAGTATAAATCGCTTCCCAGTGTCCTGCCCCGGAATCCGCCGTCGGGGTTCATCTGCCCCATCACAAAATCAACGATGGCTGCTTTCGACTCCGATGTAAGAAACGCTTGGGCCGCTCGTGCAGCAGTTCTCATTTTATGGCCGATGGTCATATCGCTGTTATCCTGCATCAACTGATGTTCCGTCTCAACGTGTCTTTCCATAATCTATTAGAACCATCCGATTATTCAACGCTCTCGCGAGTTCTCTCTGGCACGGGTGAGGGTATGACACTCTGTTGATGGAATTCGGTCTTTTCCGACACGCCCCCGAGAATTTTATAAACGAGCCGGAACAGAAGGCTTTTCAACCTTGAATTTTTCAGAAGACGAAGGGCTCTTATGGCTTCGTTCTTGTATTCTTCAAACATCTGCCAGGCCTTTTGTTCCAGTTTCATGTCCGAAATTATTTTACGGATTGTTTCACTGTCGGCTTGTAAACGTTCTCCATGTATCAGCCTCTTCAATATCTCTTTTCGGCCGTTGGCGTTTTCCACGGCCAGGGCCAGCATCAATGACGGCCTGATTACCCTGAAATCGCTGTCGATCCCATCGCCCGTAAAATCTTCGATATCGTCTCGAATCTGGTAGGCAATGCCCAGAGAGTCGCTGTAACACTTTAGGATTTGGCACAATTCACCGTTGGCACCGGCGCATAGGGCACCCAGGGAGAGCGCGACTTCGAAGGCAGGCGATGTTTTTCTTCGGAAGATATCCAATACTTTTTCGGTGCTCAGCCTATCGGGACGTGCTCTCCAGTACAGCTCTTCGCCCTGGCCTAAGCATAGATCCCGATGGCCGTGGGAGGCGGCCGAGAGCATGTGTGCGATTTGATGGGCTTCTGTGCCGCACTCGGCGATGAGCCGGTATCCTTCGCCCACCAGGAGATCGCCGATATTCAGGGCCACGGGCATGCCGTGCTCGATGTGGAGGGTCGGTTTTCCGTACCGGCATGCGTCGTCGTCCTCGATGTCGTCGTGGACCAGGGATGCTTTGTGAAAGCATTCCACGGCCACGGCCAGTCGCTTCATGGTCTCCGGAATGGGTTGATTTGCCCCTTGAATCGCCTGATAGACACTGGTCGCCAGAAAGGGTCGCCATCGCTTGCCGCCGGCTGTCATCCATTCCAGGGCGATGCGCTCCGTCACTGTTCGGTTCTGCATCAAGATGGATGAAAGGGCATCCTCCTGAAACCATGTCATGACTTCATCGCGCAGTCGATCCAGATTTAGACGGGTCTCCCACGGCTTGCTGGATTTGAGGAGCACGGCTTCGCGAATCCAGTCGACATCCACGGCGGTCTTATCGCAACCGTCTTTATACAGGGGAATGGCCATGCCCGGTATGGCGGTAGCGGTTAAATAGGGAAACGACCTTTCCAGAGCGGACAGACACCCGACGCCGATCACGGCCTCCACCTGCCCGGATTCCAACAGTTTCGTCACTACCGTGGTTCCCTCCGCCACGAGCACCACGGTGCCCAGGTCTTCGGCCAATGCCTGTAAATCGCCTGTGGGGCAGCGGCCGCACTCTTCGCAGAGCAAGCCAAAGGCATCCAACTGGGCCGGACAGGACGCCTTGTCCCTGAGGCACTGGGGCAGGAGGAGCACTCTCTTGTCGTAGGGCACTGTGGCCATGGTGTTTTCCCATACCGCATTGCCCACCAGTACGGTGACGAAATCATTATAATTTGCGGGAATCCGGATCTGCTGGATGATCTCATCCGCATGGTGTCTCAACTCTTTCAGCGAGAGGGGAGGAATAAGGTCTTCCTGTCTGACGGCATGCTGCACGCGATGTCGGATGGACTCCCGCAGGGATCGATCCTGAGGGACTTTGGATGCATAGGAAACCGCGTCCGAAAATCCCGCGTGTGTGGTCGTGTCTTTATCCTTGTTTTTCATGGTACGCCTACTCATTGATTGCCTGGATGATTAGCCATAGGCTCCAAACCCGAAGAACCAGTGCTTCTTGGCGAAACGGTAAGGCCAACTGGCCTCGGCGATTTCTTTTCCTTTCACGTGGTGGCTGGGACAGATGTCCATAGATGACAGTTCCTTTAGGGCTGTGCGCCGGCCACTGCTGTCCCAGGCTTGGGTTTCCTGAACGAACGATTTCAGGAGGTCGGGACGTTCCATCAGAATACAACCCCGGGTCGTACGGCTTGCCAAATGCCGGAAGCTGTCCAGGAATTCCGACTGGGTGAATACGTCGGATAACGTTTTCCCGTTTAATACACTATCCCGGGCGAATTGAATGGGCGGACAGGGTTCGACATCGCCGCCGGGTCCGATGTGATGGCTGATGCCCGTGGCTGCGGGGCAGAGTGCCTGTCCCTGATGATCCCAGTAGGCATCCACGACCAGGAGCGGGACTCGATTGCGGATATCCACGATGAAACGCCTCAAACGGATCACCTCGTCCTGGGATAAGACGAGCTCCGGAGACGGGTTGGGGCCTACGGGCCGGTAGATGTAATACCAGAGATAGTGAACGCCGATGTCCGTCAGATTCTTCACGAAATCCTCTGTGACCAGGTCGTTGATGTTGGACTTGCAGACGCTGGTAGCTACACCCGTAATCAGACCGTGTTTACGGCAATGCTGGATGCCTTGCATGGTTCGGGAGAAAACCCGATGTCCACCCCGGCGACAGTCGCTTACGGCTTCGTTCCCCTCGATGCTGATCAGGGGAGAGATATTCCCCAGACGGTTCATTTCTCCGGCCAGAGTATCTGTGATGAGGGTGCCGTTGGTGAAGAGTAGAAAATAACAATCCGGATGTTTCTCCAGGCACTCGAAAAGTCCCTTGTGCAGGAGGGGCTCTCCACCCAGGATTCCGAAAAAATACGATCCCTTATCCTTGCATTCGGTGATGATTCGGTCCAGCGTTTTAACGTCCAATTCTTGCACAGGCTTTGTGGGTGTTACCCAGCATCCCTGGCAACGGAGGTTGCAATTATTCGTCACCGACAGGAAGAGGAAGGCAGGGAAGTATTTTCCTTTCTTTACCCTCTTCTGAAACCGGCGGACAGCCTGCATGCCTTTCCATCCAAAATTATATACGAATTTGAATAGGAGTCGTTTATCGGTCTCGGTCCAGAAACGTTTTATCAGTTTTCGTGTCATTTCAATCGTTCTCAGTCGTCTTCCTCAGCACCACTTGGAGTAACAGCAATCACTGGGTGTCTTGAATTTCCGTTAAAATCTCGATGCCAATATCGTACAATTTATCCGAACGCAGATTGTTCAGCATGATGACAGTGTGACCGTCGGCAACCAATCGGAAAATAATACATGTTCCGCCTCCGGTATGAAAGAAAATTCTCTTGGTCTTTCCGCCGATATCGAGATCGGCAATATGCCAGCCATATCCGTAATAATACGGTGCGTAGCGTGTTACGTGAGGCGTAAACAGCTCTTTCCGGTATGGTTCAGATATTAATGCATTCGAATAAAGCACCCGATCCCACAACAGCAGGTCGTTCACGGTAGAAACGATACACGAAGCACCATCGGCGTGTACGGGATAAGCCTGAATGCGATGCTCAAAACCTTGATCTGTCTTCGTGTAATCCGCAGCACGGTTTTTGATGAGTTTGCGATAATCCAGATAGGTTGTATTTTTCATCCCCGCCGGATCGAGTATCTTTTCTTGCAGAACCTTTTCATAGGGCTCGCCGGTTACAGATTCTACGATTGCGCCCAGCAGGATGTAACCCAATAAACCGCTGTACCTGAACTTTGTGCCCGGTTCAAAATCAAGTTCATTGCTGAAATATTTTTGGATGAGCTCCTTTGTCGGCTCGGTGACGAGGAAGGCCGGAAGCCGCTCGTAATGCTCGGCGATCCCGTGTGTGTGCGTGAGTAAGTGGTGAACCGTCACCCGGTCGCCCACATCCTTTCTGTAATAAGGCAGATATTCGGAAATCGGTTTCGCTACGTCCAGTTTACCGGCCTCCACAAGCTGCATGATGAGTAGAGCCGTAAACTGTTTGGACATCGAATAGATGCGGTACTTTGTATCAACCTGGTTAGGGATGTCCCATTCCATATTGGCCAATCCGAATGCCTTAGAATAAACGACGGTTCCTTTTTCAGCCACCAGAACGGTTCCGTGTATATCCTTCGATTCCGCGTATCGACTCACGATGGTATCGATTTTTGCCGCTTTATCCTGGGCAAAGCACAATACCTGAATCATGATGACAAGCATTACAACGAAAACAAACATACATTTTACTTTTACTTTATTCATCAGCCCTCCTATGAAACAAGTATTGTGTGCACACCCATCAACCCTCTTGCTCGCATTGTTCCCGTTCCTTATAGGCCAGTTCCGATGCCTGTTTCCTCAACAACAGCCGTTTAGCTTTTTGGCGGCGTTGGGCCAGCGCTGCGTAGACATCATCGCCCAGGATTTCGTCCATGTTGATTTTTATTTTTCCTCGTACGGCCTCCTCGTCAACAATCCAATCGCCGTTGATGGGCGATTCTTCGTATTTGGGAAACATGATGGCGGCTTCGGGACAGATACGGGCACAGGCAGGGCAGTTGGTCTTGCAATTTTGAGGATTTTTAACGTATACGTGTCCGTCGTCTGCTATATCATAAGCACCGAAAATGCAGAAGCTCGCACACTGCCGGCAGTTCTTGCATCTGCTGTAGTCAATGACAGGAAACCACGGAATCCAGTCGTCCTGCGTTTTTATAGTCGACAGAGTAGGACTCCCGGACAGACCGTCTTCCGGTTCGAGGAACGATTCGATCTCCTCCACGCTCTGGGTGCGCATGTTCAGGATGGTTACACGTCCATCCGTAAGCGGCATCCCGCCGGCATGGAAGAGCCATTTTATGGCCCTGGGATAGCAGGCCACTATGGTCAGGGATGGCATTTCTGCGATTCTCGACAGCTCGGGTTCCCGACGCGCGGCCATACCGCATAAGTCGGATACGATGATAATATCCCTGTTCATCTTACTCAGAACGGCCAAAACGTCCTGCTTGACCTCTTGCGGAATGATGTTGCCGTGGGTGCAACTGCAAAATAGTATGGTTTGGCTGTTCTTACACGTGGACATGCTGTGTTCCTTCCGTATTTGTACCGTGCAACTCAATTCTCTTTATTCGCTTCGGGTATACAGGCGCGATCTATTCTTTTCCTATGATGGCATACACCGTCATAGATTGTAAACGACATTGTCCCTGACATCGATGCAAACCAGGTCACCAGAACCGTTGCGGCAGTATATCCGGCCGCCACACAGGACGGGAGCCGTCCAGCAGACGACGGATCGAGACGCGGGAAGAACCTTGGCCGATGAAGCCTCTTGATATCCGTCGGGGGTGGCATTTGCGACGAACAGCGTACCGCGTTCGTTCAGTGTGATCAATTTCCCGTTGGAAGCGATGAGGGAGTTCATCCCGATGGTTTGGCTCCAAACGCGTTCTCCGGTCTTCATATCGATACAGCTCAAAGCACTCCTGTTACTGCCACAATTGCCATCGGAACCATAGATGTATCCGTCGATATACACGCAACTGCTGAAATGATTGCGCATGCTCGAATTCTGCCAGACGCGTTTCGGAATGTTATCCGAGATATCGATCAGAATACATCCCTTGTTATACCCCGAGGAGACGAAGACCTTGTCTCCCACAACGATGGGATCTGCGGCGTTCACATCATATTCGGTAATCCAGGTGTGCGACCACAGCTTATCCCCGGTTTCCATATCGACACCATACACGGCTTTTTCGCCGAAGATCACGAGCCGTTTGTGTCCGTTCATTTCATAGACGATAGGTACGGCATATCCACATACACCGGGCGGACTGACCCAGAGGGTTTCACCGGTCATTTTATTTAGGGCGATCCCGTGGGTACAAGCGTTCAGGAGCAGTTTATCGCCCTCGATTCGGGGAGAAGCCGCAAATCCCCATCCCGGGCTTCTTGCTCCGAATTCTTTTATGATGGATTTTCTCCATTTCACCGCACCGCTTTGGGCATCGAGACAGAAAAGAAGACCGTTCCGGCTGATGGTGTAGACATTCGAGCCATCGATCACGGGCGTGGACCGGGGGCCAGGGTAGTTACCGGCAGGACAAGTGTATGTGTACCGCCATATTTCCTCGCCCGTGTCCGTATTCAAGCAGTAAACGATGTCCTTGTCGTCTCGATTCCCCATCGTATATAGTCGTTCGCCCTGGATCGCTACGGCGCTCCATCCGTTACCCACGTTGATTTGCCAGAGTTTATCCGCTCCGCCTTCCAGGGCACTCGAATTCCAGTTGGTCTCCGGAGAGATCCCATTGCCTTTTGGGCCGCGCCATCGGAGCCAGTCAGACCCGGACGCAGTTTGGAGAATTCCACACAGGATGAGTATGAATCCAGTATTACTCATAGTACGCATAGACATGGCTCCCTCCCTATTTTTAAAACCAGATTTTTCAAGATGTTTATCTCATATCCAGACAGATTAGATCACCCCAGCTGTTACGAACGAACATCCGTCCGTTGGACAGAACGGGAGGTATCCAGCATTTACATTGTTTCGTCCGGGCACGGTAACGGTCGTAGGGTACGTCTATGACGTTGGCACTGGAAATTTCCCTGTAGCCCAAGGGAGACGCTTCTGCGATGTGAAGATGACCCGTTTCTGTCAGTATGATGAGTTTATTGCCGGCTGCCATCACTGGACCGAAGGCAAACGGCTTTTCCCACATCACGTCTCCTGTCTTGAAATCGAGGCACCGCAGGGAACAATTTTTTCCAGTCACACCGTGGATGCCGTAGATGTATCCGTTCAGGATGACGCATGTATGGAAATGGTTGCTCATATTCCGATTCTGCCAGACCACCGTGGGCTGCCTGCCGTTTAGCGTATATAGGGCACATCCCTTTCCGTAACCGGTTGAGATAAAAAGCCGATTTCCCAGGATCACAGGATCGGGCGAGTTTTCTTCGTATCGTGTTCTCCAGGGAATCGACCAAACGACTCTGCCGGTGTTTATATCGATGGAATAGAGATGGGTACGGCCCAGAATGGCTGCCCGGTCGCTGTTTCCATTCCGATAAAGAACCGGAGTGGCAAATCCGCATTTGTGGGGTCCGCTGTCCCACACGGTTTGGCCTGTTCTCTTATCGATGCCCAGACCCGACCTGCCGGCGTTGAGGATGAGCAGGTCGCCATGGACAACGGGCGATCCTGATATACCGCAATCAGGATCGATGGCCAAGCCGTCGTCGATGATGTTTCGATTCCAGAGAACATTTCCGGTTTTGTTGTCGAAACAGAACAGGTGGCCCGAACGGCTGAGAGTGTACACCCGAGATCCATCGATGGTGGGTGTGGCCCTGGGGCCCGGCCAACCGCCCTGATCGCATGGATAGCTATACTGCCAGATTACTTTTCCCGTTCGGGTGTCGAGACAGTATACGATGTCCCGCTGTGTTCCATCATCGTCCACGTTATTACCCAGAGAATACAGGTAATTCCCTTGCACCGAGATGGAGGAGAATCCTATGCCAAGATTTGTCTTCCAGAGGCGTTTGGGACCGTTATCCAGGGCATTGGGATTCCAGTTGGTTTCTTTAAAAATGCCGTCGGCGTCGGAGCCTCGCCAACGGAGCCAGTCCGTAGCCTGTGCGCTGTTTATTAAGATGTACGATACGATTAGGCTGGATAGTATGATGTGTCTTCGTCTCATGAGTATTCCCTCGTCTACGATACGTTTCAATCCAGGATGAGCGATCGGATTCATTGGGCTCCTTTCTGCTTCAGGAAAGCGATGATGTCTTCCTGCCCTCCAGCAAAGGCCACGTCCAAGGGTGTCATTCCATCCTTGTCTTCCGCGTTCAGGTCTGCCCCCTGTTCGATCAGGAACCGGGTGTTCTCTTTACGCCAACCGCTGATGGCGGTGTGAAGCGGTGTCCTATTGTCTTTATCTGAGGCGTTGATGTTGGCGCCCTTGTTTATCAAAACCTTCATTACGTCAGTGTTGTTCCATGTACTGGCGGCCAGATGAAGGGGCGTACATCCCTCCTGGTTGGTGGCATCGACTTGTGCTCCCGTTTCGATCAGATGTTCAGCGATGGTGATGAAACGAGTGTGTGCAGCCAGGTGGAGAGGCGTGTCGCCGTCTTTTTCCCGGACGACGGCGCTAGCGCCTTCCGTGATCAGGAGGTCTGCTATATCTCGATGTCCGCTGTACAGGGCTATGTGGAGGGGCGTGCTGTCATCCCGGTTCTTCCCATCGATTTTTACACCTTGCGAGAGCAGAACCTGGATGACCTCTTTCTGATTATGCTTGGCTGCCCAATGCAAGGGGGTATTGCCGTCCCGGTCGGTCTCGTTGACATTGGCACCGTGGGATGCTAGGAATTCAACCGTTTCGTGATGGCCGTTTTTAGTAGCCAGGTGCAGTGGTGTTTCACCGTTGTCAGTCTTACTATTTAGCTGAGCGCCCTTGGCGACAAGCAGGTCGATGACGGTTTTATGTCCTCCATCCGCTGCGAGATGGAGCGGCGTCAAACTGTACCGGTTCCGCCCGTTTACATCATCCCCGTTTTCAATCGAAGTCCATACCAAGTCACTCAGACCGCCCTCTGCCGCCGAATGGAGCAGGGTTCCGTCGTCGTTGTTCGTTGTATGCATGTCGACGCCCTTCTCCATCATCAGATCGACGAGTTTTTTGTGCCCGCCCGCGGCCGCTTTGTGGAGCATGGCTCTTCCGTCTTCACCCGCTGTATTGACATCAGCGCCGTTGGAGACGAGGAGGTTGACGATATCCTTCGCTCCGCCATCCACAGCGGCATGGAGCAGGGTTTCGCCGTCTTCGAACGTGAGATTGGCGTCGGCGCCGCTTTCCACGAGCACTTCAGCGATCTC
>Ga0180438_10002786_pt1 | contig 27671 bp, 17 predicted proteins | sample SS_ome_12_FD_132455 | JGI IMG/M metagenome (GOLD analysis project Ga0180438, IMG submission 132455) | Hypersaline lake sediment archaeal communities from the Salton Sea, California, USA - SS_3_D_2 metaG | ecosystem: Environmental > Aquatic > Non-marine Saline and Alkaline > Hypersaline >...
ATCTTCTTCTCGTAGCCGCTCTCCGTCGGCTCGTAATACTTCACATCCCTCGGCACGTACTCCTGATCCACCCAATGCCCCTCGTGGTCATGTGCGTACTTGTACCCCTCCCCGTGCCCCAGCCGCTTCGACCCCTTGTAGCTCGAATCCCGCAGATGCTCCGGCACCTCCAGCAGTCTCCCCTCCCCAACATCCTCGCCCGCCCGCGATATCGCCACACACGCCGCGTTGCTCTTCGGCGCGCACGCCACATAAATCGCCGCCTGCGACAGTATCAGCTTCGCCTCCGGCAGACCCACGAACTCCGCAGCTTCCATAGCCGAAGTAGCCACAACCAGCGCCATCGGATCCGCATTCCCCACGTCCTCCGATGCACAAATCACGATTCGCCTCGCGATGAAGCGGTGATCCTCCCCCGCCTCTAGCATCCTCGCCATCCAGTACACCGCCGCATCCGGGTCCGACCCGCGCATGCTCTTTATGAATGCCGACGCCGCATCGTAATGCTCATCTCCCAGACGACCGTACCGGATCGCCTTCCTCTGTATCGACTCCTCCGCAGTGCCGAGGTCGAAGTGAATTGCCCCGTCAGCATCCGCCATCGCCGAAAGCACACCCGTCTCCAGAGCATTCAGCGCTCGCCGAGCGTCCCCGTCACACACCTCCGCCAGATGATCCAGTGCCTCCCCATCCGCATTCACCTTCATCTCACCCACACCCCGTTCCTTATCAGCCAAGGCTCCGTCCAGGATCTTTCGCACCTCCTCCCGCGAAAGCGGACGGAACTCGAAAATCAGCGACCGCGAAACCAGCGGCGCGTTTATCGCGAAGAAAGGGTTGTACGTGGTCGCCCCTATCAGCACCACGTTGCCCCGCTCCACATCCGAAAGCATGATGTCCTGCTGTGCCCGGTTGAACCGATGTATCTCGTCGACGAACAGTATCGTCCTCCTACCCCGCATCTCCCTCCGATCCCTTGCCCGCGCAAGAATCTCCCGCACCTCCGCCACGTTCGATTGCGACGCATTCACCTCCTCGTACGTCGACTCGGTCATGTTCGCAACGACGTGCGCAAGAGCCGTCTTACCGCACCCAGGAGGACCGTAGAAGATCGCCGAACGCAGACGGTCGGCCTTGATCGCTCGCCGAAGAAGTTTCCCCTCCCCAAAGAAATGTCCCTGCCCCACAAACTCCTCGGGACTCCTCGGCCTCATCCTGACCGCAAGGGGGGCTTCGTTGTCGGCGGCACTGGACCCGCCATCTTTCGGATGGAAAAGATCCATGGGCTCACAGGAAAAGAAGGAATCGCTGGCGCAACACAAAAGCCTCTGCCCTGCGCCGCTAGAAGCTCGAATAAAGAACCCTACGTTCAGGTGGGCGCCTGGCCACGGCTGCCTGCGATCTCCAAATCGAGCTCACCGCCCGCCGCAGCACAACGGCCCCCTAGGTAAGGTCATCGGTTCAGTTAAACAAGCTTCTGAACACGGACGCGGCAGAGGCTTCTGTGTACGTTCTGCTTCAACAAGCTCCGCTCCGTCCTTTCTCCATCTATTCGTATTCTACGACTCCCGCTCCCCCCCTTCAACCTGAAAGACGAAAAAGGAGGCCGCCCAAAGGACGCCCTCCTCTACGCTTCCCTACCACCCCTCCGCCTGCTACCCTCCCACACTCACCCACATGTTCCCGTCGCCTGCCCCGCCGCCCGGACCAATACCCAGTGACGACACGCACGGCGCTCCCGTATAGATCGCATTCGCCCCAGGCACGCTGTTCATACCGTCATACGCCAGCGCAACCATGTTCGTCATGAATATCTCGGCTTCCTCACTCGTGGCGAAAGCCCGGCAACCGCTCCTCCCGTTCTGCAGCGGCCACGCGTAGCATACGTACGCCAGTTCCTGATCGTCCGCCGCGTTCGAATCCGCCCCTCCCGGCCCAGTATTCCCCACCTCCGACAGAGCTCCGTTGTTCCCGTCCGGCAGGTACACCCTGAAGTAGTACCCGTCCGTGTTCCCGTTCCCGTTCGCATCCGTCTGCAGACCGAAAGGAACATACGACGGGGAAACACGCCTCACCCCCGCCGCATCACGCAGATCTGCATTCCCTGCCAGCTCGCCCAGAAAACCATTCTCGCCAAACCCGTCAGCATCTTGGTCAACTTCCCCCGCCTGCACGAATTCCGCCTGCGCCGAGGTTATCGTATGGAGCGTAGCCACCGCCGCAGATTCGTTTGCGGCCACGCGGCTGCGAAGGAGGCTGGGCACCGCGATCGAAGCGATCGTGCCCACTATCGCGCACACAATCAGCAGCTCAAGCAACGTGAATCCGTGATTTCTCATGTGCAACCTCCTGCGCACAAAGCTCCGACCTCACGCTTCCCCGCACCCCTCGGCAAATCGCCTTCCCCGCAACCAGTCCCGGCGAAAGGAGGGCGGCCCCTCGGGCCGCCCCCCTCCATCTTCCTAGCAGCGACTAGCCGCCTGCCGGTGTCCACGTGTTGCCGTCGTTGGCAGCTGCGCCTCCCACACCCAGCGACGACACGCAGGGGTTACCTGTGTATATCGCGTTGGCTGCAGGAACCACGTTCATGCCATCGTACGCCACGACCGCCATCTTCGTCTGGTAGATCTCCGCCTCCTCGGTGGTCACAAACGCACGGGTGCCGCTCCTGTTGATCTGGACCGGCCACGCGTAGCAAACATACGCCAGCTCCTGGTCGTCCGCCGCATTCGCGTCCACAGCGCCACCACCAGTGTTACCCACCTCACCCAGCGCCGCGTTCGCGCCGTCGGGCAGATACACCGTAAAGAGGTAACCTGACTTGTTGCTGTTCCCGTTGGCGTCCGTCTGCAGGCTCGTCGGCAGATACGCCGGATCGGCCACACGCACACCCGCAGCGTCGCGGATGTTCGCGTTGCCCGCCAGCTCGCCCAGGAAACCGTACTCGCCGAATCCGTCAGCATCCTGGTCGACCTCCGCAGCCTGCCTGAATTCGGCCTCCGCGGCCGTCACAGTGTGCAGCGTCGCAACCGCGGATGACTCGTTCGCGCTCACGCGGCTTCGCAGAAGACTCGGTATCGCAATAGCCGCAATGATCGCTATGATAGCTACCACTATCATCAACTCGATCAGCGTGAAACCTCGCTTCTTCATGGGCCTTCTCCTTACCAAATCCGTAACCTTATGTTATCTCGCCTACTTGCGAGGGGTCGCTGCCCCTTCGTCCCGCCTTTCCACCTCCTTTCAACGTTAGTGGGCTGAGTTATCGTCACCTTTCCGCACCCTCCTTGAGCAACCTGTGTGCCAAACACAAAAAACCGCCCTCAGAGCCCCCTACGAGCCCTCCGGGCTGGCTTCTGGACGCTTTTTGTTGTTCTGTCGGCCGGGGAGCGACAAATTTTGTCACTCCCTCGCCGGCCGCACTCCGAGCTTCCGCAGCTTGTATCGCATCGACCTCTGAGACATCCCCAGCAGCGAAGCCGCCTTAGCCGTGTTCGAAGACGATGCCTCCAGCGCCTGCCGCAAGTACCGTCGCTCTATGTCCCCCAGCACTCTCTCCAAGTCAATTCCTTCAGCAGGAATTATCGGCACAAACTGCGACGGAACTCCAAGCCCCGTCATCTTCCCGGCCAGATGCTCAAGCCCGATTTCCTTGCCCTCAGCCAGCGCAACCGCACGCTGGATGGTGTTCTGCAGCTCACGCACGTTGCCAGGCCACTCAAAGGCCACCAGTTCCTCCATAGCCCCACGCGAAATGCTCGTGACGTTCTTCCCCATTGACCGCGAGTACATCGCCAAAAACCGCCCCGCCAGCAGCGGAATGTCCTGGCGCCTCTCCCTCAACGGCGGCATACTGATTGACACAACATTCAACCTGTAATACAGATCCTCCCGGAACGCACCCCGCTCCACCTCCTGCTCTATGTCGCAATTCGTCGCCCCTATGAAACGCACGTCTATCCGCTTCGTCTCCGTAGACCCCAGCGACCGGAACTCCCTATCCTCCAGCATCCGCAGCACCTTCACCTGCGTCGCCGGCGACATCTCCGTAATCTGGTCCAGAAAGAACGTCCCCTTGTCCGCAATCTCGAACAGCCCCTTCTTATCCGCAATCGCACCTGTGAACGCCCCCTGAACGTGCCCGAAAAGCTCACTCTCCAGCAACGACTCCGAAAACCCGCCGCAGTTCACCGAGATGAACGGGTGATGCGCTCGCAGCGACGCCAGATGAATTATCCTCGCCAGCAGATTCTTCCCCGCCCCGCTCTCACCCTTTATCAGTATCGTCGTATCCGTCGGCGACACCAACCTCACCAGCCGGAACACCTCCCCCATCGCGTCCGAATGCCCAATCATGATCTCGATTGGGCTCTCCTTCGCGTCTGCACGGCTCCGCAGAATCTTCGACTGACCAACCGCCCGCGAAACCAACTCCTTCACCGACACGTTATCGAAGGGCTTCCGAATGTAATCGTGTGCACCCAATCTCATCGCCTCAACCGCCGTGTCCCACGACGAGTACGCCGTCATCACCATCACCACCGCCAGCGAATCCATCTCCTTTATCTTCCGCAGCAGCTCTATCCCGTCCATCCCCGGCATCTTGAGATCCTCAAGCACCAGATCGTAGTCCCCCTTCTTCAGAAGCCCCAGCGCCGCCTTCCCGTCCGTCACAGTGTCGACCCCGTACCCCTCCTTCTCCAGCATCACCGACAGCAGCTCGCACATGCTCTTCTCATCATCCACTATCAGGACCCTGCCCTTACCCGCTTCCTCCGTCATGTGCCCTCACCTTCCTTCCGCCGATACTCCGGCAGCCATATCGACACAATCGTACCGCCCCTCGGGTTCGACGTAATCTGCACGTCCCCCTCATGGTTCTGCATAATCCGCTGCACAATCGAAAGCCCCAACCCCGTCCCACCAGGCTTCGTCGTGAAGAATGGATCGAATACCCTCGCCATTCGCCCCGGCGGAACCCCGGTCCCGCGATCCACAAACTCCACCTTTATCCCCGGACGATCCCCGTCCCGCGCCGCCACACCAAACTCGTGGAACGCCCTCACCTCCAGCGCACACGCATCATCTTCACATGCCTCCAGCGCGTTCACCCCCAGATTCAGCAGCACCTGACGGATCTGTTCCTCATCCGCCAAGCACATCAGATCGTGCTCAACTTTCAGTCTTATCGGATGCTTCCCCGCTTCATCACGTTGCTGCAGCGCAAACGCGCTGCTCCTTACGACTTCCGACAGGTTGCACGGACGCCGGCTGGGCGGCTTCGCCCGCGCAAACGCGAGGAAATCCGTTATGATCCCGTTCAGCCGGTCCGACTCCCGCATCACCAATTCCATCAGCCTTGCGTCATTCCCTCCCAGGCTCGCACACGCCGCAAGCTCCTGCGCCGCTCCGCGTATCGACGCCAATGGGTTCCTTATCTCGTGCGCTATACCCGCCGCCAGTTCCCCAGCCGCCTCCTGCCTCGCCGCCCGCCGCTCCGCCTCCTCCGCACGCTTCCTCAAAGTGATGTCGATTAACATCACCACCAAACCCCTCGGCCTACCCAGGTCGTCCCTCAGCACCGAACTCGTCACCACCAGCGGCACCCTCTTCCCCGACCGCGCCTGTAGCTCCATCTCCAGATACCCCTCCGCCCGGCTCTTCAACATCCTCAGCAACGAACTCTGCGCCTCCCCCGTCAACAGCTTGTCGCACCTCACCCCCTTAACCCGCCGATACGTCGTCAGCCCCAACAACTCCCGTGCCTTCGTATTCATGAACGCCACTCGATTCTCGTTGTCCAGCGCCACCGCCCCCTCACCCATGTTCTCCAGTATCTCCTCGCTGAAAAGCCTCACCTGGCTCAGGCTTGCCCCAAGCATCCCGCTCAACACACCCACCACAATGTACGCAACCGCGTGCGCCGACACCGTCGCCACCAGATACCTACCGCCCAACGACGTTACCCGCCCAATCCACACCGGTGACAGCGCAGGAAGCTCCCACCCCCACCGCTCCCCACCCACATACAGCAGCGTCACCGCCAACGAAAGGATTGTCGCCGCTATTGCCGCCCGGATCGAACTCCACGCCTCCCGCACCAAACTCGACACCACTATCGGCGCGAAGTAAAACAAAACGAATACGCTCGAAGCCGCACCCGTCAGATACGTCAGCGCCGCAGTCAACAGCAGATCGGCCGCAACGATGAAGAACGGGAGACGCTTCCGTGCACGCGGACTAAGCAGCAACAGCAGATACGCGAAATTCAGGCCGCACGAAAATACCAGCAGCCAGTACGCCTCCCGAAGTTCCGCAAAGCCCCCCAGGCCCCCGGCCTTGTAGATCAGGATTACGCCGATCGACGAAACCGTGACGAACAGCCGAAGGAAAACGTACCACTGCACGCGACCCAGCTCGACGGAGTCTTTGGCCGGTCGTGCCATCAGACTTCTCTCTGCGCGCACCACCACCCAGCGATCAGTGCTGGCTCATGTGGGCTGTCAGCTTGAGAATCGGCATGAACACCGACAGTACTATCGACCCCACCAGGAGGCCCATGATACCGATAAGCACCGGCTCGATCACCGAAGTGAGACTCTGCACCGCAGCGCTCACCTGCTGATCGTAAAAATCCGATATCTTCCCAAGTAGCTGCTCCAGCGAACCCGACCTCTCACCCACCGAGATCATCCTCGTCACCATCGGCGGAAACACATAGCTCTCCGAAAGAGGCTCCGCAAGGGGTTCCCCCTGCCTCACCGCCTCCCTCGCTTTGTCGATCGCCTCCGCCACAATCCGGTTACCTGCCGTACCTGCCACTATCTCCAGAGCCCCCAAGATCGGCACCCCGCTGCGGATCAGCGTCGAAAACGTCCGGCTGAACCTCGACAGCGCTACCTTCTGAAACAGCGTCCCCAGAATAGGAACCCGCAGCACCAGCCAGTCAAACTGATAGCTACCCCTGTCTGTCCTCTTGTACAAGTATCCCGCCACAAACAGCGCAATAAGCCCGCCAACCCAGTACGCCGCCTTCGTCCGCATGAAGATGCTCACCGCCAGCAGCGCCTGCGTAATCCCCGGCAGCTCGATCCCTTCTAGAGAATCGAAAATCTCCTTAAACTTCGGAACGATCCCTACCATCAGGAACACCGTGATCCCGAACACCATCACCAACGAAACCAGCGGATACGTCATCGCCGACTTAATCTCCCGCCTCAGCGTCGCCGCCGCTTCCTGATACTCCGCCAGCCGCACCAGTATGATATCCAACTGCCCCGACACCTCCCCCGCCTTCACCATGTTTATATAGATGCTCCCGAACACCCTCGGGTACAGTGCCAGCGCTTGCGAAAAATCACTACCCGTACGCACGCTCTCCACTATCCGCGCCAACGCCACCTTGAAGCCCCTGTCCTCAACCTGCTCCTCCATGATCTCCAGCGCTTCCACAAGCGGAATTCCAGCCGAGATCATCGTCGACAACTGCCTCGTGAAAACCACCAGATCGTCAACCGACACGTGCGGCCGCGGGTGCCTCGCCGCAAACAGAGATGCCGTCCGCCGCCTCCCCGACTCAGAGATGCTCAGTATCACTACGTTGCGTTGCCTCAGTTGCGCAATCGCCTCGTCTTGGCTCATCGCCTCTACCGTCCCGCTCACCGGCCGGCCGTCGGACGAGCGCGCCGAATATCGGAATGACGGCATAGCTACCTCCTCGCTATTCCTTCTCGGGACTAATCAACAATCGTCACGCGCAGTGCCTCTTCCAGAGATGTCCTGCCGCGTGCTGCATTCCGGATAGCGCACCGCCTCAACGTCACCAACCCCTCCTTCAACGCCTCGTTCCTCACATCCAAAGACGAACCCCGTGCCACCACTACCCGCCGAATCTCCTCAGTCATCGGCATCGTCTCAAGCAGCGCAAAGCGACCTCTATACCCCCCGATGCAGCGCCTGCACCCCACCGCCTTAAAAAAAGTCGCATCCCTCATGTCCTCAGGACGAGCACCTGCGTCCACAAGCGTCTGCTCCGAAACCTTCATCTCCTCCTTGCAGTCCTCGCACAGCTTCCGGCATAACCTCTGAGCCGACACCAGCACCGTCGAGGACGCCACAAGAAAAGGATCAACGTCCATGTCCACCAACCGCGTCACCGTCGACGGAGCATCGTTCGTGTGCACCGTGCTCAGCACCAGGTGCCCCGTCAGCGCCGCCTTGATCGCAATCTCAGCGGTCTCCGTATCCCGTATCTCACCCACAAGCATTACGTCAGGATCCTGCCGCAAGAAAGACCGCAGCGCCGTCGCAAACGTCAGACCACGCTTCTCGTTCACCGCAACCTGGTTCACCCCCTGCATGTGGTACTCAACAGGATCCTCAACCGTCACTATGTTCACCGTTATGTTCGATATCGCCCTTATCGCAGCGTACAGCGTCGTCGACTTGCCGCTCCCCGTCGGACCCGTCACCAGTATCATCCCGTAAGGCTTGTGGATCGCCGTCTTGAAATGCTCCAGCGCCTGATCCTCAAATCCAAGCTGATCCAACTCCAGAAGAAGGCTCGACGTATCCAGAATTCGCATCACCACCTTCTCCCCGTGAACGATCGGAAGCACCGACACCCGAAAGTCCACCTGCCTACCCTCAAACCTCATCTGAAACTTCCCGTCCTGAGGAACGCGCCTCTCCGCAATGTCCAGATCCGCCATGATCTTTATCCTGGACACTATCGCGTTCTGCAGCCGCTTCGGCGGCGATAGCGCGTCCTTCAGCATCCCGTCAATTCGATATCTCACCCGCAGCTGCTTCTCGTACGGCTCAATGTGTATGTCGCTCGCCGCATCACGAAGCCCCTGATAGATCACCAGATTCACCAGCTTCACCACCGGAGAATCCCCCGTCCCCTCCATCACCGCCGACAGATCGTCGCTCTCTTCCTCCTCCGCCTGCGCGAACTCCAGCCCCAGATCGCTCACGTTGTCGATAATCTCCTCCATCTCCTGCTCGCCCGGACTGTACGCCCGCGATATCGCCTCCCTTATGCCTCGACCGCTCGCCACCACCGGCCTCAACTGGTGCCCCGTAACCGTCTCAACGTCATCCAGCTTGATGATATCGAACGGATTGGACACCGCCACCGTAAGCGTGTTACCTATCTTCGCGATCGGCAGTACACCGTAGTACTCCGCCACATCCTGGGGCAGCACCGCCAGCGCGTCCGTGTCCGGCTCCACCCGCAGCGGCTCAATCGGCGGCATGTTCATCTCGCTCGCGATCGCCCCGATCAGCGCCTTCTGATCCACCCGCCCGCTCCTCACCGCAATATCCTCCAGCGACAGCCCGTCTGTCACCGACTGCTCCAGCATCTTGTCCGCCAGCTCCTCATCCAGCAGATGATGCTCCACCAGTATGCTTCGCAATCGCCTGTTGAACGCCGTCATGCTCTCACTGCCTTCGCTCCCGACGTCTGCATCATCCGCCTCAGATCATCAGGATCCGTCGTCCGCGACAACGCTTCATCCAGCGTTATCTTCCCCCTCATGTTCAGCTCATACAAAGACTGGTTCATCGTCCGCATCCCAATCTTCGCGCTCGTCTGAATAATCGAGTAAATCTGATGCGCCTTGTTGTCCCGGATCAGGCTCCGAATCGCCGCATTCGCCACCATGATCTCACAACCCAGAACCCGCCCCCTCCCGTCTGCAGTCGGTATCAGCTGCTGGCAGAACACCGCCTGCAGCGTAAACGACAGCAGCGTTCGCACCTGCTGCTGCTGATGCGACGGGAAAACGTCCACTATCCGGTTGATCGTCTGCACCGCATCCGACGTGTGCAGCGTCGCGAACGTCAGGTGGCCCGTCTCCGATATCGTCAGCGCCGACTCGATCGTCTCAACATCCCTCATCTCACCGATCAGCACCACATCCGGATCCTGCCTCAGTACCGCGCGCAGCGCTTCCGGAAAGCTGTGCGTGTCAGTTCCCACCTCCCGCTGGTTGAACAAGCAGTTCTTGTTCCGGTGAAGGAACTCTATCGGATCCTCCACCGTCACCACGTGATCGCGCCGAGTACGGTTGATGAAATCAATCAGCGCCGCCAGCGTGGTCGATTTCCCGCTTCCCGTAGGACCTGTAACAAGGATCAAACCTTTGGGCAGCGAGCATAGCTTCTCGCAAAGCTCCCTCGGCAACCCGAGCACGTCCATATTCATTACCTCATACGGTATCAACCGTAGCACCGCACCTACCGCACCGCGCTGTCGGAAAACGTTAGTCCGAAACCTACCCAGTCCCGAAATCCCAAACGAAAAATCCAACTCCAGGCTCTTCTCGAACCTCGCCACCTGCTCGCTGCCCAACAAACTGTAAACAAGCCGCTGCGAGTCCTCCGGGCTCAATACATCATGGTCCGTATCTACCAGCTGGCCGAAAACCCGTATCTTCGGCCTGGCACCTGCCGTTATGTGAAGATCGGAGCCATTCCGCTCTACCATCTCCCGGATCAGTTCTTCTATGGTGGCCATTGGCTTGCCTTCCTAAAACGTTTAGGTTCAAAACCCTCCAACCGACCGGCTAGTCCTTCGCCTTCTCGGCCTTGGCACGCGCTATCACCGCCTCCGCAGTCTTCTGCGGCACAATATCGTAGTGCGAAAACTCCATCGTATAGAATCCCTGACCCCCTGTGATCGACCGTAGTTCCGTCGCGTAGTTCGCAATCTCCGCCTCCGGGATCAGCGCCTTAATCGTCTGGTAGTTCCCGCTCGTCTCCATCCCCAGTATCCTCCCTCGACGCCCGTTCAGGTCCCCCGTAATGTCCCCCAAAAACTGGCTCGGCACGCTTATCTCCACCTGTGCCACCGGCTCCAGCAGCACCGGCTTCGCCTGCATGAACGTCTCCGAAAAAGCCCGCAAAGCCGCAATCTTAAACGCCGCCTCCGACGAGTCCACCGAATGGTAGCTCCCGTCGTAAACCGTGACCTTCACATCCTCCACCGGATATCCCGCCAACACCCCCTTCTCAACCGCCTCCCGCACCCCCTTCTCAACCGCAGGAACATACTGGCTCGGGATCGAACCTCCAAATATCTCGCTCGCAAACTCGTGCCCTGACCCTCGCTCCAGCGGCTCCAGCCTCAGGTACACCTCCCCGTACTGCCCACGACCACCCGTCTGCTTCTTGTGCCGATACTTCCCCTCCGCCTTCGCCGTCGCCGTCTCCTTGTAGGGAATACGCCGCGCCGACGTGACCGCCTCCACGTCGAAACGACGCTTCAACTGGCTTAACATGACGTCCAGATGCAGGCTGCTCATGCCCGATATCACCAGTTCCAGGGTCTGATTGTCCCTGAAAACCAGAAAAGTCGGGTCCTCTTCCGCCAGCTTGCTCAGAGACGACGACAGCTTCGCCTCATCGCTGCGGCTCTTCGGAGACACCGCAAGGCTCACCATTGGTATCGGCAAACGCGCCACTACATACTCAATCTTTTTCGACTGATCGCACAGCGTGTCCAATACGTTCACGTCCTCCAGCTTGGGGATCGCCACAATGTCCCCCGCGATCGCCTTATCCGTCTGGTTCGTCTCCTTCCCAAACGGATAGAAAAGCTGTGGAACCTTCTCCGTCTTGTTCGCCCGCGAATTGTGAACATTCGCATCCGCCCGCAATTCACCCGACAGAACTCTAACTAAACTCAGCTTCCCCACAAATGGGTCCGTCACAGTCTTGAACACCAAACCCGAAAAACCCTCGTTCTCGAACGGATTCCCCGATTTCTCCTCCTCCCCCTCCATCCACTTCTTCTCCGGAGGCGTCTCCGCTGAAGGGAACGAATGGGCGATCAGAGACATAAGCTCCTCAACCCCCGCCCCCGTCTTGCTCGAACAGCACACCACCGGCACGACCTTCCCTTCACCAATCGCCTGTGCCAGCGCCGCGTTCACCTTCCCCTGCTCGATCTCCTCACCTTCCAGGTACCTCTCCACCAGCTCGTCATCCACCACCAGCACCGACTCCATCAACTGCTCCCGCGCTCCCTCCACCATCGACGCCACCTCCCCCGGCGGCTCCGCCTTCGCGTCCCACAGGTTGTACGTCCCGCCGAACGAAGACCCTTTGCCTACCGCCAGGTTAATGGCCGCGCACTCGTGGCCGAATATCTCCTTCACCGACGCCATCGCAGCAGACGGATCCGCATTCTCGAAATCCGGCTTTGATATGACCACGCATCGCGGCAGGCCTCGCTCCTTCGCCGCCTGCCACAGCTTCCCCGTATTCAGCTCGATCCCGTCAGGAGCCGACACCATCACCACCGCCGCGTCCGCCGCCTCCATCGCGCTCAGCGTCGCGCCCGTGTAGTCCGGGTAGCCCGGCGCATCTATCAAATTCATGCGCGCCCCCTCCCAATCACACGACGCCACCGTCGCGTAGATGCTGTACTTCCGCTCCTTCTCCTCAGGATCGAAATCTAAAATCGAACTCCCGTCATCCACCAAGCCCTGTCGCTTGGTTGCGCCGGCATGAAACAGAATCGCCTCACACAGAGACGTCTTGCCCGAATTTCCATGCCCCAGAAAAACCACATTGCGCACGTCCTTGCTAGAGTATCCTCCCATCAAATCTCCTCCAGGGGATCCAAGAGAAATCGTATAGACAGACCGATCCCCCGTATCATATCCTTTATCGGCCAAATGGCAAGCGCAATTTAGCCCCGTGGCTCGCCGCTGCCCTGATGCCCCTTGCCGCCCTGCGGCCCAGTGCCGGCCACCTCCAGCGCCTCTCCTAGGTCGATTCCACCGGTGTAGAGCGCCTTGCCTATGATCACTCCATCGATGCGCAGCTTCGAAAGCGCCTTCACGTCCTCGATAGTCGACATCCCGCCCGCAGCTATCAGCGGGATACGCGTCACCTCAGCCAGTCGCTCGACCTGCTCCACGTTCGGCCCTTCCAGCGTACCATCGCGCGATATGTCGGTATAGATGAACACCGCGGGACCCGCCCCCTCCAACCTCTCCATCACGTCCTCCACCTTTAGCCCTGACCCCTCCACCCAGCCCTTCACCGCTACCTCTTCCCCCCTCGCGTCCACCGACGCCACTATCTTCCCCGGATACCCCGCGCAAAGGCCTTCAAACCACTCCGGCTCCCCGATGGCCCGCGTACCCACAATCACGCGTGCGCACCCGCTCTCCAACGCCGCATCCACGTGTTCCTCTCTGCGGATCCCTCCACCAAGCTGAACCGGAACCCCCAGCGCCGCGATCCTCCTCACCACGTCCAGGTTCTTCGGCTCGCCGCTGAAAGCACCGTCCAGATCAACAACGTGCAGATACTCCGCCCCCGCATCCACCCATCTCTTCGCCATCTCCGCCGGATCATCCGAAAAAACCGTCTCCCTGTCCGCACGCCCCTGGTACAGCCTCACGCACTTACCCTTCGAAATGTCCGTAGCCGGATAGATTCTCATCTCGTCTCCAAAATTGACCAGTCTCCCCCCAGGCCTTAGAATAAGATTATAGGACAACCAAAGCATTATTCATCCATCGGGGGAGGAAATATGCAAGAGTTCACGCGCAGAAGGTTCCTCAAGGGCGTGGCGACTGCCGCCGCCGGGGCTCTGATCCCGCGGGCCCTCATCACGGCTCCCGCCCTCGCCGCCGACCAGCCCGGCCTCGCGATCGCGCACATCAAGGAGCGCTCCCAGATGAAGGAAGCCCTCCGCCGTGCTCTCGACGCCATAGGCGGCATCGGCGCCTTAGTCAGGAAAGGTCAAACCGTCGCTATCAAACCCAACATGGCTTGGGCCCGCACTCCCGAGCAGGGCGCTAACGTCAGCCCACAGCTCGTCGCCGCCATGGTCGAACTTTGTAAGGGCGCGGGGGCGAAGAAGGTGAAAGTCTTCGACCGGACCATCAACGACTGGCGAATGACCTACCGCCTCAGCGGAATCCAGGATGCCGCCAAGGAAGCCGGCGCCGAGGTCTCCTTCACCGACGACAGGAAGTTCCGCGACATCAAAATACCCAAGGGCAAAGTGCTCAAGTCCTGGCCCGTCTATCGCGACGCTCTCGACGCAGACGTCTTTATAAACATGCCCGTCGCCAAGCAGCACGGCACCTCCGTCCTCACCCTCTCCATGAAAAACCTCATGGGAATCGCAGGCGGCGAGCGCGGCAACTGGCATCCCGAAATTCATCAGAAGCTCGCCGACTTCAACTCCGCCATCAGAGTCGACCTCGTCGTCATGGACGCCTTCAACATCATGGTCACCAACGGTCCCGCTGGAGGTAGACCCGACGACCTCAAGTTCAAGGGTCAGATCATCGTCGGCACCGACCGCGTCGCCGTCGACTCCTATGCCGCAACGCTCTTCGACCGCACTCCCGACTCCATCGGGTACATTCGCAGAGCAGCCGACATGGGAATCGGAACAATGGATTTCGAGTCCCTCGGCGTCGACAATATCACCGTCGGATAACAGCCAATGAAATGGATACGACGAGCCGTTCAGGTGCTCTTCTTCCTGCTATTCCTCTATCTTCTGCTGAGCACCGCCGACCCGCTGCATGCCCCCATTCACGTGCCGCTTATCCTCAGGTTCAGCCTCTTCGCCGCGCTCACCGCATCCCTCGCCGCCAAGACCCTTATCCTCCAATACTGGCCCGCTCTCCTTCTCATCCCTCTCACCCTTCTTCTTGGCCGCGTCTTCTGCGGATGGATCTGCCCGCTCGGAACAACAATCGACGCCTCCGACTGGGCGCTTCGAAAGTTTCGCAAACGCAACGCCGACCTCGGAAAGGCCCGGGCCCTCAAGTACTACCTCCTCGGAGCGCTCATCATCGCCGCTGTCTTCGGAGCGCAGGCCGCCGGATGGTTCGACCCCCTCAGCATCGTAACCCGCTCCTACGCCCTCGTAGTTCATCCAGTCGTCTATGCCGCGTTCGACGGCATCGTCGGATTCAGCTACAGGTTCGCGCCCTTGGAGCCCCTCGGAGACTTCGCATCCTCGGCCAGCCGGCGCGTCCTCTCTTTTCAGAACCCCATCACCGAGCAACCCGCCTTCATCGGACAGATCCTCATCGCCTTGATGTTCCTCGTGATCCTCGCCGCCGGGCTCAGATACCGCCGCTTCTGGTGCCGTAGCCTCTGTCCCCTTGGCGCTCTCCTGGGACTCATGTCCCGCTGGAGCCCCCTCCGCAGAGCCGTCGGAGACGACTGCATCTCTTGCCTCAAGTGCGAGAACATTTGCCCCACCCAAGCCATCACAGGCGAGGGGAAGAAGACCCGCTCTCGCGAGTGCATCATGTGCATGGATTGCCCCCCCGTGTGCCCCGTCAATACGATCACTTTCGCGCGAAAAGAGCAGCGCCGACCTGCCGAAGCGCCCGTCGATGCAACTCGCCGCGGCGTGATCGCAAGTCTCATCGGCGGCGCTATCGCCGCACCCATACTTCGCATTCGCTTCTGGCAGCGGAAGGGCAAGGGCAACCCGGTTCTCATAAGGCCCCCGGCGGTCGGTACGGAAGAGGAATTCCTCGCCAAGTGCGTCCGCTGCGGCGAGTGCATGAAAGTCTGCATCACCAACGGCCTTCAGCCCGTGATGCTCGAAGGCGGACTCGCCGCCCTCATGACCCCCCGACTCGTCCCCAGGGCCGGCTACTGCGCCTACGAATGCAACCTCTGCGGCCAGGTCTGCCCCTCCCAAGCCATACGACCCCTCCCCCTCAAAGAAAAGCAGGAGGTCGTGCTCGGAAAAGCCTTCTTCGACCGCTCACGCTGCATCCCCTGGGCCGCCTACAACACCGCCTCCAGCCCGGGCAAGCAGCACGGCGTTCAGTGGAGCGACGCCTTCAACTGCGCCGTCTGCGAAGAGCACTGCCCCGTCCCGGGAAAAGCAATTCACTTCTCCCGCTACCCCTTCCGCGACGGCGACCCGCAGCACGTGATCAATCGACCCTACGTGAGGCTCGAAGAGTGCATCGGCTGCGGCATCTGCGAGAATAAGTGCCCCCTGCCAGGACCCGCCGCCGTCAGAGTAACCGCCGTCGACCAGACCTCTCCCGACCTCCCCCAGCTCTACGGTTAGTCCCCCAGCTCCACGCTCTTCCCTTCCAGAAGCTTTCTCACCATCGCCAGCCCTTCCTCTTTCGTCTTCAACGTCCCCTCCAACTGCGCGTCCCGAACCCTCTCAAGCAGCTTCCCGAACAACGGCCCCGGCTCCAGCCCCATCGATATCAGGTCCCCTCCCCTCACCAGCGGCGGAGGCGCGATCTCCTCCTCCGGTATGGACGAGTACAGCGACATCGCAAACTCATACTCCTCCATCGGAGAGAAATCGCTCCCCTCGAACGCCGGCAGGCTCGCAACGCTGTCCGCCCTGAACAGCTCCGCCATGTCCAGGAATCGCTCCTCGGCGAACAGCCGCCTCAACTTGCCTAGCCTCATCTTCCGTGCATTCACCAGAGCCATGTGATTCCGCACCAGCCAGCGCACTCCCTCACGCTCTTCCGCCGACATCCTCAGCCGCTCGCATACTTCCCTCGCCATCTCTTCACCAATCACTTCGTGCCGTGTAAACCGCGCTCGCTCACCCCCGCTGTATGCCTCCGGCTTGCCTACGTCATGCAGCAGCGCCGCCAGCGCCAGCACGAACGACGGAGATTCCAGCAGCCCCAGCACCTCCAAAGTGTGCTCGAAAACATCCTTGCCCAACGCCCGGAAGTTCGGCACGCCCTTCATCGCCGCCACCTCCGGCAGCACATGAACCAGCAGACCCAGTTCGTCCATCAGCCGGATTCCTGCCGCCCTCGACTCATCCACTAGAATCCGCTCCAGTTCATTCCGGATCCGCTCGCCGCTCACCGACGCTACCAGCCCCGCCATGTCCATGATGGCCTCACGCGTCTTCGGCTCGATCTCGTACCCCAGCCGTGCAGCGAACCGCGCAGCCCGCAGCAGCCTCAGGTGATCCTCCGCGAATCTCTCCCGCGCCTCGCCCACCGCTCGCAGCAACTTCCGCTTCATGTCCTCCCGCCCCCCCACGTAGTCGATCACCTCACCCATATCCGGATCCATCAGCAGCGCGTTTATGGTGAAGTCCCTCCGCCGCACATCCTCCTTCGCGGAAACAAACTCCACCCGATCCGGCCTCCGACCGTCCGTGTACGGCCCCTCTCTCCGGAATGTGGTAACCTCAACCTTCGATCCGAACTCCATCACCGTTATCACCCCGAACCGCTCCCCGATCGGAACTGTCTTCTTGAAGAGCCCCCGCACCTCTTCCGGCGACGCATCCGTAGCCACGTCGTAATCCTGAGGCTTCAGCTTCAGCAGGATGTCCCGCACGCATCCCCCCGCAAATAGCGCCTGGAATCCCTTACCTTTCAGCCTCCGCGCGACCAACTCCGCCGCGCGCCTCGCCTCGCTGTCCATCCGTCCGCCTTTCCAAACCTATAACCGAATCGCCCGCGCAATTCTAACAGGCAATGCTCGACACCCTCAAGGGTTCCCTGCGCCCTCCCTCAGTTGACTTCCGCCCTTCGGTTAAGTAACATCCCTTATCGGCAGTTGCCCAACCACGATTCTGTCAGGAGAAACAGTGAAAGTCGTCCTCATCTTCCCTCCCCCTGCCGATCCTGCCCTCCCCTATGCCTCTCTCCCTTACCTCGCCGCTTCTCTGCAAAGCCGCGGCACCAACGACGTCACCCAAAAAGACCTCAACCTCGAAACTTTCCTCCATCTCTTGACCCAGCCCGAGCTTCAAAGGGCGAAGACGGCAACTGAAGAGCTGCTGGCGCGCGGCAACCTTTCGCATGACCGCTCCGAATTCCTCCACAGACTACTCCGCGAGGCCGACTGCACCATAAACGACCTCCCCGAGGCCCTTTCCATTCTCCGCGACCCCCTCCGCTTCTACAAACCCGAGTTGCTCTTCTTCGCCAAGCAGGTCTTCAACGATGCCTGCGACCTCCTCTCCGCCCCCTTCACCCATTTCAAGTTCCGCAAGTACTCTTACTCCACCCACCAACTCCTTTCACCAAACGAGATACTCGCTGCGATTGACGAGGAACCCGATAACCCCGTCGTCCGCTTCTTCCGCGAACGCGCCGTACCCGAACTCGCCGCCCTCAATCCCGGCCTCGTCGCCATCTCCGTCCCTTACTTCCAGCAGCTTGTCCCCAGCCTCATTCTCACCAAGCTGATAAAGCAGCACACCCCTTCGACCTTCGTCTGCCTTGGCGGCCCCATAGTTTCATGGGGAAAGCAGGCCCTACTCGGAGAAGACTTCCGCCCTCTCGCCCTCGACGGCTTCTTCGTCGGCGAAGCTGACACCGCTCTCCCGAGACTCATTGAACAGCTCTCAGGCCCCCGGCGCTTTGATAAGGTTCCCAACTTCGTCCTCCTTCAAGGCAATAAGCCCCGGGATTTCTCCGACACCCCATACGCCGAGGACCTCGACTCGCTCCCCACACCCGCTTACGAATGCCTCCCCCTCTCCGACTACCTCGCCCCCAAGCGCGTCATCTCCCTTTCGCTTACCAGGGGCTGCTACTGGAACCGCTGCACCTTCTGCAATTACTCGTTCATCAAGCTTGCCCCCTATCGCTTCCGCGACCCCGCCGCCTCCGTCCGAGACGTGGCCGCCATAGTCAAAAAAACTGGCGAAGATGTGTTCTGCTTCGAATCCGACGTCATCCATCCCGACGACCTCGCCGCTTTCTCCAGAGAACTCATCGCCCAGGACGTCCGCATCAAGTGGCACGGCGTGATCAGGTTCGAGGAGTCAATCGACGACGATTTCTGCAAGCTCCTGGCGGACGCCGGATGCATCCGCCTCTACGCGGGCCTCGAATCCGCCTGCCAGCGGCTTCTCGACCTTATGGACAAAGGGACTTCCGTTCCCGTGGTCGAAAGGATTCTCCGCTCCTGCCACAAAGCCGGAATCGCCGTGGAAGCCGGCGTCTTCTTCGGCTTCCCCTCCGAGACGCCCGCAGAGGCCGGCCAGACAGTAGAGTTCTTCCGCAAGTACCGTGAAGAAATAACCCGCTCCGATGCCGGCACCTTCCGCCTTCTCAGGGGCTCACCCATCAGCGCAGAGCCCAAGGAATTCGGAATCGTCGTGACCGACGTCTACGAGGAACGCTGGTTCGAACTCAGCTACCGGCCTCTCGAAGACACCGGACGTGACCATTCCAGCCAGGCCATGGCACAGCTCGAAGAGCTCTACCCAGCCATCAAGCTCATCGACATCCCCGAGGAGATACTCCTTCTCGCAAAACTCGGCAAGGAGGCGCTCAATGACTTCGCCCCGCGGCGGATCCCCCCAAAACCCGCTGAGTAGCGATGAGCTCGAAGAACTCGCGCGCAAAGCGGCCGCTCTCGCAGCGGACTATCTCTCCTCAGTCTCACAGCGCCCCCTTGTCCCGACTGCATCCCTCGAAGACCTGAAACAGGCCTTCTCCGACCCGATCCCACAAAGCGGCTCACCCCTCAACGCACTGCTCGAACAAGTCAAAGGACAAATCATCGCCAACTCCGCCCCCGTAGGATCGAGGCGCTTCTTCGGCCTGATGGATTCGCCGCCTCTCCCCATCGCCGTCTTCGCCGACATGCTCGCTTCCGCTCTCAACCAGAATCTCGCGAACTGGTCCACCTCACCTGCCGCAACACTCGTCGAGCTTCAGGTGGTCCGCTGGTTCGCCGAACTCGCCGCGCTCCCCAATGCCGCCGGACTCCTCGTCTCCTCCGGCTCCGTCGCCAACCTCCTTGCACTCAGGCTTGCCCGCAACCGCAAGCTACCTGACGCATCCTCCACTGGCCTCGCTTGCGGTCCGAACACCCACCAGCCCAAAATCTACTGCTCCCGACACGCACACTCTTCCCTCGAAAAGGCCGTCGAGGTCCTCGGGCTCGGGCGCTCCAGCCTCGTCAGGATCGAAACAGATGACCGCCTCAGGATGCGCCCTGATGCACTCGAGACCGCCATAGCCGGCGACTTGAATGAGGGAAACCTCCCCCTTGGCGCAGTAGCAACGGCCGGGACCACTTACACCGGCGCTATCGACCCTCTGGCCGAAATTGCGGCCGTCAGCCGGGAACACGGCCTCTGGTTCCACGTTGACGCCAGCTACGGCGGCGCCGCCCTCTTCTCCGAACGTGCTGCCCGCTCCTTCAAGGGCATCTCCATCGCCGACTCTCTGGTAATCGACCCCCACAAATGGCTCTATGTCCCGTTCCAGGCCGCCTTCCTCCTGGCCCGCCGCGAAACCTTCCTCGAGCACCCTCTCGGCAAAGGCTACGGCTACATCTACGACGCCCCCGAAGGTGTCCCCAATCTCTCCGACTTCGCCCTCCAAGGCTCAAAGCGCTTCGATGCCCTCAAAGTCTGGCTGTCGCTAAAGATGCTCGGCGTGGAAGGTTATCAATCACTCATCCAGAATGACCTCGATAACGCCCAGCACTTCCACCGCCTTCTCGCCGACTCGGAAGAGTTCCAACCCCTCTCCCCCCCCGAGCTCGGCATAGTCGCCTTCAGATTCGTGCCCCTCCAGGTCTCTGGCGAAAATCCCTCCTCCCCTGACAACAAACGCATCATTGACGAGGCCACGACAAAGCTCCACAAGCTGCTCTCTGAGCGTGCACGCGTCTGGATCGGCACGGTCACCGTCGACCGCCGGCCGCTTCTCCAGGCGTGTTTCAGCAACTACGCAATGACCGGCGACGACGTGGATTTCCTATACTCAGAGCTGAGGAATGCCGCCCGGGAGACCTCCTGACCCGTCCCCCCTAGAACTCCGCAGGCACCTTCGAGATCACGTATCGATACTTCCCCGACGCCGCCATTAGATCCGAAAGCTCGCACATCTCGACGTCGCATCTCAGTGCCGGATCCAGATCCTCGGTAAATATCTTCTGGAGCTTCTCCCTGGCAGCCTCGGCATCGAACGGCCCGCTTGGCACAACCCGCAGCAGGATGTGATCCCTTGCATCCTGCACCGCCTGGAACCGCAGGATGTTTCCCAGCACGGTCGCCACTCTGGTGAAGTACTCCCCGTGTGCCATCTTTCCCGAAGGCGTCGAGATGATATCGCTTACCCTCCCTCCCTCCATGCGAATCAACGGGAAGCTCCGGCCGCACGCGCATCGACCTCCGACAGCCGTCGCCACGTCATCCAGCTTATAGCGAATCATCGGCATCGCAAAGTTCGCTAGGTTCGTGACGACGACCACCCCCCTCTCACCTTCGGGAACCCTCCCTCCATTCCCGTCCACCAGTTCAACGTAGTTTAACTCACTCATGACGTGCAGACCCGTATGCTGATCACATTCGTGCGCGATCACACCCAACTCCTCCGCCCCGTACCGGTCAAACACCTTGCCCCCGAACGCGTCCTCCAGCAGCTCCCTGTCTCCGCTCGTCAGAAGCTCCCCCACCGTCTCAATCGCTCGCACCGAATCGTACCTGACTCCCAGACTCTTGCACCCGCGCGCAACCAGCGTCAACGCAGAGGTGAACCCAATCAGCATCATCGGACGAAATCGCGCAATGAAACGCGCATAGTCTCCCATGCTCTCCCGCGACAGCCTGAAAGCGTCCAGCCACACGACGTTGTGCAACAGCCTGTCCTTGGCACGCGAAATCAGGCTCCTGTGTTCCGGGCAGTTGTAGTCCATCCCGTAAATGTACACCACTCGATCGCCCGGCTTGTACCCGCACATCATCTCCGTGCGCAGAAGGTTCGCCGTCCGCCTCGTCCAGTAATCCGAGTCGTACGCAAACACGAGCGGCTTCCCCGTGGACCCGCTCGTGTCGAAGTACTTCACCTCGGACTTCGCGATCGCCTCGCTTATGAAGTCGTCCAGGTTCTCCTGCAGCTGCCGACGCTCCAGCAGCGGCAGCTTCTGAAGATCGTCGACCGAATCGATGTCCCCCGGCTTCAGCCCCAGCTCCGCAAACAGACGCCTGTAGTACGGGACCGTCGTATACGCATGCTCGACCAGCTCCCGTAGCCCGGCCCTCTGGATCTCCCCCACCTTCTCCGCATCTGCCCGCTCGCTCCCAAGGTACTCCTGCAGCAGCCCGTGCGCGCGTGTCCGCTTGAAGACCACGTCGTAGCCAAACCGCACGATCTGCCGGTGAATCTCCCCCAACACCCCGCTCAAGCTTACCTCCCAGCATCAGAGCTTCGGAGTAACCTCCGACGATGTGAATCGATACTTGCCCGACGCTGTCGTCTCAATTCTATCGACAACTTCACACTCTATCTCGAACGCGGGATCGATCTCACCCCGAATGATTTCCTCGATCCTCGCGCACGCTTCAGAGCGATCAAAACCCTCGCCCGGAACCAGCGTCACCGTCAGCCCCCTGTCCGCGCCCTGGCGGATCCTGAACTGCCTCACCCCTTCCACCCGGTAGAAAACGTGATTGAAGTACTCCCCGTGCACCAGCTTCCCCGAAGGGCTCGTGATGATGTCGTACGTCCGCCCCACCACCTTCTCCAGAAGCGGAAGCCCCCTTCCACACGGGCACTGCTCCTCCGACTCCACCGCCACGTCCCCGATCTCATATCTTATGAACGGCATCGCGTAGTTGTTGAGGTTCGTCACGACCACGCAACCCGGCTCGCCCGGCTTCACCGGAGCTCCCTCGCTATCCAGCAATTCAACCAGGTTGTTCTCCGCCAGAACATGCAGACCGCTGTGCTTCTCGCACTCGTGCGCTATGTTCCCCACCTCCCGACACCCGTACCGGTTGAAGACCCCGCACCTGAACGTCTCCTCCAGCAGCTTCCTGTCGTCGGTACTCAACGCCTCCGCCGACGACTGGATCGCGCGCGGCCTTATCGCAAGTTCCGAATGCTCCCTCACGTACCTCGCGTACATCGTGAGCGACGAAACGTAGCCCACAAGCAGCTCTGGCTTGAACTCGCTCAGGAACGCCGCGTAGCCGGGAAACTTATCTCTGTCCAACCCGAACGTGTTGATCCATACAAGATTCATCCCCACACGATCCAAGATTCTCGACGCCAACGAGTTATGCGCCCTCGCGTCGTAGTCCGCTCCCCACAGAAACGCCACCCTATCCCCTACCCGGTACCCGCACAGCGTGTAGTCCCTAAGCATCTCTCCCTTCGAGCGCTCCCGGAAGTTCGAGCACTGGTAGAACGCCAGCGGCTCACCCGTCGACCCTCCCGTATGGTTCAAGTGCATCTTGTCCGCGCCCGCCGTCGCCGTCAGATCTTCGGGGTCCTGCTGGATCTCCTCTTTCGTCAGCACCGGAACCCGCCGCAGATCCTCAAGCCCGGCCACCTGCCGCACGTCCAGACCCGCCTCCCCGAACCTCCGCCGGTAGAAGGGCACCTTACTCTCCGCGTGCACCAGCAGCTTCCGAAGCTTCCGAAGCTGCAACTGCACCAGTTCCGACGAGGAAAGCCACTGGCTTTGCTGGAGTTCACGGAAGTACCTGCCGCGCGGCAACCAGCAATAGACCAGACCGTACGCCGCTCTTGGCAGGATGGTCCAGGGATCCAAGACGAATCCTTGAAGTATGAGAGTTCAAATCAGAACAATCGCAACAAACCACCCGGAATCATAGCCCCCCCCACGATCCCTGTCAACGCCACCCAATCACAACCGCTCCGCCACACAACACCCATCCTTGTCCCCACCACCTCGGGCGTAGCCTCCCACCCGTCCGCCTCCGGCGGAGACACAATGCGAACCGTTCCCGGACTCACCGACCCGCCCTCAGGAAACCACCCCTGATCCCTATCCGATCTCACCAGCTTCCGTTTGTGTCCCCATCCTCCTAACATACTAACCCATCGATTCTGTGTGACGACAGCGAGGATAGCCACTGCACCCGTAGAACGGACCGTGCCGACCGTCACGTCGAACCATCTCTCGCCCACACTTACGACAGCGCTTCCTGGTCCTCGAGTAGTTTGATGAGCGTTTCCCCCCATTGTTGCGTGACCTTCCCGGTCGTGCCTTGGAACGCCCCTTGGGCTTGTGTGGGCGGGCGTCAGTCGTTGCGTCGCAAGAGATGCACTTGAAGAATATCCCGTACTTACCCTTCAGTAGGGCTGTCAGGCCGGAACATTTGGGGCACGGCGGATTCTGCCTCTCGGCGAAGTCGGGATTGGCCTCATCCTTGAAAGCCGAGGGCGGGCTGGTAAGCCTGATCAATTGAGTACAGGCCGCCGCACTCGGAAAGCGATGCATGATTTCGGTGGTGTTGCGGTGGGATAGTATGTTCAGAGACCCGTGCCAAGCAATCGTCTCGTCTATCACTGCCAACTTCTCGTGCAAAACTGCCCTGACATCGACCACGAAGCCGAGTTTGTCCAACTCCTTCACGACTTCTTCACATTCCTCCCCCATGTTGCCCATTTCATTCGGGGGCTTGGTGACGATTCTCACTCGGACCCCTTGTTCCCGCTTTGCCCTCAACACATTCACCCAACGGCTGGTCCCCGGAGGAGTAACGAAGGGGGAGAATATCACGATGGACTCCTGCGCGGCCCCGATGTCCTCTCTGAACGCGCCGTAGAAAGTGCCTTCGTCGAAGAAGTCAGAGGTATCCAAGTCGAGGTCCGTTGATGAGCCAGCCCGTTCACGGAGGACGGTGTTCCAGTCCTCAGGGCCAAGTCTAAAGAGTTCCCCGGCCTCTAGTGCCTGGCCCTTCTGCTGGAACGTTTCCAGAATTCCCCTCACGATCGAGCTACGGGACAGTCTCTTGCGCAGGTACTCGAAGTTCGCCAGCAGGACTATGGTATGTTTCGCCCGACTCAGAGCCACGTTGAGGAGTCTCGCCCCGTCTTCGTCGATGCTGCGGGCGGTGATGAATTTGCTTGGCCTACATCCGAAGGAGTCGGTCAGCTCGATCAGGATCGCGTCTCTTTCGTTGCCCTGGAATCTGTGGACCGTGGCTGCCAGTTTGACGCCGGGACGGTCGTCTAGCGCTTCATTTATAAGGCCCTGAATCAAATGATTTTGTGCCTTGTATGGGGTCAGTATGCCAAATCGGTTGATTCCAGAAAGGCATCCTTCTTTGGCAAGATGGCAGGCAATGTTACGTGCGAGAAGTGCGTGCACCAAGTTGTATCGAGAGTATGTACCCAGTTGCAGCGCAGTCCAGGGATTGAATTGGCTGGTATCAATATACAGGAGGGGTCTGTCTCCCAGCGGGAAAGGCTGGCCGGGCTTCTCCTTGTCCGCTGTCTTCAATTCGCCGCCGTAGAAGATCTTGTTAACCACAGCGCATATTTCCTCGTTCATGCGGTATTGCGTCTTCAGCTGAACGAGTTCTTCAGGCAACGCCTTGGTGTCAAGGGCCTCCGGAATGCCAAATTTCTGGAAGATGTCCGTCTTGAGCCACGTCTCTGCCAACAACTCCTTGGACAGAACGATTGCCGGAATCTGGCGGAAGTCTCCTGCCACTACGACATGACGTTTTGCCAGTCCCGCTGCGTAGAAAGTCATGGGTAGGGCAAGCATGGACGCCTCATCAATGACGACGGCGTCGAAAGTACGCTCCACTTGGCCCTTCAAGTATGTCCTGTAGACCGTTGCGGCCAATACCCTACAGTTCCGGACAACCTGGTCACGCAGGGCATCAAGCTGCTTCTGGATTGCCTGAATCTTGGACCATAACTCGGCTATCCGCTCCTCGGCCGCCTTAAGCATCGCTCGACATTCATAGGAAGAGGGGTAATTGCGCATTCTTGCTGTCAGCAGCTCGATTGTCTGGCGGGAACTCTGGATCTCTTCTGCCACGTGCTGTACCTCTGGTTCTAGGCCTGAGATCAGGTCAGATTTCGCCGTCAGTGATAGCTCTATCCGCCCCAGATCTCTTGACAACCGGTCCGGATTCAGTCCCGAGAAGAACCGGCGGACCCCGCCCATGCTGTTCGCACGCTGAAGTTGATCCTTCACGGAAAGCTTCCCCGCCTCAAGCTCTGCCAACTCGACGCGGGCCTGCTTTATCCTATCCTGGTGCTGCCTTGCGGTGTCCTCCAGCCAATCCAGGCGCTGCTTTTCATCCTCCAACTGTTGAATCTCTTCTATGCTCTTGCGAAGGCTGGCCTCTCGATCCTTCTCCTTTTCCATCACATCTTCGAGGTCCGTTTTCTCACGTGTGAGGTTCCTGCCTAGTCGCTCGACAATCCTATCAATTGATACCTTGTCCTCGAATCGCCTCTTCAACTCGGGTTTGACTATTGGGCCGTACCTTATTACGTTCCCTTTCAGGAAGCCTTCGTCATGCTCAAGGCGCTGGCAGACTTTTTGCAGCGCCGTATCCACGGCTATGTTCGTATTCGAGACCACAAGTACTGAAAGCCCTTTCCTGTAATAGCCCTCGACTATACGTGCGATGACGGTAGTCTTCCCTGTGCCAGGAGGACCCCAAACAAACGTGACTTCACTTCCCAGAGCTTTGCTTATTGCGAGCTCTTGTTCTTTGTTCGACCGTTGTGCGCCACCTGCAAGCGACCGGTCTACCGGGATGCTTCCAGTTTGCGAGGGGACTGCGCCGAGGGTCTTCGCCGCAAGCCCGTGCTCGAAGAAGGTTTGGCCCGCCCTTACCGCCTCGAGCTTCTCCTTCAGCCTCTCCACAAGGAATGAGTCATCAGCAACCAGGCGTACGGACGGTATTGTTGGGCCGAGATCCCGCTCAAGGGTGATCAGCAAGACACCGTCGGTCACCGAAACGACTTCACCGTCTACGTCCTCCTTACCGATGAGAATCCGGATCGGCGAGTCATCCCGAAGATGGACCTCTTCGGTAAGCCGGAAGGCGTAGGCGAATCCGCTTCCTATCCTGCCCCGGAACTCCCCGCCGCGGATCTGGAGAGAAGTGGAGCCGCCCCTCTTCTTTATCGCCTCGACCTCCAGGCCAAGTGCTTCAATCATGCTGTTGACTGCCTCAGTATAGCCGTCGTGTGAGTTCATCCATCATCCCAGAAGGTTGACAAGCTCCGGCACTTTCACACGCTCCCGGTCCTTCTACCAGATCCTATCTCATAATTCCACACCCGTGGACTTGCACCTTTTTCCAATCGAGCCGCAATGCAAGTTTTCCGGATATTTCATCTAAGGCACCTCGGTGTATGGCCGAGGATGCGGCGTAGCGGCGCACGGCAGCATGGGATCTACTGTCTACGGGGACACGGGGATTTGTGAACAAGTGACCTGTGCGGATGGAAGCGATTGCAGCCTTGCCCCTATCCCGCTCCCGATGTGCCCTCGGTTTCCGCCAGGTTGGGGTGCGCGCAGGAACAGTCCAGCCGGAACCATTTCCTAAGATCCTCGGCGGTCCATTCCAGCGGTTCAATGCTGTACTTGAGATCGCGTCTCATTACCTTCTGAGTCTTCCTCACCTTGAGCGCAAGCTCGCGGCAGAGCCTATTCCCGCGGTGCAGGAAGTAATACTTCTTCCGCCACTCCAACGTCTCACCCGGCTTCACTTCCTCGTCGCGATCGTAGAGGTAAAACGTCAGGCTGCCGTCGTCGCCGATGCGCGTAATCTGCACCTCGCTCGGATGTATCACCAACGGCAGCACCGCCTCACGGTACGCCATGATCCCGTGCAAGTGCTCGCATCCGTCAAAGAAGTAATCGCGCCTTCCCATCAGCAGCACGCTCTCCTCCACCGGCGTCCCCCACAC
>Ga0180438_10002788_pt1 | contig 27643 bp, 20 predicted proteins | sample SS_ome_12_FD_132455 | JGI IMG/M metagenome (GOLD analysis project Ga0180438, IMG submission 132455) | Hypersaline lake sediment archaeal communities from the Salton Sea, California, USA - SS_3_D_2 metaG | ecosystem: Environmental > Aquatic > Non-marine Saline and Alkaline > Hypersaline >...
CACGTTCCCTCTGGTTGAGTGTAGTCATGGCTTGACTCCATTGGATGGAGCCACTATAGTAGAGTTAGTTACTTCTGTGAAGGAAGTTATCGTGGAGCTGCAGAAAGGCGACCAGAGCCTCGTTCGATCCCAAAACCGGGCACTGGTAATCAATCTTCTCCGTACTTCTGGCCCGCTCTCGCGCGCCGACATCGCCAAACAGTCAGGTCTAGCCCCGTCCGCACTGACGCGCCTGATGCGAATTCTGATTGAGGAGGGCGTCGTCGAGGAGGTCGGTAGATCGACCTCAAGCGGCGGAAGGCCGGCAACGTTGGTCGGGTTGAACTGCCAGTTCGCTTGCAGTATCGGGGTCAAGATCGAGAGACGGCGCGTCCTCGCGGCACGCGTCGACCTCGGCGGGGTGATTACAGAGCGAGCAGAATCCCCGATCGAGGATCCGCCGGATCCTGGCGACACCCTAGACAAGATCGCGGATCTCATCGATCCCTTGGTCAATGGGAGGATCCTCGGCATCGGTGTCTGCGTCTCGGGGTTCGTCGACCCCGCCTCGGGAATCAACCTCTATTCTCCGATCTTGCGATGGGAGAACGTTCGCATCCTCGATGCACTCTCTCCTCGCTTCAACGTTTCAATTCGAGTCGAGAACGACGTCAATGCATTGGCCCTCGCGGAGTGCTGGTACGGCGCCGGGTACAACTACCAGCACTTCGTCTGCATTACGGTCGGAGAGGGAATTGGCTCCGGCGTCGTCATTGGAGGAGACGTCTATCGGGGCGCGTACGGCGGCGCGGGGGAATTGGGCCACATCACGATTGACCCGAACGGTCCGGTCTGTCGATGTCGCGAGCGCGGATGCCTCGAGGTCTACGCATCGGATCGCTTCTTGGAGGAAGAGGCCGGGCGCCTCGGCTACCACGGGATCGACGAGATGATCGCCGCAGCGCGCGACGGGTCGGCGGAGGCGAGGGGGGTCTTCATGCAGATGGGGACAAACCTGGGCATCGGCGCCAAGAACCTGGTCAATCTCCTCAACCCCGAGGCGATCATCCTCGGAGGGGAGAGAATGGACGAGGGAGACCTCTTCTTCACAGCATTCCAGGAGGAGGTCTGTCGGCATTCGTTCCCCGCCGAGGCGGCGCAATTACAGATCGTCCCGGCGCAGCTCGGTCGGGACGGTTTTCTGATCGGGGCCGCAACGTTGGTCGCGGCCGAGTTCTTCCGACTTCCTGCTCAGGCGAGCACAACGTGAGACTGAATCTGAGGACTGATCGGGACGGGCGACCGCGCATCGAGCTGGACGGAGAATCATTCGTCGAGGCGGTCTGCGCCGTCGTCCCGAACTGGCAAGAGCACAGCGCCGAGTGCGTCTCGACACCATGGCGACAGATCGAAGGGAACGACGCACTCGGTCCGTTCACCGGACTGCGGAGTACCCTCTCGCGAGCCGGCGAGGAGGTGGTCGATCAGGCCATCCGCAACTACGGCTCGCTAATTCTGTTCAGCGCGAGCTTCCTGCAAACGGTCGAGGGAACCCGACGGAGTGACTCTTTCGAGACACCATCGGTCTATGCGCCGCAGTTCGTCCTCCCTGACGGCCTGCGCGTCTGTCTGGCAACGCACGGTCTCGGATCGTCGGACGACGCGTTCGGCGGCTACTGGCCGATGGCCCAGATCACCAACGGCAACGGTCTCCCCTCGGAGGCGTTCGCTCCGATGGTGGTCTTCGATCAGCACGGTGCGCTCGCGATCGCCCCGTCGAACCACTTCCTTACGGCGAGCCTCGTCTCGGTTCCAAGCGGCGTCGCCCGTGGAATGCACGGCTCCATCGACCGGTTCGAAGCCGGGGTGGAGATTGAGACGCTCTTCGTCCCCAGCGTGGACGTCTCCTCTGCGTTGATGGCCCTCGGCGACGTCCTCCTCCGACGGGGCGGAAAGCAACGTCCGAATCCTTCATCCCACCCCGTGACGTCGTCGATCGGGTGGTGGAACGCATACGGGGGGTACTACACGGAGCCGATCCACCCACTCGACGCCACGGAACTGGAGAACGTCGTCAAGAGCGCGCAGGAGCGCGACCTACCAATCCGCTATCTCGGGCTCGATCTGTGGTACCCGTATCGGCACATCGGCCAGGGAATCGAGTTTGCCCCCGACCCGCAGAAGTACCCGGAGGGGATCGGCGACATGGCGAGATCCGCGTCGCTTCATACCGTCCTCCACGTCTCGGCGCTCGCTCAACCGAACGCATACGGCTCCGACGGGAGCGATGGCACAGTCTACGAGACGATCGGCGATGAGATCCGCCGGCAGGAGGGGGTTGCCGTGTGGCACGACTGGATGCGGACCCAGCAGCATCTAACGCCGCGCTTGCGAAACCCACCGAGGGTGGCCGACGCCTGGTACCGGAAGATGACCACGTCCCTCGCCAACAGGGGACTCGAGGTTCTCCAATGCATGCAGACCATGGGGATGGCTCTGGCGTCGACGCAGGCACCGAACGTCCGCTCCGCTCGCACCTACATTGACTACCTCTTCGCCTTGCCTGAGGCGATTCAAACCCTCGCCGATCTCGGAGAGGAAGGGTTCCGTCGTGAGGCGCTTCGCCCGGTCGATTTGAGCCGGCAAAACCTGCTCATGGGCACGTTCCTCTACGCCCTTGGACTCCTCCCGTTTCACGACCTGTTCCTCACCCGCTTCCACGAGGGGATCGGAGGCTCTCATCCTGAGGAGGACGCGATCCTTCGAGCGCTCTCCTGCGGGCCGGTCGGTATTGGGGACGCGCCCGGCGAGACCGACGCTGAACTCTTGGCCAAATTGATCCTTCCGGACGGCCGGCTCCTACAGCCGGATCGCCCACCGTTCCCCGTAGCGGACACCCTCAGCGCAGCCGTCGAGACCTACTGGACGTTGCACCAAGCCGGGGACTACGCGTGGCTCTACGTCGTCCTTCTCAATCTGTCGTCGGAAGCGCAGGAATTCGACATCGATCCTCCCATTCCAGGGGACTACGTCCTTCGAGACGGAATCAGCGGATCAACCGCCGACGAAATGGCCGGCGAACTCGCCGGCGGGCAGATGGCCTACTACGTGCTCGCTCCAATCGTCAACGGGATCGCTCCGCTCGGGTTGCTCGACAAGTTCGTCCCCGGACCGGCCGAGCGGTTCGTCTCGCTGCGCAACGGAGCCCTGCTGACGCTCGGCCTGGACAACGTAGAAGGGAGTCTCGGCTTCCTGTGCGAGGAGCCGATCGAGGTTCGCGCAGACGGCCGACCGCTCGCAATCGATCGGGACGGGGACGTGACCACCGTGGCGATATCCGCCGAACAGAAGACCGTGGAGGTTCGCAGGAGGTGAACGAGGTGTCGCGAAGGCTCGGCATCGCGCTCGGGATCGTCGCTCTGGTCTGCGTCGCCGCATGGGGTGGCAAGGGGCCCCTCAACCTGGCTCTCGTCTGGCACCAACATCAACCACTGTACTGGAATCGGCTGACCGCCGAGTACGAGCTTCCGTGGGTGCGCATTCACGCCGTGCAGGAGTACATCGATTCGCCGCGCATCTCCTCCGAGCACCCAGACGTCCACACCACGTTCAACCTGCAACCGAGCCTTCTCTGGCAGCTCAACGACTACGCAACGATCACGGAGGACGAGACCGCGCTCGGCGGCCTCTATCAGTACATCGGCGCCGTTGACAACCACCTCAACTGGATCTGGACCTTGGCGACCGAGCCGGAGGACCTGTCGCCAGAGAACCGGGCCCGCCTTGAGGAACAGGCATTCTGGATCAACGGATACATGTTCGACGACGACGGCAACGACCCGTACTACGATGCCCGCTACGCCGAGCTCGACATGCTTCGCAACGCGCAGCCCCTCTCCGATCAGCAGTTGCTCGATGCGTCGGCGCTGTTCCTGCTCTGGCAGATCTCACCGGAGCTGCACGAGGAGTTGCAGGTCGCTCGATACCGCAACCACTCCGGATTCACCGCGGACGACCTCGTGGCGCTGATCCAGGCACAGATGTCGGCCGTCCAGGACGTGGTCGCCGCCTACGGTGACATCGCGGTGCTGGGGAACGAGCTGATCACCAGCCCGTTCTATCATCCGATCCTCCCGCTGCTTGTCGAGCACGGTTGGGAGCACGACGTCCTCGGTCAGCTCCTGGCTGCGCAAGCACAGCACGAACGTCTCTTCGGTGCTCGATCCACCGGCGTCTGGCCGCCTGAGCAGGCGGTCTCCGAGATCGCCGTCAGCCTCCTCGGCGAGGCCGGCTTTACCTGGTCGACGACGGACGAAGGAATCCTCGCCCGAGCCCTTGGCCACACGCCGAGCATCGCTGAGCTCACGACGCCGTACGTCTGGGACGGGGTCACGCTCTTCTTCCGCGACACCGAGCTATCGAACCGGATCAGCTTCTCCTACGGCAACAAGGATCCTCAAGCGGCGGTCGGTGACTTCATGGACGAGCTCGAGCGCGCTTGGAACGCCATCGAGGAACCGAGTCGTCACGTCCTCACCGTCGCGATGGACGGGGAGAACTGGATGTTCATGGCCGGCTACGCGAACAACGGGCGGACGTTCCTGCGCGCCCTGTACGAGGCGCTCGCCGCGGCTGACTGGGTGCGGACCGTAACGCCCGGTGAGATGATCGCCGAGGGGATCGCGCCGACGCCGCTGGACGTCCTGCCGGTCGGATCCTGGGCCGGTGATCTGTCCACGTGGAGCGGGGAGCCGGACGAAGACGAAGCGTGGGAACGGCTGGCCGCGGCTCGTGAGGTCGTGTCCGACGCCGGCGATCCCGCCGACGCCGTGAACGCGATCCACGCCGCGCAGGGATCGGACTGGTTCTGGTGGTACGGAACTGATCAGGACTCCGGAACCGACGACCTGTTCGACTGGTTGTTCAAGGCCCATCTGACCGGGGCGTACGTCGAGGCCGGCGAGGAAAGCGTCCCGGAGATCCTCGGCCTCCGCTTGCTCCCACCGACGGCGGAGAGCCTCGGCGAACTCGACCCGACCGTCGACGGAACGCTGCGCGACGAAGAAGGATGGGGCGAGGCCGTCACGATCATGGGCGCCAACGAGCTCCGGGAGCTGCGCATCGGGTACAAGGAGACGAGCCTCTACCTGCTCGTCAAATCCGCGGCCGATCCGGCCGCGCTAATCGGCGAGGAGGAGCTCTACCTCGTCCTCTACGCGTCCGGTCCTCCCGGGACGCCGGTGAACGTCGTCACGCGCCACGGCGGTGAGCCGCTCGGCTTCGGGCTCGCGTCGGCGATCCAGGTCCGATTCGACAAGCTGGACGCAGACGGCTCCGGCGTGGTGTCGAAGTACGCCGCGGACGGAAGCGGCGGGTGGCGGTACGCGTCCTCGATCGGAACCGCGGCGGCGCGTGTCGTGCGAGTTGGAGACCGAATCGAGTTCTCGGTCCCGTTCTCCGAACTCGGCGTCGAGCCGGGCAAGTCAACCACGCTCGGCCTCGTCCTCGAGCGGCCCGGGGAGGCGATCGACCGGCTGCCCGATCGACCGCTGTTGGCCGGGATCCCGACGCTGATCCAGGGCGAAGAGCGATTCGCGATCGACGACCCTGCCGGCGACGACCACGGCATCGGATCGTACGTCTATCCGCTCAACGACGTCTTCGAAGTCGAGGGGCTATTTGACCTGCTCGCGTATCGCGTATACGACGCGGACACCAGGTGGCAGCTGGCGTTCGACTTCACGGCGTTGACGAACCCGTGGGGCGGCCCCCAGGGGTTCAGCCACCCAATCCTCTACCTCTACTTCGACGTAGAGGATGGCGGCGCGACGGTCAGCTTCGAGGAGGGAGAGGCGGCCCACGTCGCCTTCGATCCGGGTCATCCGTGGGACGCCTTCCTCCGTGTCGCCGGCTGGCCGGCCTACGGCCGCCACCTGTGGACGGCCGACGGTACTGGGCCGATGCTCGTCGAGGTCGCGTCGGACCCCAAGCGCGGTCGGATCATCGTCACGATCCCCAAGAGCATCCTGCCGGGCATCGAAGGGTGGCACTACGTCCTCGTCGGATCGCAGGACGGCTACGGCGCCAACTACCTGCGGGCGATCGGTACGACTCCCGGTGAGTGGACCGGCGGAGGGAGCCCGGATCCGTTCTGGGCTCCACAGATCTACGACTACCTGGCCCCTGCGGAGGCGACACAAGCGGAGATCCTCTCCACGTTTGACAAAGACCAATCGCTCTACGCAACGCTCATGCCAATCTACATCCAATTCGACACACCTTAGGGAGGTGATGAAGAAGGTAGAATCCATGAGGAGAATCCATGGAAGAAAGCCGAAAGGCACAGGCCAGTGAAGGGAAGGAACGGAGACAGCTCTCAAGGAGGAGGCAACCATGAAACGAGCTGCAATTGCACTACTTGGTCTGATGCTTCTTGCCGGGCTCACCGCGATGGCGAGTGAGGCGGGCAGGTTGCTGATCTGGGCGGACGATTCGCGCGCCCCCATTATGCTGAACGTAGCGGCGGAGTTCACCGCCGTGTACGGCGTCGATGTCGAGGTTCAGGAAGTCGGGTTCGGAGACATCCGCGGCCAGCTGGCAACGGCCGGCCCTGCGGGTGAAGGACCGGACATTCTGATCGGTGCCCACGACTGGCTCGGCGAACTGATTCTCAACGGACTCATCGAGCCGGTCGTCCTCGAGCCGGGGACGATCGCCGACTTCAACCCGGTCGCGATTGACGCATTCATGTGGGGCGATCTGCTCTACGGCGTGCCGTACGCCACCGAGAATGTCGGCCTCATCCGCAATACGGATCTCGTACCCGAGGTCCCGGCCACGTTCGAGGAGCTGCTCGTTGTCGCCAAGGGCCTTACGGATCTGGAAGCTGGCAAGTATGGTTTCTTGATCCAACAGCCGGATCCGTACCACACGTTTGCCCTGTACACGGCCGGCGGTGGATATGTCTTCGGCAAGGACGCGAGTGGTGTGCTCGACCCGTGCGACATCGGTTTGGACAACGCCGGCTCGATTGCCGGCGCAACCATCCTCGACCAGATGGTCAAGGATGGCATCGAGATCGCCGGTGCCGGCTATGGTGAGGTCACCGGGGCGTTCAATGCCGGCAACCTCGGCATGATGATCGGTGGTCCGTGGACGTTGGCCGACGCCAAGGCAAACAACATCAACTACGGCGTCTCCGCCATTCCGCCGATCGACGGAAATGCTCCAGGTGTGTTTGTCGGTGTCCAGGGATTCATGATCAGCGCGTTCAGCGAGAACAAGGTTCTCGCCAACCTGTTCATCAAGGACTTCCTGATCTCCACTGACGTCATGCTCGGCCTGTTTATCGAAGGAGACCGCCCGCCGGCATACCTGCCCGCACTTGGTTTCCTGACAGGCAACGAGGACATCCAGGGATTCGCCGCAGCCGCCGCGACGGCCATCCCGATGCCCAAGATTGCCGAAATGGGATCGGTCTGGGACTCCTGGATCGGAGCTCTTGAACTCATCGTGAACCAGGAACAGGATCCGGCAACAGCAATGCAGGAAGCCGCGGATGAGATCCGCGCCCTGCTCGGTTGCGAATAGAACCACATGGCGGGGCCGCCCAAAGGCGGTCCCGCGTTCTCTAGCATGATCTGGAGATACACAGCAGAGCACAGTCTGAAGATTCTCTTCCTCGGGATCCTGTGCGCAGTTTCTGTGTACGTTTTCGTATTCCTAGTCTCTAAGGGTTTGTATATTCCGTCCGTCATGTCGCTGATCGGCGCTGGGTCCATCACCTATGTCTTCCTGTCAGAGAAGCGGTATCCGATTCGCTGGCTGATCCCGGGCTTGCTCTTCCTTGCTGTCATGGTCGTATATCCGATCGGGTACACGTTCGTCTCGTCGTTCAGCAACGTCGGGACCGGCCACATGCTTTCCAAGGACCAGGCGCTCGAGCAGCTCCTCGAGCGCTCCTACACTCCTGACGATGCCGCCGAATATACCTACATGGCATTCGCCGACGCGCGCGGAGATCTAGCTTTGATTCTCGAGGGAGCCGACCAGATGATTCTCTATGTCGATGGAAGTGCCACGGACATCGTTCGGACCGACCCGCGGCTGATCGACGAGGACAGCGATGGAACGGCGGATCGTTTCGGCGATTATTCCCGCCTGACCACCCCGCAGATCGTTCAGCGCCTCTCTGTCATCGAGGACTACAGAATCGAGTACAAGGGCACGATAATCGGCCTCGAGAACCTCAACGAGTTCCGCACCCGGGCTCCGCTGTACGTCTACGACGAAGAAGCCGAAACGATGAGAGATCTGCGGACAGGCATTGTCTACACCTCACGCGAGGGTATCTTCACCGCCTCCGACGGCAAGGAGATCTATCCTGGATACAAGGTGGGAATCGGCCTCCGCAACTTCGTGAAGCTCGTCACGAATCCTCAGATCTCCGGTCCGTTCGCCAAAGTCTTCTTGTGGACGTTCCTGTACGCCACCTTGACTGTACTGCTGAACTTCGCTCTCGGCCTGTTCACAGCGATCCTTCTCAATGATCCATTCTTGCGATTCCGTACGGTTTACCGCGTGCTTGCCATTGTCCCGTACGCCCTTCCCGCGTTCATCACCATTCTCGTTTGGCGCGGGATGCTCAACGTGCACTTCGGTGTGATCAATCACATGCTTGTGGCCGTTTTCGGCTCGGGCGCACGCGTTCCGTGGCTCCAGAGTGCCATGTGGGCAAAGGTTTCCGTGCTCCTTGTGAACCTCTGGCTCGGGTATCCGTATATGATGTTGATCAGCCTCGGAGCGCTGCAGTCGATCCCGGGGTCGCTGTACGCGGCGGCCCGCGTCGACGGTGCGACTTGGTGGCAGCGATTCTGGAAAATCACGCTGCCGCTTCTGCTGATGCCGCTTGCACCGCTCCTCATCGGTGCGTTCGCGTTCAACTTCAACAACTTCACGCTGATCTATCTACTGACAGAGGGCGGACCGGCCATCGCTGGGTCTGCGACGCCTGCGGGGGCAACGGACATCCTGATCTCGTACACGTACAACCTTGCTTTCGCTGGCGAGCGCGGGAATCAGCTCGGGCTCGCCGCCGCGGTGTCTGTTCTGATCTTCCTGATCGTCGCCACGATCAGTGCGATCAACTTCCGAATGACCGGAGCGCTTGAGGAGTTGAGCAAGAATGTATAGCCGACACACGCTGCTCGGAAGCGCATGGAGACACGGAATCGTCTTGCTCTTGTGCACGTTCTCCGTCTTCCCCGCTCTGTGGATCGCGTCCGCCTCATTCAACGCCACCAACAACATGCAGCTCCAGCAGCTGATCCCGTCAAATCCCTCGCTCGCGCACTATAGGGAGCTGTTCACAAGCGATCGGTACCAGTACGCCACGTGGCTCCTCAACAGTCTGAAGGTCTCGTTGCTTACTTCGGCATTCACTGTCATCATGGCCGGCCTCGGTGCGTATGCGTTCTCGCGGTTCCGGTTCAAGGGACGCCGCGTCGGCCTCCTCAGTCTGTTGCTGATCCAGATGTTCCCGCAGATGTTGGCCGTCGTGGCGATTTTCCTCCTCATCCTCTCATTGGGCGACATCTTCCCATGGGCCGGGCTCAATACGCACACCGGCCTGATCCTCGTCTATCTCGGCGGGGCAATGGGCTTCAACACCTGGTTGATGAAGGGGTATTTTGACACGATCCCTCGTTCGCTGGAGGAGTCGGCCAAAGTCGACGGAGCCACCCCGTTTCAGGCATTTGTCCGAATCATCCTCCCGCTCGCGCGCCCGATCCTGGCCACGATCTTCGTTCTGTCGTTCATCTCCACCTACTCGGAACTCTTCATCGCGACGATTCTGCTCCGATCCAACTCGCGGTTCACTCTGGCCGTGGGCATGAACCTCCTCATTTCTAATCGGTACGACAACCGGTGGGGGATGTTCGCTGCCGGGGCTCTCGTCGCAGCCATCCCGTTTCTCATTGTGTTCATCATCGCTCAACGTTCTTTGGTATCGGGCTTGACAAGGGGCTCTGTGAAGGAATGAGTAGCCCACGACGGCGAGACCGCATTCCGATCCTTGCCCTCCTCGCTTCCTCGTCCGCTGTCGCAATGCCGGGACTCGCGCGCGCCGGTACGTTGCGGAACGGGGTTGTCTTCCACGAAGTCTTCGCCCGGAGCTCCCGCTACCCCGGCGCCGGTGGGCCCGAAGGCCCTGGCGGCGCGGGCAACCTCACGCTCAGGCCAGAGTCGACTGAAGCGTTCCGCCCACCCCGCCTCCAGACCTCATCCCGGAGATGCGGCCCATAGCGAAAGGAGACCGACCGATGCACCGCTCCGTTCCCAAGTGGGTTCCCGATGCCGTCTTCTACCAGATCTTCCCCGACCGATTCCGCCGCGAGCCCGATCCGTGGATCGCCGATCCGGCCCGCCGCGCCGGCCGGAGTCCGTGTGGCGGAAACCTGGCCGGGATCCGCGCCGCAATCCCGTATCTGGTGGACCTCGGAATCAACGCGCTCTACCTGACGCCGATCTTTCACGCGGCGTCATACCACAAATACGACACGATCGACTACTTCGCCATCGACCCGGCGTTGGGGGACAACAACGAGTTCCGCGACCTCGTGACGGATCTTCACGACCGGGGCATTCGGGTCGTCCTCGACGGGGTGTTCAACCACTGCAGCGTGGGCCATCCGTTCTTCCTTGACGCCATCGGCAAGGGGCACGCGTCAGAGTACTGGGACTGGTTCACGGTCAGCGGCGACCAGATCGTTTGCGGCTCCGCAGCGAATTACGCTCGGTGGGCCGGAGTGCGGACGATGCCTGAGTGGAACCATCGGAATCCCGCGGTCGTGGAGTACCTGCTCTCGGTCGTCCAGCATTGGATCACTGAGTTCGGAATCGACGGCTGGCGTCTCGACACGACCGAGTACTTGCCGCCCGACTTCGTACGGGCGATCTATCGCACGGCTCGCAAGATCTCACCGGACGTCTACATCCTCGGCGAGGTGATCGGGCTCGGCACGCCGTGGTTCAAGCACGACGCCCTCGATGGGGTCATGCACTACAAGCTATGGGAGGGACTCACCGCGTTTCTCGCCGAGGAGCGCTGGGACGCGCCAACCTTCGCCCACAGCGTGCGCGCCCACTGGTACAGTTACCCGGAGGACGCGAACTTCGGTTCGTACACGTTGCTGTCGAGCCACGACAGGCCGCGGTTCATCACGCAGTGCCGCGGGGACGTCACCCGGCTGCGATTGGCCCTGGCGTTCCAGTTCACCTTTCCCGGGTCGCCGGCCGTCTACTACGGGGACGAGATCGGTCTCGAGGGCGGCGACGATCCGGACAACCGCCGCTGCTTTCCATGGGACGAGTCCAATTGGCATCGGCCGCTCCTCGAGGAGGTGCGACGCCTTGTCCGACTGCGAAGAAGCGAGATAGCGCTCCGCCGCGGCTCGCTCAGGATAATGAGAGCCGCCGGGCGCTTCCTGAGCTACGAGCGCAAGCTCGGGGAGGAGCGAATGATCGTCGGCATGAATGCGGACCGACACGCGGACGCCGTCCTGTCGTTGCCGGCGGGCGAGTGGGAGGACACCGCATCCGGAGACCGGCTTCGCGAGGACCAGGCGATCCCGTCGCTGTCCTATCGGATCGTGAGATGGATCGCGGAATCCGGCTAGCCGAGCAGTCGGTCGTACAGACCTCGATATGCGTCGGCGGACGCGTCCCACGAGAGATCTAGCTGCATCCCTCTCCTCTGAACGCGCCCCCACGCCTCCGGGTCACCTCGGAAGACGCTCACCGCCCGCTTCACCGCTTCCAGAAAGGCGTCTGTCGTGCAATCGGTGAACAGAAACCCGGTGCCGCTGTCGGCCCCGGCGTTGTACTCCTCGACCGTGTCCTTCAGCCCTCCGGTCGCGCGAACCACCGGGACGGTCCCATACAGCAGTGAGTACTGCTGGTTCAGGCCGCATGGCTCGTAGTGGGACGGCATCAGGAACACGTCGGCGGACGCCTCGATCCGATGCGCCCACTCTTCCGAGAACGTGATCAACGACGCGACCTTCCCCGGATACCGCCCCTGCGCGTCGCGGAAGAAGGCTTCGTACTCCCTCGTCCCCGTACCGAGAAGGACGAACTGCACACCGAGATCCATCATCCGGTCGAATCCGGACATCATGAGGTCGAACCCCTTCTGCTCGGCGAGCCTCGAGATGACGCCGAAGACTGGAACAGTCGCGTCAACGCCAAGGCCAAGCTCTTGCTGCAGCCTCGTCTTGTTCTTCGCCTTCCCCGCCAGGTCATCGGCGTCGTAGTTCTCCCACAGGTGCACGTCCGTCGCCGGATTCCACACGTTGACGTCGACGCCGTTCACCACGCCGTACAACATGTCTTTCCGCGAACGGAGCTCGGCCTCCAGCCCGGCTCCGTCCTCAAGGATCTCCGCCGCATACGTCGGGGAGACGGTGTTGATCAGATCGGCGGTGAGGATTCCGCCTCTGAGCAGGTTGACCTCGCCGTCCCGCAGGTACGGGCGAAGCGCTCCCTTCGACAGGCCGGTCACGGAGGCCTGCTCCGCCGGGAAGACACCCTGATACCCGAGGTTATGAACCGTCAGCATCGTCCGCACGCCTTCGAGACGCAGCGCAGTTCGATCGGCGACGTATCCGGGCACGAGCGCAGCGTGCCAGTCGTTCGTATGGATGACATCGGGCGTCCAGTCAAGCGCCTCGCACAGCGCGAGCGCCCCACGCGACAGGAACGTGAACCGCTCGATGGCGTCGGGGTATTCCGACCCTTCGCCGTAAACCTGGGAGCGATCGAAGTACGGATCGTAACCGAGGAAGTAGATCGGAACGGAGCTTTCGGGGAGCTGCGACCGGAAGGCAACGCACGGCTTCTCGTCGCCGGCAACCGGAACGGCAAACCGCGTCGCTTCTGCAAGCTCCGCCTTCCCTTCCACATGGCGATACTTCGGCATCACGATGAGGATCTCCACTCCCTTACGGCCGAGGGCTCGCGGCAGTGCAAGCGCGACGTCGGCCAGCCCCCCCGTCTTCGCAAACGGGGAAACCTCTGCAGAAACGAACAGGACTCGCATCCTTCACCTCCTGCAGGAAGTATCTTCCGCTCGCCGGGGCACTTCAACCGCACGGAGAGCGCGCCACGCTTGTCCTGATCGGAGGATCTCCCAACGGAGCCGGCGACTGACCGCATGCCGGAGTCCCCGTCGATCCGGTACAATCGGCGCAATGCCATCGGAGTTACTGCGAGGGGAGAAGGAATGCCCGAGTTGAGACGAGGACCGACAAGCGGTCGCTGGGTGATCGTTGCGCCGGAGCGCGCGAGACGCCCGTCGGATTTCGAGCAGCGTGGTCCGAAGCTCGACGGGCAGGAGCCGGTCGACTGTCCGTTCTGCGCCGGGAACGAGGAGATGACGCCGCCGGAGATCTACCGTGTCCCGGCGCCGGACGGCTGGTACGTCCGCGTCGTCCCGAACAAGTTCCCGGCGCTCGAGGACTACGAGGAACTCGGGCGGGAGGCGATCGAGGGGTTCTATGATCGAATGAACGGCGTGGGGACCCACGAAGTCATCATCGAGACGCCGGAGCACTTCCTGGAGATCTCCGACCTTCCCGAGGAACAAGTGCAGCGGATCGTCGATACGTACATCGCGCGATTGCAGGAGCTGATGAAGAACGCCTGGTTCCGGTACGTCCTTCTGTTCAAGAACCATGGAAGGGAGGCCGGGGCGTCACTCCTCCATCCGCACTCCCAGATCATCGCGACGTCGATCGTCCCCCAGGAGGTGCGTAGCTCACTCAGCATCGCCAAGGCCTACTACGAGCGAAAAGAGCGATGTCTGTTCTGCGACGTGATGCTCGCGGAGATCCGATGCGGGGAGCGGATCGTCGAGGAGGACGACGGCTACGTGGTCTGGGCACCCTACGATTCGCGATTCCCGTTCGAACTCGTCGTCTATCCGAAGGACCATTCGCACGACTTCACATCGCTCGACAACGGGCAGCGGCGGGGCTTCGCGCACATTCTTGGGCGGACCCTGAAGCGGCTGACGGTCCTCCTCGGGGACATCCCGTACAACTTCGTCCTTGAGACGACGCCGAATCCGGTCCCGCGGCCGGGCAAGCCCGGGTACTGGACGACCCTCCCGTACGACTACCACTGGCGCGTCGCGATCATGCCGCGGTTGACACGCGTCGCCGGCTTTGAATGGGGGACCGGGTTCTACATCAACCCAATGCCCCCGGAACAAGCCGCCGGCTATCTCAGAGACGTCGAGATCCCGGAGTGATCTCCGATCCACAAACGAGCAGGACACCCGATCGGCCGCTCTGCTTGTCTTCTTGTCTGTCCCCGTTCGGCTACTCGAACAGGTCGACGAGATAGAGGAGGTTCTCGTCCACCGGCCGCGGGTTGGCGAGCGCGTCGCAGAGCGGAACCGGAACGATCTTCGTCCCGTGGATCGCTGTCATCACGTCGAACTGCCCACCCAGGGCGAACTCAATCGACGCGGCCCCGAACCGCGTCGCGAGGATCCGGTCGAACGGCGACGGACTTCCACCGCGCTGCAGATAGGCGAGATTGGTGACCCGCACCGGGATCTGCATCCGCTCGGACAGCTGATTGGCGACGTACTGCCCGACGCCGCCGAGCCGCGCGTGACCGAAGGCGTCCACCTCGGCCTCCTCGACGACCTGACCTTCCTTCCCCTCCGGCTCGGCACCCTCGGCGATGATGACGATGCTGAACCGCTTCTTCAGATGCTCCCGCCGCTTGATCTTCCGGAAGATCAAATCGACGTTGAACCTCTGCTCCGGAATCAGGATGACGTCCGCACCGCCGGCGACACCTCCCATCAGGCTCAGCCATCCGGCGTCCCGTCCCATCACCTCGAGGATCAGTACTCGGTGATGCGACGCAGCCGTTGTGTGCAGCCGATCGAGCGCGTCGGTGATCGCCCCGAGTGCCGAAGCGAACCCAAGCGTGTAGTCCGTCATCCCGATATCGTTGTCGATCGTCTGCGGAATCCCAATCGCTTTCACGTCGTACTCAGCCAAGCGGTGAGCCACGCCGAGCGTGTCGTCCCCACCGATGGCGATAAGGAAGTCGACAGCATTCACGGCCAGTGTTTCGACGACCTTCTCCGGGCCGTCGTCCATCCGAAACGGATTCGTCCTGGAGCTGCTGAGGATCGTCCCCCCGATGTGAAGGATGCCGGAGACGTCGGCTTGCGTCAGCGGCCGAACCAGGTTCTCGACCGGGCCCTTCCACCCTTCCTCGAATCCTACAACGTCGACCCCGTGCTTATTCCCGAAGCGAACGATCGAGCGAAGGGCGGCGTTAATCCCGGGGGAGTCCCCTCCGCCTGTCAGTACGCCGGCTCTCATCAATGGCCCTCCCTCTGCTCCCTCAGTGTCTTTCCTGCGCTTCCGGCTTGCTCGATTAACACGAGCGCGATCTCACGGACCTTCGCCCGTATCTCCTTCCCCACGGCGCGCGGATCGAAGACCTTCTTGTCCGGGCTCCAATCGCCCCTCGCGAACAGGTTCGCGACGTCGTCCTCCACGCCGCTGGGTGGGATGATCCCTTCCGCGTGCGCGGCGAAGAACTCGCACGCCGTCCGGCCGTAAACGTACTGATAGTGCGTGTCCTTGTTCAGTTTGCAGATGCCGTAGCCGATCATCTCGCGCACCTGCTCCGGAAGGAGTCCCGATGTCCCGTGAAGGACGAGCGGCACGTTGAGACCGCTCTCCGTCAATCGATCGCGGATCCTCGCCGCGAGATCGACCCGAAGCTCGAGGTCGCGCCCCTTCGAGACGCCGTGCTGCGTCCCGACGGAGATCGCCAGAAGGTCGGCCCCGGTTCGCTCCACGAACTCGGCGGCCTCGTCGGGAGCGGTGTACAGCGCCTCGTCCGACGAAATCTCGTCCTCGACCCCCTTGATCTTCCCGAGCTCCGCCTCAACCAGAATCCCTGTCCCTCTTGCCTTCTCTACGACCGTCCGGCTGACCCGGATGTTCTCCTCGAAAGCCTCTTGGGACGCGTCGATCATGATCGAGGAGACGAGACGATCGTCCATCGCTTCCGCGATCAGCTCCAGTTCGCCCGCCGTGAAGTGGTCGAGATTGATGAAAACGCAAATTGGATAAGGATCGGCGAGCTCTCGGACCAGCGCCGAGAGGCTTCTGAGGCCAGCCCGCTTGTCGCCCCCCCCAGCGAACTTCGCTGCTCCGGGGCTAATCTGAACCAGCAGGTCCGAGTCCGCCTCCGCGTACGCTTCGAGAAGGCCGATCAGGATGTTCGGCGCGGCGACGTTGTTCGCCATGAACGCGAAACCCTCGGCTTGTGCCTTGCAATACGCCGTCTTCAGTCTCACCCCGTCACAGAATGGCATGGTCGTTTCTCCCTTCGACCGGGACGCTCATCCGCTCGCAGTCCCTGTGCGTCGTTCCCTTCGATGAGTGACTCCGCGGTCCACGGAGACCAGGCCGACCCCGCCGTTCCTGTGCACATCGCGCCCCGCGTCCGGATTCGACAACGCTACTCTACAGGCTTCCCGCCGTTCGCTCAAGCGGCTTGCCCGGCCGCTCATCCGGCCCGCTGACCCCATCGAGAGTCGGACCCGATTCGATGCGCCTGGGACCTGCGGTGAGGGTTCCGCCAGCCACTTCGCCGCGCCGTGGGTTCCAGTCGGTGTGGGAAGAGCAAGATCCGTGGGCCGGGCGACGGCGTCGTTCTACGACAGATGCTCCCCGACGCCGAGAGGCATTCGTCTCATCCACTCTCAAGTGACGCGTCGCGATACCGACCGACCTTGCGGTAGCGTCGGTACCGTTCCTCTACCAGGTCCGGCGCCTTCCACTTCGCCAACTCCGCCACCTGCCGGACGAGCTCGTCCTTGAGAGCGGACGCAGTGCGTTCGAAGTCCTTGTGCGCGCCGCCAAGCGGCTCAGGGATCACGCCGTCGATCAGCCCGAGGTCGTGCAGGTGTTCGGCGGTCAGGTTGAGCGCTTCGGCCGCCTCCTTCATCCGTTCCTTGTCCTTCCACAGGATCACCGCGGCGCTCTCCGGGCTGATCACGGTGTAGACGGCGTTCTCCAGCATCAGGACGCGATCGGCAAGCCCGATCGCCAGCGCCCCGCCCGAGCCTCCTTCGCCGATGACAACCGCGACAATCGGAACCCGCAGCCCGGACATCGTCAGCAGGCTCTCGGCGATCGCCCCGCCGATGTTCGCCTCCTCCGACTCGAGGCCGGGGTAGGCCCCCGGGGTGTCGATCAACGTGATCACCGGGAACCCGAAGCGTTCCGCCAGCTGCATCGCCCGTCGCGCCTTCCGGTATCCCTGCGGGCGCGTCATCCCGAAGAAGCGCTCCTTGTTCTCCTCGGTCGAGCGCCCCTTCTGCTGGCCGAGGACGACGACAACTTGTCCGTCGAGGCGGGCAAGCCCGGCCAGCAACGCGCGGTCGTCGCCCTCGATCCGGTCGCCGTGCAGCTCGTAGAAGTCGGTGAAGATCGCATCGAAGTAGTCCAAGGAGTACGGACGCTTCGGGTGACGGGCGAGCTTCACTCGCTCCCAATCGCTCAGGTTCGCGTACAGGTCCTGGCGCAGTTCATCGAGCTTTTCCTTGAGCCGTTCGATCTCCTTCGACAGGTCGATCCCGTCCGCCGCGTTGAGGTGTCGCAGCTCTTCAATCTTCGCCTCGAGGAGGTCGAGCGTCCGTTCGTCGCTCATTGCGCCTCCACGAAGAAGCCAAGGAGCGAGGAGAGCTCGTCCCGCATCCCCTCGCGTCCGACGACACGGTCGATCGCGCCGTGCTCAAACGCGAACGCGTCCGACTGGAAGTGCGACGGCAGTTCCTGGGTCATCGCGTTCTGGATCACACGGCGTCCGGCGAAACCGATCATTGCACCGCGCTCGGCGATGATGACGTCTCCGAGGCTGGCGATCGACGCCTGCACGCCTCCGGAGGTCGGATACGTCATCACCGAGATGAACGGCAGACCCACCTCGGCCATCTTGGCGCGAACGGCGACCGTCTTCGCCATCTGCAGCAGAGAGAAGAGCCCCTCCTGGACGCGTGCGCCCCCGGACGACGACACGAGGACGAACGGGCGGCGATCCTCGATCGCTGCCTCCATCCCATGGCAGATCTGCTCTCCAACGACCGATCCCATGCTCCCGCCGATGAATCGGAAGTCCATCACGCCGATGACAACAGGGAATCCGGCGATCGACGCCCGGCCAATCAGGATCGCGTCGCCGAGGCCAGTCCTCGCCTGCGCGTCGGCCACACGATCCGGATACGGCTTCCGGTCGGAGAATTCGAGCGGATCGTCCGCCGCGATCGGCAGCGTCATGTCCTCGAAGCTCGCCTCATCGGCCAGCAGTGCAATCCGTTCGACCGCGGTGAGGAAGAAGTACTCCCCACAGCTCGGACAGATGTTGTTGTTCTCTCGAACGCGCCGCTTGAAGACGAGCTCGCCACAGGACTTGCACTTCATCCACAGGCTCTCGTCCGGCTCCTTGTCCAGATCGACGCGAAGGTACTCCTTGTCCTTGAAGATCGGCATGTGTCTACCTCACCGTGCGTTTGCGAAACGGCAAGAAACGCGGCCGCTTGCTCGCCTCGCGCTCCTTCTGCGCCGCCCCTTTGAGGCTCTCCGGGAGGACCGACCCACTCGACACGACCATCGATAGCGCGTCCTCCACCGGCATGTCGATGTACGTCACGAGCCGCTCGGGGATGATCAACATGTATCCGGAGAGCGGGTTCGGCGCTGTCGGGGCATAGACGAGGAGGCACTTCTCGCCGGTGATGTCGTGGATGACGCCCAGGTCCTCGTTCGTCACCAGCCCGAGGACGTTGATCCCGTCCTTGGGGTATTCGAACATGACGACCTTCTTGAACGACGTCGTCGACTCGCGGTTGAGGAGCGCTCCCGTGAACTGCTTCAACGTCCCGTACATCTTCCGAACGCCCGGGAACGAGAAGAAGATTCGCTCAAAGTAGTAGTGCAGCGTTCGGCCCACGACACTGCGAGTGATCACCCCGATCACGAGAACCAGGAGGATCGTGATGATGATCCCGAGCCCGGGGATCCACCGCCCGAGCACTCGCTCGATGACCATCCCGAACGCTGTGTTCCTCCCCACTTGGCCGTCGATCAAGTTGTAGAGAGCCCAGACGATGAAGACCGTGGCCCCGACGGGGAGGATCGCCAGCAGGCCGCTGACGAACGTCGTTCGTAGCCAAAGGAGGAGTCTCTTCATCGTGCCTCGCTCGTTGCGTGCGGATTCGCGCTTGACCGGATTATAGAGGATTCCGCGTATGATAGAGGATCATGGGACGATTCGCACCGTGGCGCGTCCGCGTCGGTTCCATCCTCTTGGTCTTTCTCGTCTCCTACACCGGTCTCATCGGACTTCGTCTTCTCTATCCGGTCGCCTACACCGCGCAGCTCATCGCCCTCGCCGAAGAACACGCCCTCGATCCGGCGCTCGTCGCGGCCGTCGTTCGGTGCGAAAGCCGCTTCAAAGCTCGGGCCGTTTCGCCAAGAGGGGCAGTCGGACTGATGCAGATCATGCCCGACACCGGGGCGTGGATCGCTCTGCAGCTGGAGATTCCCGACTTCGAGGCCGACCGACTCACCGAGCCGGCTCTCAACCTTCGGCTCGGGACGTGGTACCTTCGTCACCTGCTCGACCGGTTCGGAAACGAAGATGACGCCCTCACGGCGTACAACGCCGGCCCGAGCAACGCCGAGCGCTGGGCGGACGGCTCCGGCACCGTCTTCCCGGAAACGCGGGCGTTCGTCGAGCGCGTGTCGCGGAGCGTCCCGGTCTATCGGCTCTACTTCACGGCACCTTGGCTCCTCCGTATTATCCCATCCCTCCTGCTTTAGCGTTGCACCGAGACACGCCATGGGCTAGACTTCGGCGCACCTTCCAAAGCCACGGTCTCAACATAGGAGGTTTCACGTGTCAGAGGGGATTCGTTGGGTCGAGAAAGACCCAGCCAAGGAGAACGTCTACTGGCCCACGCAGGCCCTGAAGGAGCGCGCGTGGATGTCTGATGAGTCGGTCTATGAACAGGCGAAGGCCGATCCCGTCGCCTTCTGGGCCACCCAAGCCGAGGATCTCCATTGGTTCAAGAAGTGGGAGACGCCCTACCAGTACGCACCGCACGCCTACAAGTGGTTCGTCGAGGGGAAACTGAACCTGTCGTACAACTCGCTCGATCGTCACATTGAAGCGGGGAACGGGGATCGGACCGCGCTGATCTGGGAGCCGGAGCCGGTCGAGGAGGAGGCGCTCAAGCTGACGTACAGGGAACTGCACGAGCGCGTCAGCAGGTTCTCCAACGTCCTCAAGGGACTCGGCGTCAAGCGGGGCGATCGCGTCGGGATCTACCTTCCAATGATCCCCGAGGCCGTCATCGCGATGCAGGCGTGCGCGCGGATCGGTGCGCCGCACAGCGTCGTCTTCTCCGCGTTCAGCCCCGAATCGCTGCGCGATCGGATGGTCGATGCGGGGGCGAAGATCCTCATCACCGCCGACGGCTACTACCGCCGCGGCAAGGCGATCAACCTGAAGAAGAACGCCGACGCCGGCGTGGCCGACTCACCGGTGGAGACGGTCGTCGTGGTTCAGCGCCTTGACGGTGGTGCGGCGATGACATCGGGGCGCGATCACTGGTATCACGAGCTGATGGCCAACGCCTCGCCCGATTGCCCGGCCGAGGAGATGGACTCCGAGGACCTTTCGTTCCTCCTGTATACCTCGGGCACGACGGGCAAACCGAAGGGGATCATGCACACGACCGGAGGGTACGCCGTGCAAGCGTACACCACCGCCAAGTGGAACTACGACTTGCATGAGGGCGACATCTTCTGGTGCACCGCCGACGTCGGGTGGATCACCGGACACACCTACATCAATTACGCCCCCCTGATGAACGGGATCACCACCCTCGTCTACGAGGGGTCGCCCGACACGCCCGACTTCGGGCGGTTCTGGGCGATCATCGAGAAGCACCGAGTAACCCAGCTGTACACCGCGCCAACCGCCATCCGGATGTTCATGAAGTGGGGCAACGAGTGGCCGGCGAAGTACGATCTCTCCTCGCTCCGCCTGCTCGGAACCGTCGGCGAGCCGATCAACGTCGACGCGTGGGACTGGTACTTCGGGGAGATCGGCGGCCGGCGCTGCCCGATTATCGACACGTGGTGGCAAACCGAGACCGGGGCCAACATGGTCAACAGCCTCCCCGGGATCGGCCCGTTCATGGCGACCATCGCCGGGCGCCCGTTCCCGGGCATCATCGGCGACATTCTCGATTCAACCGGCCAGCCCCTCAAGCCGGGCGAGGGTGGATACCTCGCGATCTACAACCCGTTCCCTCCCGCACTGACGCGCGGCATCTACGGCGACATGGACCGATTCAAGGCCCAGTACTACGCCGAGTACGGACCGGAGCGCTACTTCACGAGCGACGGCGCGCGCAAGGACGAGATGGGCAACATCCGGATCACCGGCCGCGTCGACGACGTCATGAACGTCGCCGGGCATCGCCTCGCCACTGCCGAGGTGGAAAGCGCTCTCGCTCAGAATGACAAGGTGAGCGAGGTCGCGGTCGTCTCACGCCCCCACGATCTGAAGGGCGAGGTCCCGATCGCGTTCGTCCTGCTGCGAGGGGGAATCCAGGCCTCGGAGGAGATCCGCAAGGAGCTCATGGCAACCGTCAATCAAGTCATCGGCCCGACCGGCCGTCCGGACGAGATCATCTTCGCCCACGACGTGCCGAAGACCCGAAGCGGGAAGATCATGAGGCGCGTGCTCAAGGCATTGGTTCGCCACGAGCCCGTCGGCGACCTCACGACCCTCCAGAACCCCGAGAGCGTCGATCGGCTGAAAGAGCTGGTTGGCTACGACGCATAAGAAAGGCACGAATGAGCGGACAGAACAACTCGTTGGCTAATGTCGGAGCATTGGGCCTGGGCGGATTCGCCCTTTCGACGTTCATCCTCAACATCGTCAATGCGGGCTTGGTGGACGGCGCGACACTTGGAATCGTCATGCCGATCGCGATGTTCTACGGCGGGCTGGCCCAGTTTGCAGCCGGGATGTGGGACGTTCGGCGCGGCGACACGTTCGGCGCCACCTGCTTCTCGTCGTTCGGCGCTTTCTGGATGGGGCTCGCCGTCTTCTTCTTCCTGCGCCTCGCTGGGGTTCAGGGGTTCATCGACGTCACCCCGGCGGGAATCGCCGTCATCCTGGTGGCGTGGGGGCTGTTCACCGGCTACGCGACGATCGCATCGCTCAAGAAGCCTCGAGCGATCACGTGGATCTTCATCACGCTCACCATCCTGTTCTTCCTCCTGGCTGTCGGTGAGTTCGTTCCGATCGTCCACACGATCGCCGGCTACGAGGGGATTCTCTGCTCTCTCATTGCCTGGTACTGCTCGGCGGCCATCCTGATCAATGACACACACGGCCGTACCGTTCTTCCTCTCGGGAAGCAGCGGTAGGCGGAGCAACACTCGCGGGGTCGGCTAAAGCGCTGGCCCCGTACTGCCCGCCTCGATCTGTCGATCAGTTCACCGATCCGCATGCTGGCCGCCGCGGCAGCGACGCGGTATCCTCGGTTGCCCTCAGGAAAGGAGCATGATGGCGAAGGATCCGCACGCTCTCGTGTGGCTCGATCTTGAGACGACAGGAATCGACGATCGGAGCAGCACCATTCTCGAGATCGCCACGATCGTCACCGACAGGGAACTGAACGTCGTCGAGGAAGGGCCGAATCTCGTGATCCATCAGCCAAACGACGTCTTGGCGAACATGGATCCGTGGTGCGTGGAGCAGCACGGATCTTCAGGCCTGACCGAGGCCTCGAGGCGGTCGGAGGTCTCCATGGCGCAAGCGGAAGAGGAGAGTCTGGCGTTTGTGCGCACCCACTGCCTGCGCGATCGCGCACCACTCTGCGGGAACTCGATCGGCTTCGATCGCCGCTTCATCATCCATCACATGCCCTGTCTCAACGCCTACCTTAGCTATCGGAACGTCGACGTCAGCACACTGAAGGAGCTCGTCGATCGCTGGTACCCCGGCGTCGTCGAGAAGCCGGAGAAAGAACCGACGCACCGCGCCCTGGACGACATCCGCGAGTCGATCGAGGAACTGAGGCGGTATCGGCGCGCCGTGTTTAAGGACCTTCCTTGAGCATCGTGACGTGGGACGACATCGCCGCCGCGCGGGGGCGGATCGCTCCCTACGCCCACCGCACGCCGGTCCTCACGTGCTCGGCCATCGATCGGCTCTGCGGTGGGCACGTCGTCCTCAAGTGCGAGAACTTCCAGAAGACCGGCTCGTTCAAGTTCCGCGGTGCGCTGAACGCGATCGCGAGCCTCAAGCCCCAACAGCGTGCGCCGGGCGTGTACTCCCACTCGAGCGGAAACCACGCTCAGGCGCTCGCACTCGCCGCGCAGATCCACGGGATTCCAGCGCATGTCGTCATGCCCGAGAACTCGAGCCCGGTCAAAGTGGCCGCAACGGAAGGGTACGGCGCCCGAGTGGTCGCCTGCTCGCCCACTCATCACGGGCGCTGGGAGGCCGCCGAACGTGTCCGAGAAGAGACCCACGCAACCTTCGTGCACCCACATGACGCCCCGCGCGTGATCGCCGGGCAAGGGACCGCGGTCGCCGAGCTGATGGATGAGGTAGGAGAACTCGACGTCATCCTCGCCCCGCTCGGTGGAGGCGGACTCCTGTCCGGGACGCTGATCGCCGCGAAGCACCTGGCGCCGCGAGCGCGGGTGATCGGATCCGAACCGGCTGGAGCCGACGACGCATACCGGTCGCTGCAGGAAGGTCGTCGGATCACCGACTTCACCCCGAAGACCATCGCCGACGGGCTGCGGACCCCCCTCGGCGAGAACACCTTCTCGATCCTTCGCGATCACCTCGCCGAGATCGTCCTCGTTTCGGAGCGGGAGATCCTCGAGGCGATGCGGACAGTCTGGGAGCGGATGAAGATCGTCATCGAGCCGTCGAGCGCCGTCGCCGTCGCTCCGCTGCTGCACGGAACGGTCGACGCGGAGGGAAAGCGCGTCGGCGTGATCCTAAGCGGCGGGAACGTCGACCTGTCTCGGTTCTTCGCCGACCTCGAGGAGCGGATCGCCCCGTCCGCTTGATGCTCGATCGTACACCGACTATAACAGACCCATGCCCAAACAGGAGTGGCGCGAGTCGCTGCGTCCGCGGATCGAGGCGGCGCAATCCGCGCTCGCCAAGGACGATCCGATCGACCTGGCTCGACGATGCGGTCTCAGGCGTGGAGACGGCGCACTCGAGCTGACGCTTCTTGGGCAACCGTATTCGATCCAGTGGCCGGAGCTGACGGTCGCGTTCCCGGACGGGAGCCCCTGCCCCGAGGAGCTCACGATCCTCATCCTCGATTACCTCAGAAGAGCCGACGGGTCACTACCGTCCGGCGAGTGGATCGGCTTCCAGGAACTCCCGGACGGGGCGTTCTATCGGCACGCGTTCCAGGGTTACTCGGGCGATCAGCTCGTCAGAAACCTGGCCGCGGACATCGAGCGCTTCCGACGGGCGGCGAACGAGCTGGGCGGAGAACCGCTTCCGATGGGCGACGCCGGGTACGCGTTCCGTGTCCTTCCGCGCGTTCCTCTCGCCGTCGTCTGGTGGGACGGAGACGAGGAGTTCCCCGCGAATGCGACCGTCCTGTTCGATCGTATCGCCGGAACCCATCTTCCGACCGACGGCCTGGCAATCCTCGGGCGGATGCTCTGCCGCGCCTTGGGCAATGCGGGGGGTTCGGGATGAAGCTGGCCGTCGCCGGGAAGGGTGGAGTGGGGAAGACGACGCTCGTTGCGCTCCTCGCGCGCGAGGCCGTTGAGCGCGGGTATCGGGTCCTGGTCGTCGACGCCGACTCCGATCCGAACTTGGCAACGACCCTCGGCATCACCGAGCCGATCGTCCCACTCGCCAACGAAGAGGAGCTCATCGCCGAGCGAGCCGGAACCGGCGGTTTCATCCGCCTCAACCCGACGGTCGACGACATCCCGTCCCGCTACACCGTCGACCGCAACGGGATCAGGCTCCTCGTCCTCGGCGGGATCCGTGGTGGCGGCACGGGGTGCACTTGCCCGGCGAACACGCTCCTCAAGGCGCTTCTCGCGCACCTGCTCGTCCGACAGGACGACGTGATCCTTCTCGATATGGAAGCGGGGATCGAGCACCTCGGCCGCGGAACGGTCCGCAACGTCGACGCGTTGATCCTCATCGTCGAATCCGATCGGAAGACGCTCGAGACGGCCAACCGAACGCTCGCCTTGGCCGGCGAACTCGGGATCGAGCGCGTTCTTGCGGTGGCCAACCGGGTCCACGACGACGACGACTCCGAGCTGATCCGCGCCGGCTTGCCGTCCGGGCTCCCGATCATCGGATCGATCCCCTATGTCGACGCGCTGCGCGTCGCCGCCCGACGTGGAGGACTCCCTGACAATCTGACGCTCCCGCCCGTCTCCGAGCTGCTGGCGCAGTTGGAGCGGCTGTTCGCCCTCTCGCCATCGTAGCCATTTCCTGGGAATCCACTGTCACCAGACAGCCCTGTCGTCGTCACTTGCGGAGGCACCGCCTGTCATGGTAATCTGAGGACACGAGCGACACAGCAACGGACACTCCTCGGCATCGACGTACCCGACACTCTCGCTCGCGTCTTCATGTGTAAGGCATTAGGATCCGCTCTGAGGAGGTGGACGGATGTCGAGAATCATCGCCACGGCGGCGATCCGCGGGGCTCACGGGTACGTCGAGCAGGCGCGATCCCAGCTCCTGCAAGCCGTCGAAGCTCACGGCCCTGAGAAGAAGGTCGAGTTCCCCGACACGGCCTACTACTTGCCCCTCACACTCGCGCTCACCGGGCAGGAAGTCAGCGATCTCTCCAAGGCTCGGGCCGCCCTGGATTGGGCGGCGTCTCTCTTGCCGCCGATCCCCGGCGAGAGCAACTGGCTCCCGTACCTCGGGCACGCGCTCGATGCCGGGGCAGCCACGCTGATCGCCGAGGAGATCATCGAGGTCCTGCGCTACGTGAACGGGCAGGAACCGGAAGAACCCTGGCTTGGGTTCACCGGCGACGCCACGTTGCGGCTGCAAGGGATCAAGCTCGTCGACGGCCGGATGCCCGGATTCGCCGCGTGTGTCGGGGCCCTGCCGACGAATGAGGAGGCGGTCGAACTCGCTCGCTCCCTCCAGGAGCGAAGCATCCTCGTCTTCATGGCCTCGAGCACCGGGGGCAAGTCGATGGCCGAGCAGCTTGCCGAGGAGGGCGTTGAGATGAGCTGGGACACGTTCCTCGTCCCCTATGGCAAGGACACCTCCGCAGCGGTCCTCGCGCTCAACTTCGCCGCCCGCGCCGCGATGACGTTCGGCGGCGTCAAGCCGGGCAGCCTTGACGCAGCACGGAAGATCCTCCTGTACAACAAGGAGCGCGTCTTCGCGTTCGTCCTCGCGCTCGGGTCGGACTTCGAACCGGATCGCAACGGAAATCAGCTCCTCACCGACGAGAAGTACGCCACTGCGGCCGGAGCGATCAACTTCGGCTTCCCGGTCATCTCCGACGTGGAGATCCCGCAGATCCTCCCGCGAGGCATCTGCACCTACGAGCACGTCGTCTCCGGCATCCCGCGAAACCAGATCGTCAACAAGGCAGTCGAGGTCCGCGGGCTGAAGCTGAAGATGAGCGAGATCCCAATTCCGGTTCCCTACGGCGCCGGATTCGAGGGCGAGCGCGTTCGCAAGGAGCAGATGCAGGTCCAGTTCGGCGGGAAGTACACCGAGTCGTTCGAGCTCGTTCGCGGCCGCCCGATGGAGGCAATCCAGGACGGCAGCATTGAGCTGATCGGTCCGGACATCGACGAGGTGGACGTCGGCGGCGCGCTACCGCTCGGCGTTGTCGTCGAGGTCGCCGGTCGCAACTTCAAAGAGGACTTCGAGACCGTCGTCGAGCGGCGGATCCACGAGTTCGCGTCGTGGGCGTACGGCGTCTTTCACATGGGGCAGCGGGCAATCGTCTGGGTGCGGATCAGCAAGGACGCCTACGAGAAGGGATTCCGCCTGAAGCACTACGGCGAGATGCTGATCGCCAAGCTTCGCGAGGAGTTCAGCGCGATCATCGACAAGATCCAGGTCACCATCTACACCGACGAGGAGCAGATGGCCGCGCCGCTCGAAGAGGCACGAGCCGTCTACCGTCAACGCGACGATCGAATCAAGGGGATGATCGACGAAGACACCGACACGTTCTACTCCTGCGTCCTCTGCCAGTCCTACGCGCCGGATCATGTCTGCGTCGTGACCCCGGAGCGGCTTGGACTCTGCGGAGCGTACACTTGGCTCGACTGCGCCGCGAGCTACGAGATGAACCCTCACGGCCCGAACCAGCCGATCAAGAAGGAGGAGACACTCGACGCGGTGAGGGGGCAATGGAAGGGCGTCAACGAATACCTCGAGGTCGCGTCGAACGGGAACCTCGAACGGTTCAACGCCTACTCGATGATGGAAGACCCGATGACCAGCTGCGGCTGCTTCGAGTGCATCACCGCGATCCTCCCGGAGACGAACG
>Ga0180438_10002789_pt1 | contig 27639 bp, 20 predicted proteins | sample SS_ome_12_FD_132455 | JGI IMG/M metagenome (GOLD analysis project Ga0180438, IMG submission 132455) | Hypersaline lake sediment archaeal communities from the Salton Sea, California, USA - SS_3_D_2 metaG | ecosystem: Environmental > Aquatic > Non-marine Saline and Alkaline > Hypersaline >...
GCTCGCAATGACACAAAAAGAAGAAAAAAAATTTTTTCAATTTTCCCACTTGACAATTTATTAAAAGTTGTTATTTTTTTCTTTAGAGAAACAATGGAAGAAATAGAAATCTCAAGCTGGCTGACACTGGATGCCATAAAGAACGCAGCAGAAGTCATCGAAACTATAGGTGACCTACAGACTGGCCACTGCAAAGCGGTATTCTGTGAAATTGAGGATGATTTTCTAGAACTCTGCTACAGCGATTCAGCATCGAATTATATCAGACGCTACGAAGATAAAGACGAATTTGCGATTGCTCTCGCCAAACGCAAAGAAGAAGAAGGAGAAGCTCAATACGAAGAAAATCCAGGATACAAAGACGAGGATTTTGCCGAAAATGAAGAAGAAGATGAAGAAGTGGAGGAGGAATTAGATATTGGCGACGAACCGGAAAGCATCTAGCTTTTTCTCTTTCTCCTCCTAACAACCACCTAAAGGCGCCCTCTCTTTAGAATTCAGCCAACAGCTGTCAGCTCAGTATCATAGCCCTTATGAGTGCCTCCTCTATCTTCAATCCCTTAGCTTTTCTTATCCTCTTCCTCTTTGTCTTTAATCTTTTTTTTAAGCTGGCTGAGCAAGTTCAAGGCATCCAACGGTGTCAACTCGGATATGGAACACCTATCAATTTCCTCTTTTAGATCTTTGAGCAATTCCTGCTCTCTATCTTCTTTGAACAGAAGCATTTGGGCTCTGTCCCGTTTTTTCGAAGAGCGGTAGGCGAGCTTCGGGTGCCCGGCATCATCCAGTTCCTGTTTCTCCAGGTTGAAAAGGATTTCTCTCGCCCTATCGACAACATCTCGGGGAATACCGGCCAGCTTGGCCACATGAATTCCATAGCTCTGGTCTGAAGGGCCAGGAACGATTTTCCTCAGAAAAATGATATCATCCTTTCTCTCTTTCACGGACACATGATAATTCTTGATCCGGGATAAGGTCAGAGACAGTTCAGTCAACTCATGGTAGTGGGTCGCAAACAGGGTTTTAGCTCGGATGTCTTCTTTTTGATGGAGGTGTTCAGCCACAGCCCAAGCGATGCTCAATCCATCAAAAGTGCTCGTTCCTCTCCCAATTTCATCCAGCAAGATCAGGCTGTTCTCCGTTGCATTGTTTAAAATTTTCGCAGTCTCAAGCATCTCCACCATAAAAGTGGATTGACCCACGCTCAGAAAGTCCATAGCCCCGATGCGTGTGAAAATGCGGTCAACCACTCCTATTTCCGCTTCTCGGGCGGGCACAAAAGAGCCCATTTGGGCCAGAATGCAGATTAAAGCGACCTGCCTCAGATAGGTGGACTTCCCTCCCATGTTCGGCCCGGTCACAATCAGAATCTGGTCTTCCTCTCGGTCCAGGTATGCATCATTGGGAATAAACGGCTCGTCGTTGGTGACTTCGATAACAGGATGCCGGCCTTCCACAATTCTTATTCTGTCCTTTGAGTGGATGTGCGGACGGCTATAGTTCCGGAACGACGCCAGCTCCGAAAGCGAGGAAAGCACATCCAGGACGGCAATATCAGCAGCAATCTTCTGAAGCCTTCTCGTTTCTTCTGAAATTTTCTCTCTCACTTCGAGAAAAAGGTTATATTCCAGCTCTACTATCTGCTCTTCGGCGTTGAGGACTTTTTCTTCGTATTCCTGGAGTTCCGGCGTGATGAACCGCTCAGAATTTGACAATGTCTGCTTGCGGATATAATCCTCAGGAACAAGGGACAGATTCGGCTTGGTGACCTCGATGGCGTAGCCGAATACTTTGTTGTAACGAATCTTCAGAGAAGAGATGCCAGTTTTTTCTCTTTCCCTTTTCTCGAGAAGAGAGATGAAGTTCTTCCCTGAATGGCTCAATTTCCTCAGCTCATCCAGTTCGGGATTGTAGCCATCTTTAATAATTCCGCCCTCGGTCAGTAAGAAGGCCGGTTCATCCAGAATCGCGCTGTCGATCAACTCCACCAGGTCTTGAGCGTTATCCCAGTTTTTATGGATATGCTTGACCGTATGGGTTTTGAACGGCTTGATTATTTTTTGAACATCGGGGAGAGGCAAAAGTGATTTTTTCAAGGACACGAGGTCCCGGGCATGGGCAACCGCCAGCGAGATTTTTCCCGTGAGGCGTTCGAGATCGAATATCTCTTTCAAACTCGCCCTTAGCTCCTGACGTTCAATGCTGCGATCGAGAAACTCCGAGACGGCGTCCAATCTGTGATTGATCTCCGAACAATCGAGGAGAGGTTGGAGAAGCCAGTTTCGGATGAGCCTACCGCCCATCGAGGTTACCGTGAAATCAATGATGTCGAGAAGGGAATCTTTCAGGCTCCCCTCTCTCAAGTTTCTCACAAGCTCCAGGTTTTTTATTGAAGTCACATCCAGGATCATCTGGAGGCCGGACCGGATATAGGAGACTTTATGGATTAAAGAAAGGGAATCCTTGCGCACTCTTTTCAGATAATCCAGAAGAGCCCCGGCCGCTGAAACGGCAAGCTCTTTATCTTCGAGGTCGAATCCCGCCAGAGACTTCACCTGGAAATGTTCTTCAAGCACACTCTTTGCCTGGGCATAATCAAAAATCCAGTCCTCCTGAGGACTTTTCAAGACCGACACCATGCTGTTGCGCGAGAGGACTTCGATCACATTCTTTTCTTCGCCCTCCGGAAAGATAATCTCTTTCGGAAAAATCCTGAAAAGCTCATCATCAAGCAGTCTTTTCCCCTGTACATGGCTCTGTGTGGTTTTCATCTGCCCTGTGGCTAAATCAATCAGAGCCAATCCCCAATCTTTTTCTGCCAAATACAGGCTGGCAATGTAAGTGCTTTCCTTGGCTTCTTCAAGCTCGAATTCGACTGCTGTTCCCGGAGTCAAGACCTTGACTACATCTCTTTTGACAACTCCTTTGGCCTTCTTGGCGTCCTCCACCTGCTCGCAAATGGCCACTTTAAATCCCTTCTTGAGAAGTTTAGTCAAATAGGACTCAGCGGCGTGATAGGGGATTCCGCACATCGGGACTTTCTGACGTGATGTCAAAGCGATCTCAAGAACTGACGATGCGACCTTCGCGTCTTGATAAAACATCTCGTAGAAATCCCCGAGCCGGAAAAAGAGAAGCGCGTCCTTATAATTATTCTTAATCTTCTGGTACTGCTCCATCATCGGAGAGGTGGAATTTTTTTTAGTCATTTTTCTGACCCGCTTTTATGAGCTCACGCTGTTGAAATAATTTTTGTGGCCGGTCGATTCTATGAGTAATCCAGGTTAACTATACTTTGAGATGTCCGATTTTTCAAGAAAAAGCAAAAAGGAGATAAAAAAAAGGGGCCTGTTGTACATGTTCAGTAATTTAGTAACATTTTTTGGATGTCATTGCGAGCGAAGCGTGGCAATCTCGTAGAGAGAAATTGTATTATTATAGGAATGAAGATATCCTTTTTATGAGATTGCCACGCTTCGCTCACAATGACACTCTTATTATCAGTATCATTATTAAAAGTGTTACTTAATTACTGAGCATAAAGACCTGTCTCCTTTTTTTATCCCCTTTTTGTTTTCGATTTGACAACCCGGGAGGGCTGTAGTATATCTCCTAAAAATGAATCTTCCGATTTTTCTCACATTATTAAGAATCCTGCTCATCCCCGGACTGGTAGTCGCTCTCCTCTCCCGATTCGAAGGAAAAGAGCTGACTGCCTTTGCCATTTTTGTCCTGGCCGCCATCACAGATTCTCTCGATGGAATCCTGGCGAGAAGAAGAAAACAGATAACGCCCATGGGTCAACTCTTGGACCCGATTGCGGACAAGTTGCTGATTGCTGCCACTTTCATCTGTCTTGTCGAGCTGAGAGCTGTCTCTGCCTGGATGGTTATCATTATCCTCGGCCGGGAGATTGCGGTCACTGGATTCAGAGCATTGGCGTCTTCAAAAGGAATCATCATCTCTGCCTCACGGATCGCCAAGCTTAAAATGCTGTTTGAAGTTATCACGATAGGATTTTTAATACTGGGAGAGAAGTACCTGGGAAGTTTCTATTTCTTATCTCAGATCCTGCTCTGGATTGTGATTGCGACGGCTGTTCTGTCTGCAGTAGAATACTATGTCAAATTCGGACCTCGCGTCCTCTCTAAATAGCCCTTATTCAAGTGAAGGTTTGACCTGTTCAAGGGTTTCTGTATTTTCTACATTTAAAAGAGCCGGGGATGATTCCCAGCTCCGACTTATTCTCTTCGCCAACCCGGACAACACCTTTCCCGACCCCAGCTCGACGAAGACACCGATATTTTCTTCGTTGAGCACTTCCATGGATTTATACCAGAGGACAGGCCGTGTGACCTGCCTTTTCAGCGCATCTCTTGCATCTTCTCCCTTGTGGATTATTTTCGCATCCACATTGGTGACTACGGGAAACGCCAGGTCTCTGAATTCAACTTCATCCAGATCGGTGGAGAGCTTTTCTTCTGCGCTTTTCATAAGGCGGCAGTGAAAGGGGGCACTCACCGGCAGCATCACAGACCGGGGCGGACTGATCAGAGCCAAGGCCTTTTCAACCGCCTCCTTGAGTCCGGCAATGACTACTTGTTCCCGGCTGTTCCAGTTCGCGATCTCAACAACTCCCTCGGTTACTTTGCTTATACTGCTTTCCACCTCTTCAAAGCTGGAACCCAAAACCGCAGCCATGGCGCCCTTTCCCACCGGCACAGCCTCCTGCATGTATTTTCCTCTTTTGTGAACAAGACGGAGAGCGTCCTCGAATCCAAGGCAGCCAGCAACCACAAGAGCGGAATACTCACCCAGGCTGTGGCCTGCAGCCATACTGGCATCTCTGCCGAGGAGAACATAGGCCACATAGCTGACCGCAAGCAGTGCCGGCTGTGTGTTCTGTGTCAGTTTCAATTCATCCTCTGGACCCTCAAAACAAAGCGTCGAGATTTTGTACCCTAATGCCTCATCTGCCCTGGCAAAAATTTCCTTCGCTTGAGAAGAGGAATCATGGAAATCTTTTCCCATGCCCACTACCTGGGAACCCTGGCCCGGAAACAAAAAAGCTACACGAGTCATTTTTACTCCTTCAAAATCCAAGCAAGCTATTTCAAACCGTCTTTTATGATCTGAATATCCGATTTATCCCTTAAATTTTTTATCCAATCCTTAATCTGGGCTCTGGTCTTCTCCTGTTTGACACGGGACTCAATCTCATCGAGGATTTCCATCATTGGCTGAGGTTCAACTTTCTTTTCTTTTTGTTCCGGAACATAAATCTCCTGGTAATAATTTTCAATCTCTTTTAGGCTGACTGGATTCACCCGGCTGAAAATCTGAGATATGAAGGTTCGATACCTGATTATTTCCCGGACGAAATCCCTCAAATCCTCACGAACCAGACTAAACTGCATGAGCCTTCTTTCCACTTCATCAGCTCCTAGCCTCTGCGTTATCCGCATCAGGAATTCATCCAATTCCTCGTATTTGATCAACACATCTTCGCTAGATAATTGAACCACCACTTTCTGGTCAATCAATCTTTCCAGAATCTGCGAGCGAGGATCTCCGCCCTCTTCCTCAATCTCTTCCGCATAAAGCCCAAAAGCTTCAGCGATCCGCACATCTGTCAAGGTGATGACTTCTTCATTGATGACAGCCACTATTCGGTCGATTATTTCTGAGTGGGAATAAATGCATGAAAGTCCGACGAAGACGCATAAAACAAATATAATTTTCGCCCGTTTCATTTTATATGTACTCATCAGAAGACATTTCCGATCGTAATGTAGAACCGAACCTTTCTCTCCTCTCGAGGGACGTCCAGATTCCAGCCCAGTTCCAGCCGCACCGGACCGAACGGAGTCTTATACCTGATGCCAAAGCCTGCCGCATCCTCAAGAGAAGCCAGGGAAATATCCTTTGCTTTTGCGAAGACATTGCCAATATCATAAAAGACAGCGCCTCTTAAATTCTTGACTCCCGAAATAAGGGGAAAAGTCAGCTCCAGATTCAACAGCAGTAAGGCTTCTCCTCCGACAGGTTTTCCCGATTCCTCATCCACAGGTCCCAGCTCATCAAACCTTGCTCCCCGGAACGAATTGCTGCCCCCAGCAAAAAACCTCTCATGGATGGGAATATCTTCCTTACCGCCTCCCAGGCCCAAACGGGAGGTCAGGCTAAAAGTCAATCCGGGTAACACGGGGACAAAATGCTGAGATTTAAAGAATGACTTAAGATAGTTTGATTCTTCTTTAAAAATAGGAAAAGCCCGCTCAAGCACTAAACTAAAAAATGACCCTTTCTCCGAATTGAAGAGGTCATCCCTTCCATCCCAGATAACACTTCCGGAAACCGAGGTCACTGAATACGGGAAAAACTGGCGGTCAACCTCATTGGGTTCAACTTGCAGTTCAGTAAGAGTCGTTTCTGCCCACTGCAAGGTGGCCAAAAGCAACGTCTTCTCTGAAACGGCCTTCATGGTTGTCAAGCTCACCCCTTGACGATCATAAGAAAAACTTTCCCGGCCTTCCTTTTCCAGCCAGCCATTCAAGAAAGTCTGCAGGGGAAGGCCGAAGAAATAGGGCTGCTCCCAGGTCAGCACGATCCGCTTTTCTCTGGGACTGAGCTGTCCGACAAGGCTGGCTTGACCCGCTGAACCAAAGACATTGCTCCGGATAATTTCTGCGATCCCCCTCAGTCTAAAGGGACTATTCCATACAGCAAACTCTCGCGGTTTGGTCTCTGATTCAATACCTAGTCCCAAACCGGCATAATTCCTCTGCCCTTCTCTGACATTGATGACCAGATTTTCACTTTCCGAGGAAAGAGAAATTTCCTCGACCTTCACGGTAGTGAAAATTCCCAGCTTCTCCAACCTTCTTTTTGATTCACTGATCCTGTCAGAATAGGCATAATCACCTTCTTTGACCCTCAGTTCCCGGAGGATGGTCTTCCGGTCTGTGACTACATTTCCGGTGACAACGATCTCCTCAATCCTGACTTTTTCTCCCTCTTCTATCGTGAAGGAAACGGAAAAAAGATCCTTCTCCACCTCCTCCACTCTGGCCATAATTTCTGTCCCCCGGAAGCCCCGGTTCAAGTAGAGAGTCTCCAGTTTTTCAATATCTTTCTGAATGCTGAGCGGAAAAAAAGGCCCGTCTTTAAAAATATTTATTTGCTCAAACAATTCATCGGCATTAAACAGTTGGGCTCCCTTAAATGAAATATCTTTTATTTTCTGCTGATTTCCTTCCTGGATCTGGAACTGAACTTCTACTCCCTTTCCCTTCCTCAAAAAAACAAAATCTACCTGCGCATTCGGAAATCCTCTCGACCTATAAAGAGATTTCATCTCTTCGGGCAGCCCGAATAACCTTTCCCCATCAATCCAATTCTTAAAGGAAGTTCCTATGCCAGCCACAAGCTCGGCTTCCAGTTGAGAAGGGGTGAAATAGTCTAATCCATTGTAGGAAACGCCGATGATGTCAGACTTTTTGTTTGGCGTGACAGTGTAAATCACGCGCATAGTATTATTTTCTTTCTGGATAGAAGACGTGACAGAAGCAAAGAGAAATCCTTTTTTCCTCATGTGATTTAAGATCTTGGCTCTTCCTTCAGCCAGTCCCCATTCTTCAAATATTCGCGATTCCCAGATCGGCCGCAAGAGTTGTAAAGGAATTCTGGCACCTCGCACATCAATCTCAATCTTTTCGTGGGGAATGATGTTTAAAGACAAGGAAACGCTTCCCTCTCGTTCATCAAATGTAACATCTCCGGCCTCGATCTCCGCTCTCTGGTATTCCCTTGAATACAAAAGCTCTTTCAGCCTTGTGTTGTCGTCCTCAAAGAGAGAAGGGATGTACTCTTTCCCTTCTTGGCTTTTCATCTCCCGCCTTAACTCCTCTTCAGGAATAACCATTTCACCTGTAAAATTAATTTCTTTAATCATGTACCTCCGGAAGGAGACTATCCTGAAGAAGACATCAAAGGAAGAACTTTTGAGGTCTTTCTTGGTGAAGGCTTCGATTTCCGGATTAAAAAAACCTTCTTGAGCTAAAATTTCTTTTAATTCCTGGACGGCTCTCTCAAGTTTCGGCTCCGAGAAGAAAGTGCCCTCCCGCAGGGACAGGAGGTTGTCCTTCAGCGTTGCTCGAGGAAGCTTCTCTTTTGTCTGGAAGATAATTCTTCTGGCTATAAGCTTCCTTTTCAGATAAAAAGTCAGGTGGACTTCTTGTTCTCCTTCTCTGTCCACCTGAACCTCAGAGAAAAGACCGGTTCTATAAATCTGCTTGATACTTGAGTTTATCCTTTTGAAAGAAAAGGGCTCTCCAGTTTTTATGGGAATCAACCTTTCTAACTCTTCTTCAGCGGATTGACCGTCAACCACAACAGAAACGCTGGCAATCAGAGGGGAAGAATTCAATGACTGCGAAACAGAATCCAGGGGCAAAAGGATAAAAAGCAGACATAAACAAAATCGACAGAAAAATGCGAGTTTTCTGTTCCTAACTCTAGAATCTCTTTCGTATTTTAAAATCAAAGCTAATCCGTCCTTCTTCATCACGGGTACCGATCAATGAGATGTCATCAGTCAGTTCCCATTCCATTTTTATAATTTCCTCTCTCTGAGTCGTAAGATTGGTGGAGTAGAGGATAAAGAAGTTTTTTGATACTTTTTTCCCAACGGTCAAACGCGCGGCCATCTCTGTGGAGGATTCCATCATAAAGGGATCGATCCTGAAGCGGTCGAGAGTGAAAAGTCCTTCCGCTCGCTTTTTCGCCTCCTCAGAAAGCTGAAAAGAAATCAGTGAAGCCGTACTCACCCGCGTGGTGGTATCGTATGAATACGTTCTTCTGAAAGCCTCTCCCAGTGCGAGCAAAGCCAGGACATCCTCAGGGGGTAAAGGAGGCGATGATGTGAACGTAGGATTAAGGTTATCCAGCAGGCCTTCGAGAGAAAATGTGACTCTGTAATCCTTAACGTAAGTCTCACCCAAAAAACTTATGTAAGGTTCGGTGCTGACCGGGTTGACGAAATTCACGCGTCCAACAAGAAGTTTAAAGTTTCTATCCTGAAATTTAATATCACCGTCCAGGGCTTCGATTTCACCAAAAATCACCGGTTCACTCACACTCCCACTCACAGTCAAATCAAACCTGGCCCTGACCCTGCCTAAAGAGTTCTCTATCCACGCATTGTCATCTGCCCGCAGCCGGATATCCAGAGTGAGGTCGTCAAAAAATCCCGGTTCTCTTTCTGCCTCATAGTAAGGAGTGGAATAGAAAATGAACTCTTCATTCACCTCCCTTCTCCAGGAAAGCCTGTGCGCAAAGAAATCACCCCTGAGGACGAATCGGCCAGGGCCTTTGATCAGATTCAACGTTCCATCAGCCAGGGCCCTTGTCCTTTCCACAGGGGAGATCGTCATATTTGTTCCTTCTAATTTGATATCGATCACTTCGATCCCGCCCTCACCGAGCCTCAATTCTCCTCCTCCCTGGACTTCACCTCCACCCAGTGTCGCCTGAAGAGAGCGAAAAGAAAGCAGGCTGTTTTCAACAAACATCAATCCGGAATAATCCCGGAACGCATGGGCAAATCCAGGCAAGGGGAAAACAGATCCTCTAAAATCGACGGCCCCTTTCACTTCTAAAGAAGACAGAGGGCCCTTCACTTCACCAAGATAATTGGCGCGCCCTTCAATACCATCCGCCCAAGGAAGTAGAAGATCAAGGTTGGTGAAACTGCCTCTCATTCCGACTGATAATATGTCTTCAATGAGAGGGATGGAGAAGGAAATATTGAAATAATTCTGTCCGGGTGAAAAATTCCCCATCAGGTCCAGACCCAGCTTTCCCTCAGATTGAGTCAAACGCGCCAATCCGTTGGCTGTGGTTTTCTGGAATGGAGAATGGTAGAGGTCTTTAATCTCAAAGGGTCCCAGAGCAAAATCTTTCCCAAAAAAACCTCTTCCGTTAAGGAGGAAACTCAGGTTCCCCGTCATTCCGGAATAGAGAGAGGAAAAATCAATCCCCTCTCCCAGGATATTGATATCAAACTCCCGGTTAAGCAGGCCAAGTGTAATATCTCCTTTCACTGCGCCTTCATGCAGATGGAACTGAAGCTCGGATAAAGAAAGAAAATTTTCCTTCCATTCCAGTTTACCGCTGACCTCTTTCAGTTCCTGGCCCACAAAATTCACCAGAGGACTTGCAAAATCTCCTTTAACCTGGATGTCTTCTCCTTTAAGGTTGATTTCAAAATTACCCGATGCCTCTCCTTTGAGAGGGAATTCTAAATCCAACGCGGGAAAAATTCGCTCCACGAAGCCCCGTTCCATGTTAACATCGACTCTCACGCCATCCAGGCCAGAGAAGAGCCCCACTCTCCCCTTCATGTCAGGATCATCCACGTTGAACCTTGCGAAGAAGTCTCCTTTGATGATCTCGGCTTCCCCCACAACAGACTGAGCATCGAATTTTCCAAAACTGCCCGGGGAGAAAGAAAATCTCGAATGAACCTGCGGATCATAATATTCTCCGAAAACATGGAGATCCAGATCGCCGCTTCCCCTCATCTCGGAAAAGGCATAATTTTTTGAAAGCAAGACAGAGGTGAACTCTCGAGTCCTCTTGAGGTCTCTGACGTCTCCCTGGATAGTGATGTCCAATTCCGTGCCCACATTAACTTCGCCTTCCACATCAAATTCGCCGAAATCAGAGGTGAAGCTGGGAGAGGAGAATGTCACTGTCTTCTTTTTATCCCAATGGAGCTGGAGCGGGCCGCGGAAAGGGAAACGATCGGGTTCGGATAGGGTGTAGCCATCCCTGAATTCCAGATCAGCCTCGAGCTTTTCATCGGATACTGAAAATTCCCCCCAGGCGGGAGTGGAAATCGGCCAGGGCAAAGAGAAATATTCTGTCACCGGATCCAGGAAAGCGCCTCTCAGGATTCCCTCGACTTTTTCCTCTGTGAATTGTAATTTTACATACTCTCTGGGCAGAGACCCCTTCTGATAATTGAATTCAACAGTCTGTGTGTCTTCTTGATAATCAATTCTTCCTCTGATTTCACCCATGAAAACGTCATTCAAAAAGAGATTATTGCTTGAAAAGTCGGCTTTGAGCGAGACTCCTTCCTCGTTTCGAGTGAGAATCCCCTGACCTTCCGTGTTTCCTTCCCATTTAAAAGGCAAATGAAGAAGTTCAATGAGCCAAGGCGCGTTGGCTCTGAAAGACATCTCAAGACTGAGCTGCGGGTTATCGAGGTTAGCCAGACTGCCCTCGGATTCCAGGCTAAAATCACGGCTATCGACTTTGAGTTTTTTGACGTAAATCTTCTGTCCCCGTCCTTCGATCAAAAAGTCTATCTTCCCCTCTAGACGAGGTTTTGAGGGGCCTGGAGAGAAGAGGCTCCTTTCTGTTTTCGCCTCCAAAGAAAATTCGTTTCTTTCCTGCGTGAAAACAGCCTCTATTCCTCTCGATTGGAAACTCGTCTCTTGAGCCTGGAAGTAAAACTCTCCGTTTTTAATCAATCCCTGCTCAATTAGAAAAGGAAAAGACAGAGCAAATTCTTTTTTTGCGTCGGCCTCTCTTTTCTGGGAGGTTTCGGAAATGATTAAGACCGGCTGCTCGATCACCACATTTAAGGGTTTTTGCCTGGTCAATAAAGCTCCATAAGAAATTCTCACGCTGATTTTTTCAGCGGAAAAGTAAGGAGACGGGATGCGGGTTTTCACATTCTCCATAACGAGCACAGGAGGGAAAAAAGACATGTGAAGACGGTCATAAAAGAAGTTGGCGTCAATTTCATTCTTAATCCGGCTGAGAAAAATATTCTTGATAAAGACTCCTGCTCCGAGAAAAAAAAGGATAACAACCGCTGCGACGATTAGCGATCTAACTCTTTTCTTAATTTTCATGATTATTCATGTGAATAATCCCGGTTTCCAGGATTATTCTTCAGGAAGAGGGGCAGTCCCTCTCTTTCTTAAAATAGGGACCTACAGGGGCTGTCTCCTTTGTTATGAAAATAACGGATAAATATAACATTTTTTTCAAAAATAAAAGTGTATTCACACTTTATATTATACCATTAAGAGCTTATGACTTCATTCCCGTAGTTCAGATGGGCTGGCAATATAAAAGAGTATGGGGTCAGGCCTTATCCTATGGAAGCAGGGAAGTAAAAAGGATGAAAGTTGCCTTTCTTGATGACAAGGCCTGACCCCGAAGGGATGGGACTGTCTCCCTTCTCTAAAAAAAAGGGACCTGTCCACTTTTTAGGAAAACAAGAGTCTGGGGGGATTATTCAACCGAGAAAAGGAGGGCGCCGGCCTCAACAGAATCGCCGGCAACGGGATTGATCTTTGTGATGACGCCGCTCTGAGGAGATTTTATCTCGTTCTGCATCTTCATGGCTTCCAACACCAGCACAGCCTGGCCTTCTTTGACTTTATCTCCTTCCTTCATATAAACCTTGACGATTCTCCCCGGCATGGATGTCTTGATGTCCTTTTTCTGTAACTTCGCTCCCTTCTTTCCCAATATCTGAGAGACGGCTTTTTTCTCGATCTTAAAAAACCTTCCGTTGATATAGACTGAATAAAACAGTGTATTGGAATTGACGATGACATTATGAATCCGTCCTTCGATGGTCAGAAGGATTTCATCCCCGCTGATGAACTCGACGGATACGCGATACTGCTTTTTCCCGAGAGAGACAACAATCTCATTCCCGATCTTCTGCTCCACGTTCAGTCTGTATTCTTTATTGTTCAACCAGAATGAAAAATTCATTTTAGAGCCTGTTGGCAAAGTTCTTTAATCTTCCCTGAAATTTCCAGCTGCTTTCTTTCCTCTTGGAATGAGGCTTGGAGCCAGACTTTCTTTCTAAATAAACTTTTACTCCGGCAGCGATCAGAGCGATAACTTCATCCTCTGGCTTCCTGCCGTCTGATCTTCTCTCGAGGTTGGCAATGAAATGTGTGTTGTAGTTGCCCGCGAAGAATTTCGGATGGAGCAGAACGCGCTTGAAGAAAGGAATCGTTGTTTTAATACCGTAGATCCGGTATTCAGATAGAGCCCGGAGCATTCGATGGATAGCTTCCTCTCGTGTCCTTCCCCAAGTGATGAGCTTGGAAAGCAGAGGATCATACTCCAAAGGAACCTCGTATCCTTCGTAAACACCATTATCATCCCTCACACCCAATCCTCCTGCAGGCGCATGAAGATGCACTATTTTCCCGGGGGACGGCAGAAAGCCATTATCCGGATCTTCCGCGTATATTCGGCACTCCAGTGAATGCCCTTCAGGCCGAATCTCCTCCTGCCGAAAGTTCAGCGGAAATCCGGCTGCAATCTCAATCTGACATCGGGCAAGGTCGATTCCTGTCACCATTTCAGTGACCGGGTGCTCCACCTGCAACCGTGTGTTCATCTCCAGAAAATAAAATCGCCTGTGTTTATCCACCACGAATTCCACGGTCCCGGCATTCCGATAATCGACAGCCTCTGCGGCTTTCACAGCGATCCGGCCCATCTGCTTCCGGATTCCATCATCTATGAAGGGTGAAGGGGTTTCTTCCAGGACTTTTTGGTACCGCCTCTGGATGGAGCACTCTCTTTCTCCCAGATAGACAATATTCCCAAAATTATCCGCCAGGATCTGAATCTCGATATGATGCGGTTCGTCAAGATATTTTTCGATGTAGATGGCAGGATCATCAAAGCTCGCTTTGGCTTCAGATTGAGCCACTCTGAAGGCAGAGAGAAGCTCCTTCCTCTTCCGGACCAGCCGCAATCCCTTGCCGCCGCCTCCCGCGGCGGCTTTCAGCAGGACAGGGAACCCGATTTCTTCTGCTTTCGTCTTTAATTCCTTCTCGCTCTCTATTGGCTCCAATGTCCCCGGTATAACCGGTACTCCCGCCTCTGTCATCTTCTTCCGGGAAGCCGTCTTGTGCCCCATGATCTCCATGGGCTCTGAAGGGGGGCCGATGAAGACGATCCTCTCTTTTTCGCAACTTTTCACCAGCTCCGGATTTTCAGCCAGAAATCCATATCCGGGATGGAGAGCCTCGGATTTACTTTTTTTAGCGACTTCTATGATTTTTGCGACATTGAGATAGCTCTTGGAAGGAACCGACTCGCCTATATAGTATGCCTCCTCAGCCAGCCTGACATGCAGGGCCTTCCTGTCCGCATCCGAATAAACGGCTACAGGCGCAACACCCAGTTCGCGGCAGGCTCTGATGATCCTGACCGCGATCTCGCCCCTGTTGGCGATCAGTATCTTCTTGAACATCCTGGGCATTTGTTTTACCTTCGCTCTCCAGTCCGCACCTTAGAGCTTTAATTTATTTTCCAAAAGAGATTGCCACGCAAGCTCGCAATGACACCTTTCCCTTCCTTTTAGCCTCTCGCTACAAAGGTATATTTCCGTGTTTTTTCGGCGGATTGCTGTCCCGCTTGTTCTCCAGCATCTGTAAAGCCGCTATGATCTTGGGTCTTGAGAACTTCGGCTCGATAATCTCATCGAGATATCCCTTCTCACAGGCGATATATGGATTGGCAAATTTCTCGCGGAACTCCTCGACCTTTGCCTCTCTCTGCTTGGCTCCTTCTTTCGAATCCAGCTCACGTTTATAGACTATCTCCACCGCCCCTTCAGGCCCCATGACAGCGATCTCGGCCGTCGGGTAGGCAAAATTGACATCTGCCCTGATATGTTTGGAAGCCATAACACAGTAGGCTCCCCCATAGGCTTTGCGCGTGATAACAGTGATTTTCGGTACGGTCGCCTCGGCAAAGGCATACAGAAGTTTGGCTCCATGGCGGATTATTCCCCCGTGTTCCTGAGCCACTCCGGGCAAAAATCCGGGGACGTCCTCAAATGTGATAAGCGGTATGTTGAAGGCATCGCAAAAACGGACGAACCGGGCCCCTTTATCCGAGGCATTGATATCCAGAGCTCCAGCCAGGACATCCGGCTGGTTGGCCACGATGGACACTGATTTCCCACCCAGCCGACCGAAGCCGATCACGATGTTTTTGGCGTAATGCTCCTGGACCTCGAAGAAATAATTATCATCCATGATCTCTTTGATGACTTTCCGGATGTCATAGGGCTGATTGGGATCATCAGGCACCATAAAGTTGAGCTCATCGCTTCCTCTGTCCGGAGGATCAGCCGTCTCCTTGAAAGGAGGGTCTTCCAGGTTGTTATCGGGGACAAAGGAGAGAAGTTCACGGATCAATTCCATTGTCTGTTTTTCATCCTCGGCCGCAAAATGCGCCACACCGCTAATGCTGTTGTGAGCCTCTGCCCCTCCCAGCTCTTCCATAGTCACACTTTCGTGTGTCACAGCCTTGATCACATCCGGTCCGGTGATGAACATGCGGGAGATATCTTTCGTCATGATGATGAAGTCAGTAATGGCTGGCGAATAGACAGCACCGCCCGCACACGGACCTATGATCGCCGATATCTGGGGAATGACTCCGGAGGCAAGAACATTCCTCAGAAAGATATCCGCATAGCCTCCCAGGCTGGCCACTCCTTCCTGAATCCGTGCTCCTCCTGAATCGTTCAGTCCGATCATCGGAACACCATTCTTCAGGGCTAGGTCCATGATTTTAACTATTTTGGCTGCATTCGCTCCACTCAATGACCCACCGAACACGGTAAAATCCTGAGCAAAAATGAAAACTGTCCGACCATCGATTGTTCCGTGCCCTGTCACCACTCCATCTCCATAAATCCTCTTTTTTTCCATCCCAAAATCGTGACTCTGGTGCACAACAAGCTTATCCATTTCCTGGAAAGATCCTTCATCCACAAGGAGGTTGATCCTTTCCAGGGCAGTCAGTTTTCCGGCCTTGTGCTGTTTCTCTATCCTCTCCTTGCCACCTCCCAGCTCCGCTGATTCTGTTTTCTTTTTAAGCTCTTTTAATTTTTTCTCGATAGTCATCGTTTTCTCACCCCAATGATGATTCAGCGCTTGACTTTGCTCCAATCCTTCAAAAATTTCTCTATTCCGATATCGGTCAAAGGATGCTTCACCATCTTGTCCAGCACCGCAAAAGGTATGGTGGCAATGTCTGCTCCGGTCAGGGCCGCTTCCACGACATGGAGAGGATGGCGGATGCTGGCCACGATAATCTCTGTTTCAAAGCCATAATTATTGAATATGGCGACGATTTCATCGATCAAGGCCATTCCCTCATGGGAGATATCATCGAGCCGCCCGATGAAGGGGCTGACAAATGCTGTTCCGGCTTTGGCAGCGAGCAATGCCTGATTGGGAGAAAATATGAGAGTGGTGTTGACTTTGATCCCCTCACCGGACAGAACTTTTGTCGCTTTCAGTCCCTCGACACAAATCGGTATTTTCACAGCGATATTATCAGCCAGCTTAGCCAGTCCTCTGGCTTCCTCAATGATATCTTTGGCTTTGGTGGAGACAGACTCGACGCTCACAGGGCCCGGGACAATTTTACAGATCTTCCTGATCAAATCCTCAAACTTCATATTTTCTTTGGAAACCAGTGTGGGGTTGGTTGTGACGCCGTCCACTATTCCCCAACTTGCGGCTTCCTTGATCTGTTCTAGGTTGGCTGTATCCAAGAAAATTTTCATCAAGACCTCCAAAAATTATGAGCTTGTCAAGAGAGAAAAGACAGAATGCGGAAAATGAATTCTGATCATCTCTCCATTCGTGTATGTTATATCACTCTCAGATATTTTATTGAAGCCCCACAGACAAGAAAAGTTTATTTTTTAATGTTGCGCTAGAGGGAACAAGTCTCGAAACCTGTGCAATTCAGGATCAGGTCTCTATCTATTTACTTGACTTTCATGACTGTGTTGGAGAGAGTCCCGATCCCCTCTATCTGGACATCTACCCTGTCACCCGGAGACATCGGGCCTACACCAGCCGGGGTACCAGTCGTGATGATATCTCCTGGCTCGAGTGTCATGATCCCGGAAATATACCTCACTATAAAGGGCACAGGAAAAATCAGGTTTTTTAAGGTGGATGATTGTTTTAATTTTCCGTTGAGGAACGTCTTCAACCGAAGACTGTCAGGCTCAACATCGGTGGCAATACAGGGCCCCATAGCAGCGAACGTATCGAACGACTTTGCCCGGGTGAACTGGACGTCTTTCATTTGGAGGTCTCGAGCCGTCACGTCATTAAAGCAGGTGTAGCCCAGAATGTAATCATCAGTATTATCTTCATCCCCGAGAAGATGCGCTCTTTTCTTGATGACTAAAGCCAACTCTCCTTCGTAATCAACTCTCTTGGATACTTTTGGATAGACGATGATATCGTTCGGCCCAACAAGAGAGGAGGGAGGTTTAAGGAAAATCAGGGGTTCTTCAGGAATCTGACGGCCCATCTCCTTGATATGATTCTTGTAATTGGCCCCGATGGCAACGATCTTCGAAGGAATCACGGGGGGAAGAAGAGTGACATCGCTTATGGGAATCTTTTCTTTTTTCACCTCGATTTTTTTGAAAATGGAACCTTCAACGGGACAAAGGTTTTCCTCCTTTAATACCCCGTAGCTGATTTTATCCTTATGCTTGTAGCGATAAATCTTCATCCTAATCCATCCTTTATGATCTCGCTGACACTCTCTGATTTCCTGCTTTCATTCCCCGAGGTATCCAGAGCGGTAACAGCATAATGGTATCTTTTGTTTTTTTCAACGGTCGTATCGTTAAATGCGTTTTCAGCTATGGTCTGGGGAGTTAAGAGCACGAACTCGTCCTTTCCTTCCATCCTCCGCCATACTCTGTAGCCGGCTAAGTCCTCATCACTATTCTCATCCCATGTGAGAGAGACAAAATCTCCTGCCACTATGGACACCAGGCCGGAGGGAACAGCCGGAGGAAAAGAGTCTTCTGCCCTAACTTCCAGGGGTTCGGAATTATCACTCTCCATGAACGGGGATGATTCTGTTGCCGATGCCCGGATAATATAGCGGTATACATTCCCGATGAGGAAGTCTTTATCGCTGTATTTGTTATCTTTGATCAGCTGTGAATTCAGGTGACGGGGAGGCGCATTTCCCTCGGCTCTGTAGACATTATATCCTATGAAGCTCGCAGGGGATGACTGGTCGAGGTTTCTCTCAGCCGGCATCCAGCTAACCTCGATTCGGTCCTGGAAGACTGCAGCCTTCACCTCTCGAGGGGGGAGGGAAACCAGAAAGGGCCGAACAGTCAGTAACGGCGAAAACTCCGACTTCCTTCTCCTCTTCGCCTTGACTCTCAGGCTAAAAATCAAGCTATCCAGCTGGAAATGTTTTTTTGTCAATGTAAAAGGATAGACGAGCCGAACAGAGCCCTCTTCTGTCCTGAACCGAAATCCGGAAAACTCTTCCTGCTTGAGCGAAACAAAAAGCGTTGCCACTTTTTCAAATTCGTCTCTGGCCGGTTTTTTATTCCCAGCCCCCTCTTTCTCCACCTCAAAAAGCCAAATCTCCACTTCGGAAACCTCGGGCAGAGGACTTCCATCCGCAAAAGCTGTCGGATTCTCCCATTCAAGCAGCAGCCTTCCTCCTCTCTGGCTGATGTTAAAAACTTCGACCTCCTGGATCACTTTGGGGAGAGGGGGAAGAATGGGGCCTTTTTTTCCGCAGGAAGCCAACGGTATCAGGAGAGACACGAAAATAAGGAATGGGAAAATTTTCTTCATTAAAGAATGAAGCGGCTCAAATCCTCGTCTTCTAATATATCTTCGAGCTGCTTTTGGACATACTTTCTGTCGATTGGGATTTTTTTCTTTTTGATGTTTGGTGCCTTGAAAGATATTTCCTCCATCACTTTTTCCATAACCGTATGAAGCCTGCGTGCTCCGATATTCTCCGCATCTTCGTTGACTCTCTCAGCGATATCAGCGATCTCATCAATGGCATCCTTGCTGTATTCGACCTGGATACCCTCTGTCGCCATCAGGGCCTTATACTGCTTGATAAGAGCGTTTTCTGGTTCGGTCAATATCTTGATGAAATCCTCTTTATCCAAAGATGTCAGCTCCACCCGGATGGGAAATCTTCCCTGGAGTTCTGGAATGAGGTCAGCGGGCTTGGTCACATGAAAGGCACCCGCGCCTATAAAAAGAATGTGATCTGTCCGCACAAGGCCGTAGCGGGTGTTGACAGTGGTCCCTTCGATTATCGGGAGAAGGTCTCTCTGGACTCCTTCCCGGCTGACCTCCGGACCGTGGCCCGCCTCCCGACCGGCGACCTTATCGACCTCATCCAAAAAGATGATACCCGAATGTTCGACCCGCTCCACAGCCAACCTGGATACCTGGTCCATATCTATCAACCTTTGCTGCTCGTCCTCCAATAAATATTCCCGGGCTTCTTCTATTTTAATCCTGCGTTTTTTAGATTTTCCTCCCAAAAATCCGGGAATGATCTCCTGGATATGGATCCCAATCTCTTCCATCCCGCTGCCGGAAAAAATCTCCATGGGAGAAGCCATTTTCTCTTTCACTTCAATCTCTATCACCCTCTCATCCAGCGCACCCGCTCTGAGCTGTCTCCTCAACTTTTCTCTCGTCTCCTGGAACTTCACATGCTCGTTCGGGTCAGGAGGCTCGGTTCTTCTTCTCAATGGAGGAAGGAGAATATCCAGTATCTTCTCTTCCACGTTCCTCTCCGCTTTCTCCCGCACTTCTGCGATTTTTTCCGATTTCACCATGTCTACGGAAATCCGGACCAGGTCTCTTATCATGGACTCGACATCGCGGCCGACATAGCCGACTTCGGTGAATTTGCTGGCCTCTATCTTCAAAAAAGGAGAATATGTCAGCCTGGCCAGCCTGCGGGATATCTCGGTCTTCCCGACCCCGGTCGGACCGATCATAAGGATGTTTTTCGGAGCGATTTCATCGGCAAGTTCAGGGGGAAGTTTTAGCCTGCGGTATCTATTCCGCAAAGCGACAGCCACCGCTCTTTTGGCGGCATTCTGGCCGATGATGTATTTGTCCAACTCTTTGACGATTTCCTGAGGAGTCAGCTCGGTTTCCATAGATTTCTCAACGGTTAACTTTAAGCTTTCTGGAAGTGCGATCGTCATCTAGAGCTCCTCGATTGTAATCTGGTCATTGGTGTAAACGCATATACCAGAACTGATCTCCAAGGCTTGCAGAGCAATATCCCTGGCAGACAGGTTCGTGTGCTTGAGCAATGCCCGGGCTGCAGCCAGAGCGAACGGTCCTCCCGAGCCGATGGAGATTATTCCATCATCCGGTTCGACGACATCTCCTGTTCCCGAGATCAGGAAGGAGACATCCTTGTCAGCCACAATCAAAAGGGCTTCCAACCGCCGGAGCGCCTTATCCATCCGCCAATCCTTGGCCAGCTCAATGGCGGCTCTGGAAAGGTTCCCCCGAAATTCTTCAAGCTTGCCCTCGAACCTGGAAAACAGGGCAAACGCATCTGAAGTGGCACCGGCGAATCCAGCTAAGACTTTTCCTTTGTAGAGACTTCGAATCTTGTTGGCTTTTTGCTTGAGCACAGTCTCTCCAAGAGAAACCTGGCCATCTCCGGCAATGGCGACTTTTCCTTTATGACGGACACAAATTACAGTTGTTGCCTGAAACATTTGACCTCCATTGACAATCATAATAATAATTTAAGCCTGAGGATATGTAAAGTCAAAAGCGGATGAGGATTCAATAAGGGGTCGCGGCCTAAAAGATAATGGATTGCGTCTCAACATTTCTTCAATTTGGGATTAAGCCTTATCCGTTCAGTTCGAGATCAGGCTTTGGATCAGGTTCTTTGAGGTCAGGCCTTGTCAAGGTGAATAACAGTCGACTGAAACCATACCTTGAGTCTCGAATTCCAAATAAGGCCTAATCCCAATTTACTCTGATCCCAATTTATGGCTTAAGACCTAGCCCCGATAACCGGACAAATATGGGGATGAACGCTATTTTTTATCCCATCCAGAAGCCTTTGCGGTGAGAAATGCCGAGCACCTTTCTGCAATTCGGGCAAAAATAGACGTATCTTTTGCCCAAAGTGCTGGCCAGTGCCCGGAAATGAATAACCTTTAGCTCGCTGTTGCAGTGCGGGCAGATGGGAACGATATTGCTACTCTCCAGAAAAACCATTTCCGACCTCCTATAGATACTCTACGATTGACTGCTCTTTCTTATTCAACCTGAATATTCCCCATCTTGTCGTCCTGGTGTGACTTTTTGGCGTAATACATATATGATGACCCACGAACTGGCAATGGACACGAACAACGAGATGGTCATACTGCTGGCCAAAGAGGGAAAGGAAAGTGCATTCCGGGAACTGTACGAGAATAATTACGCGATGATCTTCCGGCTGGCTTATCGCTACACAAAATCCCAAGAGGATTCCGAGGACATCATGCAGGAAACATTCATTAAGGCCTTTAAGAGTATTAAAAGTTTTGACTTTAATGTCAGCACCAATTTTTCTGCCTGGATCTATCAGGTCGGCCTCCGCTGCACTCTCGACTATCTGAGAAAAAGAAAAAGAAGAAAAACAGGCCAGACAGACTCACTTTCTGATATTCTCATCGAGCCGGAAGCGCAGGACGCATCCCCTGAAAAATCCGCTATTGCGAGCCAGACAATCGCTCAGGTGAAAAATGCCCTTTATACACTGGCTCCAAAACAGCGCTTGATTTTCGACCTGCGGCATCAGCAGCATATGGCCATCAAAGAGATAGCCGAACATCTGCAGTGCAGCCGGAGCACTGTCAAAACACAACTCCAAAGGGCGGTTTTAAAACTGAGGCAAAAACTGGAACCGCTGTGGGAGGAACAATGAACTGCGAAGAATGCAAAAATTTAATAACCGTCAGTGTCTACGGAAAACTGACTTCCTTGGAGAGGAGTCAGCTGGATGACCATCTCCGGGAATGTCCCGAATGCAACCGGATATACAAGAAATCGGAAAACCTGATTTCACTTTTTGAAGACAAGGAAGAAATTGCCCTCCCTGATAAGGAGAAATCCTGGGAAATCATTTCGTCCAGAGCCGTCCCCAAAAAAAGTGAGAGGACAATTTTCTTCCCGTATAAAAAGTGGGCCTTCGCGGCGTCGGCTCTTGTTGTTGTCTTTCTCCTGGGATTTCTCATCGGCAAACAAGTGTTTTTTCCCGGTACGGGTGAAACTCCGCCCGAATCCGCAGCTCTTCAAGACTATGAATCACCGCTCCTCCGCTACACGGAAGGACTCGAGCCCATCCTGATCGATTTCGTGAACCGGACCGATGCCCGGAAACAGCAAGAAATGTCCGATATCGAGAAACTGGTCGTCAAAGACATGCTGACTCAAACCAAACTGTTGAAACATCTTGTCTCCCAGAGAGACGACCCCCGCCTCTTGCAGCTCCTGGAAGATATAGAATTCATCCTGGTGGGAATATCTAACCTGAGGCCTCAGGACCAGGAATCAGCCGCTCAGCTCACCCGGCTAATCCGGGAGAACGAGATCAAGTTTAAACTGAAGGCTTTATTCACTTCACAGACAACCATTTAAAATGGAGGATATACAATGAAAGCATTAAAGAAAATCTTATTCACAGGCTGGATAACACTCTTCCTGATTTCCATAGGACAACCAGCAGACTTGTCCAATTTCCATGAAATGCGGACAGCGCTGATAGATAAAGGATTGAATACTGAAGATCTCAAGTTTGAGCAAGATGAACTCGAAATCTTCCTGAAAGCCAAAGACTATGTGTTCAAAAGATACTGGAGGAAGGCCAAAGACCAACTGGAGTTCTTCCTTAAAAAGTATCCTTCCAGTCAGTTGAGAGCCGAAGCCCTTTACTGGCTGGCACAATCGCTAAACAGGATGTCCAGAGACGAAGTGTACAAGGAGAACGTGATCGCGCTCAAAGAGGACGCGTTTCAAAAACTGGAGCTCCTTATCGGACAGTATCCGGAAAGCGTCTGGATCGACGATGCCAAGGTACTGCGAGTTGAGATCGCAGGAGAGCTGGCCCTGATCGGCAGGACAGAATACAAAAGCATAATTGAGGAAATCTATGAAACAGGAAAAAAGACGGAAACCCAACTCAAACTGACGGCCCTGAGCTCATTGATCGCCCTGGAACCGGAAGCCTCTCTCCCCCTCCTCAGAGGTATCCTCGTCAAAGAAAAAGACCTGCGGGTGAGGAAAAATATCGTCCTTCTTTTGGGAAAAAAATTCAATCTCGGCGGCCTCGCTCTTCTGGAAGATGTCTCCAAGAACGACCCGGATAGAGAGGTGAGAGAAGAAGCCAGCTACTGGGTCGAGCAGATCAAGATCCGCGCCATCCCGGTTAACCTGAACTATTATCTTTTTTCTGCGCAGCTCACCGACCCGGCCGAAATCAAGCGAATCCCGGAAAACAAGGTAAACTACTACACCATTCCACGGATTAAGCCCGGAGATGAAGACAGAACCAGAAAAGAAATCAACAGCCTCTTTAACGGCAAACTGCAGGATTTAAGGCGGCAGTCCAACGGAAGAGCGGATGTTCTTATGACCATGTTCGGTTCTTCAGTTTCCCACAAGCTGCATGGATTCTTGATCAATTTTCCCCAAGAGGGATTCGAGAAAGCGTACGACCATTTTTCCGGGAAGGTCCTTTTTAAAGACTTAGACGCAGGTAAAGACTATTATGCTCCGTTCACCTCTGGCGAAGAAAACGAAACGCTGCTCGCTATGCGCCATGGAAACGATGTTGCCCTGATGTTCTTGCAGTTCGAGTCAAGGCTGGAACCGGAGCTTGAAGAGGAAACAGAAGAGGAACCGATGTACAGTACTGATTTCACTAATGTACTCGGATGCAGAGTGCTCTCCGCAAGAAAAAGCTGGGAATCATATGACACAGACCCAATGGATTTCGGGCAGGCCAAAGCAGAGATTCCGGACAAAAAAGGAAAGTGGACTTTGAAGGGTTATATCATGATGATTAAAAAAGAGCGCCGCTTCATTGCCCGCCGAGCTGAGTTGACTAATCCGGAGGGAAAAGTCGTGGCCAGAGCCGACCAGATCATCGTTCCCATAGATAATCCCTCAGAGTACAAAGCCACCGGAATAAAAGACAAGTAAACGAAGAAATAAATGAATGATTAGGAAATGCCATGCTGAAAAATTTTGTAAAACTCACCTGGAGAAACCTTTGGAGAAACAAAGGATTCTCGTTGATCAATATCCTGGGTCTTACCGTGGGCATGGCCTGCGCTATTTTGGTTTGGGTCTGGGTACAAGACGAGCTCAGCTATGACAGGTTCCACGAGAACGCAAATGAAATCTTTCAGGTTTACAACATTAGCCACGGCTCCGATGGTGCAGATAGATTTTTCACGGTCAATCCCATTGCTTTAGGGCCGCATCTTGAAGCCAACTATCCTGAAGTGTTGAATTCCACACGGTTCTTCGAGCAGCCTTTCCGCCTGGAAAATGGAGAAAAACATTACACCGTATCTGTGGCTCTTGTCGACACTTCTTTTTTTGAGATATTCTCCTTCCCTTTAATCAAGGGAAGCCCTGATAGCGTTCTCGTGCATCCCTATTCGATCGTCCTTTCTGAAAGAGCAGCAAAAAAGCATTTCGGAGAGGACGATCCCCTGGGAAAAACTCTCCAGGTGAATAATTCCTTCGACGTAACGGTTGCCGGTGTTACTAAGGACGTGTCTGTCAATTCTCATTTACAGTTCGACTACCTTATGCCTATCCTCTTATTTAAAGAGGCTTTCAAGCTAGACATGTCAAATTGGGGGAATTTCAGTTTCAGGACCTACGTCCATCTGGCCAAAAATATTCCCTATCGAAGTGTGGAACAAAAAATTACCGGTCTCATCAGGGAACACTATCCGGAATCGGAAAAAACGCTTCACCTGCAGCCTCTATCCAGAATTCATCTCCATGCATTGGGCGGAGGGGGGCTGATCATATATATATACATCATATCAGCCTTGACAGGATTCGTTTTGCTTATGGCTTGCATCAATTATATGAATCTTTCAACGGCGCTGTCAGTGCAACGCGCGCGGGAGATTGGGATTAGACGGGTTGTCGGAGCCAACCGAATGAACCTCATCCAACAGTTTTTGGGTGAAGCTGTATTTATCTCCTTCATTGCCATTGTAATTTCTCTAGTCCTTGTTTATTTACTCCTGCCCTATTTCAGCAAGATCCTTGGGAAGCCGCTTATGCTTTCCGTTTCGGTGGAGTTCCTTTTAATATCGCTCGGCATCGCTCTTCTCGCCGGAGTCGTAGCCGGGAGCTATCCAGCCTTTGTTCTTTCATCGCTTAAGATGACATATAGTATAAAAAAGATGATTTCTGTCGGAGGCCGAGGCTCTTGGTTTCGCAGATTTTTGGTCGTCATGCAGTTCAGTTTCGCCATTTTTTTTATCGTTGTTACCATCGGTGTTTATAAACAAATGAGCTATATGCGAAAGAAAGATCTGGGATACAATAAGGACAATATCGTCTGTATCAGGATGGACACCGGACTTGCCCGGAAATATTACCCATTTAAAAATAGGCTCCTGGAAAACCCAAACATCTTGAATGTGGCCTGTTCTAATACAACACCTGATGTCAGGCAATCCTCCTACAGCGGGAGTCTGGTCCGTTGGGAAGGAATGGAGGGGAATTCCAATCTTACTATTCTCCATTGGTTGGGTGTCGATTTTGGCTTCCGTGAGGCTTACCAGTTGGAAATGGTGCAGGGAAGATTTTTTTCCGTTGATTTCAAAACCGACTGGGATGAAAGCATCGTTCTGAACGAAACGGCTGTGAAAGCGATGGGGGAGGAATCACCGGTAGGAAAGAAACTTTATCTCGGAGATGATTCAACCTTCACAATCATAGGAGTGGTCAAAGATTTTCATTTCCGTTCCCTGCATCATAAAATCGAACCTCTGGCCATGAAAATGGGATGGGCTCTTTCCCAGATTAGCATTCGAATCGCTCCTCATAATGTTCCGGAAACACTTCGCTTTATCAACGATACTTTAAAAGATGTGATTCCAGGACAGTCTTTTGATTATGAGTTTTTTAATGCCAGACTGGAACAACAATACAAGGAAGAACAGACGCTGGAATCTCTATTAAGATTTATAGCTGTTCTTTCTGTTCTCATATCCTGTTTAGGATTGTTGGGCCTTGTTGCGTTCACTCTGGCGCAAAGAACCAAAGAAATAGGCATCCGCAAAGTGCTGGGTTGTTCTGTCCCTGGCATCGCTTTTTTACTCTCTAAAGATATGATCAAATGGATTTTTACCGCAAATCTAATTGCCTGGCCTGTATCTTATTATGCCTTGAACAGATGGATGCACAATTTTTCTTATCGTCCACAAATGAATCTATGGATTTTTGTCTTGTCAGGAGCTATGACATTGATCGCTGCCCTGCTAACGATCAGTTATCAATCCTTCAAAGCCGCCCTGGCCAATCCAATCGATTCACTGCGGTATGAATGAATATTTACCCTAATATATTTGGTTTTTTTGTGCTTATCCCTTTTGCTGTGATTCATTTTATATTTTCACATCTTTTACCTTCGTCGATAATAGTATTTTTAGTGCAATACCAAAAGTTCTGATAAAGAGGACAGGCTTTCTTCATAAAAAAGGGGCCTGTCCACTTTTATTTAATTGCCTAGTCAACTGAATTCCCTTTTGATAACCTTATTATGAGTTGTTATGAGAACTTCACATATTTAAAGGAATATAGTGGAGGGCAATTTAGCCAGAGGTATTCGTGATAAAAAAACCAAACCTATTTCTGCGCATATAAAATAAAATGAGTGGATACTACGCTGAGAAATTATCGGCTGAGCGCCTGAAACGCTGCTATGAGATCGCTCCTCCAAGAGTCAAACAATACCTTGAAGCCGAGATAGAATATGTGCTCGACAAGTTAAAAGCCACCGATAAAGTCCTTGAGCTCGGATGCGGATATGGCCGGGTTCTCCAGAGGCTGATTGGAAAGTCTGAAAAAGTCGTGGGCATCGATACATCATACGCCAGCCTGCGGATGGCGCGCGAATTTGTCGGAGATATCTCGTCATGCAGTCTCATTGAAATGGATGCGGTTGAACTCGGATTCAGAAAAGATTGCTTTAATGCAGTAGTCTGCATCCAGAACGGAATCTCCGCATTTGCAGTCAACCAGAGAAAGCTAGTTGAAGAATCGGTGCGAGTGACGCGCCCAGGAGGAATCGCACTCTTTTCCAGCTATTCGGAACACTTCTGGGAGGACCGTCTGGACTGGTTTCGCCTCCAGGCTGAGCAAGGACTCCTTGGAGAGATCGATGAAGCGGCAACCGGAAAAGGAGTCATTGTTTGCAAGGATGGATTCAAGGCTTCTACGGTCGGACCTGATGATTTTGCTGCATTGACTTCAGGCCTTCCGGTTTTATCCAAAATCACCGAGGTGGACCGTTCCAGTCTATTCTGTCAAATTCGAGTTGAGAAATGAAATTACAAATGGACTATTGTGAACGTTCGGATTTTGGTTGAACCATCGGTCAGCCTGAGATCAATCAGAATCAGGAACAAAAAAGGGACAGTCTACTAAAAAAGCCTCCTCCCCTGATCACTACTTATCTAGTCAAATATTGAGA
>Ga0180438_10002791_pt1 | contig 27636 bp, 26 predicted proteins | sample SS_ome_12_FD_132455 | JGI IMG/M metagenome (GOLD analysis project Ga0180438, IMG submission 132455) | Hypersaline lake sediment archaeal communities from the Salton Sea, California, USA - SS_3_D_2 metaG | ecosystem: Environmental > Aquatic > Non-marine Saline and Alkaline > Hypersaline >...
AAAAGAAAATGGTGGGCGATACAGGATTCGAACCTGTGACTTCTACCGTGTGTAGGAAGCACAAAAAAACGAAGCGCACGAAAAAATAGGGGATTTCCCCTGTAAACCGGCCGGAATCAGGCGTTTGGGATTTCGATATTTTTCGATATTTTAACGGATTTTTCCATGATTCTGACAAATTTTGGTCACAGTTTGGTCACAGTTGACAAAGGCGCACAGGAGGAATGATATTTGGGAGATGATGGAAGACAGCGGAAGAATCCAGTTGCCCCCAAATTTGCATAAATGGATCGGAAGATTTGGCAAAAAGGTTTTCGTTTCCACGCTTGATGGGGAGAGCATTGTGATCTACCCGCTCCCTCTCTGGAATGATCATTGCAGGAAGCTGAGGAGAAAAAAGAGAAAAAAAATCTTTAGAACGTTCATGATAAGGGCGAACTTCCGGGGACTTATAACAGAAATGGATAATAGGGGAAGGATAAATCCCGGCCGGGAATTAATAGAAAAGACCGGGCTAAAAGGCAAGCTGATAATCGAGGAAAAGCAAGATCATATCCGGCTGGTAAAAGCCAATAACTCATATTCTGTTTCTAAAAAATCACTTAATCCCCCTCCGGAGGAATAATGTGCTTTTCTCCCTTCGGAAGCATTCCCGGCTTCTTCATTGCTGTACCATACGTGCCCTGTCCAAAGGAACAACAGCCCGGAAGTCGCAGGGGACTTCCGGAAAAATGGAGGTGATTTCATGGATGTAAAGGCGAATGGCGTAACGGGATTGATAAGAGACATCTTCAAGAGCAAGGAAAGGGAGATACAGCAGAAGTCCTACCAGAAACACGAAGAGCTTCTCGACATGGTGAAAAAGACGCCCGAGTATCAGGAACTTCAGAAGAAGCTGGACGACCTCGATAAACAGCAGGAAAAGGTCAGGAAGGGCAGGAACAAACTGACAGAGCATCTTGGGCACTCATGGCAGTTCGATAGCTTGGCGAAGGAACGGTTGAACAACGAATTCATAAAGGTAAGGATAGCAGTGATTGGAAGCGAAATCGAGGAAGCCAAGAAGGTGATTGAGGAGTTCGCCAAAAAGGAATTTTGGGAGGGGTGAATCCTCCATTTCCTTAAAGGGAGGTTGTTGACATGATGAGACTACCGGCTATTTGGGAGATTGAAGATATTTGGAGGAAACTTGAGAACGGATTCGAGCTTGAGGACAGGGAAATTTGGATATGCAGGGAGTTTTTATGGAAATAATGATTAAATTCTAGAACATAATATGTATTACTTTTTTATGAAGAAATCATCTTTTCCATCTTATGTATTTTGTGAAATGATATCACAATTATTGACAAATATCATCTTGTGCTAAATGAATAATTTATCTATGATTTATAAAAGACGAAGGCATGTTATTATTGCGGGAATCCCTCAAAAGGGCGTGACCATGCACCTCCTAAAATAATGTTTAAAGATATTGATTGTGACAGAATAACTATCCCATCTTAGGATAAACACAATATAAAAAAAGTGAGCAATACCAGGATCATAATAATTATTATTTGGAGCGGTGGTAAATGCAAAGATCAATCAGCATTATAGAATACAAGGTTCGACAGGCACATTTTTTCCTTGAAAAGATCGCGCAAGCAGGGCTTGATTTTTTTGCAGCCCAGTGCTTTGTCGATGCATTCGTGATCGCAACAAGAAGTATTACGTTCTCAATGCAGGCGGTCATATCCGGTGTCCCGGAGTTCGATAAGTGGTATGAGGGTAAACAGGCCATTCTGAAAAAGGATACGATATCCCAATTCTTCAATAAATACCGTACGGTATCTACGCACATCGGTGATACAGTCGTAAGAAGTGGATCGGTAGGCAGAGATGCTTCTGGTCGCCGGATTGCTGAATATTACTTCACGCCCATTCCCGACCTTCCTGATATTCCCGGACAGGACGTCCTCTCGGTTTGTAAACACCATTTCAAAATGCTGCTTGAACTTGTTTTCGACTTGTTCGTTGCTTTTCGATACCAGATTGACGAGCGGTGGTACTATACCCGGGAAAACTTTAGACGCTTAGGCAAGACTATTGAATATGCAGAACAGGAACTTGGTTTCCCTCGGGGCTGGACGGACGTTAGCGAGGCTTCCTCGGAGCCAGAGAGATGGGCGGCCTTGAGACGCACTCAAACTGTCGGTTGCGAATTGAATGCCCTTTTCCTCCAATATTTAGGGAAGCAGGTTGAAGGGCCAGATTCTAATACTGAATGATGGGCAAAAAAAGGCTATCATTAATTAACAAAGCAGAAAAAATGGAATTCACATACTTATAAAATTACCTCTCTGGCCTCATCAGCACTGAAAGATAACGGGGATGGCCGACTTTCCCGATCCCGTCATATTTAAACAAGTTGCTCATTCTTATTGCATTTGATAAAGTTTATTGAGAAAAGGAGTGTTGAACTTATAAAACATGTGATAGCTTCCATCTTGATTTTTGAATTCTCTCTTTTTTACAAAAGAAGATGGAAGATCTCAATGTTGATTGTCCTATATCTGATTAAATCTGGAATTTGGGGATAAATTGTAGTGAGGCCAACAAGCGAGAAGTGAATTGAAATATTTAAAACAAAAAATGAACATATGATTTGAGGCGAAAAAATGGATTATTTGAAATGGAATGACATCATAGCCAAGCATTTTTTTAATGAAGAGAAAGCAGGTCGCGAAGTGCTTCTTTATGTAAATGAAAGCTTGATTAACACTCTTGGCTCTGAGCATTCCATAGACAAAGAGGATTTCATCAATTTGTTAAAAATGGGACCTCCATGGGCTACAAGGCAGGGGTTTTGTCAAAAGGCCCTGCAAGCATATTCTGAATGGCGTTCCAAAAATCGAGAATACCCGCCGTACATTGGTTACCTGGCTTTTTTTGTGATGGCAGGAGGAATAGACGCTGGTTATGCACCTCACGCATACTATCCAAATTTCTGGACTTTGCTGGGTGAACCTGCAGACAGGGGCACCCCTCCTTCCTTTGATGATATGATTTTATTGTGGGAGGACCTGGAGAAATGGAGCAGGGAAGACAAACACGAGACCTTAGGAAGGTTTGTGGCAAGGATAAGGGGAGTCTGGTGGAAGGTTGGATTGCCTTTGTCTCAGACCATAATATCCGAGGACGAAAGAAAGCATCTTTCTAGTTTCTTTGACAAAGTTAACCTAGATCCTACTGATCCGCCTTCGCCGGAGATAATGTCGAAATTACTTGTTATTTATGGCAGTGATATTTTTGAAAAGAAAACGCTTAGACTTCTCAAGAGCAAAGAGTCTGAATTTTACGTCTTAAAACAATCATTAATCGAATTTGTTCTTGAAGAGCTTGAGAACTGGGACGGGACTGTTTATGAAGAAGAAACCACAGAGGCTGGCGCAAAAAAACACAGAAGGATAGCATCTGTTGGAATGCGTATTTGCATGAGACAAGATTCAGTAGCACAAAAAGCAGAATTCTATTTAAGGTTTAAGGCTGGAAAGCCTTTTCCGGAGGAGGGGCTTCAATTTGAACGAAAGAATGATCCTAGAGTATATGTTTGTTCAGAAACGTTCCAAGGATGGTCCACTCCGGTCAAATATGGCGAAAATGAAGCTGTTAAGCGTCTTGATGCCGCTTCATTAAATTGGACTGATGGAGAGGAATTTATTGATCAAGATAACGAATGGCGGGCAAAATTGAGGGGAACAACTACCCGGTTGTTCAAGCTTAATTTAGACGGCTTGCCAGATTGGATAGAATCTCAAAAACTGGAACGGGGAATAGAATTTTATTTGGTATCCTGCGGGACAGATACTGAAACAATTCATGGATGGGGTGTCGAGTCTTGCGGACTTTTCAAGGAGATCAAGTTTTCTGGACTGCCAAGCGGCTGGACACTATTTTACGGGAAAAACGCAAAGGAATCGTGCGGAAGTATTGATGTGTTGTCAATTTCATCTCAAGTTAGGATGATTCTGAGAGAGGGAATAAAAGCCGGGAAAGGTAATATTTTCTTTAATTTTGCTCCGCCAAAAATAGTGATTGAAAATGGCACTGGAAGCGAAAAGGTTACTATAAATGAAAAGCCGATGATAAGGCAAAATAACCAGCCGCACGTTTGGATAATTCCAGAAGAATTTTTAAAAGGAATGGCTTCATCAGTAGGGGAGCCTCTACGCATTGAAGTCAAACTTAAAGACTATTCTCTTAGCAAAATCATAAGGATTATAAAGTTTGGTCTTCCTGCCTCTTGCGATGAAGCCCCATTCAGGAATAATATTGGCGAATTCTGTTCAAGTGATGAATCGCTTGTAGTAAGAGGAGTTAATTCTGTAAAGCTTTCACCTGCCGAGTCTTTTCCTGAAATCCTGCCTTATCACTTGTCCAACAGAATTGTTTTTGTTGGCCGGCGGCCCGGGCAAATATCAGAATGGCCTAAAGAAGGTTTCGCAGAGGACTGGGATCCTGTCTGGGCCTTGGCATTTAAGAAACGTAATCAATGGGAAGCATTTTTTTGCGGTACTGCAGAAGATGCAAAAATTGATTCGATAATTGGACAACCGTTGCATGATAAAAAAAAGGTTAAATTATGGCGGAATGCAATTTGGATAAACCGGAAAGTAACAGCTGGACCGAAAATTGGGCAATTAAAGAAGATATGGAATAAATATGTGGAGGCAGCATCCCATGTTTGATGATTTGATTTATGCCATGAGTGCCCGCGGAGTTATTTCGCTAGATGAGTTTAACTCGATTTTTAGAACGGTGTACGCGCCAGGTATATCTGATAAAGAAAATTCAATTGATATTGATATCAGGAGGCAGGTAATCCGTCTTTTTGATTCACTGGGATATTGCGAATTTAACTTCGATACAAGGCGAGTTTATATGTGTGAGCCATCATTTGTATTATTGCCGACATTTGGACTGCCCAAGGCAGTTCTTGCTGGAGCCAGGACGCCCCTCCTGATAAAGAAAATTAAAGATGAAGTAAAATGCGATAAAGATAAAATGGAATTACACTTTGTAACGCAAAATACCGCAGATTTTAATATGCCGGCATTAATCTACTTGGAAGCTATTGAAAAGGCATTAATTAAAAATATTTCAGAAAGATGCGGAATTAGTTATGATTTGGATAAGCCGGCAGCATGGGCTCTTGCCAATTTCTGCGGATCGGTTGAAGAAAGAAAGAAATCAATACATTTTGCTCCTTTTGTAGAATTGGACTGGAAGAGACGGGCATTTACGATAAGCAAACTTGTTTTTTCCTCCAGGGAGCCTGTTTCACAAGACTCATTATTTTTGCTTGAATACAAGAATCCTATAACTCAGCAAAGGAGGCATTTGCTGCTTGATGGTGATTCTGCTGCTGAGGTGGATAGGGATTGGGGAAGATACATGGTATTGTCAAGCTCGCAGAGTCAAGTAATTATTTACAACGAGAGAATTCAGAAATTAGCTGTTCCTGTTACGGTGCCTTTACCCTGCTTGCTTGCCAGGGCTATCTCAATGTGTACGGGGCTGGTACCAAAAATTACTACAGTTGAATCCAGGGTGGCTGATATACCATCAAATCACCCTGTCTATGTCTATTCAGGCGTGCCAAAAGTGATAGCTGAACTAATATCGAGAAAGCTCGGACAAAAGCTATTTAATTCAAACTTCGAATATAATGAAAAGGGGGCTCTCAATGATTGACCCTGTTGGCGTTTTTGAAAAAATCCGGGACAATTTCATCCGGTACTTGCAGACTGCATTCAGCACACGCTTTAACTCAATAGAAGCAGAGAGAGCCATGCTAATCCGGCAGCCTGGAGTTTTTACCAAGGAGCCATGGATTGAGCCCCTTCCACGGTATTTGAATTCTGGAAAAAATATTGCTTCATTAACAAAGAAGGATTTGCCCGGCCTTAGTGAAGACCAAATTAGCCTCTTTAAAGGAATTGTGTCTTGTGGGTTGTTTGGTGAACATGAGCTGTATTCTCATCAGCATGAAATGTTAACCAAGGTACTGTGTGGTAAAAACTGTGTTGTTACTGCTGGAACTGGATCGGGAAAGACCGAAGCCTTTCTTTTGCCCCTGTTTGCCCAGCTGGTTAAAGAAATACCCGCCTGGATGCCTCCTGAGGAGGCACATCCCCGTTTGAATGACTGGTGGAAAAATGAGAAATGGTTAAGCGACTGCAAAACGAACAGAGTTACCTCAAGGGTGACGCAGAGAGGGCATGAAAAAAGAGAGGCAGCAGTCAGGGCTCTTATTATTTATCCAATGAATGCTTTAGTAGAGGACCAGCTAACACGGCTGCGCAGGGCTCTGGATTCGGCCGATGCAAGGCGCTGGTTTCTGAAAAATTCTAGAGGAAACAGGCTTTACCTGGGCCGATACAACGGTTCAACTCCTGTCCCAGGCCAGGAATACAACAAGCCTCCTGCTTCAAGAAGAACAATCACTCCAAATAGAAACAAGGTTGATAAACTAGTCGACATTCTACGGGAATTTGATAATGCTGCAATTGCCGCAGAAGCCTATGCAATGGATCCGGATAATGAAGATCCATACAAAGAAGACGCACCTTTTTTCTTTCCCAGGATAGACGGGGCAGAAATGCGCAGCAGGTGGGATATGCAGGACAGCCCTCCTGATATTTTGATTACAAATTTTTCAATGCTGAGCATTATGATGATGCGGGAGTGCGACGCTGGGCTATTTGAAAAGACTCGTGCATGGCTTGCTGCAGAAGACATAGTTGAAGAACAGCGAGAGGAGGCCAGAAAAAACAGGATTTTTCATCTCGTAGTTGATGAATTGCATCTGTACAGGGGAACAGCCGGTGCTGAGGTTGCATATCTATTGAAGCTATTGCTTTTAAGGCTTGGATTACACCCTGATCATCCGCAACTAAGAATTATGGCTTCTAGTGCCTCACTTGAGCCCAAAGATCCACAAAGCGAGACATTTCTTAAGGATTTTTTTGGAACGGACGAAATCGAAATTATTCGGGGTACTACATCGCCGCTTGAAGAGGTACCAAAGGGAAAGGAATTGAAGAAGCAGCCGTTTATTTTTCTTGCAGAAAACTCAGAAAATATAAATGATTCTATCTTATCTAAGGCGACAAAAATGCTGGGAGGGAAAGGCTATTCTAAGGCTGAGGACTTTTTTTCTTCATTGCAGGAAAGGCTGCTAAAATCCCACTTGAACAATGCTTGCAGGGACGGACAAAGGGTCCGGGCCGTCGCTTTTTCGTCCTTTGCTGAAAATCTTTTCGGGAACAAAGAACATTCCAGCTTTCAGGCTGCACGAGGCGTTCTGATTGCGAGGGGCCTTTTCGACAGGTTTAAGGTAAACACAGACCTGCCTTCTTTACGAATGCATTATTTCTTTAAAAATATTGAAGGGTTATGGGCATCTATAAGAACTAACACTTCCTCGCCTGATCAAAGGCCGGTGGGCGAGCTGTATACATCGACACGAATATTATCTGATGGCTTGCTGAGCCCGGGGACGTTATCGAAGATTACAGATAAAAACAAGGCATTATGGGAAATGCTAATTAAAGAGGGTTATATAGATGAAAGAGGAATTGTTCAGGATAAATTTTTAAGTTTAAAAAACCTCTCTGAATTTAAATTAGACAAGGAATTCGGATCACTGAAGAAAAAAGTTTATTCGCTCTTAAAGAATGCGGCAAAAGACACAAGCAGGATTCTTGAGCTCCTTTATTGCGATCAATGCGGCACCGTATTTTTTGGAGGTAACAGACTGGTGCTGGAAAATGGTGAAATTGAATTACTGGCAAATACTCCTGATATAGAAGGTATTCCTGAACGTCAATCAACTAGGCTAGTTGAAAAACGTTCATACGGAGAGTATGCAGTTTTCTGGCCTCAAGGCGGGCAATCATACACCAATCCGGACCGGTGGAGACAGGCTGTAATCTCAAAAGCAGTACAGCCTCCGTGGAGCCAGTGGCATCCAGCAAGCTTAAACTGCCGTACCGGCCATGTAATAAATCTGCATGATAGAGCTGAAGAAGAGCCGCATGAATGGGTAAAAGGGTACATATTTAACTCTGCATGTCCATCTTCAGAGAAAGAAAGAGTGTATGCGCTCCCATCAATATGTCCTGCTTGTGAGGCAGATTATTCCAGAAGAAAAACAAGAAAATCTCCGGTCAGGGGATTCAGAACAGGTTTTTCAAAGGCGAGCCAGATATTTACTAAAGAACTATTCTATCAGATACCTTCAAGCAAAAATATAGGCCGCAAAATAGTAGTTTTTTCGGACAGCAGGGAAGATGCCGCTCAAATATCCAACGGCGTTGAGAGAAATCATTTCTCAGATTTGGTGCGGGAGCTTGTTTGCGATGAATTGCGGACTGAGATATTAGGAGAACCACAGCTCCTTGATGACATCCAAAATAACCGAAGACCATATGGAGAACTGGCCCGGGAATACCTGCAAAGGCATCCTCAATCAGATAAAAGGATCTCCGAGCTTATTAAAACAGCTTCAATTTCATTATCATCAATTCCCCAAAATGTCAGGCATATAGTTGAACCACAAGTAGCTATGGCTAGAGAAGAAATCCAAAACATAGAAACCAGGGGAACTACAAGAGTGATCCCAATAGGAGTCCTCCTTCCTCCGGCTGATAACATTTCCGACTGCGGCGTGTTGATTAAAAGACTTCTAATGCTTGGTATCAACCCGGCCGGGAATGATGTCTTACTGCAGGAATTTGGATGGGATGGAGATTATCATCCTTGGACAGAATTGTTCAACTTCAATACTTTGAATTGGCGGCAAGGCCTTCCGCAGGGAGCTCATTATGCCAGACAGAGAGTAATAGAGAATTTAACTTCGGCGTTATGTGATTTATTTTTTAGCAGGCTTTATTTTAGCTTTGAATCTGCTGGCTTGGGATGGCCAAAAATAAGCATGAATGATGACCGCCTCCAGGAAATTTGTGGAAACCTGGGAATCAGCACTCAGGTATTTCGTGAAATGTGCGATTCGTTCATCCGTGTTTTAGGAGACAAGTACCGCCATGAAGCTTCGGAATATCCGCAGCCTGATTTTCTAACATATCGGGATGCGTCAGCCCATTTAAGACATTTTGTTCACGCTCTTAGCGAAGCTCACGGAGTAAATGAGAATCTTCTTGGAAATGCCATATTCCAGGCATTATCAAATGCAGGGCACCATCACGCAAAAATTACCTCACGCCTGCTTGATGTCAAAGTATCTGTTCCAAGCGATCCTGTCTGGCAGTGTTCCAAGTGCGGAAGAAACCACTTGCATAAATCTGCCGGAATATGCACGTATTGCTTTTCGCCGCTTCCGGATTCTCCAACAGGCGAATGTAAAACTATATGGAGGTTTAATTATCTTGCTTTTGCAGCTGCTGAAGGAAGGGAACCTCTCAGGCTGCATTGTGAAGAGCTTACTGCGCAGACAGATAATCAGCTGGAAAGGCAACGGCATTTTAGAGGGATGATTGTAGATTTGCCCGGGCAGCCAAGAGTATTAGAAAGATTAGTAGAAGAGATTGATGTATTAAGCGTGACTACTACGATGGAAGTTGGAGTAGATATTGGAAATTTACAGGCGGTTGTACTTGCGAATATGCCTCCAATGAGATTTAACTATCAGCAACGCGTTGGAAGGGCAGGCAGAAGAGGGCAGGCATTTGCTTCCGTTTTAACTTTGTGCCGGGGACGCAGTCATGATGAACACTATTTCAGCTGCCCTGAAAGGATTACAGGAGATCCGCCCCCTGTTCCCTTTTTAACCATGGGGCAGGAACGCATATATAAACGCTTGCTCATAAAAGAGTGTTTAAGACGGGCATTCATTCAGGCTGGAGTAAGATGGTGGCATTGCCCGGCATCAACAGATGTACATGGGGAATTCGGTTATGCTGTCTCTTCCGCTAATAATCCAGGATGGGAACAGAATAGGGACTCGATAGTATCATGGTTGTCTGCTAATAAAGATGAACAAAGGCTTATCATTAGGTCATTGCTTGGCCATGAAGATGATGAATTAACCGACTGGCTGGAGACCTCTTTGCCATCGCTGATAGACAAAGTGGTTGAAAATCCGGAAATAACAGGAGAGGGGCTTGCTGAGAGGCTTGCTGAAGGGGCCATCCTGCCCATGTATGGAATGCCGTCGAGAACGAGACTGCTTTTCCATGGCCCGATCAAACGCGATATGACTTCCATGCCCTCTGTTGACAGGGACGTGGAAATTGCAATCACAGAATTCGCTCCTGGTGCGCAGAAGACTAAAGATAAAGTGATTCACACTTCTATCGGTTTTACTGCACCAATTGTAAAAATCGGTAATAATTGGTCAACTTTTTCGAGAAATCCAGTTCCATTCAGAAAATGGATACAAAGATGCAAAGCATGTGGATATACTGCTACTTCAGAGATTAAAAGCAGCGCTGATAGTTGCAGTCACTGTGCTCAGCCAGAGGATGATAGCGGCCTTTTCTCACAATTCGAAGTCGTTACTCCACAAGCATTCCGCACTTTCCTGACCTGGGGGGAGGATGCACGAGAAGATACAGATATTGTTTTCAGAATAGCGTCCGCGTTGGCGGAAACTGGAGATTCACCCAGAATTCGGGAATTACCAGATAAAAATGGTATCGTCTCTCTTTCTCAGGAAGGAAGGGTTTGGCGGATAAATGATAATTCGGGCAGGTTGTTTGAAGGAACGATTGTCCAAACCCCGCCCCCTCCAGATCAAGGAAGTGTACGAAGCAAGGTTCCAAATCTTGACCAGCAATGGATCCTTGGTGAATACCTACAGCCAAATATTCCTCTAGAAAGAATAGCTTTAGCAGCGGGAAAAACAACAGAAGTTTTAAGAATTGCTCCAAAAAAAGTGCCCCGGGGATTATCCCTAGATCCGGCGCATGGGAGAGGAGCAATCAGGGCAGGAATTATCTCCGCTGCATTTTTGCTTCAAAGGTTATTGGCGGATAAATTGGATATAGATCCGGAAGAAATAGAAGTGGCAAGTATTGCCCGTAAGCCGCTTGATCAAAGGAACTGGATTGCAGAAATAATTTTGAGCGACCGCTTGCCCAACGGTGCAGGTTTTACATGGTGGGCATTTGAGAACTTTGATGCAATCCTTGATGAAGCGTGTTTTCCGTCTAGGCCAGACAGTTATACAGGGATTATTCAGAATAAAACACATTCTTCCTGTGATTCTTCTTGTTATGATTGCCTTAAAGTATACAGAAATATGACTTATCACGGATTGCTTGATTGGAGGCTTGCAGTATCATACCTGAAAGTTTTACACAATCCTTCCTATATGGCAGGGCTTGACGGAAAATTTGACAGCCCTGAGTTATCAGACTGGCTAACGATTGCCGAAAAGACGAGAGACCAGTTTGTTAAATACTTTGGATATAGTCCAGTTAAATACGGGATCCTGCCAGGATTTTCAGCAAACAACAGGAAGTTTTTTGTGATCCATCCCTTCTGGGATACAAGTGTTCCGACGGGTGTGTTGGCGAAAGCTATCGCTGAAGCTGGCGGGACACCCGATGGATACATTAATACCTTTAATCTATTAAGACGGCCTGGATGGTGTAGAAGAGAATTAGCTGGTGTAGGATGAGCGGTTTAAATTTGCCTGCTTTGGGTATAAAGCCTGTATCAAGGATTTCTCCTAGCAGGTATTACTCCTTCACAATATGCAGGCTAAAAGAAATATTGGCTGCAAACAGGAAATTTCCCTTGCTCCCTGTTTCACCTGCGGCACGGATCGGAAGCGTTGTACATAAAATCATTGAAATTGCGAATACAAGCGGAATAGAAAATGAAAAAAGATTTAACGACTTGTGGCAGATAGAAATAAACAAATGTGAAGAAAGCATGATAAATAATCCCATTGAGAAACACCTGGTCCCCCTGGAAGAGACTGCGAGTAATTATGAAATAAAAAAGTTGATGGCACTAAAAATGATAAGTTCTATTTTTAACGAAGATTGGAAGAAGGTTCCCAATCAGAAAGAGAAATTCCACGAGAAATGGCTGGAAACAAAGGATAAGAGAATTGGCGGAAAAATTGACCAAATTCAAAAAACAACAGAAGGAGCAGTTATAATTGACTACAAAACAGGAAACGTTGTTAATGGAATAAATGGCGAGTTGAAAGAAGATTACATTCTTCAGTTGAAACTTTATGCAGGCCTTTATTATGAAAACTTTAAAACATGGCCGGTAAAACTATTATTGGCAGGAATTGACCAGTCTTTGCATGAAATTCCTTTCTCCCCATCTGAATGCAAAGTGCTTCTTGATCAAGCAAGAAATTTGCTAAGTGAAACGAATAATTTGATTTCAAAAGGCCTATCAGAAGAAGATTTTGCATCTCCTTCTCCAGCAGCTTGCAAGTATTGCCTTTATAGGCCGGGATGCAAAAAATACTGGCAGAAAAGGGAAGACGCAGCAGAATGGCCTGTTGATATCATTGGATGCGTTGAGGAAAAAGGCTTCTCGGGAAATAAACTAGGCAGGATTGTGATCAAGCAGGGAGAGGCAAAATATGTTGTAAGGGCATTGTCGAGCAGGCATAGTTTTTTATATGGGACTAAAAAGAATATCCTAATGTGTAATCTCGGCAATGATACATCAATTAATCACTATATTGAACAAATTATGACAACAGGGTATGGTTTTTGAATATGAAGAGTAAATCCTCATGCCACCTGAAAAACACTATTCCTGTAATTTCATTTTTTACAGGCGGAGGCTTTCTTGACATGGGATTTGAAAAAAGAGGATTTAACATTGTCTGGACAAATGAAGTAAATTCTGCGTTTGCAGATTTGTATTCCTTTGGCTTGACAAAATGGAAGAAATCTATAGATCCTGGATTTGGTGTCGCATCCATTTCTTCTGTAGAGAACATTGAAAATATCTCCCCCCAACAAATTATGAAATCAGCATTTCCTGCAGGAAAGCCAAAATTATTCGGTGTGATAGGAGGTCCTCCTTGTCCTGATTTCAGCTTTGGAGGCAAACACCAAGGTGGAAAAGGAATTAATGGACGTCTTTCCAAAACATATATAGATCGAATATGCAAGATAAAACCAACTTTTTTTTTGTTCGAGAATGTGCCCGGGCTGTATAGGACAGCAAAACACCGTAATTTTCTTAAAGATCTCGAAAGAAAAGTTGAAGATGCAGGATATTTTGTTGATTTAAAATTGTTGAATTCACTTGAATTCGGGGTTCCTCAGGATAGAGAACGGCTTATAATGATTGGTTTCCGGAAGAATATTGGCAAGGTGTGCCTTGGTCGAAACATTAAAGAAAATGAACGGGATTGGTTTTGCTGGCCGGAGCCAAAACATAAAGGAGCAAAAGAAAAATTCCCATGGCCGGAAATATCTGAGAATGGCATGCGCAATATACGGCCGTCCAGTATTCCCCAAGAGCTTACAGTTCACTCAGTATTGAACAGAAAAAACAATCCAGCAAAGCTTCCAAATGGAAAAGATACCTTCAAAGCTTATTCCGAAAAATTTAAAATCATAAGAGAAGGAGACACAGCGAGGAAATCTTTCAAGCGGCTTCATCGATACCGGTTCAGTCCAACGGTTTGTTATGGACATAATGAAGTTCATTTGCACCCCTGGTATGCGAGAAGGTTAAGCGTAAGAGAAGCGATGAGAATTCAAGGTATTCCTGATACCTATGAGTTGCCTGCAGAAGCTACATTAACATCAAAATTTGCACTTGTATCTAATGGAGTTCCAGTTCCTTTGGCCTCAGAGATTGCAGGGAGCATATTGAAATTTCTTGAGAATGGAAATTTAATTGAAACAGGATATCAGCGCTGAAACAAAAGATTACTTAAGGCTATATGAAGAAATAAAAGAGGTATTCGTGGGAAAACCGATGAAATAGTGATGATATGGATATTTGGACAAAGGAAAAAAGAAGCGAGGTAATGTCACGAATTCGTTCTAAAAACACCGGTCCGGAACAAGCTGTCAGAAGAATATTGACAGATCTGGGCTACCGCTATCGGCTTCATGATAATAAGTTGCCGGGTAAGCCGGATATTATATTGAGAAAATATAATGCAGTGATTTTTGTTCATGGTTGCTTCTGGCATTTGCACAATGGTTGTAGAGACGGAACCGTACCTAAAACCAGAACGGAATACTGGCAGGCAAAATTATTGAAAAATAAAAAGAGGGATCAAAAACATATTAGAGAATTAAAGAAACAAGGATGGATGGTATTGCGTCTCTGGGAATGTGAAATAGAAAAGAAGCCTGAATTGGTAAGAAAAAAACTTGAAAAATTACTCTGTAAATCGCTTTCTGAGTGATTAACAAGCTTATGGCATCATCTCCTCCCAGCATAAACCAAATCCTTCTTCCTGATTTCCCACGTCTTAGGTTTCAAGGATTCGATCTCGGCCTGGGAGAAGTATCCCCATTCGTCCTCCAGGCCCTGGACATAGCCGAACCAGATTGTGTCGTCCTTGTAGACCTTCCCTTCGATCAGGCTGTCCTGTTTGTATGCTTGTTCGGTCCCGAACCAGTACCAGCCCCTAAACGACTCCCAGCCGCGCAGGACCTTCTTCCCGTCTATGTACAAATCATTCCCTTTCGCGTCGAACTTCGTCATGAAATCACCTCAAAACCAGCTCCCCAGCAAAGGCTCGTCCCCGGTTTCTATCGCCTTGTCAACGAGCTTTTTCGCAAGTCTGTATTCGGACATGAATCCCCTGTGGTGATGACGGTTTCGAATGGCGTTCCGGACAGCGGGGAGTGGATCGCTCCCGTAGCATGAATAGATCCATTCGCAGTAATTCTCCCTGCCTTCTCTCGAATCTTTAAGAATCCTGGCAGCGCGGGAAGGAGTCGCATACCCGAGGGATTCTGCGATGATATGAGCGGTCAGGCAAGGATACCTTTTCATGGTTTCCCCGACCGAGAGCTCCTTTCTCATCCACAATCACCCTTGTCGTCCTTTTTGACCGGAAGCTCGCCGACTTCTGAAAAACTGAAATACCGGCCATTACCGATGATGACGTGGTCCAGGACTGTGATTCCGAGCAGCTTCCCGGCTTCGTCAAGTCCCATTGTCAGCTCCCGGTCCTGGATTGATGGCGCAGGATCTCCGGAAGGATGGCAGTGAACGAATATTACGCTGGCGGCAGAGGAAATGAGAGCGGATTTGTAGACCTCTCGGGGATGGACAGGGGATTCCGAAAGGGTCCCCTGGCTGACCAGGTCCACACCGATGACCTTGTTCTTGTTGTCCATAAGGATTGAATAGAAGCGTTCCTTATCGCTTTCCCTCATGTCTTTGAACATGTCGTATACGTCCCGGGAGCTGTTCAGGAACCTGGGCTCATACTCCCCGTCTCCTTCGATCGCCAGCTTGGTCTTCACCCTGAACCCTTTGTATTCGTACCCATCAAAATAAGACTCCTTCAATACGAAATTATTCTCATTCCTTCGCTTCATGGTCACCACTAATCCCCTGCGTCAGGAAGTCCGTTTACAGGATAATTCCCTTTCAGGATCTTCCTCCGTATGTTTAGGCCGCCGCATTCGTCCGTTGCCAGATATTCGCATTTCCGGCAGTGGGGGAGGCCCCAGAACTGGATTGACCAGCAATCCGGGGTCAGGTCACTCTGGTAGATCCTCTTGCCCATGATCGGGACCCGGCTCATCATATCCCTCCTCGTTCAGGTAATTCTCGAACTTCCTCGCGATCTCTATCGTCCTTTCCGCTCCGTCGTCGTAGGGAATCCTTGACCCGGCCAGAACGCTCGAAGCCGAGCGCAGGCAGCTCATCTTGATGATTTTCCTGAGCCTGTCGCTCCCGTATTGCGGTCGCTCAAGAATTTCCCTTCCGTCATTGATTTTCGTTATGTTCTTGTAGTCCCCGGATTCCTTGAAATCGAAATCCAGCGACTGGCCTTCCTGGATGCGGTCAAGGTAGTCCTCGCTCCAGAGGGAATATCTCTCCCCGTTTATCTGGATAACTTCGAACTTCCTCCCATCCTCTGTTTCGTTCTTCCATATCTTTTCGACTTCTCCCTTCATTTTTCCACCTCCGAATCGTAGTCGTTGGTTTTCCTGGATTTCATTTTCTTGAAAAACTTCGTCCTGGCGATTTCGTTTGACACGTGTTCCTTCCCGAAAATGTCTGCAAGGACCGTTAGCAACGAAGGATAGAGCTCTTCGTTGAGTGAGTATTCTTCATCACCAGTAAATCCTGTCACTTCGAGAAGTCCGACCTCGACAAGATTATCCAGCGTTTCTTTCGCTTGCTTGTAGTATTTCGATATGTAGTCCTTGGCTAGCTGGCCCAGATACCAGCGGAGTATGGGTCTTGCATCGAAACTCTCGGAATGTTTTGTGGCAAGATGATGGCGAAAAGCAAAGAGCGCCAAATAACCGGTCAATGTATTCTTGCCTGAGCTCAGGAGCGACCTAAGCCGCGAAGCCTGTTCGTCGTAGGGGATCTCGTTCAATTTCATGCTTCACCTCGAATTCTTTATCCTCTCAAGAGGAATCCCGCAGTAATCACATTTGGGAACTTTCCTTTCACTGCCCTGGCCGCATATGAAAAACTGAGTAAAGCAGGCAGGGCAAATGAAGTTGGCGTTTCTTCTGTTTTGCGGGCACATGAAGAAGAATTAGGGGTGGTTTTTTAGAAGATAACTAAGAAGGAACGCGGATTATGCTTTTATATAATTAGGATAAGGAATAAACGGGTGGCGACGTAAAAGCTTAACCGAGGGTATATCTTTTTATTTTAAAATATGCTCGCCAAGGTTAAGTTTTTATAGGGGTTTTAAAAAAGCCAGCCACCTTAAAGAAACAGGAGTGATTGTATGCATTCAGAAGTTGACAGACTGGCGAGATTGGAAGAGATAAGGAAGATGAGAATAAGCAACGAGAACAAAGAATATGTTCTCGAGTTCGATAAGCTAAATGGGATTAACGGATTGAGTTCTTCAACAAGGACGGGATATCTGGTGCTGTTAAAGCATTTACTGGTTTTCTGCGAGAACAAAAAGAAAACCTTTAAACTTCTGACCGGAGAAGATTTAAGGGAATTCATGACCTTGCTGGCAGAGAAGAAGATAAAAACGCAGAAACATAGAGGCTTCAGGAATAAAATTACAACGAATAAGCTAACTCAGAGCTGCATCAACGCATACATCCAGAGAACAAAGCGTTTTTTCAAATACCTCTACAACACTGGTAGGGACAATCCTAAAGTACTTCGGGATGCAGGACTGATGCAGAGACAGGAGGAATTCAAGCTGACAAGCGCTGATCTTCCGACCGAAAAAGAGATACAGGCCATTATTGATTCGACAAAAAATCCGCTTTACAAGGCCATTATCGCAGTGGCGTATGACTCTGGGATGCGAATCAATGACATCCTGGACCTCAAAGTAAAAGATCTGATAATTGGTGAAAACGAGGTTCGGCTCCGCTTCTTTATAAGGAAGACAAAGAAACATCTCCTTTACGGAATGGGAAGCTCAGTTGGTTACCTTATGAACTGGTACAATCTGCATCCAACAAAGGAAGCAGAAGACTTTCTGTTCTGCACAATGGCAACAAACCACAGAGGCAAGAGGATGGGATACACGAACATCTACAGAATAGTCAAGAGATTGGCTGGAAAGGCCGGCGTTTCCTCAAAAAAGAATGTTACTTGCCATACGTTCAGACATTGCGCAACAAAACGGGATAAACCGCACTTCAGTGATGAAGAGCTTCGAGTGTTGAGAGGCTGGAGCAGGACTTCAACAATGCCACTTAGGTATGCGCCCATAGCAGCAGACGAAGTGTTCAAAAAAAAGCAGATTATTGAGGGTAAAATATCTCCTGAGCCGAAAGAGAGGATTTTAGATGCAAGAAATTGTCCTAGGTGCAAAAATACTGTAACTCCCGATTCGGCTTACTGCTGCATTTGCGGGCAGCTATTGAATAACAAACCGAGTGAGATTTGTGAAATGATGGAAGAAAATCCTAACATAGTACAGCAAATAATTAGGGAAGTTACACAAAACGTTGAAAGAAGGTTGAATTATCAGAAGCTTGCGTATGAGAGATTTAAGGTCATGACAAATTGCTAGGTCCTTCTTGATCTCCATCAGGTTGATATTCTAACAAAAAAGCATGCCCTGCTTCGGTCAGCCAGGCCATTTGCTCGCTATTGGCCTGGGGCTTTGAGGTGTTAATTAGGCCCACCTTTTTCAGAAGCAGCAAGATCTGGGTTGCCTCTTTCTTTGTAAGGCTTGTACGTGAGCAGACGATCCAACGCAGTCGCCGGTATTCCATTTTTCCATCGAAGGAGGCGAGAACTTTCCTCAGTATGGAAGCACTTATAAAATGCACCAGCTTATCATTTTTAATGGGCGAAGAAAGTCTTGAAGTCATGCACTCTCACCTTGCCTTTTTTCTCCTGTGTTTACCGGCATCTCAATGATATTTTGCTCCAGCAATGCTGCTAGTATGATGTTGTCTGGATTTCCAGACTGGCGGAGCCAGGCCACGAATCTCGGTTTTTTTATCATAGATCTCACACAGAATGGGGAATTCCTAAAAATGAAAAATTCTTATGACTTCTTTTCTCAATTCCCAGAAAAGTAATGGCTAGGATAGTTAAATCTATTATTAAGAAATGATGCGGTTAATGCGGATAAGTTTCAGAGATATTTCATAGAATTAATATCTGGGAGCAAATCCATAACATATTCGGGTATCTCTACGTCATCTTCAAGAAGGTAATAATCCACATAATAAAAATCATATGATCTTCCTCCTGTACCCAATGGTTCAGTTGCGACAGCAAGGACTTTCTCGTTTGAATATTTTTTTTGGGCAGCTACAGAAATTGTTTTTAGGAGCCTTCTCCTATCTTCTCTGCTTTCCGAGGTAAATAAATATAAGTACGTTTGTCGGATTGGTTTTTGAATATGTGTGACTATCTTGGCTAGTTCATTTCTGGCTTCATTGGCGGCTTCGTATAACCTTTTCCCCATCTCAATCCTTCTTTCTCTTGTCAAATAGCCGTAAGCCTCAGCAATGATATGTGCAAATCTGATATTTTCCTCATCCTTTCCATATATTTTTTGATCAATTTCATGGGCTCGAGCAATCATATCATCAATTAAAACACTATAAATATAATCGCTCCGTTCTTTGATTCTATTCTTTAATTTATACTCTGCAATCTCTAAAGTTTTTTTCTTTTTCTCATCTGTCAATCCAACCATACGTGGTTCCAATATTTGTGGCACAAAATCAGCAATTAGATTCATATTTTCCTGTTCATCATTTACTTTCGGAAGGAATCCTAATTGCATGGCATCTAGTCTTAATTCAATATAGACAATTAGATCTGCAGCTGTGTCCATCTTATCTATAATTTCAAACAAATCATTCAAAGAAATTATTGTAAAAGGAAAATCTGGTTTATTCTCTGCATCAATCAATGAATAAGGATCATATGCCTCACTATCTTGCGCTAGGACTATTAATCCATAGATACACTTGTGTTTGTCAAAATCTATTCGTTGTTTGATATCGATTACTTCATTATGAAAATCTGTGAAAATCTCTGATTTTATATTTCTATAACTTCCTTTCAATTGTTTTAAAGCACCATTTATGTTTTTCGAAGCCCATTCAATATCATTTCTTTTCGATAATTTTGTTTTGTTCTGGATAATAATTATTGTGTCGTCGTAAATAATCAATGCGTCACTAAATTCTTTCCCTTTTTTCTTTTCTGGATTTTTATACACAAAATCCCTAAAGAATGAATGCTCTAAATACCATTGAGTTAAAGCCTCATTATCTTTTGTTATATCTTCAGTCGGTACAGGCTTTTTGCTCGCTGAATATCTCATCTCCATCTGTTCATATATATCCATTCTTTTACCTGCCAATTTGATATCAATTTATGCTTTTAGGAAAGCCTCTGGAGTTGGCGGTATATATCCCAAGCAGCTGTGAGGCTGAATCCTAATTGAATCCCTTCTCCAGCTCTCAATAAGAACCCTTGCCTCTAAGAGAGTATCAAAGATCTTCCGGTTCAGCAATGAATCACTCTTGAATAATAATATTTTAAAGAAAATTTCATTAATGAACCTTTAATAAACCTCCGCAATTCTGCGGACGTGAGTCCTTAGATGAAGTGGATTCCGACGGAGTCGGACAAGCGAAGCTTGCATCGGACTAATGCCCCGTACGTTAGTGCGAGTTTGTTTTACTCAGAAACCTTAAAAATCCTGACCTTCCCCCTGACCAGTGCTCGATCCCATTGAATCAAATCCAGTTCAATTAACTTGTTCATGTATTCGGAAAACGTCCTCAGAGCGATCGGCTGCTTCTTGAGCTTCGCACATCTTTCCTGATAGGCCTTCCACATTTGACCCGAATGGATCGATTTCTTTTCTTGGACTAGATCGAATAGAAGCCGGTGGTGAGAACTCAGTTTGTTGAGTAAGTACGACTTTTTCATTTCTTTCGCGGAATTGAATCCTTCCCTGACGTGCTTGTCCTTTATTTGATCACTTAAATCATGCTCTGCGTTGAGCGCCGAATTTTTCAGTGTTTGAATCGCCACGCGCGCATCCCCTCCAGCCAATTTAGCAATCAGTTTAATGGTCTTATAGCTCCATGCTTTGGAATTTAAAGCAAGCTCTGCTCGTTGCTTCAGAATACGGATGAGTTCACTCTGGAAATATGGATTAAATTCGACCTGTTTTGCGTTCAAGCGGGAGCGAATCCTTTCGTCCAGCGAATACAGGACGAACGGAGAATTACAGATGAATATCAAACCGATTTTGCTTACGTTGCAGAGATTGTAAATAATCGAGTCTCTTTCATGTCTTTTTGGTTTGTCTATCTCATCCAGGATGATTATGAAAGGTTTATTGCCAAGGAAATGTACGAGCCTTTCGAGTTTGTATGACGTATTCATTTTTTCGGCTCTGAGAAGGCGCAGACTCCTTACTAGCTTATCAAGTACCGAATAATAAGAGCTGTTCTCCCAACAGTTTATATACACACCTTTGACGTGAGACTCTTTCTCCATCCTTTTTAGAACGTGTCTCGCTGCGAGGGTTTTTCCCGTACCTGGCGGCCCGAAGATCCACGAATGGACAGGTTTCTTTCCCTTAATAGCGGGTGAAACGCATCGTATAAGTTTCGCAATTTGGGCCTCCCTTAAATGGATATTGCTTATAATGTAATTGTCGTTGAGGAGGTCAGAATCTCTCACGATTGCATGATCCTCTCCCATACACAAGAAATTTAGACAGAGTTTTTTTAAAAGAATGTATATACATTTGCCGATTATGCCTTTAATCCCTCTATCTGATGCAGTAAAATACCAAACAGGAGGTTGAAATGGGAAAAACCAAACACGACAGAATTTCCGAACAGATCGCTAATGCGAGAAGGGCAAAATACAATCCGGATAAAGGTCCTGACATTAACACTTCGAAATTGGCTGTTGAAGTTGAAGTAGACAAAAATACTCTTTCAGAAGGAATGAACCAACTCAAGGGATTCAGGAAACCTGTTTACCTTGGAGTACCGGACAACCTTGTCAAAGATGCAATTGAGCGGACAAAAGGAACAACAGTAGGGGTCATGAATGAAAAAGGTAATATCATGAAGCCATCTACAAGAAGAAAGAAATAATTTAAAGAAAGTAATTTTTATCTTTCAGTTCTATCTTTTTGTTTTCTCCGTTCGTGAGCGAATCTAATACTCCCTCAATTTTTTTTCTCGCCCTAAATGTTAAAGCAACCATGATTATATTATCAAAGTCTGTTTCCAATATTTTGTGGAAGTTATAAGAAATATCTGAAAATCCGGTCTCAACCTCAATGGCGATCCTCTTCCCATCCTTCTCAGCCACCAAATCAACCGACTTCCCCTGGCTCAGCGGATACTCGAACGTGACCTTGTATCCTTTTTTCCGGTAATGCTCTCCAATCCGGAACTTCCAGTATCCATGCTCCCAAGATTCGGACTTGTGGAAGACCTTTTCGATCCGATTGTCGGGAATCGCCTTCTTACCCCGATCTGTCAGAACCAGGACTTTCAAGCGCCCGGTTTTCGTGGAGACCGGCCGCCAGGAGATCAGGCCATTTTCGAGAAGCGAGTTCTGTGTCTTGTTTCCCTGGTAGCGGTTGATCCCGAGGCGTTCGTAACGGGCGACCACGCCGGAGATAGGATTTCTTGCGATGTCCTTCAGAAAGCCCCGCTCGATATCGTTTAGGGTTATTTCGGTTTCCTTCTTTTTAACTTCACTCCTAACAGGTCTTACAACTTCACTTTGGATCGAATTCCCTTTCATTATTGCACGAATGTCCTTATCAGTGACGATTCCTTTTTTTATCGGAAACATGGGAAAACGGACAAGAAAGGGCTTGAAAAACCTTCCTTGCAGCTTGACGATTGCCGTCCCGGTTTCGAGCTGACCAAGGAAGTCTATCTGGTCGTTCTCCAAAAGCAGGCTCTCACTGATCGTCCTCATGTCCGCCTTGTGCTTAAGGCCGAAGCAGATTGTCGTGAAAGTGTTGCCAAGGGCCGGAAGGCTGATGAGCGAAGGGTGCTGATCCAAGAACACGACCGAGGTCCCCAGCTCGCGTATTTCACGCAACAGAACGTCAGTAATGCTTTCTGTCCCGGTCGCTTCCTGCTTCTTTCTGAGGAGTATGTGGTGAGCCTCCTCGATCAAAATAACGCTTTTTAGCGATTCCCGCGCTCCTTCAGAAAGCCTGAAATGATGAATCCATAATAGAAGGGATTCGATAAGGAAAATTTTGTCCGAATTAGTAAGGGCATCTAGCTCTAAAATGACGTTTTCCTTCAGTATTTCAGCAAGGGGATAGGATTTCCTGACGTTAAGGACCTCACTGAACTCCCCGAAACACAGGACGCCGAGCGTCCGGAGAGTCGAATCCATCCAGAGGGCCTTCCTTCCCTTGACCTGCATTTTCTCCAAGATAGAAAGAACGTCCTTGAAGGTTGGGTATTCGCTGGCGCCAGAATACACACCGAAATCCGAATATGCCTGGTCGATCGCTTTCTGGAGAAGAAATGCAACACCTTCACCAAGGAAATACGCATGTAAAGCAACCTCGATGATTTTCTTGAGCCATGACCTGGGATTCGTTCCTTCTGGGGGGATCAGGGGATTGAACGAAAGCGGTGAAATCTCCCGGCCGATCGTGAAGATCTTCGAATCCTTGAACTCATCCATGACGAGCAAATCCCTGTAATTCCGCTTCCAATCGAAGATGAGGAAAGGCTTCTTGTTTCTTACAAGCTCCAGGAGAAGGAGGAAGGCACAATTGGTTTTTCCCGACCCTGTTGTTCCGAAGATGCCGATATGCCGGAGCCATTCATTTTCGCGAAGTCCGAAGGGATAAAATTCCCTGTTTCCGTAGACCACTTTCCCAAGTTCGTACTCTCCGGCTATCACATCTTTATCCGGGAGGCTTAGGAGGATCTTTTTGTCATAAGTTTCGTCCAGGTATTTCGAAGCCAGGGACCAGAGGATTCCGAGTATTTCCGCTCGGGAACGAGAATCGGTCTGAGTGTTGTAGGCCAGCCAGAGCGAATCGATTTGCTTTCCAAGGATCGGCTTTAATTTTCTGAATAGTGCTTCCACTTCATTCTGCCAGGTCATTCTTCCCTCCGTTCTCTACGAGCTCTGACATGCGTTTCAAAGCTTGGTATTCGAATATCATCTCCCGTTGGGTATTTCGGAGGAACAGGATGTCTTTGAAGAGTGAAAGCTCCGAAATCCTGAGTTCCTTCCGCAGGCCGAGCATTTCCCGCTCAAGGTCGAGCCTCCGAATGTCGATGGAATGTTTGGTCCCCGGAGCGTACAAGGCGATTTCTTTCAGGAAACGCCTCAACGATTCGATGTCTTGAGTGATTCGTTCCAAAGATTTTTTATGTATCGCCTTCCTCAGATCTATGTAGTTATCGAGCTTGTCAATCTCACCTGAGATTGTGGCAGCCTTATCGCTGAAAAACGATATTACCGGCTTCCTGAGCTTCTGGTTTCCGTTGAGGATTTTCCCGGCGCTGTTGCTTTTGCTTTTCTTTGGCTCCCCTTTTTCCTCTTCATTCTCATCCTCCAGGAGCAAGTCCAATTCCTTAACGAATTTGCTGGATAAGTCCCTTGAAAGGGACGAGCGAAAGTCCATGGATTCCGAATAGAGGGAATCCGTAAGACTTCTAGTATCGATGTAAAAGGTCTCCTTCCGGTACACATCTTCCCCTGACTTGTTTGATTTCGTTAGAACCATATCGAAAGATAGGGGGCGGTATTAATATGAAGAACGGAAAGGGATTGCGGATTATGCATTGAATATTTAATAAGACAGTCTTGAAAAGAGTCTATTTAGATCATTTTCTGTAAAATGCTGTGATAAAAGGCAAAAATATCCTATTATATTTTTGTAGAAGGGATGGCAACTCTAGATTTTTTGAAGGATTCAATTAATGTATATTACACTGGTTTAGACTATAGAAGTTTTCCACTTCATGAAACAAAACAAAGAATTAAATTAGATAAATATTCTCAAATCATCTATTTAAAAACTTTAGCATTATTGGTTGATCATGTAGCAATTCCTCCAGCCTTTCTAGTTTATGGCATGGGGCAGGAAAAACAAGATGAAACTTTTATTAAGTCAGTATTAGAGCTGTTTGAGTCTAGGTCTTTTATTACCGCAGTGCATGGCTCTATGAATTCGCCAATTGATTTTTATGAATACAAAATTCAATTTGGCGACAAAGACGAAAAAAAAATATTTTTATCAAAGGAAAATGAAGCCAAAAAGTTCTTTAAGAACATCCCTTTACTGCACAGAAATATTCCAATAATGAGTGGCGCTTTCAAAAAATTCTTTATAGATAACTTAACTAAAATTTCTGAAAAAACTGTGCCTCTAAATACCAAAGAGAAAATCCAACTCCAAATCAAACATGCTGAATCAAAGGGAGAAGTCGAACTTAGCAGAATGACAGTAATCTCAATCTTGGAGCGATTGGGATTAAACCGACGTCAATTTAGAGCATGTTATTATGCTATGAATTCTGCTTACTATTTATCAGGAGCCCTTACTTATAATTCTGATATTGCGTGTCTCAATGTTGAAGAGTTTTCTGTTTTTGGAAATATGTTATTTGAACAAAGTGAAAATAAAATAGTCATTGGCTATGATCCGATTTTGTTTTTTAATGTCCTAAGATGTCATCATGTTACTTCCGAAGAAATATTTTGGTTGGATGCGCTTCAATTGGAGAAATTGAAGAATGATATCCGATTTAGGATATTTATTCAGCAGTATAGAGAATTTTCATATCTAATACAGTCTACCGCAGATATTTTGAAAGGGTGGTCAAAAAATCAGATATTACAACTCAAAGAAGACATGCTTATCGAAATAGAGAAGCAATTCCAATCAGGAAAAAGTCATCTGAAAAAGATTTCTGTAAGAGAGGATATTGGGACAGGATTCTTCACAACAGTTTTAGGAATAGTCCTGGGATTTGCTTTAGCCGGTCCTCTAGGAGCTGCTGCTGGAGGAGCAGTGGGAGGTAGTGTGGGATTCTATGGGCCAATATCTAAAGTGTTTAGAATGTCCTTAGCCGAGAAGATTGCGATAAAACTTGATAAGAAACAGCTTGCATTTTTTTTATATATTGAGTTCTTACGTATGAAACTGGAAGAATTTAGTGAGGAGCGAAGGCAGGAGCAGAGAAGAATGGGACGACTGATAGTCTAAAAATATGGAGATGCTTGTTACTTTTTCTTATATTCTCTAGGAGGTTTCACTCCCTTCAATTCATACAAGCAACGATTGAGTTTATATCTGTCTCCGAATTGACACAGGAGACCCATTCCATGTTCCTCAGCATATTTCCGATTGTATTTTCTTAGGGTTTCGGGATGAAAAAGGAAATCAGTTTCTTCTTTTAAAAGCTGACGTATTTCATCCATGCTCAAAAAGCCATCAACATTTTCAAGAGATTTTTTTATAAAATAATCGAGATGGCGATATACTCTTGAATGAGAAGCTCCCCAATTAGAGCATTTATCAGTTTTCATATTTATACCTAACCGCTTAAAAATAAAAAGGTTAATTCCGGATTCTATTGGATCATTCAAAGAATAGAGCAATTTCCCTCTTGACAAAGCAGAAAAGAAAACCTATATTTGTTTTGACAACATTGTTATGATTAGTCGGAACAAATTATTATGAAATCAGGCGAAGTAATAAATAAAATCCCAGGTTTGACTCACAACAACATTTATTACTATGAAAAGATCGGGATTGTTGTCCCAAAGAAAATACAACAAGGAGCATATAAACATAAGAGAAGGGAATTTAGCCAAGAGGACGTTCGACTTATAAAGGAGATATGGAAATATCAATCCCAAGGAATTTCCCCTCAATTTGCTTTCCAAAAAATAATATCTGATAAAGGATCTTTAAAGAAATATAGTGGAACTTATTCAATTGAGAAAATTAAAAATAGACTTCGAAACCTCAAAAGAAAATTAAAGGACGTAGAAATGTTCAGTACACAAGGAGCTCTACATCTAACGAAAGACGAAACTGTTGACGAGGTAATGAATATAATCGATATTGCGAAGAAGAAAGATATAGAAAAGAGGAGGATAAAGACCGCAGAAGCACAGAAACTAAATGGAGAACCCTTACTTCACCTTTTTGAAATACTGGAAAATCCGAGGGAACTTAAATCAAATCAAGATGCTTTTGAGGAGATCTGCGAAAGAATGGGAATAGAAATAGAAGATTTAGATTTGAATCCAAAATTAAATGGAATAAGCATAAAAATAAAGAATGGCTTTTATTATATCTTTTTGAATAAAAAGCTTGGCTCAAATAGGAATTACACATTATCTCATGAATTGCTGCATATCATAAGCAAAGATCGTCTTGAGATGCATAATTTCTTAACGAAACAAATTGATAGTCTATTAAAAGGGAATACAGGAGTATGAGTCTTCAAGAAGATTTTCTTGAGTTCGTTTCTTTTCTAAGGTCTCTAACTGTCATGAAATCAGGAATATATTCAATTACAGACGATAAGGGTAGAGAAAGAGTGAAACAAAATCTAACTTCTAAATTAGAGCAATGGCGGAAGAAATATGGAAACGATGATCTTCCAGAAAACGCACTTGAAGAAGACAATACAATAATGAGGTTATTATTAAAAAAAGTTGATCATTTTAACGATATCTTCGATGTAGTCTATATACAGGGGATTCTTAAGAAATTGAGTGGAGGCAAGGAACTTCATGAGATAATGTGGGATAAGGAATTAATTTTAAAATTAAAAGCTAAATTGGAGCGAGACGAAAATTTTTTCAAAGATAGTATAAATAAATCAAATAAGCTTAAAAACAGAAAAGAAGATCATGGATTGCTTGAAATGAAATTTTTTCTAGATTTAACAAAAAGAACAATATCATATCTTGATTGGTGCAAATGGAATTATGAGA